>WNFT01000441.1_pt1 | contig 33812 bp, 21 predicted proteins | sample 5400191 | NCBI WGS metagenome assembly WNFT01 (sample SAMN13153359, study PRJNA577476) | soil metagenome | isolation source: 80 cm saprolite under Madrone tree | place: USA:California | collected 2016-06-14 | reverse complement strand
TGGTTTTTCCGCCTTGGGGGAGATTTTTGCTTTTGCTGCACGTTTTGCGGGTGCGGCTTCTGCAGCTGGAGCGGCGGCCTGGGGTACCGAAATCTGCGCTGCGGCCACGCTCATCTGATCGTTTACGCGGCTCACGCCTTTGGTTTCCGATGCAATCTTGTAAGCCGCTAGCCTGGCTGCGTCGTCCGGCACTTGTCCGGTCAGAGTTACTTCTCCCTGCTTGCTCACCACGTCCACCGTCGCTGCCTTCAGCGCCGGCTCAGAAAACATCTTTGCTTTGATGTCCGTCGCGATCGCGTCATCGCTCGGCCTGCCGATGCGCGAGCACGATACGCTCATCGTCAGCATCAGCATCAGCATCAAAGCCAGAGCGCCGATCTTTTTCTTACGCATTTCTTCCTCCGCGTTGGCAGCTTCAAAACGGTCGGGAGGACTGGGGGTGGCCCGAAGTGACGTGAGTCTTCTTCCGCATGCACCATAAGTGCACGACATACCACATCCCGTTAGGATGCGGCGGAAGGATAATCTGCTGCCTTTATTGAGATTGTGGGGGAACTAGGCCAAAAATGCAATTCAGTTGCTCCGTTGTTGCGAAGCGGCTCCGCGCAAAAAAAGCGGGAGGTGCTCAACGAGCACCTCCCGGAATGTACACCCTGAACTGACGTCTAGAACACTAACTTCAACCCTAGAGTCATGGATCGGAACCCACCGCTGAAGAGTGTTCTCGCATCCAAGAAGTTCGGGTCACTTGGGATTACATATCCAGGCGTTGTTGTAGCCGTCGTAACGCCCGCTGTGCTGAAAACATTTCCATTGCTCAGGGCGTAATTGGGGTGGTTTAGGATGTTGAAAACGTCTACCTTGGCGAGCAAGTATGTTCCTTCGGTGAAGTGGAACTTCTTGCCAGCCGAAAGGTTGAAAATGCCAAATCCCGGTCCGATGAAACTATTGCGGGCCAGGTTGGACCTCGCGCCAAATCCAGTAATAATGTATTTGGCGCTGTAGTTTACGGGCGTGTAGCCGATTGCCGCGCCAGGGCACGTCCCGCCTCCAGCCACACCGGTACTGGAGAGCCCGACAGCTCCGCCAGCTAGTTCGCACACTGCAAAAACATCCGATCCTGTAGGAAGAGTTCCGGAGGCATTAAGCGACGCGCGGTCACCCGCCGAATCGCCATTGCGGTTTGAATCGATTCCGCCGGATTGCAGTGTCACGGGCTGGCCGGTCTGTGCAAGGTAAGTGGAACCAATCTGGAATCCATTCACCAACGTCTTGACGAAGCGATTATCCGACTTAACGTTGGGTACCTGGTACGTGAGAGAAAGCGCGAACTTATGGCGCACGTCCAAGTCTGAGTTTCCCCGGTCCTCATTAATGCGGTTCGTGTCCTGAGCCCGGCGTGGATTCAGGAGGCTCGTAAAGAATTCGTTAGTCGAATTGTCGAGCGTATGGGCGTAGGTGTAGTTCGCGTTAAATGTGAGCCCATAACGCGCACGCTGGGTGAGGCTGATCGAACCCGCGTGATAGATGCTGCTGCCAAACGGCGGATCAGACGTAATGTTCGCCTTGAACCCAAGCGGCCTGTAGACGTTCGATTGGAAGCTTTTGAAAGGAGCGTCCGTCGGCGTGCTGGCGTTCCATGAAGTCGGAACGTCCGATTGTTTGAAGAATGTGGGCAAGGGAGTTAGTCCGCCATCAAACGCACTGATGCGGTTCCGGCGGAACTGCACCGGCAATTCGAGGCCACGTGTTCCCAGGTAGCGCACTTCGACCGTGGTGTTTTTGGCAACCTCATGTTGCACGCCCAAAGACCAAGTCAAGATCTTAGGCATGACCGTGTCGTCGATATAGGAAGTAGTTAGGGCGCGTGCCGCCGCTTGGTCCGCGGGCGGAATGTAAGCTTGTGGCAAGCCGCCGCCCAGGAGAAACCCTTGGTTATTGGGCGTGGAGCACCAGGAAGGCTGCGGCGTCAGAGTGCATGCCGAGTTCGGATCCAGTTCGCTCTGCAGTTGGGGCGGAAGGGTAATGGACGCAAAATTCTGGAATTTTACGTCATAGGCGATTCCAAACCCGCCGCGAATCGCCGTCTTCCCGTTCCCCCGGGGGTCATAGGCAAAGCCGATGCGTGGAGCGATGTTGTTCTTGTCGGTCTTGGGGTCCCCAAAAGTGACCACTCCTGGCGCATTGGAGATCGCATTCAGGATCTGCGTGCTCGATCCCACAGGATTTGTCCAATATTCATAGCGGACACCCAGGTTCACCGTCAAACGCGGCGAAAACTTAAAGTCGTCCTGGGCAAACACATAAAACGCGCTCTGTGTACCGAGGAAGCTCCCAGTTCCAGCATTGCGCAGGGTTCTTCCCGGATTGTCCGGAAGGACATCGTTAACGAATGCGTTGGCCGACACGTATTGATTGTCTCCATTGCTGCGCGGCAGAAAGAACTGCGGGTAGATGAAGTGATTGTATTGACCGCCGAACTTAAAGCTGTGCTTGCCTTGTGACCAACTGAAACTGTCCGCAAGCTGGTAGCTGTTCTGCTTTTGAAACGTGTTGTCACCAGGCCCGACCGTCACGCCGCCCAGCAGGTCATTAATCGTAATGTCCGTCGGGCAAGTGGTGCAGGGATTCAGAGTCGAAAGGGAGAAAAACGAATACTGCACGCGCAGGTCGTTGACCAGCTTGCTATTGATGGTCCAAACGTCGTTCAAGGCAATCTTCCGGTTGTGAATAGGCTCGGCTTGGTTGAACTGCGCCTGTGTTGAATTGACTGGCAGGATGAAGTTTTCCTGATTGAACAGGAACCTGGCGCCCAATTGGTGCCGCCCCATCGTATAGTCGGCATTGACCTGCCCGTCGTGTTCCCTTTGAAAATTCGGGCTGAAGATGGTTATGTTGCCGATGGGAACAACTGCCGTTGTGGGGCTGGCCACGCCACCGGTGTGGATGGTAACGCTTCCGGCATCGTTCGCCAACGCCACAGGAAAATTGGCCAGCAGCGCCTTTACGGCGCTATCCGCAGCGTTGGCCTGCAGCGTCGCCATTCCGGCGGCCGTGGGTCCCGTGAAAGCAGTGGGGGTGCCTTGCCCGTGAAGATAGGTGTACTCATAGGCGCCGAACACGAACAGTTTGTTCTTGATGATTGGTCCGCCGACCGTGCCGCCAAAGCGGTTGTTGTCAAATGCTGGCTGACCTGGAAGGGATCCGTTCAGAATTGCGCCTTTGGTCAGATTGTCCAGTGAGTTGTAGTTGCGATTCTGGTTATACCACTCTCCTGATCCGTGCCAGTTATTGGTGCCAGTCTTGGTCACCAAGCTGAATTGCCCGCCGGCGGAGTGTCCGTACTCCGCGCTGAACTGATTCGTCGTGAGATTGAATTCCGCGACCGCGTCGGGAATGACCGTCGAGTTGTTCCCCGTCACTCCCAGGTTGTTGTCATCGACGCCGTCCACTGTGAAGTTGTTGTCGCGTGGACGCGTTCCTCCAACAGAACCGCCAATTCCCGTTACACCGCCCGGCTGTGCCACAACATTGGGCGCCAGCACAGCCAGGTTGAGCGGACTGCCGTTCAGCGTTCCTGCCCCGTTCGGCAGCTCCATGGCACGCGAGTCATACGTGTTGTTCAGATCGGCAGACGTCGTCTGAATTGCAACGCTGCCGCCAGAAACTTCCACGACTTCCGTTGCCACGCCCAAGTCCATGCGTGCGTCCGCAACGTTATCCTGGTTGGCGATAACGCCGACCTCCGTCTTCAGGAAATTCTTAAAGCCTTTGGCTTCCACTTCTACTTTGTAAGTACCGGGAATCAGGCTCGGAAACGAATACGTTCCCGCCGAAGTTGTCGTAACCTTCACCGACACACCGGTTTCCTGATTCGTCGCCGTTACTTGCGCATCGGGAACCGCTGCGCCGGAAGGGTCCAAAACCTGGCCTCGCAGCGTTCCCGTAATTCTCTGCGCTGCCGTCGGCATCGAAAAAACCAAGGCCAATCCCAGAATCAACGCAGAATAAAGCAAACCTCTCACGCTGCTGAGCCCGAATCCAGATAGCCCATCATGCACGCGTCTATCAAATTTCATCATTTCCCCCTCAAAATTCGAACTGCCTTTGATTTGTCCCATATTTCTGAGGCTGCTATCCGGCGTGACCGCCCACGCGAATGGGAATAGCTAGCATCAGGGTTACACTTCGAAGTGCAGGTTGTTCGCCAATGCTTGGGTGGAGTAACCTGCTGTTGTTTCTATGACTTACGACCCAAAACGGACCGCACGGACATTAAAATTCGATACTTCTGGATGGTTTATCTAATTTAGATTCAGGTATGCGTAACGGAGAAGCTGACGGGATAGGGGCGAATAGCAGTCTTTTACAAGGAGAATACAGAACCCGGTGAGTTTTACTCAGCTCTTACTGCGAGTATTTTTCTGCCTTCCACTCTTATTTCGATGCCCAGGGGCGGGCGTAGATCGGAGCCCTGAACAATCGCGCCGCGCGCCCAAACGCTTCCCGGAAGATTGCTCAACTTGAGCGGGTCGTATACCGTGCGGCTGCAGGGGTTTCCGACCATGGGATGTTTGGCGGCGCGGAAGCCGTAATCGTTTTTCAACTTGTCCAAGTCCGTGAGATATTCGAGCTGGCAATCTCCGAAAGGAGCCTTCTGCGCGAAGGCCCAGTAACCACTCGATTGGGAGGGAGAGCCTGCGGGCAGTCGAACGAGCAACCCCGAAATGTTTTCGCCGTTGAGGCGATTGCGAATAAAAAATTCTTTCGAGGACCACGGCTTGGCCATCTCCGTCACGCTGGCGATGCCGGGATTCGCATCGGTCGCATGAGGCAAGAGCGTGCTTGGATCGGGCGCGGCCGAGGGAACTTCGATCTGCGGTTGCTGTTCGGCGACCTGTGGCACTACACGCTTCGGGCGAAGGGCCCAGCGCGCTCCTAGGAAGATGACAAGGAGGAGGGCGAGAAGTCCGATGACGAGTTTGACGGCGGGATTCGGCGCTGTGGATGCGCGCGAGCTGGAAACGCCGGGAATTTGCGGCATTTCGGATTTGAAGCGGTCCGATGGGGGCTGGTCGGTCATGTGGCTACGCTTTGATTCTATACTCAAAGAGGAGAAAGTTCACAGCCGACAAGTCGGGGTCTCCGATTTCTTCGGCCTCTTCTTCAGGGATCACAACTCACTGCGCATCTCCCCTTGAAGGTCGTGAGCTGGTTTCCAGTGAGGCGGTTGATAATGGAGCCGCCGCGCGAGTAGGCTTGAAGAGGTATGTGGATAAGGACGAACCACAGTGCAAAATCGCTGCGGCGTCGAGGAATACGACGATGCTGGCGGTTGTGCTGTGTTGCGTGCCTAGGGAGCGCGTTTTGGTGTCCCTTGACTGGGGCGCAGGAAGTGGCGCAAACCTCGCCGGCCGAAGCGGCCCCACGTAGCTCGGCAACAGCGGGAACGGAGCGCGAAGTTTCCTGGCACTCGCTGCCGCGAAACTTTTTGCAGGATCAAAAAGACGTCTGGCTCTTTCCGATGAGGGTTGCGCAGGGGCGGCACTGGCTGCCCACGTTAGCGGTGACGGGCGCGACGGCGGGACTGATCGCCGCCGATCCGCATGACACGCCGTACTTCCGGCGCACGGCACGATTCGAGGGCTTCAACGACGTCTTTTCCGGGCGCAACACGTCAGCGATGATGGCGTGTGTTCCCTCGGTGTTTCTGGTAGTGGGATATTTCCGGCACGATTCCTATGCGGAAAAGACCGCCCTGCTCGCCGCTGAAGCGTACGCGGACAGCGCTGTCGTTGACGTGGTGATGAAGATGACGACGCGGCGACTGCGTCCTTCGGACATCCCACCCAACGGCAATTTCTCCGATACTTTTTTCAACAATCATAAGGGTTTCAGCGGCACAAGCACGAGCTTTCCTTCGGGGCACGCGGCGGCCGCGTTTTCCATCGCCACGGTGTTCGCACATCGTTATCGGCAGCATCGCTGGGTGCCGTGGGTGGCGTACGGGATAGCCTCCACGATCGCGTTTTCGCGGTTGACGACACAGGCGCACTTTCCTTCGGACGTGTTTTTGGGTGCGGCGCTAGGTTATTCCATTGCGAGATTCGACGTGCTGAGGCCGCGATAGGGCGAGTGCGAACTGGGTTTGGGGCGAAGCCGGAGATTCGCCCCAACTTTTGCACTGTTTAGAGGCCGGGGGATTTAGGACTCGCTTTCTTTCATGTCGTCCGAGGCCTGTTTGTTGGCTTTCTTGGTTTCGGACTTGGTGTCAGCGTCGGGCGCGAGCGATTCGATGGCCTTGCCGAGACTCATGGCGCCTGTGCCGGTCACTTTGGCTTTGAGCGCGTCAAAGCCGCCGGGAATGTTCAGGTTCTTTGCCACATGTGCCGCTGCAACGCACTGGCCAAGGTTCTTGAAGCCGCTACATGCCGTCGCGGCGTCTTCACCCGTCAGCGTCTTAATCTTGCCGGCGATGGCAGTGTTGTGGCTCAGGACAGTACTCGGGGAAGCGTGTGACATGTCGGTGTGCGAAGTGGCGCCGGCCTCATGGGATCCGCCCATGCTGGAACCGCTAGCGGCGCCATGTCCCGCAGGTGGTCCACCGCCGGGATGCGCGCGTTGAGCGAAAGCTGGAACGTTAAAGGCAAGGGCCGTAGCTGCGACGACAAGCAGACTCGAACGTTTCATGAGTTCCTCCTTCGATGGGCTGGAGGGGACAAGACAAGTTTACTCCTCTGTCTTGACCGTGGGATTGGTAGTTTGTTTCTTGGATGCGTCAAGCCTTAGTGGGGATGCCCTTGGCGCTCACGCGCAACAATGTTTCCAAAATGGTGCGGGAATCTGTTATTGAGATGAGTACAGGTGACGGCAGGAGGCTTGTCTCAGGGCCAGGGTAAATCTACTGTAAGGGAAGTGTAAGGAGGGGCAAGGTCCCAGCGCCGACGGCTATGATTCAGGAACAAAGAGGCGGGGCGCGGGCGTTTGTCCGCAGCCTGAACATTCTGCTGAAATTCGCGCGTCTATACGAGTTTGGACACGCGAAGACCGCGCAGCAGTTTGAAACGACTTGGAAAGAGTTGCGCAACGCGCTAGAAGACAGCGGCGGCAGCGGAGTGCTTCTGGGCGCCTCAGGAACACAGATCCTGCTGGATGGCGTGCCTCTTGGATCCGCTGCAGGCGAACGAAGTTTTGCGCAGCTTCTTACTTCATCGGGCATCGCGAGCATACATTTTTCTCCCACGCTCACACAGCCGCAATTTGCGCGATTTGTGCGCGCCTTCCCCAGCGGAAATGCGAAGCCTTCTTCTCTTGCGGAACAGTTGAAAAGCGCTTTGGCGGGAGACACTAGCATCAAGGTGAATGAAATCCGCTACGTTGCGGAAGATTCGTCCGTGGCGGGGATCAAAGTTGCGGCGCAGCTTACGCAGAAAGTGCTGGGCGCGGCGGGTGACAAATTTAGAGATTTCTTTGAAGACCCAAATAAGATGCTGCAAATGATCCTGGCCGCCGAGAGCATGCGCGCCACCGGCGGTGGTGGGGGCGGCATGGGCGGACCTGGCCACGGACCTGGAGGCGCGGGACCTGGTTTTGGGATGGGCGGTGGTGGAGGATCAGGCGGCGCAGGAACTGGTGGCGGCGGAACCGGCGGCTCTGGCGCGCCGGGAAGTGGCGGCGGGGGCTCCAGCTTGTGGGAGTCAGGGGGGTCGGGCGGTGGCGGCGGCACTGGGCCAGGAACTGGCGGTCCGGGTGGTGGCACAGGCGGCGGTGGATATGGCGGCGGAGGAACAGGAACCGGCGCGTCGGGCACCGGTGGGCCTGGTGGTGGAGGCGGAACCGGCAGTGGTGGCGGCACAGGTGGCGGTGGATATGGCGGTGGAGGAGGGACAGGAACTGGCACAGGTGGTGGAACGGGGACGGGTGCGGGCGGCCACGGTGGTGGAGCCGGGGCGGGCGGAGGTGGCGGCGTCGGCGGGGGGGTTGGAACTCCAGGTGGGGAAGGCGCAACGCTTGGAAAATGGCGGACGGCGTCAGCAATGTTGCACGCGGGGGGAGGCGCAGGGGTAGGCGGCGTACCGGGCCTCGGCGGAGGAGTTGGAGCGGGCGGCGGAGCATACAGCGTCGAGGAGGAGGATGTTCGCTCGATGCTGCAATTGTTCTCGCAACTGGGAAAGTCGCGGAAAGATTCCGAACACCGCATGGACGTGCCGACGTTCCAATCGCGCTTGAGCGCGATGCCAGTGCGAGCGCAATACACGCTGCAGCAAGCCCTCGCGGGACTCGCGGCGCAGGCCCCGGATGCCAAACCAGACAAGCCCATGCTGCTGAAGTTGGCGGAGCATGTGGCGATACGCTTCGCTTTGGACAGCTACGAAAAAGGTGAATTGCGCGTCAACGCGGTGAAACAATTGCTCGACCGCATGAATACGGAAATTGAAGCGCTGCGCAAAATTTTGTCGACGCAGGAAGAGATGATGTCGCAGGCCGGACTCTCCGTGCAGTCCTACACGGAGCTGCTGGACCAGGAATTCTGGGAACAAGTCCCGGAAGAGAACAAGAAAGAAGTGCTGACGTCGGACGAAGCTTGGTGCGTGCCGCCGAGAAACGTGCGCGCGTTCCTGGAAGACATGCTGCGGCGCGGGGAATTGAAGACCGTCAATGAAATTCTGATGAAGTACGCTTCGTGCGTGGGGCTGGAAGCGCCTGAAGCACGGCGAACGACGGCGATTGGGCTCTCGGATTTGGGCGAATTGTACGGCAGCGGGGACGGCAGCGCGCTGATGGAGGCGATCAAGAAGCTCGGCAACCAATTGGCTATCGAGCGCGAACCGGAATTGCAGACGCTGGTGAGCGCTGCGTTTGTGCGCTTAAGCCAGGAAGCGGCCTCCAAGCGCTGCTACCCGGCGATGCAGCAAGCACTCTCGTCGTTGGAGAATGTGGAGACGCAGAGGCCAGGGTCGACACAGAGCCTGCGGCCACGCATCGGCGCGGAGGAACGGCTGCCGGAATTTATCGAGGAAGCGATGCGCAGCGGCCACATCGCTGACGGAATGATGGATATCCTCAACCTGATGCCCAAGGCCACGATCCACTACGTGACCAACCGGTTCGGGCATTGTGGATTCCGCGAGGACTGCGAGCTGCTTGCCACGATCATCCGCAACCTGGGAGAGGATGCCACGCAACGGCTTCTCGAAACGTTGCAAACGGCTCCGGCAACGGAGGCCGTGGAAGCCATCGGGTTGGTGAGCCAGCTTTCTCCCGAAAACGTGGAGAAGATTCTGCCGGCGCGGCTTTCGCAATGGCCGCGCTCGTCGCACGACCGCACCGTCCGGCAACTTTCCGCAACTCCAGCGGAAGAGCGAGCGCGGCTGCTGGTTGCCGTCTACGACTCACTGGACGCGCTGATTCGTCCGCTGGCCATCGACGAAATGGGGATGAGCGGGCAGGCCAGTGGCATTCCGAAATTGATCGAACTCGTTCAGAACGATTCAACTCCAGGCTTTACGAGACTCAAAGCCATTGAGGCACTCGGCCGATTGCGCGCTTCGGGTTCCAGCCAGCTTTTTCAGCACATTCTGGACACCCGGCAGGTTTGGCGCTGGGTATATCCAAATGAATTGAGAATTGCCGCGGCGCAAGCGCTGATGCGCGTGGAACCTACGCTGGGTATGGAAAAAATTGCCGCCAGCGGGATCGACCGTAAGGAACTGACTCTCGAACCAGCCGATCCAGAGGCCAACGCCTCCGTGATCCGCCAGAGGCGCTACGCGCGCTTGAAGCTTGCGCGCAACCTTATTGCCGTGACGACGAATTTGCGCGGGAATTTCAGGCTTTCCATACCTGAATTGAATCTCGGCGGTGGAATCGGCTCCGGAGAGCGCCATCTGGCTCCGGGCTCGCTGCTGTCGCTGAAATTCTCGCACGGCGTGCGCACCATCAAAGCGCAAGCGATCGTTCGCGGCGCCCGGCCGCAGGCGATGGCATTCGAATTCGTGGATATGGACCTTGATGAGCGCTACCGCCTGCGAAAATTGTTGCTGGAGCTTGGCGGTCTGCCGCTGGTTGCGCAGGTCACAAATCGCACGCGGCGCCGCGGACGCGTGGCGCTGGCGAAGAGCTAGATTCGCGCAAGCTGATTTTCTTTCACGATGGGGACACACTCCCTTCCCACCTGTCCTCCCTCTCCGTGCGCCCGTACGACTGGTCAGGGGATCTACCCGTCCTTTAGTGGCTTGACCGCCGGGACACATGGACCGGCTGTACCATTGCGGCGAACAGACGCTGGCCCTACGGTACTAGTGAGGGAGTCCCATTGCAGGAAGAAATCGGCGCAGGATGAAAGCAGATCCAAAAACAGCGTCCGGACGCGCATTCGTAAGAAGCCTGAACATTCTCCTGAAGTTTGCCCGCCTGTACGGCTATGAGCATGCCCGGACCATCGAACAGCTGCAAATCGCCTGGCAGGAACTTCGCGCCGCCATCCCTCTGGGGACGGAGGCGGGGCTCTTGCTTGGAGCGACGAATTCGCAGCTTTTGCTCGATGGCGTGCCACTGGAAGGCTTGCCCGCTGAGAAGCAATTCGCGCAGTTGCTCTCGGCGGCGGGACTCGCCAGCATTCAATTTTTCTCGAGCGTCACCGAAGAAGAGATTGGCCGATTCGCGCGCGCCTTTCCCACCGGCAAAGCCAAACCGGCAGAACTCGCATTGCAACTGAAAGACGCGCTCACCGGCGCCCAAGGAATCCGCATCAATGAGATTTGCTTTGTGGCCACGGATTCGCGGCTGAAGGAAGCGAGCATGGCCGCTCAGCTTGCGGCGGCGTCGCTTGGCGGCGAACAGGACGAATTCAAGAAGTGGTTGAACGATCCGCAGAAGCTGCTGGAATTGATTGCGGCCGCGCAGGGATCCAAGGGTGGGCGTGTTGCCGGGCCCGGATCGGGAGGGTTGGCAGGTGCGGGAGTTTCCGATGAGGCAGGAAGTGGCGGAGGGGCCTCAGGAACGGGCGGCGGTTCAGGTTCCGGCGTTGGACCCGGCCTCGAAGGCGGCCCAAGCGGCAACGGTGATGGCGCGGGTGTCGGTGCAATTGGGGCCGGCCAAACGACGGTGCCAGTCGGGAGCTTTTGGACCAGCGGTGGCAATGGAAGCGTACAGATGTCCGATGTGGTGGCTGGCCTGGCGGGAGGCGTCCCAGGGGCGCTTGGCAGCGGCAGAGGGCCAGGCGGAGGCGGTATGGGTCGCGGCGAGCCGAGCGAGGAAGAAATTTACGCGATTCTGGGCGCGCTGACGAGTTTCGGGAGCGTTGGGACAGGTCACGGTGGAGTGGCCGCGGCAGGTGTGTTCCAGGAGCAAATGGCGGAGCTGCCGGGCCGCGCGCAAGACATGATGAAGCAGGCGCTCGCAAGCCTGGCCGCGCAAGCGCCGAGTACCAAGCCGGATGACTCCGTAATTGTGCAGCTTGCTGAACACCTGGCAATTCGGTTCGCGCTGGAACGCTTCGAGCGCGGCGAAGTGAAAGTCAACGCTGTGCGCCAGATGCTCGACCGCATGAACCAGGAAATCCAGAACCTGCGGAAGATTCTCGGCTCTCACGAAGACAAGATGACCGATGCAGGTATCTTGTCGGAGTCGCACCGCGAGATTCTTGACCGGCAATTCTGGGCGGCAGTGCCCGATAGCGGCAAGCGCGCCGTGCTGCTTTCTGAAGAGGCCTGGTGCATTCCCGCGCGCAACGTGCAGTCCTACGTAGGCGATCTCATCAAGAACGGCGACAATGCCGACGCCATCAGCATCCTTCAGAATTATGCGGCCTGCGCGGACAGCGAAGAGGCTGAAGCGCGCAAGAAAACCGCGGCCGGACTTTCGGAGATGGCCGAACTGTACGGTAAAGCCGATCCTAAGTTGCTGGGCGAAGCGTTGCGGCATCTAGGTCTGCGTTTAAGCCTTGAGCAGGACGCGGAGTTGCAGGGGCTGGTGAGCGCGGCGTTTGTGCGCCTGAGCCAGGAGGCGGCTACCGGCCACTATTTCCCTGCGATGCAGCAGGCACTGGATCTTGTTGCAGGTGTGGAGTCGCAGAGACCGGGAATCGCGCGCAGCTTGCGCGGAAAAATGGGAATTGAAGAGCGCGTGCCGGAGTTTGTCGAGGAAGCCCTGAAGGCGCGCCAGGTAGCCGCAGGACTGACCAATGTTCTAAAGATGCTGCCGCAAACGACCATGGAGCACCTCGCGGCACGCTTCAACCGGTGCAGCCTGCGGGACGATTCCGAACATGTGGCGAATTTGGCGGCCGACCTGGGCGAAGAGGGCATCCAGTACCTTCGGAGCACGGTACGCGGCGGACCAATCGCTGAAGCCGTGGAGATGTGCGGGCTGTTGAGCCGGCTCGATCCGGAATCGGTCATGGTATTTCTGCCGGGCCGGATGAAGGATTTTCCGCGGTCATCGCAAGACCGCATGGTGCGGCAGATTTCCGCCAGTGGAGCGGCCAGACGATGCCACATTCTTCTCGAGCTGCTCGATCACGTGGATCCGCTGGTAACGCCTCTGGTGATTGACGAGATTGGGGTTACGGCGGATCGCGAGGCGCTCGGCAAACTGCTGACGATTGCTGACGGGGATCTTCCGACCGGTTGTGGACAGTACCTGCGTGTCAAAGCCGTTGAAGCCCTGGGAAGGATCAATGCGCCGGAATCGGTCAGCACGTTGAAACGTATCGCGGAGTCCAAGAAAGTTTTCGGATGGCTTCATCCTCAGGAGCTGCGGATTGCCGCTCTCCAAGCGCTGGAGAAGCTGGACCCGGAGTGGGTCGCCGAGTTCTTGCCGAAGAGCGGAATCGAAAGGGAAGAGTACGCTCTTGCGCCGCTGGACGTTCCGGTCACTTCGAAATTCGTGCGGCAGCGGCGGCACACGCGCGTTCGCTTGCGGAGGCCTGTCCGCGCCGTGAGCACAAACCTGAAGGAGAATTTTTCGCTCGAAATCAAGACCGCTAGCTTAAGCGGCGGCGTGGCCACCATCAGCCGGCACCTGGCGCCCGGCACGCAGGTGCAGCTAAAGCTGTCCGTCGGCATGAGGAATCTGCAGGCTACCGCTTTGATGCGTGACTACCGCTCCCAGGACATGGCCTTCGAAATCGTAGACATGAGCCTCGAAGAGCGCGGAAAGTACCGGCGTTTGCTTGCCGACAATCTCTCCCGCAATCCGAGTGCAGCCGAGACCGATCCCACGGCCGTCCCCGTGGAAACCCTGGCAGTGCGGTAACAGTTTCCCGTAACCCTCCTCGCAAAACCTGCCGCTTCAAGAGCCACGCCGTGTTTCTTGGCGCTGGAACGTCCGACCAGTTAGAATAAGATGTTTGTACCGGCGGCGTTGGACTGCCCAGTGCAGCGAGCACGCGGGGAACCGCCAGGAGACTGCGAAATCCATGGAAGCAGCGCAAATATTAGACCGCGTCGTGGCCAGGTTTATCGGCACCAAGCACGAGCGCGACATCAAGAAATTGCAGCCCGTCATCGCGGACATCAACGCGCGCGAAGCCGAAGTGCGGGCGCTCAACGATGATGGGCTCAAAGCGCGTTTTGCGGAACTCCGCGCTCAGGTGCAGGAGCAATTGAAGGACGCCGACGCCTCCGAGCCAAGCTACAAAGAAGAATTGCAGAAGGCGCTGGAGCCGGCGATTGTGCCGGCATTTGCATTGGTCCGTGAAGCTGGCCGCCGCTTCCTGAACATGCGTCATTTCGATGTGCAGCTTATCGGCGGCATCGTTCTGCATGAAGGCAAAATCGCCGAAATGAAGACGGGCGAAGGCAAGACGCTCGTCGCAACGCTTCCCGCGGTGCTGAATGCGTTGGCGGGGCGCGGCGTGCATATCGTAACGGTGAACGATTACCTGGCTCGTCGCGACGCGGAATGGATGAGCCCTCTCTACCGTGCGCTGGGATTAACCGTCGGCGTGATCGTGCACGATCTCGACGACGACCAGCGGCGCGCCGCGTACGGCGCGGACATTACGTACGGTACTAACAACGAATTCGGCTTCGACTACCTCCGCGACAACATGAAGTACGATCTTGCACAATGCGTGCAGCGCGGGCACCAGTTCGCCATCGTCGACGAAGTGGACTCCATCCTCATCGATGAAGCGCGCACCCCGCTGATTATTTCCGGGCCATCGGAAGAATCGACCGACAAATACGCCAAAATCGACAAGATTATTCCCAAGCTCATTCAAGACATCGACTACACGCTGGATGAAAAGCACCGCACCGCGACGCTTACGGAAGAAGGGTTCGCCAAGTGCGAACGGCTTCTCTCGCTGACCAATATGTCCGATCCGGCGAACATCGACATCATGCACCACGTCTACCAGGCCCTGCGCGCTCATACGCTTTACAAGAATGATGTTGATTACGTCGTGAAAGACGGCGAAGTCATCATCGTCGATGAATTCACGGGCCGCCAGATGCCCGGCCGCCGCTGGTCCGACGGATTGCACCAGGCTGTGGAAGCCAAGGAAGGCGTGAAGATCGAGCGCGAAAATCAGACCCTCGCTACGATTACCTTCCAGAATTATTTTCGCATGTACAAAAAACTTTCCGGCATGACCGGTACGGCGGAAACGGAAGCGGCGGAGTTCAGCAAGATTTACAACTTGGACGTAACCGTCGTTCCGACGAACCGCAAGCTGATCCGCATCGAAGCTCCCGACGTTGTTTACCGCACGGAGAAAGAGAAGTTTGAAGCGGTCGTCAACGGCATCCTGCAGGAAGACAACTCGCTCGCGAATGGCATCCGCCATTATCACGAACGGGGCCAGCCGGTGCTCGTAGGCACGATCTCCATCGAAAAATCCGAGGCCATCGCGGAATTGCTCAAGAAATCCGGCGTCCCGCACCAAGTCCTGAACGCCAAGCAGCACGAGCGCGAATCGCGCGTTGTCGCGCAAGCCGGGCGCAAGGGCGCAGTAACCGTGGCCACCAACATGGCCGGCCGCGGAACGGACATTTTGCTTGGTGGCAATCCCGAGCAAATGACGCGCGACCATTTTCTGAAGAACAAGCTGGCTATGCCCTATGCGGCTGCTCCGGCGGTGATCGGCGCGGATCTCGCGAGTGGCAACGGCGATCAGCCCGCGGTCCCGATGGTGCTCTTCCAGCACGAAGGGAAAATCTTTCAGGTACCGGCCGATCAGTGGAAGCCGGTGTACGACCAGTTCGCGGAGCAGTGCAAGGCGGAACACGACGAAGTCGTTGCGCTGGGAGGACTGCACATCCTGGGCACGGAACGCCACGAGGCGCGGCGCATCGATAATCAATTGCGCGGCCGCGCGGGACGCCAGGGCGATCCGGGCTCTTCGCGATTTTTCCTTTCGCTCGAAGACGATTTGATGCGCATTTTCGGCGGCGAGCGCATTCGAGCGCTAATGTTCCGCATGGGCATGACCGAGGGCGTGCCCATCGAATCGAAGATGTTGTCGGGCCGTATCGAGAACGCGCAAAAATCCGTGGAAGCGCAGAACTTCGACGCCCGAAAACACCTTCTCGAATACGACGATGTGATGAACAAGCAGCGCGAGACGATTTATGCCATTCGCCGCTCCGCGCTGGAAGGCAAGGATCAGCGCGATTACGTTCTGGGAATCGCCGAAGACGTCGTGCGCGAATTGGTCGAAACGTTCTGTCCGCGCGAGCAGCATCCCGGCCAATGGAACACCACGCCATTTCTTGCGGAGAGCAACGCGCAGTTCGGCGTCGACATGAAGGCTGCGGGCGCCGATCCGGGCACACTGGCCCACGACCAGCTTGCCGACGCCGCGGTCGAGGCTGTCAAGAAGCGTTACGAGGAAAAGGAAAAACAATTCGGCGCGGACCTGATGCGCTGGCTCGAACGCCGCATCATTCTCGACGTGGTCGATTCGCAGTGGAAAGACCACTTGCTCTCGCTGGACCACTTGAAAGAGGGCATCGGGCTCCGCGGCTACGCGCAGAAAGATCCCATCGTCGAGTTCAAGAAGGAAGCGTTTGTCCTCTTCGAAGACATGATGGCGCGCATCGACAACGAAACGATCCGCTATCTCTTCCACATTCAGATGCAGCAGGGCGAGCAGCCGCCGGAGGCCAGACGGCCCGAGCCGCCGCGGACCCCGCCGCAGAGCGCAGCCGCTGCCGCAGCCAGCGCCGCCGCGCGTGCAAGCGGACCGCAGGAGTTGCCGGCTGTGGCGCGCGAAATCGAGCGCCGCCAGCAGCGCCAGCAAAAAGATTTGCAGTATCAGACCGGGCCCGCGCAGGCGGAGCCGCCGAAGCCGGTGAGGGTTGGCGCAAAAGTGGGGCGCAACGATCCTTGCCCCTGCGGGTCCGGGAAAAAATACAAGAAGTGCCACGGCGCTTGAGTAAGACAGACATTCTTGCGTGTCTTTTCTTTGCCGAAGCCGCGCGCGAAGATTGATTGCAAATTGATTGAACAGAGGACAGGCAAGAATGCCTGTCCCACCATAGAGGAAACAAATGCCACCAGGCCCAGCACCCATGCAGCAGCCGGAACGCCAGCCGATTCCCGGCGTAAAGAATCTCGTCGCCGTTGCCAGCGGCAAAGGCGGCGTCGGCAAAACCACGGTCGCGGTGAATCTCGCGCTGGCGTTAGCGAAGCTCGGCAACAAAGTCGGATTGCTCGACGCCGACGTGTACGGGCCAAATGTGCCGATCATGCTGGGCACCTTGCAGGAGCCGCAGGCTACGGCCGACAAGCGCATCATTCCCGTGCAATCGCAAGGGCTGAAGATGATTTCGATGGGCTTGCTCAATCCCGGCGACAAGCCCATGATCTGGCGCGGGCCGATGCTGCATAGCGTGATTACGCAATTCCTGCGTAGCGTGGAGTGGGGCGAACTGGATTACTTGATCATTGATCTTCCGCCGGGGACGGGCGATGTGCAGTTGACGCTGATCCAGACCGTCGCGGTCACCGGCGCGGTGGTAGTCACCACGCCTTCGACGGTCGCGCTGGCCGACGTGCGCAAAGCCATCGAAATGTTTCGCCAAGTGAACGTGGAAGTGCTAGGCGTCGTCGAAAACATGAGCACCTTTGCATGCCCGCACTGCGGCAAAGCCATTGACATCTTCGGCCACGGCGAAGGCACCAAGACGGCCATCGCCTATGGCGTGCCCGTGCTCGGCGAAATTGAAATTGATCCGCGCATTCGCGTTGGCGGCGATACCGGCAAGCCGGTCGCGTCGCTCGGCGAAACCGGCGCGGGTGCGAAGAGCCTATATGCTGTCGCGCGCGCCGTAGCCAATCGCCTCGCGGAAGTGGCCGGCACCACCGGCGGCCCAACGGTCCAGATCGATTGAAGTTTTACGCTTCTTTTCTCTTGCCGGGGTTTTGCAGCGCTTCGATTTTGGCAAGCAGACAGTTCCGGCACAGGCATCCCTCGGCCTCTGCCGGCATCGGGACGTGCGGCAATTCGGCGCACCAGCAGCCGGCTTCCTGCTTACAGGTCATGGCAGCTCCGCATTGTGCGCAGCGAGTTTTCACCATGCGATGATGGCCCAGTTGTCGCGCGCCGTCTAGCGGTGCAGATTAACTAGGCTCCCATAGGCCTGAGAAATCCTTTGACTCGGAGTCTCGCCTCGGCTAAAATCCTCTCTGTAGAAACTTGCGGGTTTTTGCAAGCGGCAGCGAGACTGCCGCTTTTTCTTTTTGCAATTGCCGTTTAACCACTTGTGCCGCTCCCATGCCACCCCCTTTATAATCAACAACTTAAGGGGAACCCATTTTTTAAGCCCTTTATTTTGAAAAACATGCATGTAATGGGGGTGTGGGGGGTAGGCAGGCTTGAATCACCACCGAAATCCGCACTGGTCTCGTCCGCGCTCGCGCCTTTCTTGTCACTTCCGGGCACGGATGTTATCTTGACGTGATTCACTGTACGCCAGGTTTTCTGTAGTGGCGGGGCTTGCCCCGCCCGGTGTTTGGAGGGGCACGATACATCGTGCCCTCACGGTGAAAGTGCCAACGAACGAGGCCGCGACTCAAAGGTGAAACGTCAACCCGACATCCGGCCCTATCGCGGCAGGCATCCGCAAATCGCGGCTTCGGCTTATATTGACCCTGCGGCTGTCGTCATCGGCGACGTGGTGATTGGCGAGGATTCGAGCGTCTGGCCGTGTTCGGTGGTTCGCGGCGACGTGCACTACATTCGTATCGGCGCGCGCACCAATATTCAGGACGGCTCGGTGCTCCACGTCATGCGCGACGAATATCCGCTGATTATTGGCGATGACGTCACCGTCGGCCATTCCGTGACGCTGCACGGCTGCGCCATCGAATCGCGCTGCCTGATCGGCATGGGCGCGGTCATTTTGAATGGCGTAACGATTGGCGCGGGCAGTATCGTCGCGGCGGGCACGCTGATCACCGAACGCACCGCGATTCCCGCGGGCAGCCTGGTGATGGGCTCGCCGGGCAAAGTGAAGCGCATGCTGACGGGGATCGATCAGGCCTCGATTGACGCGTACGCCAAGCGCTACGTCAGCTACAAAAATATTTATCGCGAGGAACCCACCGCGTGAGCGAAGGCGCAGTCAAAAAAGAAGAAAAGCCGCGCAAGTTTCAAGCCATCCGCGGCACGCGCGATTTACTGCCGCCCGAGACCGCACTTTGGAACCGTGTCGAGCAAACCGCTCACGAAGTCTTCGCCACTTTCGGCTTCGGCGAAATCCGTCTCCCAATTTTTGAATCGACAGAATTATTTGCTCGTTCCATCGGCGCTGAAACGGACGTCGTCTCGAAAGAAATGTACACGTTTGATGGCTCTGCCGAATTCTACGCAAGGTTTCGTGAGATTAAGATGGTTGGCGAAGGCGCAGGCCGAAGGGGCACGCTTGCGGAAATGCTACCGGAAGAAATGATCAGCCTGCGTCCGGAAGCGACGGCGAGCGTGTGCCGCGCCTACATCGAGCACGGGATGCAACAATTGCCGCAGCCGGTGAAGCTGTACTACATGGGGCCAATGTTCCGACGCGAGCGGCCGCAGAAGGGGCGCTACCGCCAGTTTTATCAGATTGGCGCGGAAGTGCTGGGCGGCAGTGACGCTCCAGCAATCGACGCGGAAGTCATCGAAATGGTCATGACGTTTTTCGACCGGCTGGAATTACAGGGAGTGCAACTCGATATCAATTCGATCGGCTGCCGCGAATGCCGTCCGAAATACGTCGAGCTGCTGCGTGCAGAGCTCTTCAAAGTGAAGGACAAGCTCGGGCCGGACAGCCAGCGGCGCATCGAAACGAATCCGCTGCGTGTGCTCGATTCCAAACTGGAAAGCGAACAGCCCATTATCGCCAAGCTGCCGCGCATTGCCGATCACCTGTGCGAGGACTGCGCGAAGCACTACGCCGCCGTAAAGCATCAGCTCGAAATGCGTGGCGTGCTCTACCGCGAGAATTGGCGCCTGGTCCGTGGCCTCGACTATTACATGCGTACGACCTTTGAAATCACCGCGCAGGGACTCGGCTCGCAAAACGCCGTGTGCGGCGGCGGGCGGTACGATGGACTGGTAGAATTGCTGGGCGGTCCGCCAACCAAGGGCATCGGCTTTGCCATCGGTGAAGACCGCTTGATCTTGTCGCTGCAGGAGAGTGGGAAAGGGCCTGTTCAGCAAGGCCGCGACGTGTACATCGCCTGGATGGGCGAGCGCGCGCAGGCAACCGCCGTCCGAGCGGCAAAAGATTTGCGCAAGGCGGGATTCAGCGTGGAGCTGCCGCCTGTGGAGCAAAAATTCGGCAAAGCTCTTGGCCAAGCGGACAAGCTCGGCGCAAAGTACGCGCTGATTCTCGGTGACAACGAAGTGTCCGAAGGCTTGTGGACGCTGAAGAAGCTGGCCGACGGCTCGCAAGCAAAATTTACGGAACCCGATTTGCTTGACCATTTGCGCAAAAGCAAACCGGTATCATCCTGAGGGTGGGATAGACATTCCTGTCCCAGTAGAGCAGATTGGGCGCAAAAGGACAGGCAAGAATGGCTTGTCCCACCGCACGATTGACTAAGGTTTGGGCTTCGCTAGGAGAGAATGACTTGTTGGATTTTCTCGGCAATCTGAAGCGCACACACTACTGCGGCGAACTGCGCGCCAAGGACGAAGGCCGCGAAGCCATCGTCATGGGCTGGGTAGCCCGACGCCGCGACCTCGGCAATCTGGTTTTTCTCGACGTGCGCGACCGCACCGGCGTCGTGCAAGTCGTCTTCAACAAAGAAACACAGCCTGCGGCGCACGCTAAAGCCGAGCAGGCGCGCAGCGAATTCGTCGTCGCCGTGGAAGGCAAAGTCCTCAAGCGTCAAAAAGCGAACCCGGAATTGGCCAGCGGGGAAGTCGAACTGGTCGCGTCGAAGCTGCACATTCTCAACACCGCCAAGACGCCGCCGTTCCCCATCGAAGACGAAATCAACGCGGCGGAAGAGACGCGCCTGCGTTTCCGCTATCTCGATTTGCGTCGGCCGAAGCCACACCACAATCTCGCGTTGCGCCACAAAATCATTCTCGAAATCCGCAAGGTCATGGACGAGATGGGCTTCATTGAAGTGGAAACGCCCATGCTCACGCGCTCGACGCCGGAGGGCGCGCGCGATTTTCTTGTGCCCAGCCGCATCCATCACGGGCAGTTTTACGCTTTGCCGCAATCGCCGCAGATTTTCAAGCAGATTTTGATGATCGCCGGGCTGGACAAATACTTTCAGATTGTGAAGTGCTTCCGCGACGAAGATCAGCGCGCCGACCGCCAGCTGGAATTCACGCAGCTCGATCTGGAAATGTCTTTTCCGCGGCAAGAGGACATTTTTCATGTGATTGAGCAAGTGATGGTGCGCGCCTGCGCCGTGGCCGGAGTCAAAGCGGAAGCGCCGTTTCCGCACATGCAGTACAAAGACGTGATTCGCAAGTACGGCAGCGACAAGCCGGACCTGCGCTTTGGCATGGAACTTCAGGAAGTGACGCACTGCTTTCCGGAAGAAGCCAGGCAAAAACTGCAAATCGAAGGCAATGTTTTTGCTCTTGCCGCTCCCGGGGCGGCGGTCTATTCGCGCAAGCAACTGGACGAACTGGCCGAAAAAGCCAAGGCGTTCAAAGCGCGCGGCGCTTATTTCGTGAAGGTTGCACCCGAAGGACTCACTTCCACCGTCGAAAAATTAATTGGCGCGGAGAACGTCAAGAAACTCGCCGAAGCTTGCGGGGCAAAACCTGGCGATCTCGTCGTTGCCGTTTCCGCCAAGGAACAAATCAAAGGCACGGAAGCCGCTGCGCTAATCGCTGGCCAATTGCGCTTGCAGCTTGGCGAAGCTCTTGGCGTGATTGATAAATCCCAATGGAAATTCTTGTGGCTCACCGGCTTTCCGCTGTTCGAGTGGAGTGAAACCGACAAAACCTGGGTCAGTGCGCAGCACCCGTTCACCGGCATCGTCGATGAAGACTTGGAAAAACTCGAATCCGCGCCGTGGGAAGTGCGGTCGAAAGGCTACGACCTCGTTTTGAACGGCTATGAACTCGGCTCCGGCAGCATCCGAATCCACCGCCAAGACATTCAGGAGCGCCTCTTCAAAGCGCTCGGCCTCAGTGAAGAACAATTGCGCCGCCGCTTCGGCTTTTTTCTCAACGCGCTGACTTACGGCACGCCGCCTCATGGTGGCATCGCACTCGGCATCGATCGCGTGGTGATGCTCCTCGTGGGCGAAAAATCCATCCGCGAAGTCATCGCCTTCGCGAAAACCACCGCCGCCCAAGACTTGATGGCCGATTCGCCGTCACCGGTGGACAAGGATCAGCTCGACCAACTGGGGATTGCTATTCAAGAAAAGAAGAAAGCTGCTGAATGATATGAGCCGGATACGCATATTGCCAGAGGCGGTGGCGAACAAAATCGCCGCGGGCGAAGTCGTCGAGCGTCCGGCGTCGGTGGTGAAAGAGCTGCTCGAAAACGCCATCGATGCTGGCGCGAAGACCATTCGCGTCGAGGTGGAAGTCGGCGGCAAGCGCATGATCCGCGTGATTGACGACGGTCACGGAATGTCGCATGACGACGCGCTGCTGGCGTTCGAGCGCCACGCCACGAGCAAGCTCAAATCCGCCGACGATCTGCTTTCGATTGCTACGCTGGGATTTCGCGGTGAGGCTTTGCCGACCATCGCCGCGGTTTCGCGGCTGCTGCTCGAAACGCGCGACGAAGTGGAAGCCGAAGGCGCGCGCATCGAATTTGCCGGCGGCAAGCTCATGGGAGTCAAGCCTGCAGGATTGCCGGCAGGAACAACGGTTAGCGTCGCCGATATTTTTTATTGTGTCCCGGCGCGCCGAAAATTTCTCAAGTCCGACACGACGGAGCTGGGTCACATCGCCTCGCTAGTCACGCACTACGCGCTGGCGAATCCCGGAAAGCAATTCATTCTCAGCACCCCGACGCAGGAAATCATCAATTGTCCTCCGGCGGAAAAACTCGCCGATCGCGTATATCAGCTCTTCGGAAGGCAATCACTGGAAGAGTTGGTCGAAATTCCCGCGGTTTCCGCGCCCTTCCGCGCCGCCGTCACCGAGCCGGAACTTGAGCCGGGAGGAGAAAAAGCTTCGCTGACCGTCAGCGGGTTTACTTCACGGCCTGACATTCAGAGAATGAATCGCAATGGCATTTACATTTTTGTGAACCGCCGACTGGTGCGCGACCGTTTGATTCTGCACGCGATTCACGAAGCCTACCGCAACATTCTGCCGCCGGCCGTTTTTCCCGCCACGCTGCTTTTCCTGGAGATGCCCTACGAAGAAGTCGACGTGAACGTGCATCCCGCAAAAATCGAAGTGCGCTTCCGTCGCTCGCAATTTGTGCACGATTTTACGCGCGATGCGATTCGCCAGGCGCTGATGGGTGCGCGGCCGATTGCCCGTTTTGCAGCCGCTGCTGCCGCGCCGCAGACGGCAGGCGGCGGGAACGGAGCGTTGTCCGGCGGAATCACGCCCGCGCCCGTGGACTCCGGAGTGCCGCGCGCGATGATTCCTACGATGGAAGAGATCGGCGTGGGCTCAGGCGTCGGCTCGGACTACGGCTCAAGTGGAGGATTCGACCTAAGCGGCGCGCCGATGCGGCCGGTCGAGCGGCGAATTCCATTCGCCTCAGCAACGGCAATTGGCGCGAGTATCGCACCGGCGCAGATTTCCACCGCCGGACATTGGGCCGCGAATCTCGCAGCTCCGAGCGCAGAATCTCCGGCAAGCCTCCCGCGCCCAGAACAAATCGCGGACCTCAAGCCGTTGGGACAAGTCAGCGCGAGCTTCATCGTTGCCGTGAATGGCGATGGCCTCTGGCTCGTCGATCAGCATGTGGCGCATGAACGCGTACTTTTTGAACAGCACCTCGAAGCGCGCCGCGCCGGAAAAATCGAAGCCCAGCGCATACTTATGCCGCTGGTGATTGAATTGTCGCCGCGGCAGATCGTCACCTTTGAAAAAATCGCCGAAGAACTAGCCGCGAACGGTTTCGAAGTTGAACTCATGGGGCCAAAGAGCGTGGCCATCCAGGCCGTGCCCGCGGGAGTGATCGCTCCCGATGCGGAAAAACTGCTTCGAGAGATTCTCGATGGCATGGAGCGCGAGAATGCTGCGATTTCCATCGAAACGTTGCAAGCAAAAATCGCCGCGTCGACGGCGTGCCATGCGGCCATCAAGGTGAACACGCCGCTGGAGCAATCGAAAATGGAATGGCTGCTCGACGCGCTGGCGAAAACCGATTGTCCGATGAGCTGCCCGCATGGCCGGCCAGTGGTGCTGCGCTATTCCATCAAAGAAATTGAAAAGGCGTTTCATCGTATTTAGACGCGAGCAACATTGAGCCGCGTTTGGTGGCAAGGTATTCGATCTGCGCGCAGCAAAGAAGGGTACAGCGTGCGGCTGCGAGGCCTCAGGCACGGATTAGAGTATCGCGAAGGCGATCACGTCCTTCGAGTTGGAGTTGAAAGAGCAGCTGCGGACGTCGATTGGATTATCTACTTAGGTTCGATTGCCGGATGGTTTCCTCCTTATCAGCACGAACAGCTAAGCGAGGAGAAAAGGGAACGGATACGTGGGAGGGTGATCGAGGCCTTGGACTTCCTGAAAATAAAATATTATTTGCCTGAATAACACGATTTAATTCATTCAAGCCGAGAGGAAAACTTGAACGAACAGAGAACAGTAGTGATCTTCGGCCTGGCGAACAAGCGCAGCATCGCTTGGGCCATCGCGCAGAAATTGCACCAAGCCGGGTGGCGGCTGGCTATCACTTACCAGAACGAACGATTGGAGCAGGAAGCCAAGGATCTGATTGCGGATTTGCCGGGCGCTTCCGGCTTTATGTGTGACGTCTCTTCGGACGAACAAATCGCAAAGCTCTTCGATGAGCTAAAAGCGCGGTTCGGTGTGTTGAACGGCATCGTGCACAGCGTGGCGTTCGCGCCGGCGGAAGAATTGAAGGGCGAATTCGTAAACACGACGCGCGAAGGATTTCGCATCGCGCATGACATCAGCGTGTACTCGCTGATTGCGGTGTCTCGAGCGGCTGCTCCGTTGATGGCCGCGGGCGGAGGAATCGTTACGCTGACGTACTACGGCGCGGAAAAAGTCGTGCCGAAGTATAACGTGATGGGCGTGGCCAAAGCCGCACTCGAGTCCACGGTGCGTTATCTGGCGAACGATCTTGGGCCGCGTGGCATTCGCGTCAATGCAATTTCCGCTGGGCCCATCAAGACGCTCGCGGCCCGCGGTATTTCTAATCTTGGCGACATGTTAAAGGCGCATGCCGAGCGCGCGCCGTTGAAACGCAACGTGGATCCCGGCGAAGTTGGTGGAACCGCGGCGTTTCTGCTTTCCGAGGCCGGCTCGGGGATCACCGGCGAGATAATCTTCGTCGATTGCGGCTACAACATCATGGGTTTCTAGCAGCGCAGGCATTTTTGCGTGAGTTGTTTTTGTAACAATCCGAGAGAATTGGGCACAGCTCAGATTGGCTGTCCTACCAAAATGTCCAAACTCACCATCGCCATCGACGGCCCCGCGGGGTCCGGCAAGAGCAGTGTGGCGCGCCGCGTTGCGGCAATGCTCGGGTATTTGTATTTGGACAGTGGTGCGATGTACCGCGCACTTGGGCTCAAGGCTCTCCGGCAGGGCATTCCGTTGGACGATGAAGCCCGGCTCGTGGCGGTCGCGAACCAAACACACATCGAACTGCGTGCTCCCACTGCGGAGCACGAAGCAGCGGGCGCAAAAAACTGTGTCTTCCTGGATGGAGCGGACGTCACTCGCGACATTCGGACGAGTGAGGTTGCGCAAACGGCTTCGCGGCTCGCAACGATTGCAGAAGTCCGCCATGTCCTCGTCGCCGAACAGCAACGCGCCGGCGCTGGCGGCGGGATCGTGATGGAAGGGCGCGACATCGGAACCGTGGTGTTCCCCAAAGCCGAGCTGAAGATTTTTCTGGACGCTTCGCCGGAAGTGCGCGCGGAACGCCGCTGGAGGGAACACCAGGAAAAAGGCGACCGGGTTACGCTCCCGGAAGTCTTCGACGAAGTGATTGAGCGTGACAACCGCGACCGCGAGCGCAAAGTGTCACCGTTGGTGCGCGCCGCCGATGCCGTCCTCGTCGACAACACCGCGATGGGCATCGAAGAAACGGCGCGATTGATCGTCATGCTCGCAGGGGAACGCGAAAAAGAATTGGCGGGAGCCGCCGGAGGAAAACCGTGATTCGAACATTGCTGATGCTGGCATTTTCCGCTGGCAGCGCGTTGTTCGTGATGCCTCTGCTGGCATTTGCGCAGACGAGTTCCAGCCCAGTAGAAGTAACGGGAAAATTCCGCGAGTATCTCGACGAGGATTGGAAACGCTGGATGCAGGAATATCCCGAAGCGGCGACCTCCGCCGGATTTCCCGGACAGAATCGCCGGTGGAGCGACGTTTCCCGAGAAGGTATTGAGGCGAAAATCCATCACCTCCACGAGAGCCTCGCGAAGCTGAAGTCGATTTCGCGCGACGAGCTACCTGCCGGCGGGCAACTCAATTACGACCTTTACCGGGGACTGTTGGAAACGGCGGAAGAGGGTTTGCAGTATGGCGACGACCCCATGCCCTTCCGCCATGTGGTGCCTTTCAACATGTGGATGCCGATGACGCAGATGGGCGGAATCCAGCAGGGGATTCCGTCAACGCTGGCGACGATGCCCCATCAGACGGTGGCGGACTACGAGGACATTCTTGCGCGGCTCGAGGCCGTGCCCAAAAACGTGGAGCAAAATATCACACTGCTTCAGGAGGGTCTAAGGAAGGGCTACACGCCGCCAAAGTTAATGCTCCGGGATCTGCCGAAGCAGATCGCGGACCTGATTCCTGACGATGCTTGGAAAAGCGCGCTGCTTGCGCCGTTCGTAGATCTCCCCGTGGGCATTCCCGACCGGCGGCGAAAGTCGCTCAGAGATCGCGCGTCCAAACTCTATGTTGGCCTGGTGGCGCCTGCGTTCCAGAAACTGTATGACTACGTTTGCGCAAACTTATGTGCCGGCGTGCCGCGAATCCATTGCCGCGACAGCGCTGCCCAATGGCGCCGCGGCGTATGCGTTCCATGTGCGCTGGCAAACGACTACGAATCTGACGCCACAGCAGATTCACGAAATCGGTCTCTCCGAAGTGAAGCGAATTCGCGCGGAAATGGACAAAGTCATCGCTTCGACGGGATTCAAGGGCAGCTTCCATGACTTCACGGAATTTCTGCGGGCTGATCCGCGTTTTTTCTATGACCAGGCTGATGATCTGGTGAATGGTTACCGCATCATCGCCAAGAAGATCGACCCGGAACTAGCGCACCTCTTCGGCAAACTACCGCGGCTGCCCTACGGCGTGTGCGTGATTCCAGAGTTCAAAGCTCCTTCGCAAACCACCGCGTACTACCAGGCTGGCGCGCCCGCTGCCGGCCGGCCCGGCTGTTATTTCGTGAACACTTACAACCTGCGCGCGCGGCCGAAATGGGAGATGGAAGCCCTCTCCCTGCACGAATCTGTTCCAGGACATCACCTGCAGATTTCCTTGGCCCAGGAGCTGGAGGGGCATCCTGAATTCCGAAGGCACGCTGGCTACTCGGCGTTTGTCGAGGGCTGGGCCCTGTATTCGGAGAGCCTTGGCGAAGACCTTGGCATGTACAAGGATCCGTACTCGAAATTCGGACAGCTCAGCTACGAAATGTGGCGCGCCGTGCGGCTCGTGGTGGATACCGGAATGCATTCCATGGGCTGGACGCGCGAGCAGGCGATCGATTTCTTCCGCGAGAATACCGGAAAGACCGACCAGGACATCACCGTCGAAGTCGATCGCTACATCGTCTGGCCGGGGCAGGCGCTCGCGTACAAGATCGGGCAGTTGAAGATTCGCGAATTACGCGTCGAAGCGGAAAAGAAGCTCAGCGCGAAGTTCGACGTGCGCAGATTTCATGATGCCGTGCTCGAAAACGGAGCTGTGCCGTTGAGCGTGCTAGAAGCCCACATGAAGCCGTGGATGGATTCGCAAGCGACGCACTAAAAGCTTGCCACACCCTGCTTGCCATAAAATGGCGCCATGTCGCTCAGACCAGTCCCTCCATGTTTTGGGGGCCCTTCCGCGCTAGGTACTTGAAAATTAACAAGTTATGCGAAAAAATAGCCAAAAATGCGGTTTTCCAAAATATTTCTTGACAGATTTTTAGAATCCATTTACTCTTGGTGTAACTCAATCATACGCCTCGGCTTGCCCGGGGTTCCCACTGAGCGGAAAAAGCAGACTATGAGACACGAAGACAAAAGCCAATACGCGTCGATGCCTTGGCGGCAGGGTTTCGCGGACTGCTTGCTCACGCGACCGTAAGAAAATCAGCCTAAGTCGTTTCGATCCAAAGCAATCCGCATCGGCATTTGTGTTTTCTGCCGCGGCGTGGCCGCTCTGTTCTCAGAATTTTCGTTGCAGGGAGAAGTGTTCCCGGAAGGAGGTGAAGTTGAGCGACTTGCAGTTTCTCTGCCACGCAAAGCCGAAAGATGCCCAGCAGGAACGCGTTTCGAAAAACTCGTTGAGAACACGCTCGAGCCTCCCAGTGCCTGGGAGGTTACCTTGCCCGCAGGGAAGGGCAAGCGCGAGAAATTCAAACGTTTCCTGCCGCATCGACCGGTTATTGCTATAACCGGCGCAGCTCTGAAGCGCGCTACCTCTTTTTCGCGGTCGATGAGATGGAAGAATTGAGGACTGCTCAGGCCGGCGCCGACATCGAGCTCAAAAATTCCATGTTGGCCTTCGACTTCGACAGCCGGCTAATCAACAGCTCCATGGCCTCGACGGTCGAGAGCGGGCTCAAAACCTTGCGCAGCACCCACACTCGGCTCAACTCTTCCGGCGGGAGAAGCAGTTCATCCTTGCGGGTGCCGGAGCGTTGAATGTCGATAGCGGGGAAGACGCGCTTATCGGCTAGGCGGCGGTCGAGGTAGATTTCCATGTTGCCGGTGCCCTTGAACTCTTCGAAGATGACATCATCCATGCGGCTGCCGGTATCGATCAGCGCGGTGGCAATGATGGTGAGCGAGCCGCCCTCTTCCACGTTGCGCGCAGCGGCGAAAAAGCGCCGCGGGCGCTGCAACGCGTTGGCATCAATACCGCCGGAGAGCACTTTGCCGGAGGGCGGCGTGACCGCGTTGTAAGCGCGCGCCAGGCGCGTGATGGAGTCCAGCAGTACGACGACGTCGCGTTTGTGCTCCACGAGGCGCTTGGCCTTCTCCAAAACCATTTCCGCTACCTGGATGTGACGCTGGGGCGCTTCGTCAAACGTCGAACTGATGACCTCGCCCTTCACAGTACGCTGCATGTCGGTGACTTCTTCCGGGCGCTCGTCGATCAGCAGCACGATCAGGGCGACTTCCGGATGATTGGTGGCCACCGCATTGGCCATAGCCTGCAGCATCATGGTCTTGCCGGTGCGCGGCGGGGCATTAACCAGCCCGCGCTGGCCTTTGCCGACGGGGCAGAGAAGATCCAGAACGCGGCCAGTCATGTTTTCCTTGGTCGTTTCCATCTTCAAACGGCCCTGGGGATACAGCGGCGTCAGGTTATCGAAGAAAATCTTGTTGCGCGCGACTTCCGGGTCCTCAAAATTGACGGCTTCGACTTTGATCAGCGCGAAATAGCGCTCGCCATCTTTCGGCGGACGTACCTGGCCGGAGACGGTGTCGCCGGTACGCAGGTCGAACTTGCGGATCTGCGACGGCGAAACATAGATATCGTCCGGCCCGGGGAGATAGTTGTATTCCGGGGCGCGCAGGAATCCGAACCCGTCGGGCAGGCATTCGAGGACACCTTCGGAGAAAATCAATCCGTTCTTTTCGGTTTGCGCGCGGAGGATTTGGAAGATCAACTCCTGCTTGCGCATGCCGCTCGCCCCGGGAATGCTCAAGTCCTTGGCGATCTTGGCGAGGTCGGTGATGTTCTTTTCCTTCAGCTCGGCAAGGCTGATGCTCATCTGATTGCTTCCTTCAACGTTTGTTTCTTTTGGCATATATCCTTAGCTTTGATTGTGAAAATTGACCCTGGGAATCCGGATTGTTCTTGAGGTGGCGCGCCGCACTGGCCGTTGACCGCTCCGCGGTCACAATAACCGAAGACGCGAAAACCTGCCGAGATGGGCAAACCAGACTTTCTACAACCGGAGGCAGCGCCGGGACGAGGCGAACCAGAAAGTTCCTCAAGCGTAACACCGGCCATGCCGGTGTCAACTCGCGGGAAGGGCCGGGCCCAAACAACGCTGCTTAGTTGGTCAAACTCTTGTCTTTCTCGGCGCCGGCTACATAGGGTTCCGCTACGGGCGCAACTGCGGCGTGCTCGAGCGGCACCGTGGGCCGCTCCAGCGCAATCTGCAGCACTTCATCCATCGTTTCTACAAAGTGCATCGTAAGACTGGCGAGGATCTCCTGCGGGATTTCCGCTAGGTCCTTCTCATTGTCCTTCGGAAGCACCACCGTACGCAAGCCCATTCGGTGGGCGGCCAGCAGCTTCTCCTTGACGCCGCCGATGGGCAGCACTTTGCCACGCAGCGTGATTTCGCCGGTCATGGTAACGTCACGGCGTACGGGATTCTTTGTCAGCGCGCTCACGATTGATGTGCAGATGGTGATGCCCGCGGAAGGCCCGTCCTTCGGGATGGCTCCTTCGGGCACGTGTACGTGAATGTCAATCGTGCGATAGAAGTCCCTGGGCAGTCCGAGCAAATTGGAGCGCGAGCGGACATAACTCATTGCCGCTTGTGCGGATTCCTGCATCACGTCCCCAAGTTTTCCCGTGAGCGTAAGACGGCCTTTGCCTTCCATCAGCGTGGCTTCCGTGGCCAGCACAGAACCTCCCACCTCTGTCCAGGCAAGGCCGGTGGTCAAGCCGATTTCATTTTGCTTCTCGAGCCAGAATTCGCGGTACTTCAGCACGCCGAGGAAATCGTTCACGTTTGCGGGCGTGATTTCCACGTTCGAACTCGCACCGTCGGTAACCACCTTGCGAGCCATCTTGCGCGCGATGTTCTGAATTTCCCTCTCCAGGCTGCGAACTCCAGCCTCGTGCGTGTAGTGCCGGATGATGTGAAGAAGCCCCTCGTCTGTAAGCTTGAGGTTCTTGTCGGTCAGGCCGGTCGCCTCGCGCGCGCGCTTCACCAGGAAACGCTTGGCAATCTCCAGCTTTTCCTGCTCCGTATAACCCGGGAGCCGCAGGATTTCCATGCGATCTTGAAGCGGCTGTGGGATGGTATGCAGCACATTGGCCGTGCAGACAAACATCACTTTCGAAAGGTCGTACTCCACGTCCAGGTAATGGTCCGTAAAAGAACCGTTCAGTTCCGGATCGAGCACTTCCATCAGCGCCGCGGACGGATCGCCGCGGAAGTCCGTGGACATCTTGTCCACTTCGTCCAGCACGAAAATCGGGTTCACCGTCCCGGCCTTCTTCATCATCTGGATGATCTGGCCGGGCAGGGCGCCGATATAGGTGCGGCGATGCCCGCGAATTTCGGCTTCATCACGCACGCCGCCGAGCGACACGCGCACAAACTTGCGCCCAGTTGCATGCCCAATGGACATGGCCAGAGAAGTTTTGCCCACGCCCGGAGGTCCGACGAAGCAGAGAATCGAGCCCTTGGGATTTTTCACCAACTGCCGGACGGCCAGGAATTCAAGGATGCGCTCTTTGACCTTCTCGAGGCCGTAGTGCTCTTCGTTTAGGATTTTCTCCGCAGCCTTGATGTCGCGAATTTCCTTCGACTTTTTCTTCCAGGGTACTGCGAGCAGCCAATCCAGGTAATTTCGGCTGACTGTGGACTCCGCGGACATCGGCGGCATCAATTCCAGGCGCTTCAGCTCCTGGATGGCCTTCTCATGGACTTCCTTGGACATTCCGGCGGTATCGATTTTCTTTTTCAGTTCGTCGATTTCGCTTTTCTCGCCACGTCCCAGTTCCTTCTGAATGGCCTTCAGCTTTTCGTTCAGGTAGTACTCTTTTTGCGCGCGCTCCATCTGGCGCTTCACGCGCGTATTGATGTTGCGGTCGACGTTCAGCTTCTCGAGCTCGATCTCGAGAATGTCGCCAATGCGATTCAGCCGCTCGACGGGATCGACTGTTTCGAGCAAATCCTGCTTTTCATCCACCGGCAGTTGCAGGTTCGCGGCAATCGTATCCGAGAGGCGCGCCGGATCATCCACGCGTGCGGCTGCGATCATCGTGTCGTAATTCAGGCTCTGGGAAAGTTTGATGAACTGTTCGTAGAGGCCAGTAATCTTCTGCACGGTCTGATCGACCTGCGGAGACGGCTCGACGCGCGCCCCCAGCAGCCGGACCGTGGCGCGGAAGAAGCCTTCTTCCGTGGCGATCGAAAGCGCCCGGGCGCGCTCCACGCCTTCCACCAGAACCTTGATGTTGCCATCGGGAAGCTTGACGCTCTGCACGATGTTGGCCAGTGTCCCCACGGCGTAGATTTCTTCCGGCTTGGGATCGTCGACTGAAGCATCGTGTTGCGTGGATAGGAAAATCTTTTTGTCGCCGGCCAATGCCTCTTCGAGCGCGCGGACGCTCGCTTCGCGGCCGACGATAAACGGAGTCATCTGTTGCGGAAAGATGACCATGTCGCGCACCGGCATCATAGGCACGCGTTTCATTTCCTGTTTTTCGCGAGTAAACATTCAGTCCCCTGGGTCCTGCGCATGCGGCGCCGGGCACGCCGCATCGTAAAATTCGAGCCCGACCAGCTTATCCGGCCTTCTCGAGCAAACTCCAATTGATTTCGCGCGTGCGGACCATGTCCGCCGTCACCACGAAATCGCGTACCTTGCGCTGCATTGGCAGGTGATACATCAGTTCTAGCATGAGGTCTTCGAGAATCATACGCAAGCCGCGCGCGCCAACTTTGCGCTGAAGTGCTAACTCCGCCACGGTCTCAAGCGCGTCGTCCGTAAATCGCAAACGCACGTTCTCGAATTCGAACAGGCGCTGGTACTGCTTCAACAGAGCGTTCTTCGGCTCCGTCAAGATTTTCATCAGTGCGCCCTTGTCCAGATCGTTCATGACGCCCGCGACCGGCAGACGGCCGACAAATTCGGGGATTAGTCCGTAGCGGATCAGATCACCCGGCTGCACCTGCTCCAGCAATTCCGTGTTGCGGCGCTGCGGCGTGGTTGGCGCGGCGTCAGTGTGGAAACCCAGCGAACGCCGTCCGGCCCGCTTCTCGATGATTTTCTCGAGGCCCACGAAAGCTCCGCCGCAAATAAAAAGAATGTTGGTCGTGTCCACGGGCGTGAATTCCTGGTGCGGATGCTTGCGCCCGCCCTGCGGAGGCACATTGGCCACCGTGCCTTCGAGAATCTTCAGCAGCGCCTGCTGCACGCCTTCGCCGGAAACATCGCGGGTGATCGAAGGGTTCTCGTCCTTCTTGGCGATCTTGTCGATCTCGTCTATATAGATGATGCCTTGCTGGGCTTTCTGCACGTCGCCGTCGGCGGCTTGCAGCAGCTTTAGAATAATATTCTCGACATCTTCTCCAACGTAGCCCGCTTCGGTGAGCGTTGTGGCATCCACGATGGCGAAGGGCACGTCCAGCATCCGCGAGAGCGTCTGCGCCAGCAACGTCTTGCCCGTGCCGGTCGGGCCGATCAACAAAATGTTCGACTTGCTCAGCTCGATGTCGCCCGGCTGCTTGTTCAGGAAAATCCGCTTGTAATGGTTGTAAACGGCGACCGCCAGTTTCTTTTTCGTGCGGTCCTGCCCGATCACGTAGCCATCCAGGAATTGCTTGATCTCCGGCGGGCGCGGAAGCCGCTTCGTCGGTGCAGCCGCTTGTTCACGCTTCTCATCTTCCAGAATCGTCTGGCAAACGCCCACGCACTCGTTGCAGATGTAGGCGCGCGGATAGTCCGAAGGCGAACTGATCAGCTTTTCGACCTGCTCCTGTGTCTTGTGGCAGAAGGAGCAGCGCAGCGGCTCATCTGGGTTAAATTTTTTCACTGGTATGAAGGCCTCGTCTCCGCTGGGCTTTGACGGAGTCTCTAGAAGTTATCTCATAAACACGTTTAAGCCATTGCTTGGTTGTAAGTTATGCGAAACAGAGTAAATCGGATGTATGGACCTCACCGACGCCCAGTGGGCGTGGGCGTTTCTCGAACCGCTGTTCCGTCCAAGGCGGCGGGAAGATGGGCGAGGCCGACCGTGGCAAGACACGCGTGCGGTGTTGAACGGCGTGTTGTGGGTCTTACGCACGGGTGCTCCCTGGCACGATCTGCCTCCT
>WNFT01001687.1_pt1 | contig 33828 bp, 26 predicted proteins | sample 5400191 | NCBI WGS metagenome assembly WNFT01 (sample SAMN13153359, study PRJNA577476) | soil metagenome | isolation source: 80 cm saprolite under Madrone tree | place: USA:California | collected 2016-06-14 | reverse complement strand
TGCGCAGCCGCTCGCCCACGGTGGAGAGCACGCCGCCCCCCACCACGATCGGATAGGAGCGATGGCCTAGACGGACGGTGATCTCTTGCGTCATCGCCGACGGATCGTGCCGGGGGGTCCCGCCCTACCAGGACCGGAGCGCGTCCTGATAGGCGCGGTAGTTCCGGCGGATCTCGTCGATGCTATCACCGCCGAACTTCTCGAGAAAGGGCGTCACGAGCGCGAGGGCCAGCATCGCCTCGCCGACGACGCCGGCCGCCGGCACCGCGCTCACGTCGCTCCGCTCGACGACCGCCTCGACGGCTTCCCTGGTGGCGACGTCCACCGACCGAAGCGGCGTTCGCAGGGTGGACAGTGGCTTCATCGCCGCCCGGACGACGACCGGCTGGCCGTTGGTCACGCCGCCCTCGAGGCCGCCCGCGTTGTTGCTCGCGCGCCGGAACCCGCCCTGGGCGTCGAGGAGGATCTCGTCGTGCACCTGCGAGCCGGGCCGGCGCGCCGTCTCGAAGCCCAGGCCGAACTCGACGCCCTTGATCGCCTGGATCGCGCAGAGGGCCTGGGCGATCCGGCCGTCCAGACGGCGATCCCACTGGACGTAGGAGCCGAGGCCGACCGGGCAGCCGAGCGCGACCACCTCGAAGACCCCGCCGAGGGTGTCGCCCTTGGCCTTCGCGTCGTCGATCGCGACGATCATCTCGGCCTCGGCGGCCGGATCGGCACAGCGGACCTCCGAGGCTTCCGCCCGCCGCCGGATCTCCTCCCACGGGAGGTCGAGGTCGGGCGAGATGCGGATCCCGCCGAGCTCGGTGACGTGGCTCAGGATCGTGATCCCGAATTCGGCCAGGAGCCGCTTGGCGACGCCCGCGACCGCCACGCGCGCCGTCGTCTCCCGGGCGCTGGACCGCTCGAGAACGTTGCGGATGTCCCGGTGGCCGTACTTCATGGCGCCGGCCAGATCGGCATGGCCCGGTCGCGGTCGCGTGACCTGCTTCGCCGCCGCCCCGGGCTCGGGGGGGCCGACGGACATGGTCGCCTTCCAGTTCTCCCAGTCTCGGTTCGTGATGGTGAGCGCGATGGGGCTGCCGAGGGTGAGGCCCCAGCGCACGCCCCCGCTGATGTGCACCTGATCGCGCTCGATCTTCATCCGCCCGCCGCGGCCATAGCCGCGCTGCCGGCGCGCGAGGTCCTCGTTGAGGTCGGCTTCGGTGAGGGGGAGCGCCGCGGGAACGCCGTCGATGATGGCGGTGAGGCATTCACCGTGGGACTCGCCCGCGGTGAGGAAGCGGAAGGCTTCCGGCATGCTCCCTACTGGGCCGGCGCGGGCGTCGGCAGTGCGTTCCTCAGCACGCTCGGAGTGATGAAGACGACGAGCTCCCGGCTCTCCCGATCGGTCCCCTTGCTCTTGAAGAGCCAGCCGAGCAGCGGGATGTCGCCGAAGAGCGGAACCCTTCTCAGCGAGTCGACGTCGGTCGTCTTTCCGACGCCGCCGATGACCAGGCGCTCGCCCTCCTTGATCAGGACCTCGGTCTCGGCGTGCTCGGTGTTGATCGCGGGCGGCGAGCCGCTGCCACCCAGGTTGACCTCTGCGCCGCGCTGGTTGTTGTCGACCACGACCCTCAGTTTAACCTTCGTCGCGTCCTTTTCCAGAATGACGTGCGGCCTGACCGTCAGCGACAGGAGGGCGCTCACGAACTGGATCTGGGTGCCCGCCGAGCTGACGGTCGCGTACGGGATCTGCTCGCCGAGCGCGATCGTGGCTTCTTTGTTCTCGACCATCACGATCTCCGGGCGCGAGAGCGTCCGGGTCTTGCTCTCGGTCTGCAGTGCCTGGAGGGCGAGATCGATGTTGAACCTGCTGTCGATGATGCCGAACCCGAGGCCGGCGGTGGGCGAGGCCCCGAACGTCGACCCCAGCGCGGAGAAGGGGAGGAGGTTGACGAGGCTTCCCCCGGTCGGCAGACCGGTCGTCGGTGAGACCGGCAGGATCGTGCCGAGCGACAATCCGGGGTTGACGGGGGGGAGACCCTGCACCCCGATCCCTGGCGGCGCGTTCACGCTCCCGCCGTCGTTGACCGACGTTGTGATGCCCTGCCCGACGAAGGCGACGCGGTTGCCCACGGTCGTCGCGCCCCCGCCGCCCCAGCTGACGCCGATGGCCTCGAGCGCGGAGCGCTGGATCTCCTCCAGCCGGGCCTCGATCTTCACCTGGGGGAGCGGGATGTCGAGCGTCTCCCGGATGAGCTTCTTGATCCGCTCGAGGTCCCGCGCGTAGTGCCGGATGAAGATCGAGTTTGTCGCCGGGTTGGCCTGGATGGTGATGCCGCGCGAGAGCACCTCCGCCGACGGGCTCGAAGCCGGCCCCGGACTCGGCGGCGGCGCGGTTCCGTAGAGCGCCGAGAAGGGCGGCTGGGCGATCGGCGGCGGCCCGCCCGGCCCCGGAGCGATTCCCGGCGTGAGCGCCGAGGCCTGGAGCCCCTGGGGCGGAATGCCGAGGATCCCTTTGAGGGTCGTGGTGACGTCGACCGGGTCCGCGTAGGAGAGCCGGAGCGTCTCCTCTCGGAGCGGCCCGCGTGCCAGGGCCTCCTGCTGGGCATACTCGGTGGCGGCGACGGCCTGCTCGGCCTTCTTGGCGTCGGCGATCTTCTGCCGCACGTCGGCTTCCGCCTTCGCCTTGGCCTCCTCGAGCCGGGCCGCGGCCTCGCGCTCGCGCGCGAGCTGCTCGCTCGAGACGATGCGAATCAGGTTTTCCCGCTCGATCTTCTGGAGGCCGCGGGCCTCGAGGATCGTCTCGAGTGCCGTCTCCCAGGGGACGTTGCGAAGCGTGATCGACATCTTGCCCTTGACGTCGTCGCCGATGACGATGTTCTTGCCGCTCTCGGCCGCGAGGATACGGAGGAGGTTGACCACATCGGCATCCTTGAAGTCGAGGGAGATGAGCTTCGCGCCCGCGGGCGCCGGCGCCGGCGCGGGGGCAGGCACGGGCGCCTGCGCGATCTCGGGGGCGGGTGGCAGAACGGCCTCAGCCTTGACCGCTGGTTTGGGGACCTGGGCCGCGGCGACCTTCGGCGCGGCGGCGGCCGGCTTCGGGGACGCCGGCTTCTCGACCTTGGCGACCTCGGGCGTGGCGGGGGCCGGGAACTGCCCGGGCGGGGCAGGCGGGGTCGGAGCCGCGCCCTGAGCCGCCGCCAGCGGGGCCGGCTGGCCCGGAGCCGCGCTCTGGGCCACCGCCGGCGGGGCGGGCGGACTCAAGGTGACCGTGATCCCGTTGGGAGTCGCTCTGATCCTGTAGGCTACTCTGCGGGTGAACTCGATGACGACCCGCGTCACATCCGGCTTGAATTGGCTCGCGCGGATCTGCTTGATCGGATCGACGCCGGGCGTCGCCGGGGTCTGGGCGACGGCGTTGAGCGTGTCGTCGAGGTCGATCACGAGGCGCGGCGGTTTCGCGAAGAGCCTGGCGTGGTACTTCGCGGCTCCGGAGGTCTTGATCTGGATTGTGGTGATCTTGGTGGAGTCGACGGTGACCTCGCTCACCTGCACGGGGGGCGCGGTCCCGGGCTGCGCCTGCACGGGGGGCGCGGTTCCGGGCTGCCCCTGAGCGGGAGGCGCGGTCCCGGGCTGAGCCTGGGCGGGGGGCGCGGTCCCGGGCTGCCCCTGAGCGGGGGGCGCGGTCCCGGGCTGCCCCTGCGCGGCCCCCGAGACAACCACGAGAGCCAGGAGTGACCCCAGGATCCGCCCCGTCCATGTCATCGAATGCCCCCCTTTGAAGGTCATCAGTCGGTTTTCAGCCGAAGCGTCAGGCGCGTCGGCGGCGCGCCTGGGCGCGGGGCCACGCTGAAGACCGCGTTGTCGGCGCCGATCTCCAGGAGGCGTCCGTCACCGAGGGTGTCGCCCGGCCGGAGGATGTATCCGATGCCATCCGCTCCCTCGAGGAGTGCGAGCGCGCCCGCCTGATCCCACACGATCCCGGTCAGCCGTGTCGACGCCACGGTCAGGCCCTTCGGGCCGCCCGTGGCCTCGAGCGGGATGAAGGGGTCCCGGTTGCCCTTGGGCTCATAGGTCACCGCCGGGAGCGACCGCTCCTGCTTCTCCGCCTCCAGGGCCTCGCCGGGCGGGGCGGCCGGCTTGGGCGGGGCCGCGATCGGCGGCGGCGGCAGCGGCGGCGCTCCGCTACCGCAGGCGACGAGCGTCAACGCGAACGCCGACAGGAGGGCTCCGCGGCGGATCACCGTTTCGCTCCGGGCGCGGCCGGCGCCCCAGGTTCCGCCTTGAACATGTATGTGACGAGCGTCATGTCGGCGCGGAGGCTCCCGCTCGGTTTGTTGAGACCGGTCAGCCGGAGGTCGGAGACGTTGACGATCCGGGGAAGCCGGGAGAGCCGCTCGAAAAAGGAGCCGAGCTGGTGGTAGTCGACCTCGGCGCTCACGGTGATCGGGACCTCGGCGTAGAAGTCCTTCGCCTGCGGCTCCCGCGGCTGAAAGACGCTGACGGCCAGGCCCGCCTGGAACGCGAGGTCCGACACCGTGCGGTAGAGGGGCGGGATCTCTTTCGCGTTGGGCAGTCGCTCGCGCACGGCGTCGAGACGCCGTCGCAGGATCGCCGCCTCTTCGCGGAAGCGCGCGAGGTTCGCCGCCACCGCACGGTTCTGCGTCACCTCGGCCTGGAGCGAGTCGTTCTTCGCGCGGAGGACGGCGACGACCGCCTGAGCCGGCGAGATGAGCAGGAAGTAGCCGCCGCCGAGGATGATCGCCACCAGGACGGCGCCGAGCGCGATCTTGGTGGACCGGGGCTGGTTGATGATCGGTGCGAAGGTCGTCGTCAGATCCATCGTCAGATCTCGAACCGGCAGATGACCTCGAAGGTAATCAGGCGCGGCACCTTGGCGATGTCCTGCCGTGCCACCACGAGGTCGACGTCCTTGAACTTCCCCGAGGCCCGCAGGTTGGCCATGAAGTCGGCGAGGGCCGTGCTCGAGAAAGCCGTGCCGTTGAAGTGAAGCTGCTTGTCTCGCTCGCTCGTGCTAGTGAGCCAGAGGTCGCGGGGAATGGCCTCGGCGACGGCCTCCAGGAAGTAGATCGGTGCCGTCTGGTTCTTGGTGAGCTCCTCGATGGCGTTGACCCGCCGTTCGAGATCGTCCCGTTCCGCTTTGTACCTGTTGCCCTCCGCGATCGCCGCCTTCAGGGTTTCGAGTTGCTTCTCCGCGACCGAGATGTCCCGCTCCAGCTGATCCCGCTCACTGGTGAGCGTCCACCACCAGCCGCCGATCAGGATGACCGAGAGGACGGACAGCAGGGCGAAGAGGACGCCGAGGTTGAAGCTCGGCAGCGAGATCCGGAAGGCCTTCCGCTCGCGGGCGGGAGCAAGGTTGATCCTGATCATGCAGCGGCCTTGTCCCCCGGGCGCCGCATAGCGAGGCCGACCGCCACGGCCAGGACGGGCCCCGCGCCCGAGAGCTCGGCGCCCTTCGCGGTGTCGAATTTGACGTTCTGGAACGGCCGCACGAGCTCGACGGGGATGCCCCAGCTGGACGACAGAAATTCGTCCAGCCCCGGCAGGCGGGCGCACCCTCCCGAGAGCACGATCTTGCCGATGCGCTCGGACTCGGCGGTGGAGGCGAAGTAGTCGAAGGTCCGCTGCACCTCGAGCGACAGCTCGCGTGAGACCGCCTCCAGCGCCGGGACCATGTCGTCCCAGTTCACCCCGGCCGCGCGCCCCACCTTGGCGACCTCGGCCTTTTCGAACGGGATGTTCAGCCGCTGCGCGATGGCCTGGGTGTAGTTGTGGCCCCCGAACGGGATGTCACGCGCGAAGATCGAGGCACCGCCCCGGATGACGTTCGTCTTCATCACGGAGGCGCCGATGTCGATGAGCGCGACAGCGTCCCCGCCCGTGTCGGTGGCATTCAGCTCGTACTGGTTTTCCATCGCGAACCCATCGAGGTCCACGATGACGGGGCTGACCCCCGCCTCCTCGGCGACGGCGAAGTATTCGGTCACCTTCGACTTTTTCACCGCCACCAGGATCAGGTCCATGCTGTTGGAGGTTTCTCCCACCACCTGGTAGTCGAGGAAGACCTCGTCGATCGCGAACGGGATGTGGTGCTCGGCCTCGAGCTGGATCGCGTCGGCGATCTCTCGGGACGTCGCCCGGGGGAGCTGGACCTTCTTCACGATGAGCTCGCGCCCGGAGACCGAGATGGCCGCGGTCTTCGTTTTGATGCCAGCCTTGCCGACCGCCTCTTTGATCGCGGCCACCACGGCGGGCGGGTCCTTGATGATTCCTTCCGAGATCGCGTTGTGGGGCAACGGTACCGTCGCGTACGCGCGGAGTTCGAAGTTTCGTCCTGCGCCGTCAAGTTGCACGACCTTGACGGCGCTCGAGCCGATGTCGAGCCCGAAGCTCTCCTTCCGCTTCCTGAACAGGCCCATGTCCCAAAAGTCCCCGTTAAATAATGACGAAAGTATAGGTGGTTGGCGAATTCGCGGTCAACTTTTCCGGAACCACTACAGAGAGCCATGCCAAGGTGGCAGGACGACTACACCTAGTGACCCTCCCGCCGGAAATCGCCTTGGGGCCGCCACTCTTGCATCGGCCGGCGCCGGCTGTTGCGCCGTAGGCGACCTGCGCCCGCCAAGCGCTCGCCGCGACCGAGTCGCAGCGGACCCGGGGCGTGGCCCCCCAGCCGCTCCGCAGCACGGCTCTGGAGCCCACCGAAGGTCCCCCCTGCCTCGCTCGCGGTCCGGACCTGATCCGATCGCCTCCCGAGAGGACGCGGGCTGGACCGACAACCGCGGGGACCCCGTCTGGCCAGCGCGGTGACGCGTGGAGCCTACCGCCCGAAACTGCCCACGTACCATGCCAGGAGTGTCTCTCCCCAAAGCAAGCCAGCTAATCCCCCGAGTGCAAGGAAGGGGCCAAAGGGGACAGGATCCTTCCGCCCCCGGGCCCGCGTGAGAAGCAGCACTGCGGCGACCATGCCGCCGGATAATACGGCGATTAACAAGGAAATCAGGGCGACCTTCCACCCCAGGAACGCCCCGAGCATCGCGCCGAGCTTCATATCGCCACCGCCCATGCCGCCCTTGCTGACGAAAATGATGACGAAGAATATCCCCCCACCCGCCAGGATGCCGAGGAAGCTGTCGAGCCAGCTGACGCGCCCGGCGAGGGAATTTGCCAGGAACCCCAATAAGATACCTGGCACCGTGATGACGTCGGGAATGATCTGGTGCAGCAGGTCGATCCCGGTGATCGCGATCAGACCCGCCACCAGCGCGAGCCCGATCGGCAGGTCGGGAGTCCAGCCGAGTCTGAGGAACGTCAACACGAACAGGCCCGCCGTCACGACCTCGACGAGCGGGTACCTCCAGGCGATCGGTCCACTGCACGCGCGGCAGCGGCCGCGGAGCGCGAGATAGGACAGCACGGGGACGTTGTCCCGCCAGGCGATCGCGGCGCCGCAGAGCGGGCAGGCGGAACCCGGCCACCAGAGGCTCTTGCCTTCCGGGAGCCGGGCGATGCAGACGTTAAGAAAGCTCCCGACGGCGAGCCCGAAGATCCCGATCACCGCGGCGGCCGCGAGCATCACTTGACCTGTCCGCGAAGCTTCTCGACCTGCGCCCGCGCCGTCGTGATCTCGGACTGCTCCCACTGGCTCGGCTCGGGCACGCTCCGCAGTTCCGCGGCGTACCGCTCCCAGTAGCCTATCGCGCGCGGGGGGTCGAGGTCGGCGAAGAGCTCGCCGCCGAGGCGGTCGACGAGCCGGTGGCGCCACTGCATCGCGCTGGCGACCTGCTCGCCCTGGTCGAACGCCTTGGCCGCCTGGGGGACGTGGTGGGCGTGGAAGAGCGTCCAGGCGAGCACGAAGTAGTTGCCGGGGATGTGCGGCTGCAGGCGCACGGCCTCCCGGTAGTGCGCGCTGGCGCGGTCGTAGTCTCCCTTGATCACGTAGATGCGACCGACGATCGCGTGAAGGCTCCCCTCGTTGGGCTCGTAGCCGAGGCCGTGGAGCGCGTCCCGGAGTCCCTCGTCCGGATGTCCGGTCTCCGCCTCGAGCAACCCGTAGCCGACCAGCACGCGAGCGTTGTTGGGGGCGAGCGCGAGCGCCTTCTGAAAGTCGATCGTGGCTTCCTTCGCCTCCAGCCGGCTGAGGTGCATGAGCCCGAGGTTGACGACGGCCATCAGTGATTGCGGGTCGGTGTCCTCCATCCGATAGTAAAGCCGGAGGTCGTCCTTCCAGTACTCGTTGCGCCAGATCGTCAGAATCGCGAAGAGTACGACCAAGCTCGCGAGGGCGATGGCGGGAGCCTTCCGCACGTGCTCCGCTTCGATGTCGTGAACCTCGCCGATCAGCCGGCGAACCCAGAGGGCGAGCAGGACGCACACCCCCACCGACGGCAGGTAGAGGAAGCGGTCGGCGACGATCGGCGTGGACCCGGGGAGGAGGTTGAGGGCGATGGAGGGCGCGAGCGTGATCCAGAACCAGGCGATGAAGAACAGGCTGACCCGCGACCAGACCGCGGCGGCGACGGCGGCGGCGATCAGCGGGACGAGCCCGGCCGCCGCGACGAGGAAGGCCGGGTCTGTGACGGAGGTCACCACCTGCGCCGACTGCGAGGGGCTGACCGGGTACGGGATGATCGTGACCCAGGCGTACCAGCTCGCGAGCCTCACCGTGGTGAGGACGCGCGGGAGCGCCTCGGCCTGGAGCGGGCCGCTTCGCGTCAGGAGCACGTCGCTGATCACGAAAATGCGAACCGTCAGGAAGGCTCCGAGCAGGGCGAGGAGCGGGCCGACGCCCCGGGCGGCTCGCGCGAGGAAGGGCCGCCCGCCCGGCGGTCCCGGGAACACCCACTCGTAGCACACGAGCACGAGCGGCAGCGTGACCGCGACCTCCTTCGAGAGGAGGGCGAGCAGGAAGGCGCCGGCGACCCCCGCGTAGGTCGGCCACCGGCCCGACTGGCGCCAGCGGTGGTAGAGCGCAAAGGCAAGCAGGAAGAAGAAGGTGCTGACGAGGTCGGTCCGTCCCGAGATGAACGAGACCGACTGGCTGTGCACGGGATGCACCGCGAAGACGAGCGCGGCCGTGAAGCTCAGGAGCCAGTCGCGGAGGAGCATCGAGCAGATCCAGAGCACGAGCAGGCACACGGCGAGGTGGGTGACGACGTTAGTGAGGTGATACCCGAGCGGCCGGAGGCCCCACAGGTGGTACTCGACCAGATAGGTGAGGTTGATGAGCGGGCGGTAGTACATCTTCCAGTCGGCGTGGCCCGCCCAGAAGTGAGACGCGAAGATCTGGGGGATCGCGCTCCAATGGCGGACGAAGTAGCTGTCGCCGATTAGGAAGTGGTCGTCCCACACGAAGCCGTACGACAAGGTGTTGCCGAACGTGACGGCGCCGGCCCAGACGACGAAGACGGTGCTGAAGAGCGTCCGTTTCATGGCGACCTCCGTGTCGTGGCCAGCCGCTCCTCGAGCGCCGCGACCATCTGCATGTCCGCGGGGTCCGGGTAGGCCTCGGCGGTGAGGCGGCGCTCCAGCTCGGCAAGCGCGGAGCGCGCCTCGGCGGGTCGGCCGGCGTCGGCCAGCGCCGCGACGAGGTTTCCGCGCGCCTGGAGGCGCCGCGGGTTGCGCTGGATCGCCTCGCGGAAGCTCGCGGCCGCTTCCGGGTAGCGCCCGGCGATCCCGTAGATCGCCCCCAGCTGCACGTGGATGAGGTCGCCGTCGGGGGCGAGGTCGCGCGCCCGCACGGCGTACCGAATGGCCCGCTCGTGCTCGCCGAGGCGACTGTCGACGACCGCCAGCCCCAGGAGCGCCGGCGCCGAGGTTGGTCGGAGCTCGAGCGCGCGGCGGAACTGGGCCTCGGCCTCGCGCAGCCGCCCGGTGCCGACGTAGAGGGTTCCGAGGTTGAGCGGCGCCAGGTAGGAGCGCGGCTCGGACGCCGCCATGCGACTGAACAGGCGGTATTCGTCCTGCCAGTCGCGGTCGCGTAGCGCCGTGAGGCCGATGGCGCCGGCCGCGAGGCCGACCGCCAGGGCTCCCACGATGCCGCGCCGGACGGGTGGGCGGCACCACGCCGAGTTCCAGAGCCGAGCCCCGGCCCACCCGCACAGCCACGCCCACGCGACGGACGGAATATAGAGAAACCGTTCGGCGACCTGGGGCGCGCGCCCGGGCACGAGGGGGCTCGCCGGGATGAGCGTCAAGAGAAACCAGGCGAAGAGGAACGACGGCATCCGCGAGGACCGTCCACGCCCCGCGAGGGCACTCAGGATCAGCACGAGCACCGTCAGCGCCGCGACCGTCGGCGCCCCGACCGCTGGGTCCGGGAGCCGATCCGGCGCCGCCGGGTACGGAAACAGCAGCAGGCGGAGATACTCGCCGAGGGCGTTCAGCGCGATGACCGCTCGCGCGCCGAGCCTCGTCCGATCGACGCCACGGCCAAGGATGGCGCCGAGCACGAGGAGACGAAGGGCCAGATAGGCGCCGGCCGTCGCCAGGTAGGGCCAGACGAGCGCGGCGAGCCGGCGGATCCGCCGGCCGGCGAGCTCGACGGGCGCGGACGGGAGGGCTGGCGCGACGCCGGCGGTGAGCTCGTACGCGATCAGGATCGCGGGGAAGGTGAGCGCCGTCTCCTTGCTGAGGAGGGCCGCGCCGAAGAGCGCGAGGCTCGCGGTCGAGACCCGGCGCTGACGAGCCCGAGCGCGAACGAAGAACGCAAAGGCGCCGACGAGGAGCGCGCCGGCGAGCACGTCGGGCCGCCCGGAGATGAACGCGACGGACTCTGTGTGGATCGGGTGCGCGGCGAACACCGCGCCGGACAGCACGGCGGCGCTCGGGCTCGCGAACAGCAGCCTCGCCGCCCACGTCACCGCGAGCGTCGCGAGCAGATGATAGGCGAGGTTGGCGGCGTGGTAGCCGGCGGGAGCAAGCCTCCAGAGCCTGAATTCGAGGAAGTAGCTGAGACTCACCAGCGGCCGGTAGAAGTCGGTCCGCTCCCCTTCCTGCCAGAAGTCCGAGGCGATCGCGGGGAGGGGCGAGGCCTGGCGCAGCAGCGTGTTGCCGACGATCAGGTGCTTATCGTCCCAGACGAAGCCAGCTCCGAGCGAGCCCAGGTAGGCGAGCCCCCCGAGGGCGAGCGGGACCAGCAGCACGGACAGCCGGGGCCGGGGAGGAGACGAAGACGTCGGGGTGATCGGCTTCATGATACTGCGGGCGGGGGCGTGACGGCCCCCGCCCGGGTCGGGCAGCGCGCGCGACGTTAGGGCGACGAGACGGTCGTGCTGTCGCCGCTGGCCGTCACGGTGAAGGTGCCGCACGGGTTCGATGAGTAGCTATAGGCCGACCAGCCGGCCGGGGCGTTCGGCACCGACTTCATGAACGGCCCGCCGCTCACGCCGGAGATAGTGTTGGCGGCGGTCAGGGCGGTGAGGGCCCCCGGCAGGGTGCCGAAGGTCGCTGAGTACATGCTGATGGCGCTGACCAGGGTCCGGGCGTCGGCCTGGGCCTTGGCGATCCGGGCGCGCGCCTGGATGTTGGCGTAGAGCGGGATCGCGATGGCGGCGAGGATGCCGATGATCGCCACCACGATCATGAGCTCGATGAGCGTGAAGCCGCGCTGGCTCCCGAGGCCGAAGTGCTTCCTGCGCCAGAACCCCAACATAGTCACTCCTTAGTCTTTGCGGGTGTGATCCAGGAGAAAAGGCTCCCGTTCGTGCTCACGTCTACGGCGATGAGACGGTCGTGCTGTCCCCGCTGGCCGTTACGGTGAAGGTGCCGCACGGGTTCGACGAGTAGCTATAGGCCGACCAGCCGGCCGGGGCGTTCGGCACCGACTTCATGAACGGCCCGCCGCTCACGCCGGAGATAGTGTTGGCGGCGGTCAGGGCGGTCAGGGCCCCCGGCAGCGTGCCGAAGGTCGCCGAGTACATGCTGATGGCGCTGACGAGGGTCCGGGCGTCGGCCTGGGCCTTGGCGATCCGGGCGCGTGCCTGGATGTTGGCGTAGAGCGGGATCGCGATGGCGGCCAGGATGCCGATGATCGCCACCACGATCATGAGCTCGATGAGCGTGAACCCCCGCTGTGCGCGGCTCCGTCCAATGAATCCAGTCATTGCCATCCCCCTCTTCGCCCCGCCGGGCCTGGGCGAGCCCGAGCCAGGCGCGTCTCGGTCACCAGCATGCAGGCTTGATGCCACACCATAGCGGGCCTCCTGGTTATTCCCCAAGATATTGATTCGTCGAGGACGGACGAGCGAGCGAGGTCTTCCGGTGAGGGTCGAGGGCCTGCCCCCCCGACGGCAGGGGTCAGCCACCTAGCAAAAATTGTCAGTCGAGTCGATCACCCCGCCGTCCGAGCCCGTGCTTTTGGACCTTGTAGCGGAACTGGCGGAAGGTCATGTGCAGCAGCTCGGCCGCCCGCGTCTGGACGCCGCCGGTGCGGTCGAGCGCGAGCCGAAGGTACTGTTGCTCGATGCGATCGAGGGTCGCCTCGAGGTCAAGACCGTCGTCGGGGAAGTCCGGCTCGACGTCGCGCACCACGCGCGGACGCCGGACGTTCTCAGGGAGGGCCTCGACGCCGAGCAGCTCGCCGGATCCGAGCACGATCGCCCGCTCGATGACGTTCTCGAGCTCGCGGATGTTGCCTTGCCACTGGTGCTGCTCGAGCAGGCTCATCGCCTCCGGCGAAACCCGGTGCACCTCCTTGTCGAGCTCGGACGAGAACTTGTGGATGAAGTGATCGACGAGGAGGGGGATGTCCTCGCGCCGCTCGCGCAGCGCCGGCAGCTGGATGGGGATGACGTTGAGCCGGTAGAAGAGGTCTTCGCGGAGGTTCCCCTCCTGCACCGCCTGCTCGAGGTCGCGATTCGACGCTGCGATGAGGCGGACGTCGACCTTCATATCCTTGGCCTCGCCGACGCGGCGGATCTCGCGTTCCTGGATCGCCCGGAGCAGCTTGACCTGGAGCGTCTGGGGGACCTCGGTGATCTCGTCGAGGAAGAGGGTCCCGGCGTCGGCGGCCGAGAAGAGCCCGACCTTGTTCGCGACCGCCCCCGTGAAGGCCCCCTTGACGTGGCCGAAGAATTCCGACTCGATGAGCGTCTCGGGAATGGCGCCGCAGTTGACCGAGATGAACGGCTTATCGCGTCGGTTGCTCTGCTGATGAATGGCCTGGGCGATCAGCTCCTTCCCGGTGCCGCTCTCGCCCGTGATCATGACCGTGGAGTGGCTTTCGGCGATCTTGCGGACGGTGTCGAGCACCTCGAGGAGCTTGGGGCTCTTGCCAATGATGCTTTCGAAGCGACGCTGGGTCTCCAGCTGGCGCTTCAGATAGAGGTTTTCGTCGCGCAGCCGCTTGCGCTCGAGCGCGTTCGCGACGATCAGCTTGATCTCGTCCAGCTTGAACGGCTTGGTGATGTAGTCGTAGGCGCCGAGCTTCATGGCCTCGACGGCGGTCTCGGTGGACGCGAAGGCGGTGATGACGAGGACGACCGTGTTGGGCGACAGGTCCTTCGCGGCTTTCAGCACCGACAGACCGTCCGTCGTCGGCATGCGGACGTCTGTGATCACGAGGTCCACCTGTTCGCGTCGAAGGACGTCCAGCGCCGAGGCGCCGCCGTCGGCCAGGATGACGTCGTAGCCTTCCTTCTTGAGCATGATCGCGAGGAACTCGCGCATGCTCTTTTCGTCGTCGACGACGAGGATGCGGGCGTCAGGCATCGCCGGCCGGTAGTGTGATCGTGAAGGTGGTTCCCTGCCCGGCGTGGCTCCGAACATCGATGTCGCCGCCGTGTTCCTGCACGATGCGGTGGACCAGGGCCAGCCCGATGCCGCTCCCCTCCGATTTGGTCGAGAAGAACGGTTCGAAGATGTGCGGCAGGTCGGCGGCGTGGATCCCGTGCCCGGCGTCGGACACCCGGACCAGGACCACCCGGCCCTCCCGGCGCGCGGCCACCTGCAGCTCGCCGCCCTCCACCATCGCCTGGAGCGCGTTGAGGCAGAGGTTCCAGAACACCTGGCGTACCTGCTGCGGGTCGGCTTCGACCGCCAGCTCCCGATCGTACGCCCGTACGATCTTCACGTTGTCAGGCACCGGCCGGTGCTCGAGCAGCAGCAGGACCTCGTCGAGCGTGTCGGCGAGGTTGATCGGCTGGAGCACCAGCGGCGCCGGCCGTGCGTAGTCGAGCAAGTCCTTGATGATGTGATCCAGGCGCTCGGATTCTCGAACCACGATCTGCGCGAGCCGGTCGCGCGTTCCGCCGAGCTCGGCGTCGCGGGCCAGCACCTCGATCGCGCCCGTCAGCGACGCGAGGGGGTTCCGGATCTCATGGGCGATGTTGGCGGCCATGCGCCCCACCGTGGCCAGCCGGTCGGCCTGACGGACGCGGGCCTCCATCTGCTTCATCGACGACAGGTCTTCGCACACCGCGATCAAGCCCACCGTCTGTCTGCTGCCCGAGCGCAGGGCCCAGAAGGTGATCGCCACCGGGACATCCGCGCCGCCGCTCGCCGGCCGCAGGGTGAGCTCGTATCGCCGGAACGCCCGCGGGTCGTTCTGGACGGCCGCCAGGGTCTCCGCGAGATTCACTCCATCGCCGAAGACCGCGTGCCACTGGGCGCCGAGCGCGCGCGCGGGGGTCACCCCGGTAATGTCCGCCGCGGCCCGATTATACGCGGTGATTCGTCCGCCGCCATCCAACGCGATCAGACCCGCGCCCACCGACTGGAAGATCAGATCCTTGAAGGCCTGGAGGTCGCTCAGGTCCTTCCGCTGATCCTCGAGCTCGTGATGCGCCGAACGGTAGTGCTCGGCCAGGCTGCCCGCGGTGATGGCGACGACGAGGAATGTCCCCGTGTTCATGAACATCGTCATCACCTCGAGCGCGGTCATCTCGTTCGGGGCGTCGAGGAGGGCGGCGAAGGGAACGATCGTCCGGCCGACGACGACCGCGGTGAACAGCAGGCTCGCCGCCGCGGCGACCACCAGCGCGCCCTGGCGCGACAGGAGGACGCAGGAGGCGATGATGACGAGCACATAGAGGAACGCGAAGACCGATTGGGGCCCGCCGGTCATCAGCACGATGAGCGTCGTCGTCACGACGTCGAGCCCGAGGATCAGCCACGCCATCCCCCGGGGCGGCACCAGGCGCCCGTGCATGCCGAGGACGCCCGCCGAGGACGCCGCGATGACCAGGACGGCGGCCCCGAAGCCGCTGAGGTTGATCTGCGGGACGGTGACGAGCGAGAGCAGGGCGGCGGCCGTCAGCAGGAGCCCGGCGACGGCGAGCCGCGCCCATGCGAACCGTCGCAGCAGGTGCGTCTGGTCGAACGCGTCCACCGCCTCGATTACTTGACCAGCGTGACGAGGCGGAAGATGGGGAGATACATCGCCACCACCAGGCCGCCGATCACGACGCCGAGGAAGACGATCATCAGCGGCTCGAGCAGCGCCGTGAGCGCGCCGACCGCGGTGTCCACCTCGTCATCGTAGAAGTCGGCGATCTTCCCGAGCATGGCGTCGAGCGCGCCGGTCTGCTCGCCGACGTTGATCATCTGGATGACCATGGGCGGGAACACCGTCGAGGTCTTCAGGGGCTCCGTGATCGTGCCGCCCGCGGTGACCACCGCGCGCGTGGTCAGCACCGCCTTCTCGACCACCTTGTTGCCGGCGGTGCGCGCCGTGATGCGGAGGCCCTCGAGGATGGGCACACCCGAGGAGATGAGCGTGCCGAGGGTGCGGGTGAACCGGGCCACCGCCACCTTCCGGATCAGGACGCCGAACACCGGGAGCTTGAGCAGGAGCGCGTCGATCACCATCTGCCCCGCTTCCGTCCTGTAGTATCGCCGGAGCGCGTAGATGCCGGCGGCCAGGCCCGCCAGGATCAGGAGGATGTAGCTCTGCACGAAATTGGAGAGCCAGAGCACGATCTTCGTCGGGAGGGGGAGGTCGGCCCCGAGGTTCTTGAACATCGATGCGAACGTCGGAATCACGAAGGTCAGCATGAAGATGACGACGATGAGCGCGACACTGACGATCGTGAGGGGGTAGATCATCGCGGCCTTGACCTTCCGACGCAAGGCCGCGGCCTTCTCGATGTAGACGGACAGGCGCTGGAGGACCACGTCGAGGATACCGCCGGATTCGCCGACCTCGATCATGTTCGTGAAGAGGTCGTCGAAGGTCCTCGGATGCTTGCCGAAGGCGTCCGCCAGGCTCGAGCCCGCTTCGACGTCGCGCGCGATCCGCGTCGTGACGTCGCGGAGGTTCTTCGACTCGCTCTGCTCCGCGAGGATGTTCAGGCACTGCACGAGGGGGAGGCCGGCGTCGATCATGGTGGAGAACTGGCGCGTGAAGATCGCCATCTCCCGGTCCTTGACCTTCCCGCCGATCTTCTTCTCTTTGACGGCGCCGGCCGGCTTCTCCTTGATGGCCGTCGTGAGGACTCCCTTGCCCCGGAGGATCGCGACGGCGGCGTTGCGGTCGGGCGCCTCCACCTCGCCCTGGGTGGAGCCCGCCACCGTTCGTCCCTGGTACGTCCAGACAGCCATGCCTGTGCCTCCTTACCGCCTGCTGAACGCCGAGCCGGCGCCGGCGGGCGCCCCCGCGGCCCCGCCCTCGACCTGCAGGAGGAGCTGCGCGAGCTCCTCGGGATTGGTCGACCGGTTCATCGCCTCTTCCCGAGGGATCTGGCGCCGGCTGATCAGCTCGACGAGCGCCTGATTCATGGTCTGCATGCCGAACTTCTGGCCCGACTGCATCGCGGAATAGATCTGGTGGATTTTCTCCTCGCGGATGAGGTTGCGGACGGCCGGGGTCGAGACCATGATCTCCAGCGCCATCACGCGGCCGCCGCCGATCTTCGGGATCAGCTGCTGGGAGAGCACTCCTTCGAGCACGAGGGAGAGCTGTGCGCGGACCTGCGACTGCTGTTCGGTCGGGAACACATCGATGATGCGGTTCATCGTCTGCGCGCACGAGTTCGTGTGGAGGGTGGCGAGCGTGAGGTGACCGGTCTCGGCGATCGTCAGCGCCGCGCCGATCGTCTCGAGGTCGCGCATCTCGCCCACGAGCACGACGTCCGGATCCTGCCGGAGGATCGACTTCAGCGCGTTCTTGAAGGAGTGGGTGTCCGCGAAGATCTCGCGCTGGTTCACGAGGCACTTCTTGTGTGGATGCACGAACTCGATCGGATCCTCGATCGTGATGATGTGCTCGGAGCGCTCGCTGTTGATCTTGTCGATCATCGCCGCCAGCGTCGTCGACTTGCCGGAGCCCGTCGGACCGGTGACGAGGATCAGCCCCTTGGGGCGATCGGCCAGCTGCCGCACGATCGGCGGGAGATTCAGCTCGTCGAAGGAGCGAATCTTGAAGGGGACGACCCGGATGGCGGCGGCGACGGCGCCGCGCTCCCGGTACACGTTGCAGCGGAAGCGGGCCAGGTTCTGGATCCCGAAGGAGAGGTCGAGCTCGTTCTCCTCCTCGAACTTCTGCTTCTGCGCTTCGTTGAGCACGCTGTAGGCGAGCCGCTGGGTGTCCTGCGGCGTGAGCTGCTCGAATTCCGTCAGCTGGACGAGCTTGCCGCTCACGCGGATCTGCGGGTAGGTGCTGGTCGTGATGTGCAGATCGGACGCCCCGCGGTCGATCATGATCTGCAGAAGGTCGTGCATCGTCGCAGCCATCGAGTCTCCTTTTCCCAGCTACGCCAGGGTGACCCGCAGGACTTCCTCGACGGTGGTGGTGCCGTCGATGACCTTGAGGAGGCCGGCCTGGCGGAGGGTCCTCATGCCCTGGCTCTCGGCGACCTCGCGGATCTCCGAGGACGCGGCGTTGCGGAGGATGAGGTCGCGGATCTCGGGGGAGACGGGCATGACCTCGTAGATGGCGACGCGGCTCCGCATGCCGGTGAAGTTGCAGGTGGCGCAGCCCTTGCCCCGGTAGAAGGTGCAGGCGCCGAGGCCCTGGGGGAGGTGGCCGTAGGGGACGAGGCTATCCTCGTCGGCCTCGTAGGGCTCGCGGCAGTCCTTGCAGACGCGGCGGGCGAGGCGCTGGGCGACGATGAGGAGGAGGGAGGAGGAGACGAGGAAGGGGGGGATGCCCATGTCGAGGAGGCGGGCGATGGTGGAGGGGCAGTCGTTGGTGTGGAGGGTGGTGAGGACGAGGTGGCCGGTGAGGGCGGCGCGGATGCCGATCTGGGCGGTCTCGAGGTCGCGGGTTTCGCCGACGAGGATGACGTCGGGGTCCTGGCGGAGGAAGGAGCGGAGGGCGGCGGCGAAGGTGCGGCCGATTTCGTCGTTGATCTGGACCTGGTTGACGCCCTTGAGGTTGTACTCAACAGGGTCCTCGGCGGTCATGATGTTGATATCGGGGGAGTTGACGGTATGGACGGCGGAGTAGAGGGTGGTGGTCTTGCCCGAGCCGGTGGGGCCGGTGATGAGGACCATGCCGTAGGGGGAGCGGATGGCTTTCTGGAAGTGTTCGAGGGCGTCGGGGTCGAAGCCGAGCTGGAGGGAGTCTTTATCGAGCAGGCGCATGACGGTTTTCTCCCCGTAGATGGTGGGGAGGGTGGAGACGCGGAAGTCGATCTCGTGGGTGTTGTAGCGGAGCTTGATGCGGCCGTCCTGGGGGAGGCGGCGTTCGGCGATGTCGAGGTTGGCCATGATTTTGACGCGGGAGATGAGGGCGGGCTCGAGGCGCTTGGGGGGGATCATGATCTCGTGGAGGACGCCGTCCACACGGAAGCGGACGCGGAAGACCTTCTCGTAGGGCTCGAGGTGGATGTCGGAGGCGCCGCGGCGGATGGCGTCGACCAGGATCATGTTGACGAGTCGGACGAGGGGCGGCTGGTCGGCCGACTCCTTGAGCTCGAAGACGTCGATCTTGGTGCTGCCATCGTCGTCGTCCAGGACCTCGATCTGGCCGGCTTCGTCCTCCAGTTCGGTGATGATGTCGGTCAGCACCGGGTTTTGCCGGTGATAGCTGCGCTCGATCGCCTTCTGGACCGCGCTCTGCGACGCCACCACCGGCACGACGCGAAGCGCGGTGAGGAACTCGACGTCGTCGAGGGCGAAGACGTTGGTGGGGTCGGCCATCGCGAGCGTGAGCGTGTTCCCGGTTCGTTTGACGGGGAGCACCTCGTACTTGCTGGCCATCTCCCAGGGCACGAGCGTGAGGACGTCGGGATCGACGTCGAGCTGGGAGAGCGTGATCGAGGGGATGCCGTACTGCTTGGAGAGGAAGCCGACAAGCTGCTCCTCGGTCAAGAGCTTGAGCCGGATCAGCACGGAGCCGAGCTTGTCGCGGGTCCCCCGTTGTTCGGCGAGCGCGCGCTGCAGTTGCTCGCGCGTGATCAGGCCTTCCCCGATGAGCAGATCGCCCAGGCGCCGGCTCAGCGCCGCCCTCGGCGTGTTACCCATAATTGTCAATGTCTTCACGATCTGTGTCCCTTTCGGGAAGTCGAAGCAAGCGTGGTGCCAGGCTGAACCTCCTGAAAAGTCAGCCGTCGGGTTCCGGGCTCCCCGACGGCGGACGGACGACAGGGTGGAAAGCTGACGCGCGGACTGCGACGGCCGTCGCCGCGGGGGCCGCTCAGCTCCGGGACTCGGCCTCGACCGGGACGAGGTCGCGGCCAAGCGCTTCGTCGGGCTCCCCCGCTCACTCACGGCCTCGACCCGAAACCGCGGGAGAGACCCGGGCGCGTCGGGGCGAATATGGCGTCCCAGTTCCCTCGATGTCGAGCGGGTCGCGGCCGGGCACGGTCGCAGTGGCGTCGATCACCGCCCGGAGCCGGCGCGCCTAGCCCGAGACCCCCGCCAGTCGAGGCAGTACCTGACGGGCGAAGAGCTCGAGGGCTCCTGCGTCCTCCAGGTCGAGCATCTGGAGGAGGACGCGTTCCACTCCGACCGCCTCCCAGCGCCGTAGGTCGTCGAGGACCCGGTCCGGCCCGCCCGCCAGAAAGCTCTGGGCCTGCCAGGCAGGCTCGTCGGCCGGCAGCGCCGGAAAGGTCGCCCGGGCCGCGGCGATGCGCCGGGCCACCTCCGCGGTGTCGCGCCCGATCGCCAGCGGCACCATGAGCGAGCGCGCGATGGTCTTCGGGTCCCGGCCGAGCGCGGTGCAGTGCTCGGCCAGCGCCCGGCGCTTCATCGAGTACTCATCGAGGGTCACGCGCGTGACGTTCCACTCGTCGGCGAACTCGGCGACGATCCGGAGCACCCGTTTCTCGCCGCGGCCGCCGACCACGAGCCGGAACCGGCCGCGGGGCGGGCGGGGGTGGCTCTGGGCGGCCTCGAGCGGGAAGTAGGGCTGGGCCAGCGTCACGGGCTGCCCACTCTCCAGCGCCCGGATCACGCGGGCGGCGCACTCCAGACGATCCAGGCGCTCCCTCGTCGACGGAAACGGAAGGCCGAACGTCGCGTGCTCGGGCACGTTCCACCCGGCGCCGATGCCGAGGTCGAGCCGGCCGCCCGAGAGCCCGTCGACGGCGGCCGCCATCTTGGCCAGGATCGCCGGATGGTAGAAGGTCACCGGCGATACCAGCGGGCCGAACCGGATGCGGTGGGTGCGGGTGGCGAGCGCCGTGAGCGACGTCCAGGTCTCGAGCGACGGGCGACGCGGATCGCCCCCGAGGCTCGTGAGGTGGTCCGAGCGAACGAGCGACTCGTAGCCGAGCTGCTCGGCGGCCTCCGCGAGCCGGAACCAGCGGTCCCACGTGAGCCCCTCCTGCCCCTCGACCATCAACCCGACGCGCATGGCTGCCCTCTCGGCGTTTCGCGCGGTCTCGGCCCCGCGATCTCCGATAAGATAGCTGATGCCTCATGGAGACGCCACGCGTGCCCGCCCGATGCGTCGACGCCCACGTCCATCTGCATCCGGCGCCACTCGCCGAGGCGATCCAACGGCACTTCGCGCGCGAGAACTGGGTGAACGCCCACCCGTTTGATCCCGAGGCGGTGGCGGAGACCCTCGCCGCCCGGGGCGTCGACCGCTTCTGTTTCTTCAGCTACGCCCACAAGTCGGGGATGGCGCGCTCGCTCAACGAGTGGCTGGCCGGGATCGGCGCGCGTCTGCGCGGGGCGATCCCGCTCGGCACCCTCCACCCCGACGATCCCGACCTGACGCGGGTGGCCGGCGAGGCGCTGGACGACCTTCGCCTGACTGGGTTCAAGCTCCACTTCTCCGTCCAGCGCGTCTACCCCGACGACCCCCGCCTCTACCCCGTCTACGAGCGGGCGGAGGCCGAAGGGCGCGTCTTCGTGCTCCACGTCGGCACCGCGCCGTACCGTGATGGCTACACCGGGGTCGTCCGGTTCCGGCGAGTCATGGAGCGCTTCCCCCGCCTCCGAGTCTGCGTCGCTCACATGGGCGCCTTCGAGAGCGAGGCGTTCCTCCAGCTGACCGACCAGTACCCCGCGCTCTACGTCGACACGACGATGGCCCTCTGCCCTCTGGCCGAACGCTACGTGGGGATCCGCGGCGCGTCGATCACCGACGCCCAACTGCTGCGCTACCAGGACCGGATCGTCTTCGGCTCGGACTTCCCGCTGATCCCCTACGACTACGACGAGGAGCGGCGGTGGGCCTGGGACCGTCGCCTGCCGCTGGAGGTCCAGCAGAAGATCTTCCGCGACAACGCGCTCGCCTTCCTCGGGCTCGCAGGCTGAGGGCGGCGCGGCCCGCGCCGCCGCCGCTGTGGTATGGTTTTCGGCGCCCATGGCGTCTCCCCTCTTCGGTCCCGGCGACGTCCTCCGCCTGGAGAAGGCATACGCCGCCCCCGAAATCGTGGAGCAGCGCGCGGGGACGCGCGCGGCGCTCGGCGCGCGCCCCGGCGAGCGCGGGCTCGACGTCGGCTGCGGGCCCGGCCTGCTCGCGTGCGAGCTCGCACGCGAGGTGGGCCCCGCCGGCCGTGTCGTCGGGATCGACGCGAGCCCCGACATGATCGAGGCGTCTCGAGCGCGCGCGGCGCGGGAGGGGCTGGCCGAGCGCGTCGAGTTCATGGTCGGCGACGCCAGCCGGCTCGAGTTCCCCGGCGAGACCTTCGACTTCGTGGTGGCCGTCCAGGTGTATCTTTACGTCCACGAGGTGGAGCGCGCGCTCGCGGAGGCGGCGCGCGTGCTCAAGCGAGGTGGGCGCCACGCGATCGTCGACACCGACTGGGACTCCTGCGTCTGGCTCACGGCGGACCGTGACCGCCACCGCCGCGTCATGGAGGCCCGCGTCGGCCACTTCGCGAACCCGCACCTGCCGCCCCGGCTGCCCGGGCTGCTCCGGGCCGCCGGCCTCCGGCTCACGAACGCGAGCGTGATCCCGCTCCTTAACCTGCGCTGTGATCCTGCGTCGTTCAGCGTCGGGATCATCGGCGCCACCAAGAACCTGGCGGTCCGCCACGGACTGCCGCGCGCGGAGGCCGACGCCTGGGAAGCGGACCTCCGGAGCCGGACCGCGGACGGGCAGTACTTCTTCAGCCTCAACCGCTTTCTGTTCGTCGCCACCAAGCCCTGATGGCGCGCATTCCTGGAGGAACACGATGAGCGCACACCGGAACTACATCAACGGAGCATGGGTCGAGTCGGCCGCCGCCCCGATCGTGGACCGGAACCCGTCCGACATCGACGACGTCGTCGGGTCGTACGCGGCGGCCGACGCCGCCCAGACGCGCCGGGCCATCGAGGCCGCCCGGGCCGCCTTCCCCGCCTGGTCGCGGTCGAGCATCCAGGAACGCGCCGACCTGCTCGACGCGGTCGGCAGCCGGATCCTTTCCCGGGCCCAGGAGATCGGGCGCCTGCTGGCCCGCGAGGAGGGCAAGACCCTGAAGGAGGCAGTGGGTGAGACCATGCGCGCCGGCCACGTCTTCAAGTTCCACGCCGGGCAGGCGCTCCGGATCACGGGCGAACTCGTCGATTCGCCGCGGAAGGGCGTGTCGGTGACGGTGCAGCGAGAACCCCTCGGGGTGATCGGGATCATCACGCCCTGGAACTTCCCGATCGCGATCCCGGCCTGGAAGATCGCGCCCGCGCTCGCCTACGCCAACTGCGTCGTCTTCAAGCCGGCCTCGCTGGTGCCGGGCTGCGCCCACGTGGTGGCCGAGCTCTTGGCCGACTGCGGATGCCCGCCCGGGGTCTTCAACCTGGTCGTCGGCAGTGGCCGGGAGGTCGGCGACGCGATTGTCAACGCCCCGGAGGTCGACGCGATCAGCTTCACGGGGTCCGTCGAGACCGGCCGCGCGCTCGCGGCCCGGGCCGTCGCCGGGATGAAGAAGATCCAGCTCGAGATGGGGGGGAAGAACCCGCTGATCGTTCTCGACGACGCCGACCTCGACAACGCGGTCGAGTGCGCGGTGCAGGGGGCGTTCTACTCGACCGGCCAGCGCTGTACGGCGACGAGCCGCGTGATCGTCACGCCGGGCATCTACGGCCGGTTTCGCCACGCCCTCCTCGCGCGGACGACGGCGCTGGTGGTCGGAGACGCCCTCGACGAGAAGACCCAGATCGGCCCTGCCGTCGACGCGGCCCAGCTCAAGACCGACCTCGACTACATCGCGGTCGGCCAGAAGGAGGGGGCCCGCCTGGTGGTCGGCGGCGAGCGCCAGCCGGCCCCGAAGAACGGCTTCTATATCCAGCCGACGGTCTTCGAGGACGTGCACAACCAGATGCGCATCGCGCGCGAGGAGATCTTCGGCCCGGTGGTGTCGCTCCTGCGCGCCCAGGACTACGAAGAGGCGCTCGCCACCGCCAACGACACGCCGTTCGGCCTCTCGGGCGGAATTTGCACGACCTCGCTCAAGCACGCCGACCACTTCCGGCGCAACGCCCAGGTCGGGCTCGCGATGATCAACGCGCCGACGGCGGGCGTCGATTACCACGTGCCGTTCGGCGGCGTGAAGGGCTCGAGTTACGGCTCACGGGAGCAGGGGGCGTACGCCGTCGAGTTCTACACGCGCGTGAAGACCGTCTACACCAACGCCAACATCGCGGGCTAGAGGGACCCCGGGGGCGAGCAATAGCGGGGACCCATCCAAAATGTGCCAGAATCATCGGGAGGCCGGTTGGCTGCCCGGTCCTGGAAGGGGGGGGTGCGGACGGGTCCCGAGGACCGTGACGAAGAAGCCCGGTTGCGGGCGCTGGCGCATTCCGACGTTCTCCCCACCGCGCCGGAGCCCGCCCTCGACGACATCGCCCGTCTGGCCGCCTGGCTCTGCCGGGCGCCGACCGCGCTGATCAGTCTCGTCGACGGGGACCGGCAGTGGTTCCCGGGGCGCGTGGGCGTCGACGGGGCCGAGACCGACCAGGCGGTCGCCTTCTGCGAGCACACGATCCGGGGACGGGAGCTCTTCCTCGTGCCGGACGCGCTTGCCGACGCGCGGTTCGCCGCCAACCCGCCCCTCAACCACGAGTCGCGCCCGCGCTTTTACGCCGGCATGCCGCTCGTCGGCCCGGACGGCCACGCGCTCGGGACCCTCTCGGTGATTGATCGTGTCCCGCGCCAGCTGAGCGACGAGCAGAAGGACGCGCTCGCGGTGCTCGCGGGACAGGTCGTCACGCAGCTCGCGCTCCGCCGACGCGTCGCCGAGGTCACCCGGAGCGCGGCGGAGACCGAGGCTCGCCAGCACGGCGCCCTGGGGCTCGCGGAGGTCGGTCGGCTCTTTTCCGAGGCGCTGGATCCGGAGGTCGTCGGGCAGCGGGTCGTCGACACGGTCCGGTCGCTGCTCGCGGTCGATTCGGCGGCCCTGTACGGGCTCGATCCCGGGAGCGACGAATTGACCGTGCTCACGACCTCGCGTCTGCCCCGCTCGAGGTTCGAGTGGAGCCGGGTCGTGCGGCGCGGCGCCGGGGTAACGGGGACCGCCGTCAGCACCTGCGCGGCGGTCATCTCGCGGGGAGTCCTGGCCGACGTCCGGTTCCCCCTTCCGCCGGAGGCGCGGCACGCCCTCGAGCAGGCCGGGGACCGGGCGATGCTGGCCGTCCCGCTGATCGTCAAAGACCGGATGATCGGCGCCCTCGCCGCCGCCGATCCGCCCGGGCGGACGTTCGCCGCGGGTGACGTGCGGCTAGCCCAGGCGCTCGCCGACCAGGCGGCGCTGGCCCTCGAGAACGCCCGGCTCTACGCGGACACCGAGCGGCGCTGGCGCGAAGCCGAGATCGTGGCCAAGCTCTCGGGCGCGATCAACTCCACGCTCGACCTCGACACCATCCTCCAGCAGGTGACCGAGCGCGCCCGCGAGCTCTGCGAGAGCGACGTGGCGCTGATCGCGCTCCGGCCGTCCGGGGGGGAGGGGCTCGTCCTCCGCTACTGGTCCGGCGCCTACTTCCGGCGTCACGCGAGCGTGGGCATCGAGCCCGGCCGGGGCATCGGGGCGCTAGTGGTCGCGAGCGGCCGGCCCTTCCGCACGGACCACTACGCCGGGGACCCGCGCATCCGCCGCGACTTCGTCGACATGGTGCCCGACGAGGGGCCGGTGACCCTGATCGCGGTCCCGATCCGGCTCGAGGCGCGGGTCGACGGCGTCCTCTACGCGTATAACCGGTCGCCGCGCCCGTTCACGGACCGGGACGAGGCCGTTCTTCTCCGGCTGGGTGAGCACGCGGCGGTCGCGATCCAGAACGCCACCCTGTTCGCCCGCGAGCAGAAGGCGCGCGTCACCGCCGAGGCCTCCGAGCAGCGGCTCCGCGGCTTGTTCGACGGCGTGCCTGTCGGGCTTCTGCGGTCGACGCCGGCGGGGCGAATCACCGACGCGAACCCGACCCTCGTCCAGATGCTGGGGTATCCGGACCGGGAGTCGCTTCTGGCCGTCAACGTGATGGACCTCTACGTCGATCCCGACGAGCGCGCGCGGTTCCAGGCGCTGCTCGAGCGGGACGGGGTGATTCGAGGCTTTGCCGCGCAGATGCGCCGGTACGACGGTACGGCCATCTGGGTCGAAGACAACATCAAGGCGGTGCCCGACGCGGCGGACGGGGCCGTCTACTACGAGGGCAGCATCGCGGAGATCACCGAGCGCAAGCTCGCGGAGCAGGCACTCGGCGAGTCCAACCGGCGCATCGTCACCATAGTCGAGAGCATCACCGACGCGTTCTTCGCCCTCAACCACCAGTGGCAGTTCACGTACCTGAACCGGCAGGCCGAGCTATGGCTGCGGCGGGCGCGGGCGGAGCTGCTCGGCAAGACCATGTGGGAGGAGTTCCCGCAAATGGTCGGTCTCCAGTTCTATCCCGAGTACCGTCGGGCGGTGTCCGAACAGATCGCCGTCAGCTTTGAGGAGTATTACCCGCCGCTCCAGACGTGGTTCGAGGTCCACGCCTATCCCTCGCCGGACGGCCTCTCCGTGTATTTCCGGGACATCACCGAACGGAAGCGCAGCGAGGAGGCGCTGCGCCAGAGCGAGCGCCAGCTCCGGCAGGCCCAGAAGATGGAGGCCGTCGGGCAGCTCGCGGGCGGGATCGCCCACGACTTCAACAACCTTCTGACCGTCATCATCGGGCGGGGCGAGATGCTGCTGCGGCGGCCGGAGTGCGCGGGCCCGGCGCGTCACGACGTCGAGCTCATCCAGAAGACAGCGGAGCGCGCCGCCGACCTGACCCGCCAACTCCTGGCATTCAGCCGCAAGCAGATGCTCCAGCCAAAAGTCCTGGATCTGAACTCGGTCGTGACCGGGATGGCCACGATGCTCCGCCGCTTGATCGGTGAGCACATCGACCTCGTGATGCAGCCGGGCGCCAACCTCGGGCGCGTCAAAGCGGACCCGGCGCAAATCGAGCAGGTCATCATGAACCTCGTCGTGAACTCCCGGGACGCCATGCCCGAGGGCGGCACCCTCTCGATCAGGACCGGTAACGCCGTCCTCGACGACGAGTTCGTGCGCGGCCACCCTGGGGCGCGCCCGGGACCGAACGTGATGCTCGGCGTCGCCGACACCGGATCCGGAATCGAGGCCGAGGTGCAGGCGCACATCTTCGAGCCCTTCTTCACGACGAAGGAGCACGGCAAGGGGACCGGGCTGGGGCTGTCGACCGTGTACGGGATCGTCAAGCAGCACGACGGGTACATCGCCGTCGACAGCGAGGTCGGCCGAGGGACGACGTTTACGATCTACCTGCCGCGGGTCGAGGACGCGGTCGAGCCCGTCGGCGGCGGCGCGGCGCCGGACGGCTCACCGCGCGGCGAGGAGACCATCCTCCTCGTCGAGGACGAGGGCGACGTCCGCGAGCTCGCGCGGGAGATCCTTGAGAAGAGCGGGTACGCTGTGCTCGAGGCGGCGAACGGCCCGGACGCACTCCGCATCGCCGCCCGCCACGAGGGGGTGATCCACCTGCTGCTGAGCGACGTCGTGATGCCGCAGATGAGCGGCCGCGAGCTGGCCCGGCGCCTCGTGCGAAAGCGCCCGAAGGTGCGGGTGCTCTACACGTCCGGGTACATCGACGAGAACATGATGCGTCGGAGCGTGGTCGATCAGGACACGGCCCTCCTGAAAAAGCCGTTTTCGTCCGACGCCCTCGTGCGGCGCGTCCGCGAGGTGCTCGACGGGCGCCCCCCCGTCAGGTGAGCTCCCCCCGGGCCCGTCCCTGCTCGCGGAGCGCCCGCTTGAGGATCTTGCCGGAGGCCGTCTTCGGGAGCGCGTCCACGAAGCGGATCGTGCGGGGCGCCTTGTACACCGCCATCTCGGCCCGGCACCAGTCGACCAGCTGCGCCTCGGTCACCGTGCCCCGGGCCTCGGGCTTCAGCACGACGAAGCCCAGCACGTCCTCTCCGCGGTAGGGATCCGGCACGCCCACGACACCGACCTCGGCGACCGCGGGATGACGGTACATGATCGCCTCCACCTCGGCGGGGAAGACGCTATAACCGGAGGCCTTGATCATGTCCTTCTTGCGCTCCTCGATCACGAAGTAGCCCTCGTCGTCTACGCGCCCGATGTCGCCCGTGTAGAACCAACCGTCGCGAATCGCCTCCGCGGTCGCGTCAGGTCGCCGCCAGTAGCCCTTCATGATCATCGGCCCGCGGACCACGATCTCGCCCGATTCGCCCGGCGTGAGCTCGGTCCGGCCGTCGTCGAGGCTCACGATCTTCGCGTCCACGAGCGGGAGCGGCACCCCCACCGTCCCGTACTTCGGCCGGTGGGGCGGGTTGATGTGGGTCGGCGCGGTCGTCTCGCTGAGCCCGTAGCCTTCGATCAGCTTGTACCCGGTCAGCGCCTCCCAGCGTCGCGCGATCTCCGCCGGCACCGGCGCGCCGCCCGAGAAGCACGCCCGCAGCGAAGAGAGGTCGTATTCGGACGTCCGGGGCCAGTTGACGATGGCGACGTTGACCGTGGCGATGAGGGTGGTGAGCGTGCAGCGGTACCGCCGGATGGCGTCGAGACACGTGGCAAGCTCGAATCGGCCGAGCGCGACCAGGGTGGCACCGACGTACGCCATCATGTTCAGCTGGCATTCCATCCCGGTGATGTGGAACCAGGGCAGCACCCCGAGGGGCACGTCATCCTCGGTGAAGCGGATGTAGAGGCGCTGGAGCTCGCAGTTCGCGACGATGTTGCCGTGGGTGATCTCGGCGCCTTTGGGGACTCCGGTGGTTCCCGACGTGTACTGGAGGAGGGCGGTGTCGCCGGGGGCGCGGGGCTTCGGCGCAACCAGCGGCGTCGCCCTGCGTGCGATCACGGAAAAATCCTCGGCCCCGGCGCGCGGCCTTGGCGGCTCGAGGAAGGAGGGCGGTACGGGGAGCGCCGGCGTCGTCGGCAAGAAGTCGCGGTAGGCCGTGACGGCGACGGCCTCGAGGCCTGTCCGGTCACGGATGGGCGCGACCACCGCCCACCCTGGGTCGGAGGTGACGAGGAACCGCGCCCCCGAGTCCTCGAACTCGTGGAGGAGCTCGGTCGCCTTGTGCATGGGGTTGAGGCAGACGTTCACGGCCCCCGCCTTGAGCGCTCCGAAGTATGCGATCGCGAACTGGGGGCAGTTCTCGAGGAAGATCGCCACGCGGTCGCCCGGGTGTAGCCCTCGCGCGTCGAGCCAGCCGGCGAAGCGGTCTGAGGCCTCGTCGACCTCGGCAAAGGTGAGTTCCCGGCCGTAGAAGATGAGCGCGGGCTTACGCGGGACGCGCCGGGCCTGCCGCTTCAGCGTGACGGCGAGCGGCTCCGTCGGGAGCTCGATCGCGGCCTCGTCGAGGCCGCCCGGCCAGTGCGCTCTCCAGATCTTCTCCACCGCTCTCCTGGGGCCCTCGGACCTCGGGACTCGGATCCCGTCGCCGTCGGCCCGCTATACCGCGGGGGGCCGACCGTGGTCAACCGGCTCGCGTGACGGTGGCCGCCGGGCGCGTCCGGCTCACGCGCCCGCGGCGCCGCGGTCCGACACGGCTTGACGCGCTCGCGCGGTCGGGCATAGCCTCGCCGTGTGCTCTCGCGGCGTGACGGTGCGCACCCCGGTGGTAACCCTCGGGCGCGCGTGGCGACGGCGGGCGCGGCCCTGCTCCTGCTCACGGCCAGCGCGGGCGGCTGCGCCAGCCGTCAGTGGGATTACGATAAGTCTGGCATTACGGCCTTCAAGCTCGACCATGATCTTCGGGAGTGCCGGCGGGAGGCGTACCGGCCGCACACCCTGGCGATCTTCCACCGGGTCGACGATGACGCGCTGAACCGTTGTATGGAGCGGCGCGGGTACAGGGTCACGCCGCTCGACTGACGTCCAGGGCAACGACGACACCGCAGCCCGCGTGTGCGAGAGGCCCCCCGCCAGATCGAGACGCGACCCGGGTGCTGCGACGGCGGGAGACCGTCGTTCCGTCGCCGCGCGGCGCGGGTCTCAGGTGTCGCACGAGGCCGTGACCCACTCCAGGAAGGGTCGCCGCTTACACCGGACGGGCGTCGGCGGTCCGCGAGTCGGCTGGGGACCCACCGGGAGTCGCCGAGCACGCTGGCTGACCAGGGTCCGGGCGTCGGCCTGGGCGGTAGCGACCCGCAGGTGCTACGGGATGACGGTATCCCCCCACCCGGGCCGCCCGCACCTGCGACAGCCCGGTCGACCTGTCAAGCGCCGGAGCAGGACGCCAAGAGACGTCAGAGAGGCTCTTTGGCTATCTACCCATCGCCTTGACCAGGAGCCACGGCTGCCCAGCCCTGAACTCGGACCTCTTCGTCGGCCTCCGGTCTGGTCCGCCGATCCTTGGTTCGGCGATCGAACGTGGGCGCCCCCTTGACCCGCCGTCGGCGCGCGCGCCGGCGGTCGAAGAGGAGTTCAAACCGAGGATTGGTAAAGAAGGCCCGCCTGATGTACGCGTACAAGTCCGGCCGCATGCGAGCCACGATGACGAGGAACGTGGCCACGGCGGACTAACCCTCGGACCCGGCCGGCCCGTCGGAGTCGCCGGCGCGACGACGCGTCATGGCCCATCCGCGTGCGCGGAGCTCGTCGGTGACTTCCGGCTGAGAGCGGCGCTCGGCGCGCCGCCGATCGCCCCCGATCGAGCCGATCCTTTCCCGCCGCTCGACGCGCCGGCGGTCGAGCATGACCTGGATGCGTGGGTATTTGGCGACCAACCGCTTCACGTACTCGTAGAGTCCTGGCTTGTTCCGGGTCACGATCAAGAGGGAGCCGCCTTCTCGTGCTACGGGAGGCGACAGTGAGACCATCGGCGCCTCGAGCTTCATGAGTCATCCCGTCTGCAGAGGAACACCGCCCGGTGGGTCGGGCAACTGGGCCGCTTGCTGGCTCTGAGGCCCGTAGGCTACGACCCCTGAACGTCCTCGTCAAGCCGGAACTGACCCGGAACGACTGGGCCGCTTGGGGACAGGCGGGGGTCAATGGGGCGTCGACGAAGAAGGGCTGTTGTCCGTGTCCCGTGGGAGAATCCGCCAGCGGACTCACCAGCTTACCCGACACGGGGAGGAGTCGTGCCGGAGGGGGAGTCCCGCGTCCCTCTCCAATCCGAGCCGTCACCGCCGGCGCGCTCACGGGATCCTTGGGGCGGTTTTCTTTCGAGAGTCTCCGGCGGAGCGGCTCAGCCGAGAACGGTCGGGCGGGAAGGGCCGCACGCAGATCCTCCCTGGAAGCTCCCCGACCGCACGGATTCTCCCCGATGCGGGTCTCCTCGTGGTCTGGCGGCAGGGACAGCATGGGTTGTCTCGGTGAAGCGCGAGGGCTCATCGGCGGCGCACTGAGCTCGCTTCCTGCCGGCCGGCCCCCGCGAGAGGCACGCCCATCCCGCAGGGCCGCCGCGAAGGGGAAGAGTCGCCGGCAGACGCAGCGGATCGACCGAGGCCAGAGAGTGCTGCTCCTGGGGGCAGCACAGGCGACGACCAGCCGGTCGGTGCACGGACGACTGTCAAACCCGTCAAGCCCTGTCCACATATCCACGCCCATCCACCGCCTTGTCCACAATCCCCCTTGACAGCAAGAGTCCAACTGCGCGATGGGTAAACGCGTCGGGGGAAGTGAGAACAATGCTGATCCAGCGACTCAGGGTACTGTTACTCCACTCGTGCCGCGATCATGTCGTCGCGTACTGTCCATCATGCCGTCGGGGATTCAGTCCCAATGAACTCGGGAGTGACGAGTTCCTCGGGCGGAGGTTTCATGTGTGCGGCCAGTGCGGGACCGACCTCACCGCCTCCCTCTTGGCGCACGCTCGCTCCTGTCGAGCGGCTCTTGCCTAGCTTCTGTCTTATAGTGGTCGTATGACCCGCTGTGTGGAGTGCGGCCACGCCTACTTCGCGGCAAAGAGCACGGGTAACCGGAGCGGGCTGTGTGCCGTGTGCAGGCTCAAGAAGGAGGGTCGGCCCGGCCCGTCCTCGGGCGAGGCTGCTCGGCCCGAGGGCGACGACGCGAGGGATCCCCGACGCTGAGTGGAGTAGCCGACGGAGGCGTATCTTCGGCGTGTCGTGCCCCCGACGAGCCCGTGGCTGAGAGAGGGAGTGCGCGGTCGCGCGGCACGTGGGTCGAGAATTGGCGGGTTTTGTTGATCGCCGCGATGTGTCCGACGGGACTCACCGCCGAAAGAACGGGGGATCGAGCAGGGAGAAATCCGGGGTCGGAGGCAGGGCTCCTCGCCCCCAAGCGTCATCTGACCGCCGGTGGCGGGAGAGCCCTACAGGGCCCGGACGGAGGGGGCTTTCGAGTGGGGATTGCGCCGAGCGCCGCCCGGGCCCGCGCTGGTTGTCTCGTTGCCGGGGGGTTCGTCCGGCGTCACGCGGCAGTTGCCGTGAAATTGCACGCCCTCCGAAATCATGATCACTGGCGCCTGAATGTCTCCGACCATGCGCGCCGTGACCGTCAGCTCCACGCGCTCCTGCACGGTGACGTTGCCGACGACCTCTCCCTCAATGATGACGGAACCGGCGGTGATATTGGCCCGCGCGAGCCCGCGGGGCCCGACGGTCAACGTTCCCCGGCAGAGAATCTCGCCGTCGACCGTACCATTCACCACGGTGGTGCCGTGAAAGATACACTTCCCCGTGATAGTTGACGCCTCGCCGATGAGCACCGCGATCTTACGGCGCCCGCCCCGGCGCCCCCAAAGCTTCACGAGCGTGCCCGTCCGGGTCGCACCGCTCGACCGTTTATCGCGGCGTCCCGCCGAGCCGAGAGCGAACGAGAAGAATGACGAAGGCGATTAATCGTGTCCGCCTTACTTTCTACGTGGCGCGGCCTTTAGCTTCGCGGCAGCCGCCTTCCGCTTCGCCCAGTACGCCTTCATCCGACGGCTGATCGCGCCGCGGGCTTCGCCAGTCATGCGCCGGCGTCGCCGCGGGCGGCCGAGTGCGCCGACGCGCACGGCACGGCTCTTGGCGCCGCCCAGGCTGCCGAGCAACCCGCGGACGGCAGTCAGATGGCGTTCAATCAACGTCTTCTCGGCTTCAAGTTCACGAACAGCCTTTCGGAGCGTCGCCATCACGGTGACGGGCATAGGGTCTCCCTGGGACACGTAGTCGAAAGACGAGGGCCCTAGACATACCGTGAATGCCGGTGCTTTTCAAGCGCCGTCAGGGGGCGGGGAATACGACTCAGCCGATCCCCGTCGGGGGGAGACGGTTGCGGGGAGCGACGACAGGAGGCGCGCTCACGTGTCAACGCCTTCAGCGAGCGCTGGGGCGCGACCGCACGGTGGGCCGTCCGTCGTTTGATCGGGAGGCGGATCCACTCGACCGAGCCGGGGTTTCCCGGCTGAGCACCTCCGGGCCTTGATCGCGTCGTGGTCAGGCGGCGCGCGGCATCCTCATCCGTGGACCTCGGCGCGGTGGTGGGGGCTCCGGACTCCCGCTACTGCCGCGTCCGAGGCCGACGCCCCCACATCGGGCGAGCCACATGCGGAGCTGCCTCGGCGCGCTCCCGGTGGATGACTTCCCGCTCGGAAATCTGGCGCGCGTGAGGTGGCAGCGCGGCCATCTCCACCGCCCGTCGTGCCTGGTCCGGAGCGACACGATGGACGGGTCCGGCCTTGGCCGCGTGGCGGGGGCCGGCCACCGTGACCGCTTCGTTCGGATTGAGCGGCGTCGTGCGCGTCGGGTCAGCGCGGGGGGCGACGAGGATCGGCAGGCTTGCTTCCACGGCCGTTACGTGCGACTGCGGGGCATCGACCGAGCCCTCAACTTCCACGACCACCAGACTCCCACGCACTCCGATGCTCGCGTCGGGGGTGTAGATCTCCACCAACACTGCTGTCCAAGATAGCGCGAAGTCGACCCGCCGACAGGGCCATTTCCTGCGATTTGTGATGGGTTTGGGCGTAGCGGGAGATCAGGCCTCCCGCTTCTGCTGTCTGAATTAGCCAAAGGCGAGCGCCTCCTGCTGGGGCGCGTCGATGGGCGGTGGCGCCGTATAGGGCTGATCCAACCAGGCCCAGAGATCGCG
>WNFT01005635.1_pt1 | contig 33850 bp, 29 predicted proteins | sample 5400191 | NCBI WGS metagenome assembly WNFT01 (sample SAMN13153359, study PRJNA577476) | soil metagenome | isolation source: 80 cm saprolite under Madrone tree | place: USA:California | collected 2016-06-14 | reverse complement strand
GAGCATGCCCATCGCGCACCAGTGCATCGCTTCCACAGTGGAGACAGGAAAGGGTGATCGTTACCATTGAAGACTCCTCTGGTTCATCTGGAATTGCTCCTCACAGTCTACCATATCCTTCTCACTTACGCCACTACCTGATGTTTGCTGCCTTTGGATGAAGACGAGGCAGGTTCGCGGGCGAGACCGCCTTCGTAGCAGGGGTGGGTTGATGAGGCGAAGCCACTTGAGTCGAATAGATGTGCGGTGCAGATGGAGGTGGAGAGTGCGTTTCTACGTGGGGCAGGACGGTGTGGAATGGGGCGAGCTGACTAGCATGCTCTAGCGCGTCCACAAAGGCTGAGACCGAGGCGAAGCGTTGTTTGGGATCTTTAGCCAGGGCTCGCAGGACCACCTGCTCGACCTCTGCTGGGATCGTAGGAACGCGCTCTTTGAGTGGCGGGGGAGGGATGCTTAAGTGTTTGACCATCACCTCGGTGACCGAGCCCTCAAAGGGGCGCTGTCCACAGAGCCATTCGTAGACCACCACCGCCAGTGCATACTGGTCACTGGCTGCACGGGGATGACCCTCAATCTGCTCTGGGGCCATGTAGGGCAGTGTGCCCATGGGGGTCTGCACGCTCAGCGAGCCGGTGCTGTGGGCCAGGGAGGCCAGGCCGAAGTCACTGAGCAAGACTTCCTGGTGCCGTCCTAACAGCATATTCTCCGGCTTGACATCGCGATGGATGAACTTCTGGTCGTGCGCGTACTGCAAGGCTGCCGCCACCTGCTTGACCAAAGAGACGATCTGGGGGAGCGGTACCACGCTGCCCTTGGGATAGCTCTGGCGCAAGGAGCCATTGGGGGCATAATCCATTACCAGAAAGGGCAGACCGTCTTGCACATCAAAATCGAAGACGCGCACAATCGCGGGGTGAGCCAGTCTGGCAATGGTCTGTGCTTCGTGCTGAAAGTGCTCGGCCTCATTGGCCGTCAGGTGGGTGTGGAGCACCTTGATGGCCGCTTGCAGTTCCAGCCGTATGTGCTGGCCGAGATACACTTCTGCATAGCCACCTGTGCCTAATAAGCTGACGAGACGGTAGTTGCCCATCTGCTGTCCAGTGTGATCAGCCACTGTTCGTTTTCCCACTTAATCCGGGCTAATAACTCGCGGCGGGATCGGCCAATCCGTACTGTGGACACCCTCGGTCACATAGTCTCGGGGGTTGGGCAGAACCTCCTGGCGAAGATAGGAACCACTGGCATCAGTATTGATGCCCGGCGAGTTCTTCCCATAATTATAGTGCCCGGTTTCCGCCGGTGAGAGGGGCCTCCTGGCGAACTGCGCTATGCCTTTTACCCTGGGAAACTCAGCTTCTGGCACCTCATCGTAGAGGTCATTGGGCACACTGTTGAGTCCCTGGCGTACCAGGTCATCCTCACTGAGGGTCAAGAAGACGGTATTGTTCTTGATTTGCTCTTTTGTGGCACTGCGCGGCACATAATACACCGTTGGCAGGAAATGGCCACGCTCAACCAGAATGTAGCGGCTAAAGCGAGCTTGTATTTTGCCAAGCCATTTTCCCTGTGAGTCGACCACGTTCTGGCCGATCCTGAACTTCCCCTGACCAGCTTCGACTACACGCTGGTAGGTGGTGACAAACTCTTCCTTGAGCGGAGCCATAGGATCCTCCAGGGCCCATCCCATAATGGCAATAAGCACCAGAAGAAGCGTAATTGGGAGTATCCAAGGAGCGATGGAGACGAACAGTAATCCAACCATGGTGAGGCCAATGGCTATACTGAGCAGAAGCGGCCAATAACTTGGGTTGGGTAGGTGAATGTGCGGCTCTGCCTCTTGTATATCAGCTTCCTGCTGTGACGGAAGGGAAGCGCTCAACTCGTCTGATGTGGAACTAGCGCTTTGATAAGAACTATCCATAGGCTGCCTTCCTTGTCGTGTTCAAATATATACCGAAGTTTTCTTTATCTGGATTATACCAGAAGACACACCCGTTCACAAGAGAGCCGGCTAACGATTATACCACATACTTGGCATCGAGCCATGAAGGTGGTATACTCTTCTCAGTACCTGGTATGGTCAGCGGAGAGGTCACCCTCCCCACTGCCAATCCAGAACCGGACGTGAAAGTTTCCCTTCATCCGGCTCCTCAATGTATAGTCAAGTCAGCTTGATACCTGCGGCTTTATATTTGGCTATTGTGACCAAATCTTCTGCCGTTTTTGCATCGTGACAGTGCCGATGAGAGACCATCTTATTGCTGAGGTTATTCCTGCCACCTATGGCCGTAGGTATGCTGTGATCTACCTCTAACAGGTCACCATCGGTAAAGTGTAACCCACATCTTGCGCATTGTCCCTGTTGTCTGGTGAGTAGTTTTGCTTTCTCACTCGTTGTCAGGGGGTGCTCTTTTAGCCTTTGTGCCCAGTAGATGAGGTTTCCGTCGTATACGCTGGCTTCCCCGCGTACTTTGGCGTGTCGTTGGATTACCGTCTTACTGTGCCTTCGGAGCTCCAAGAGATATTTTTCGCCCTCGTGGTTTTTGAGCACTGCCGCAAATGCCTCGTGCTCGTCTATCCGATGCCAGTATTTCTGGCGTCTCCACTGACTGCCCTTAGCTGGGTGTCTATATCTACTCCAGCTTCTTAGCTGGAAGAACAAGGCTTTGTCGCATCGGCTAAAGGTTACCTTTGCGACTACTGCCTTGTAGTCGTTCGACCAGCCGCGCACGATTGGGTTCAGCTTCTGGATAACTGCCTTTTGCGGGCTGCTCCGTAACTGCCTGATTACGTGCTTGGTTTCCCATACATGGGCTTTAACCGCTTCTTTACTGGGTTTGATGATAGTCTTAAATCCTAGTGGCTTACCGTGTGTGTCTTTTCCAGTGTGGGTTTTTCCCACGTGGCGTTGCCGTACGGTAACTCCTAAGAAGTCAAAGCCTGCGTTGTCCTCATATGGGGTTAGCGTGTGCGTGATTCTTGTTTTATTAGGGCTTAAGTGCAGGCCCATGTCTTTTAACCAGGAGATAACAGCTATTGTTGCTCTGTCCAACGTTGCCTTGTCGGAGTGGAGTATCACAAAGTCATCCGCGTACCGGATAAGTTGCGCCTTTTCGGTATGGCTCCCCTTTTTGCTTTTGATCTTTGCACATAGTTCTTCCATGCCGCTTAGGGCGATGTTGGCTAAGAGGGGCGAGATCACTCCGCCTTGAGGTGTGCCCCTTTCGGTCGGTGTGAAGTCTACCCCTTCTAATACGCCAGCTTTGAGCCACCCTTTAATGGCGCGTCTCATTGCTGTGTATGTCTGCAACTTTGCTATCAGGGCTTCTTGATTGATGTTGTCGAAACAACCTTTTATGTCAGCATCCAATACAAATTTAGGTTTGTATCGGATGGCATTAAAGATGGCCTCCATAGCATCTTGACATGAGCGTCCAGGGCGAAACCCGTAGCTGTTAGGCTCAAAGCGTGCTTCCCATTCTGGTTCTAGAGCTTGCTTGACCAGGGCTTGCTGTGCTCTGTCTTGCATGGTGGGAATACCAAGCGGGCGCTTTTCAGGCTTTCCCTTCTTGGGTATCCACACCCTTCTCACCGGTCTGGGCTTGCTTGGCTTCCAGTGCTTCGGATGAATACGTTCAACCATGACAAGTCGCTGCTTGGGTATGACGGATTTGACGCCGTCAATGCCTGCTGTCTTTTTGCCCTGATTGTCCTGTGTCACCCGTCGTACTGCTAACAGTTGGGCTGCCTTAGACTTCATCAACAGCTTTTGCAATTTGTGGACTGCCCTTACATTGCCACTTTTGCTGGCTCGGTATATGCGTTTTTGGATGCGGTACACATGCTGCTGGAATTTCTTCCACGGCAGCTTGCGCCAAGTCTCGCTCTCCACTGCTGGAGGCGCTTTCCTATCTGCCATCGTACTCACTCCATACCTTCCATACAATCGTGTCTACGTCAGCGTATCCGCTAGCTTTCCTGGCGGCGTTTGCTTCTTAGACAATCCTCCCAGATACGCGCTTGCGGCTTGGATGCCTGCTCAGTCTCTCGACCACTGCTGAGAGCCTCGTAGCAGGTTACTCTGTTCCGATCTGTTGTCTTCTGTCCCTTTCAGGTCTGCACTATCCACCGGATGCTCTATCTGGATGGGTTGGGGCAACTAGTTTATTCTGCCTCACTTTTCGCACCCTCCTTCTCAAGTGACGGTGCCTTAGCATCTGTACCTTTTGGTCAAGCCTAATCCGCGTTGGCTTGTTTATTCTCACGATGGTTCAGTCATGCATTCGTCTGTCAATGCTGTTTCATTGACTACTGACCATGGGGACTCAGCTAGCAGCTTACTTCTATCGGATTGAGAGTTAGGCCGCATTACATCCCGCTTTGCGGATTGAGGTCCAGTCGCTACCGCAGGGATGTTGCTATCTACCGCCCATCTGGTAGGTTGGGGATTGCACCCAACATCAACAGATCAGTTACTGCACTCCTTTCGGGTAGAGTCCGTCATCTTCCATTGCTGGTCAAGTATCGGTGGATAGGATGTTCCACCGTAGTTGGCTGTGATGGCACGGCCCATAAGCAGCAGGACGCGCCTGTTGCTTGTGTAGCTCGGCGGGAGAAAGGGTACCGCCGAGAAAGTCTTCTGAATGGCAACGTTCAGAAGCCGCAGGGCTTTAGCCCTTGCGGAGTGTCACGCCTTGTATCGACCAGTCCCCAATATGTTCATCAACGCCACTTGTTGACGTGCCATTGGGTATCTTCGCATCTGGTTCGATGAGACGGCGCTGATCAAAGTGGAACTCGCCCCGTGTCACATCGCTGATGGCGAAGTGGGCGGCATAGATCGGCGGCAAGTCGCTGCGCAAGGCCTGGAAGAAGACCAGCTCGAATCCATAGTGATGCGTGATGCCGCCAGGTGTCACGGCGTTCATATGACCCGTGTAGTACCACCACTCGGTCAGGTCGTTGTGCGCCGCCTCGTCCTGCGGGAAACGTACAGGCGGCAACGTCTGCGCCTGGGGTTTTGTATTCACGATAGGCAACTGTGTGTTGGTGGTGACGATGCCTGGGAAACTACAGGATGAGAGGATGAGCATGAGAAGAAGGAATAGGGCTTTTCTCATCGCATTCCTCCTACCCTCACATCCGTCCCTAACGCTTCACCAACAACCCCGTCCTCCTTCTCCACCATCTCCCCATTACCCTCCTGCAGCAAGAAAGGCGGGCGGCGTTGCACACCCACAAAGGGGAACCACCAGTTCAAATTGCCTAGCAGACGCATCGTCGATGGTACCAACAAACCACGCACCAGGGTGGCGTCGAGTGCAACGGCCAGAGCCATGCCCAGACCGAGCGCCTTGACCAGGATCATGTCGGCAGTGGCGAAGCAGGCGCTGACCACGATCACGATGACGGCAGCACTGGTGATAATGCCACCACTGCGTTGCAGGCCAAGCGCCACAGCACGGGCGTTATCGCCCGTTTGCCAGAACGCCTCCTGCACGCGCGAGAGCAGGAAGACTTCGTAGTCCATCGAGAGGCCAAACAGCGAGCAGAAGAGCAGAATGGGACTCGACGCCTCAACGAAGCCAAGCGGGGTGAAGCCAAGCACCTGGTGCAAGAAGCCGTCCTGGAAGATCACGACCAACGCGCCATAGCTCGCCAGGATCGACAGTGTGTTCATCAAAATGGCCTTGAGCGGCAACACCACGGAACGGAAGAAGAGCAACAAGACGATGTAGGTGGTTATCGCTACGATCAGCACTGCCTGAGGAAAGTCTGTGTAGAGCGAGTCAACATAGTCGATATCGCCAGCGGTGCCGCCATCAACCAGGACGGTCATACCACCACCGGGAGGTGTGTTACGAATTGTCAACACCAATTGCTGTGAACGCTGGTCAAGCATGGTATACTTGCTAATAACCTGTACCATTGCCGTGTTGCCCGCAACCGATGATGTAGCGAGGGCAGACAAGTAGGGATCGGCAATCAGTTGCGGGTGGGTGTAGAGCAGTTCGTACTGGGCTAACGTAAAACGTGGATCGGCGCTGACAATGCTGTCCACTCGCGCAACACGCGGATCTGCCTGGATACGTTGTATATAGTAATAGAGGTTGCGGATATTATCCGCGGTCAACACATTGCCATGGGTCTGGACTGCCAGCAGGATGGGTGTCGTCTCACGGCTATTAAAGCGCTTTGCCAGCAAATCAAACGCCGCTCGCGAAGGGACATTGGCGGGCAGGATGGAGGCGTCTGGCGCGGAGAAGCGCACTCCCAGGAAGGGCAAACCGAAGGCCAGCAGCAGAAGCAAGACAGGTACGAACACGCGTACGGGGTAGCGCATCACAATATGGGAAAGCCGGTACCAGAAGCCGTGCTGCGAGTCGGTTGACCGTTGCACGGCTGCGATGGAGCTTGCAGCAGGGTGTTCGCTTGTCTGTCGTCGCCATCGTGGAAGGCGTACCGGCAACGCATTCACCCTGGTGCCGATGATGGCTAATGCGGCAGGCAGCAGGGTAATGGCGGCGATGACAGCCAGCAAGACGACTAACACGCCTGCCATACCAACCGAACGCAGCATGTTGATGCGGAAGAAGGTCAGCCCCACAAGTCCGATGGAGACAGTGAGGCCGGAGAAAACCACGGCCCGTCCGGCTGTGGCGACGGCGGCCGCGACTGCATCTTCGACCTTGCGTCCATGTGCCAGTTCTTCACGGAAGCGGCTCACCATGAACAGTGAGTAGTCCACGCCCAGACCCAGACCAAACAAGGTGGTGATGTTGAGGACAAAGATGGAGAGCGTCGTGACCTGCCCCAGGCCAAAGATGAGTGCCAGCGATACCACGACGGCCCCACCGCCCACGAGCGCTGGCAGGATTGAGGCGACCACCGAGCGGAAGACAAGCAATAGGGCGATGATGGCGAAGGGAAAGGCCAGGAACTCTGCACGGCGCAGATCGCGTTCGCTGACCGCCTGGATATCTTCGTAGAAGACGGGGCCACCGCCGATGCTGGTCTTGAGATCGGGAACCGTTTGCAAACGATGCTCTAGCTCCGGCAGCAGTTTCGGCGCACTATCGGGGTCGGGTCTGAGCAATACATTCGTGTAGGCGGCATGACGATCCAGCGAGATTTGACGCGGGTTGTCCGTGAAACTGATGACTCCGGAGACCTCTGACCAGCTTCGTACAGAGGCGAGGGCCTGTTGCGACTCCTGGATAAACTGCGGGCTATAGGCGTCGTAGCGTTGGCTGGTGAAGATGACCTGTACAATGGTCAGGTTAAGGTGTAATTTCTGTACCAGCAGGCCGACGGCCCGTTCCGACTCAGCATCAGGACTGACGAAACCGCCAGAGTGCAGCACCTGACTGGCCTGCGGCGCGAATGGTAGGGCAATGGCGATAGCAACCATCCACAAACCCACAATCAACCAGCGAAAGCGGGTGGCTGTTCTGCCCAGATGGTAGAAGAACATGACGGAACCTCTCTTGAATTAGGAGCGAAAAACGTTCGCCTCTTACATATTGTATAGTATAAGGACATTTGCCAGGAATGGCAGAACCATGCACAGGGAGTCACAAACATGGCAAGACAAACGCCAGCCAAAAACCAACAAACCAAGGCTAGCACAACTACTGTACCGATCAAGGTCATCTCGGTCAATCGACAGGCCTACCACGACTATTATGTCGAGCAGACAATAGAAGCCGGCATCTCACTGGTGGGGACCGAGATTAAATCTATCCGCGAGGGCAAGGTGAACCTGCGCGGCTCCTATGCCATGGCTCGCAACGGCGAACTGTGGCTGGAGAATGCACACATCGCCGTCTACGAACACGGCAATCGTTACAATCACGACCCGATGCGTAACCGCAAACTGTTGCTGCACCGACGAGAGATTGAGCAGTTGCAAAGCAAAGTGGCAACTAAAGGGCTGACGCTCATTCCGCTCAAGCTCTATCTCAAAGGAGGACGAGCGAAGATCGAGTTGGGGCTTTGCCGCGGCAAGAAGCTCTATGATAAGCGTGAGGCAATTGCAGAGCGCGATGCGAAACGCGAAATCGAGCGGGCAGTACGCAGAGGGTAAAAAGGAGCCGAGGAGCAAAGGCGCCAGTTCTATTGCCATGTTCCAGGTCTGCCTGAAGTGGAGAAACCTGCGGCCTTCCTCTCCTGCCAAAACAACCACAGCAGCGCAACAAGCGCGACGAACGCCAACAACACCGTCAGATAGATCAACCCATCGAAGCCGAAGTTACGCGCAAATACCCCGCCCAGGCCGTTGCCTATGGACTGACCCAGGCCCAGGAAAATCGAGTAAAGCCCCATCAAGAGACCACGGTCACGTGCAGCCTCCTCGGTGATGTCGGCCAGATAAGCCAGTGCAGCAGGGGCGAAACTGCTCTCCGCGAAGACGCCGAGTGTCAATAACGGAATGCAGATCAGCAGGTCACTGCCTGCACCAAGATGGTTGATCCCCGCCAGGGCGATGCAGGCCAGATAAACACCTGCTATTGAAGTGAGCATCAACGTCAAACGCGGCACACGACTGAGGAAGAACGCCCAGAAGAGCAGACACAAGCCGAAGAAGAGCACATAGATACCCAGCACCATACTGATACGACTACCCCCTCCAGGTCCGCTCATACTGCCTACTAAGAATTGATGGGGAATATGTCTATGTTCTGAGAGCAGGAAGGGCAATTGAGAACTGAGCCAGACGCCGGCCAGCGCAAAAATACTGATCCATGCCGGGATGAACAGAAAAAAACGCGGCGTGCGGATGATGCTCCAGTAGCGCCTGGCTAATTTGCTCAGATTACCATGTTCGATCTCCTGCTTTACTCTGGGCGTCACAAGCATGCAGACAGCCACGATCAGATAGAAGAGGGCTAACAAGCTAAATGCCAGGTAGCCCAGGTGATCCCAGGCAAAGCCAGCTATGGCGACCCCAACGGCGATGCCACTGCTGGTAGCCAGTTCGTAGAGGCTCATGACACGTGTGCGATGGGCCGGGTCCTGTACTGTCAGATCCGCCAGGTAGCCCAGAGTGGCCGGTACGATCATGGCGGAAGAGCAGGCGGCTATCACTTGCAAGCCTAGCAGATAGGGCATCGCGTTTCCGATAGGGGTAAAGGGTATAAGAGATACGTGAATAAACCCAGGAATAGGCCCCAAGATAAGAAAGGAACGGCGTCCCCAACGATCACCCAGGGCTCCCATTAGTGGGGCAAGCACGACTTCTGCCGTGAAAAAGGCTACCGGCAACAATCCCACTTGCAAACTGGTAATGGGATGGCCTGCGTGAATTGCCAGTTGCGCCAGGAATAGTCCTAGCAGCACCGTTATTGCACCTGTGTTGATACGTAACACGAAGGTACCGATAAGTAGCGGCGTCACCGATCGACGTGACATTTCATGTACTCTCCGCCTGGTCAGAGGTGATGCTGGCCCTGCGTTGGTTCACCCATGTTAGCACAGCAATTGTACTTCCCGCTAAAAGAAGTACAACGGCGACTAATACGCACGACAACAGCACAAATCGCACTCCTCCGTTATCTGGCACACTCAATACGATAGTCCCCCAGGATAACATGATTTCTTACCCCCTCTCGTTCTAGACTATTTTCCCCACATCTTTCATACGCTGAAGACGAACCGGAGGTAACGGATATAGCCTCTTCAGTTAAGCTGCCTGTCGCTTCTCATCACTTCACCCTTGCCTCCAGAGCACCGAGTTGCTCTTTCAGCTTGCGGTTTTCTTCGCGCACCTGGTCAAGGTCCTTGCGCAATTGTTTTAATTGCTCGTCCGCCTTGTCACCTGAGCGTAGTACGTGGGCGGCGGCACGCATGGCACGCTGCGGCCATGACCAGAGTTCACGACCAGCAACACGCTCTAGCATACCGATGGGACGCTTCTCGCCGAGCGACATCAGCGCCAGTGCAGAGATGCCTCGCACGGGTTCCCAGCTATCATGCTCGATGGCGTGAGTAAGCGCTGTGACGGCTCGCTGACGTGCCTCTTCGCTGTAGAGGTGACGATTCTGTCCAAGCGCCCACATGCCGGAAGCTGCAGCAGAACGCAGTGTTGGATGATTCGCCTCTCGCTGACCATCGACGGCATGTGACTCACCGAGATAGGCAGCGATCAGCTCGACGACACGATCTTCGCCCGTTGCAGCCAACCCTCTGAAGATGCCACGTTGGACCGTATTCATCCACGATGGTCGCTCTATCAGCTTCTCCAGCCGTTCGACGCTTCCCGCCGTACGGGTTTTGCCTAGCGCCGTGGCTGCTGCCGATTCCACTATGTAGCTCACATCTCCCTCCTCCAGCAATGCGCTGAGTGCCTGCGCAGAACGCTCAGCAAGCTCTGCCTGCTGCGGCGCCTGGAATTTGCCCAAAGTGCTAGCAATCGCCGCACGCACTCGCGAAAACTCCGTCGGGTCAAGCTCCTGGAGCCCCTGCAAGAGGACATCCTGTGCCTTCTCGGTACCAACAACGCCCAATGCGGAGGCAGCCGCATTGCGCACACCCCAGAAGGCATCACCGAGCAATGCCTTCTTCAGGGCTTCTATGCTCTCAGCATCACCCTCCTCGCCCAATGCTTCCGCCGCCTCCATACGCCCCAACACGTCGGGGTCGTGCCCAAGCTGGTAGCGTAGCATTTTGGCAGGGCGCTCGAATTTGAGCGTTTTGAGCAGCCAACCATCAGGATCGAAGCGTATCATAACGGGTTGGCGCTCCAGTGGCACATAGAAGTTCTGCTCCACCTGACCATCTTCACCCACCACGACACGCATTGGTATGGTGCGTGTCTCCGTCGTGTTGTCGTCCCTGGCGGCTTCATCGGAGGTTGGAATGGTGAAGGCCAGGTCAACGGGTGTAACAAAACAAGGCGTGAGGTCGTCGACCCGTTGCGTCTGGCGAATCTTGATCTTCGCCATGTTGTGCTCATTATCCCAGGAGTAGTTCACCTCAAACGCAGGGTAGCCGCCTTGATAGACCCACTGCTGGAAGAACTGTGCCAGGCTACGGCCCGTCACTTCCTCAAACGTGCGCTCCAGGTCGGCAGTGATCACCTCTTTCTCACGATAGCGTGAAGTGTAGGCATGCAATGCCCTCTTGAAGGCTGCCTCACCGAGTTGATGGCGCAACATGTGCAGCACCCAGGCTCCCTTGTTGTATAGGTGCCCATCGAACAACTCAAAGCCATCATCGTAGTAGACATGGTAGACGATGGGGCGCCGGTATTCTCTATCTTCTTGCAGGTAGCCCTGCTTGAGATTGAGCATCGACTGCTTGAAATAGTCGGGTCCTTGATCGTGTTCTCCCCACAACTCCTCGAAGTAGGTGGCAAACCCTTCGTTCAACCAGCCATTGGGCCAATCGCGGCAGGTCAGCAGGTCACCGAACCACTGGTGGGCCAGTTCATGCGCCACCACGGGCACCACATCGACATCCAAAGAGGCGCGCTTGTCAACCAGCAGCGTGAAGCCGTGTGTAGTCGCGGTCGTGTGCTCCATCGCACCGGTGAATATCTCAACGACCGTCTGGGCATACTTGTTGTAAGGGTACTCGACACCTGTGTATTCGGAAAAGAAGCGCATCATCTCCGGCGTCTTGCCCATATACAGGTGTGCATCGTCTTTGCGGTCTGGTCGTACGTAGTAGCTGACGGGTATGTCTTTGTAGTGATCCTCGATCACTGCGAAATCGCCTACGACCAGCGAGACCAGGTAGGCCGCGTGCGGGACATCATGTCGCCAATGGTGCGTCCTGGTTGCGCCGTGATCCTCGACGCTGAGCAGATTGCCATTGGCGATGGTGATGAACTGCGCGGGAACCGTGACGATGATCTCGGTGGTGGCACGGTCGTTGGGAGCGTCATGACAGGGGAACCAGTGACTGTGGTAACGTGGCTGTCCAAAGGTCCAGGCCTGCACCGGACGTGTTGGGTCTTCCGCTGCAGGCTTGACGAAACATAGCCCAATACGTGGCTTCGCATGGTACTCGACAGCGATAGTGAATTGCTCGCCGTGCTGATAGGGGCGGTCGAGTGTCACGATCAGCTTTTTAGCATCGGTGCTAGAGACAAGCTCTTTGCCATCCTCCAACGTGACACGCTCAACGTGCAACTCTACGGCATCGAATGAGACGGTTTTTAGCTCGTCATAGAGTGTGGAAAAGGTGGTATAGACGGTGCCGCTGACGGTCTCTTGCTCAAAGTCCAGGGCGATGACCAGCTTGACGTGCTTGACATCTGCTGGTCGGTCCGGGGCATACTGGACACGATCGCCAGGCAGTTCAAATGAACGGGCTTTCGGCGTCGGAGCAAGCCTGCTTTCATTCAGCAAGCACAGGCTGTAGCCATTACCCAGGCTCGTAAGGTGTCCACAATGACAACTGTTCAAGTGAAGCCTCCTCCAAATGATTTGTTTCAAAGGGCCTGGCACCCCGTGGATGCCAGGCTCTCACGCTGTGATGAACTGTGTGCTCAGTTCTACGCCTGGGCGCAGTTCCTTTTCGTAGATGCTATCCTGCCGGGCGACATGCATGCCAGCACACTCATACAGTCGCGTTGCACCTGTCAGGTTCTGGGCATCGACCCCCAAACCCACCTTGCGTATACCACATTGGTAGAACGCAGCAAAGGAGTGGAGCAAGAGAGCGATGCCTAGTCCCCGACGCCGCCACAGACGACGCACGGCCAACGTATCCACCCATCCCAAGTTCTTTTCGGCTTTGCATAGGCAGATACCTGCAAGTTCATGATCATCATATGCCAGGAACCACAAGCTCGGATCGAAGTTCTCGCGTTTGACCGTCCAGTGCTCCCACACGCCGAACTCCGTAGGCAGATGGCCCCAGTGATCCTGGAATGCTTCTTCATCGGTCTCGAACACAGCACGCTCATCCTGTCCCCGCACAAACGCACGGACAGCGATACCCTCCGGCCATTGAGGCGCTGGGGGGGTCTCGTTCATTTCGATCTCCATGCGCCAGGAATGGCGTACAAGCTTGTAGCCTGCTCGCTCAAAGCGTTGCTGTGCCGCCTGATCGATGCTACTGGCCCTGCCGAGCAGCGTGATACGCGCATCAGGCGGGGCCTTCGTAATGTGCTGGTATGCCCATACCTCTGCTAAGCGGAGTAAGCGCGTGCCAACGCCATGACCATTGTAGTCGGGATGTACGTCCACCTCCGTCCACATGTGTACATACTTGCGATGCCAAACGGCCCCACAACCAACAAGCTGATTGTCGGGCGTGACCACGACCCAGGCATCAGTCCCTAAGTCGAAGCCCGGCGATTGCCACTCGGTACGTATAGTCTCCTGCGTGATCTCTGCTATACCATATTGCGCGATCTCACACGTATTGATCAGCCTGGTCACGGCACCCAGGTCGTCCATGGTCGGAGCACGTACCAGCAAGTCTAATGCAAGTGTATCTGTCATTGTTTTCTCCTTGTTTGAATACCAGACCTCGCTCCACACCCCTCCCAGGGCACTTTCGGGTAGATTTTTGAAGGATGTGCCCGTTGTTCCAGTGGGGATCGATGCCCTTCCCAAACAGCTTCACAAAAACCTACCTGTGAAAGACCATCGGCCCCGCCAGGTTCCCTACGCAGCGACAGGCTGCCGCGTCCCATGCGTATCTGGTTGTGGTCCCGTACCGGCTCGCAGCTCTTTTTCGTAGACGTCGTCCTGCCGCACCATATAGATACCAGTGCGCTTCTGCACTTGCATCGTCCCCATTGGGTGTTGTGCATCAACGACCAGGTCCAGCTTGAGCGCGTGCCCGCGCCTCTGCCAGTCGGAGCAGCAGCATGCCAATGCCGCGGCTCCGATAGGCAGGATGCACACAGGCAGACAGCTGCATGCGCGCGCAATCGTGATGGCACACACTGGCATAGCCCACCACTTGCCCGCCAGTTGTGACGATGACCCAGGCATCCGTCTTCACGTTGAAATCTGCCCTCCGCCACTGGCGGAGCAGGTCCTCCTTTACGCTGGCGGACATACCATAATCTCCCATGTCACACGCCAGCAGCAGTTCAGTAACGGCCTCCAGGTCTTCCATTTTCGGAGCACGTGCTACAAGATTTCTTAGAATTGCAGGCATAGTGACTGTTATCCTTCCTTCGCCAAGAGCCAGGCATTCATCCATTATCCTGGCTGTAGCGGAATGTTTGTTACCCGTTTCTTTTCAGCTTACCAGCTCGTTTCGCATATCGTTCGGCGAGGCCGAAGATGTAAATGCCGATAGGAATGCTCACGACGCCGGTGATAATCAGGGGCCAGGTGTAGCTCCATATCTCCGCCGACCAGACGACCTGGTGACGTAGGAGACCGGCACGTAGCCCTTCCAGCACATAAGTGGCTGGCGAGATACGTGCAATGGGCTGCATCCAGTTCGGCAAGACCTGTATCGGGTAGTAAACACCCGACACGAGCAGGATCACCGAACGGACGATGAAAGACATCTGCATGCCTTTCTCGGTGTAAAGCAACGGCAGGACCGCGGTGGCGATGCCGAAGCCGATAAACGAGACGCTGCCCACCAACAACATGAAGACGGCTGTTATGTAGTTCGCGTGACTCAGATCGAGATGGAAGAACGCTCCCACCACCAGCAACTGCACGAAGGTGAAGAGCAGTCCATGCACGAGGGCGTACAAGCAGCTTCCCACCATGTGCGTGAAACGCGAGATGGGCGCCATAAAGGTGTACTCAATCGTGCCTTCCCAACGTTCCATGTTGATGATATCTGTCACTCCATCGAAGGTGACGCTCAGGTACGTCCACACAGACGTGCCAATCAACAGGTAGAGGATCAGAAAACTGGTATCGATCTTCGTACCAGTGACCAGCTGAGCACTAGCACCGATATAGGTGATGGACATGGCATTGACGATGCTGTAGACCAGCCAGACAAGCTCCCAGGCCCAGTAGCGCTTCGTCAGATTCCAGTTACGTTCAAAAAAGGCATAGGTTGCACGTCCCTGGTGCATGAGACTAGACATCGGCGTCATACCCCCTTATCTAGAGCGGTGCTCGGAAAGATCGAGCCTAAAGTCTAGGAGAGACTCACTCCTCCACTCACCATGTGACTTGACTCACTCCCTCTGCAATTCGGCTCAAAAGCGCTCATCGAGCGCGGTACCTGATTGCTCGAACTGCTTGAGCCGTGAACCTAGCTTCAGCAGCAGCACGCCTAGCTTACCAGCGACGCGCCTGCTCAGACGATACCGAGGCAGATGCGCCAGCAATCGGTTCTCTGCCATCTCGCGCTGAAGGTCTTGATAATGTGCTTCACGCGCTTTCTCATAGAGGTACATGTTGGGACCCATTTGATTGCCTCCTCATTCAAGCTGTGATAGCTCAAAGCTTCTGAACACCGCTGTATTTTCTTAACTATCAGGCTGCTTCTCGCCGAGACTCCTCCCACCTGCGGTGTCCACTCGATAAATCGGTGGCCTACCTACGGCGAGGAGTCTTGCATAGCTCCCTATTTCTACCTACTATTCGCCCTCACCCTCATCTTCCTTCTGTGCCTCGTACGCTTCGAAGGCCTTTTCCCAGCTTCCGTAGCGGTCGATGTCAGCATCGGTGATCAGGTGAGCGACGGTGTAGTGCATGAAGACCTCATGCATGGTGGCAGGTTCATGGCGACCCATACGCACTGCTACGATACGCTTGAGTTCGGCGGCCTCGCCCAGAGCGACGATGCGCCCCTGGTCGATGATGGCCACACGATCACACAAGGCCTCGGCCTCATCCATGTCATGCGTAGTGATCAGAATGGTGGCATCATGCACCTCGCGCAGTTCCTTGACGAAGTTCTGCACATCGATCTTGGAGCGTGGGTCAAGGCCGGTGGTAGGCTCGTCCAGCAGCAGCACTACCGGCGCAGTAAGGAACGCACGGGCAATGGCAACTTTCTGCTGCATACCACGCGACATGTACTCCAATGGTCGGTCAATGCGGTCCGGCTTGATGCCTAAGCGCGTCAGGATGCTTGTGATCTTGCTGCGCGCCTCTGCCGTGGGCATATTGTAGAGACGTGCCGCGTAGATGAGGTTCTCCATCGGTGATAGCTTTTTGAAGAATGAAGCCTCTACGCTCACACGGTTAATGAGCCGTTGCACCATGCGCTCGTCTTTCTCGACATCGTAACCAAAGATGCTCACATGCCCGGTGTCTGGGAGCAACAGCGTCGAGAGGATGCGAATCAAGGTCGATTTACCGGAACCGTTTGCACCGAGAATACCGACGATCTCACGGCGTTTGATGGTGATGGTCACATTATCGACGGCTCGCACCTCGCTCTTCTCTTCCTTCTTTCCAGGCCAACGTAGCAACGGGCGCGATTTCTTGAATATCTTGGAGACTCCGTCAATGACGATCGCGTCCCTGGTTGTGTCGATGATTATATCTTCTATGGATTGAATATCTTCTACGTGTTGGATAGCCAAGGGTGTATCTCCTTTGCACTGGTTCCGAGGCACATCACTTGAACATTTCTTCTAGTATAACGTACTACTCTGACTGGTACACCGATCATTCGAACAGGTTAGGCCTGTACATCGGGACGATGTTTGTCTTCAGGACATCATTGTGTACTCCTTGACGAACCTTTGCCGCTTGGAGTTCAGCAGTCGCATGGTGTCTTTCGACCCGTAAAAGGGAGACAAAAAACCGTGGGACTGGATTTTTGTTTTCTGCCAGTGCCCACGGTTGGGGTCGTCTCTTAACTTGTTGCCTACTCATCCTGAAATAGGTGGAGACCCCCTGGAAATGGGCACAGCACAGCCTTGGGCCGAGAAGACGATGACGCCTACGAGGGCACCAATGTTGCTCTGCGGCATCAGGCCGATGGGCATAACATGGCCATAAGCGATGCAATGATCGCGCAGTCGGATGTGAGTGGTGTTCAACCACGCCTGGCCGTTTGCCATGTGCTCCATCTCCTTTCGTGAGACTTGTTTAGCGAGAGATTCATAGTAAGTGCTCATCCAAAGCACTAAGAGGAGTATACGAGATAAGGTGAAGGTTTGTCAAGGGCAATGACGAACAAATTGCTTAGGACTAACGTCTGATTTATTCCTCCCCGATATCCTCCTCCACCTTCACCTCAGAGCGCTGCCGATGACGCAGTCGCGCCAATCGTTTGCCGAAGAAGCTCCCCAGGCGCATCGGCAGCCAGCGCAAGAAGTATGGATGGCGTACGAGATACAAGAAAAAGACCGGCTGGAGACGTTTCCATAAAACAGGTAGCTCCGCTGTCTCCCCACTGTGACGTGGATGCTCCTCGCTTGCAGGATCGGCCCACAGATCGCGCACATAAATATCGCCTAAACGTTCCAATGTTGCCGCCTGGGCCGGAGTGATCGCAGCCAGTGTGTTGATGGATTCGTAGGGAGTTTGCGAACGCTGTATGGTGATGCCTGCCCAATTTGCAAGCACGCAGATACGCCCATAAATCTGTACCGACACCTGGTGACCACGGAAGAGGCGACGCCACCAGAGGCTGAAGACCATCAGGCCTAAGAGAATCAGCAAAATCACACTCCCCAACGTCAAACTGATGCGCTCACGCCATTGTGCCGGCGCAGGTGTTGCCGTAAGGGGGGTTTGACTATCTGACGAATTCACTGCCTGAACATGACCATGACCAGGGTTTCCAGTTGTAGGGCCCTGTCCGATACCAAAGAGAATAGGTGTTGTGCTTGAACTACCTGGAGCGGGGCGTGTAAAGGCCGAGAAGCCGGCCGACGGCTCAAAGTTGACCCAACCGTAGCCGGCAAAGTAGACCTGCGTCCATGCATGGGCATCCTTGCCGCGAATGACCCAGTCATCACGCTTCACATCGAACTGACCATTGGTGTAGCCGGCCATGACACGCGCAGGTATACCTAAGAGGCGGGCCATTATCGCCATGGCTGAGGCAAAGTAGTTACAAAATCCACGATGGTTGTTGTGAAAGAGAAACCATGAGACGGCTTCCTCACCCGCAGGGCGGTGCACATTCACATCATAGCTAAAGTTGGTGCGCAGGTAGGACTCCAGGGCCACCGCCTGATCATACATCGTTGTGGCATGGGCCTTTGCCACAATATCCTGCGCCAACTGCTTCACCTTAGGATCAAGGCCACCGGGCACTTGCAAGTAGGTTTTCAGGATAGCCGGGTCATAGGAGGTAGTCAGTGTTGGCAAATCATACGTGCTCGGAATGGGCGGAGAAGCAGCAGGGAATGGCACGTTGCGTAACGTCTGAATATCTGCGGCAGAGACATACGAGGTGAGCGTGTAGTGCTCCCCAGCTGTCAGGCTTCCGCTTTTCGCCAGCCAGGTAATCACCGATCCGTCAGATGAACTCGTCAGCAAGAGAGCAGGCTGATTGACCAAAGCGATTTGCGGCGCGCCCAAAAGATAGGCTTTTTCCTCACCAGGAGGACTCACAACCGTGATCTTCTGGCGCACCGGACGCCATAACGCGGACTGACTACCGATCGCCTGGTTTGCATTGAATGGGATACTAAAGGTCGGACCGAGCGTCCAACCGCGCACAGGATCGTACTTTTCATAGCTCAGCGACTCCAGGTACTGTGTCCCATCGTCGCTTTGTACGGTAAAGACGATATCGTTATTCAGGTTTGGGTTGCCTGCCAGCGCCAACGTATCGGCAAAGTTTCCATGATTGGTAGGGGTAAAGCCGCCGCTGACAGGAATCAAGCGATTCCAGACATCCTCAAGCTGGACATAGGGATTGGCTTTGGTGTTCCAGAGTTGCGCAGCGGTATCATTGATATATCCCCAGGGCAAGATCCAGGCGAAGACGAGCACACCGATGGAGATGAGTGCCCCGGCCTGCATAAAATCCCAGCCCAGATCATCGCCGTAACGCAAACCCTGCCGTCGCCAGCCTTGCAGCGATTCATGCAGATTAAAGCGCAATAATAGCAGCAACGAGGCGATCAGAAAAACGATCAGAAAGACGACGTAGCCAGCCTCTACATTGCTCAAGTTGATGAGAAGCACAATGGCGTTAGCAACAATCATCAGCCAGGGGCTGCGCCTACGATACAACAGCCAGGCACTTGTGTAGGCCAGGATGAAACCAAGAGCTGTTATTAAGAGCAGGAAGATAGAGTCGTCATTGCTGACTCCGCCAGCACGTGCTATCAGAAACCACTGGTAGAGACCTTTGGCCAGGGCAGCAGCACTGCCACCATGGTCAGCGCCTGCTGTCTGCCAGAAAGCGATGAGCAAGCCGAGGCTAACGGCGATCAGATGTACAGGCAAACGCGGCAGACGACGTTGCTTGGCGGCAATCAGCCCAATGATTAAACCGAGCGCTGTCGTCAACGAGAGCACATTCAGATGGTCGACCCAATCAGCGGCTTGCACACTCCAGATGGTACTATACACGATGGTAGTGAGCAGAAATAACGTGAACCAGCCTTCCGCCAGGCCAATATGTATCTGCAAGGTAGGTTTGCGCGGACGCGAACTCCCACTGTCAGGGTATTTGTCGGAGATAATCCTCGCTAGCCGTTCAATTGCTGCATCTTGCATCGCCAATCACCTCTGTCGTGCATAGCGTGTTTCAGGGCTACGCTCAAGCATTTCAGACAACGACTCTCCACACTTGATACGCATTACAGGGACACCCGCACCCTCCAACAGCGCCAATGTATCCTCGTCAGGAGGCTTATTTTCAAACGAGGCAGCATTCAAACCTACCACCGCCACTTGTACGCCGCGTCGTTGCAAATGTCGCACCCCATCATGCCAGTCCCGTGAGGAAGAAGGAGTAATCACAATAGCGACGCTATCGCGTCCGAAATGGAGGGCATCCAAGGCCATGGCCTCGCGCAGTTCAGGTCCAGGTCCTGCCTTGACCACTGCCAGCAACTCCAGGACACGTTCAAGTTGTCGATCGCCGCGATCAAGCGAGAGAAATTCTCGCCGTTCCGCATTCACGATCATGCCCAGAGACAAGTCTTGACGTAGCAAGTACGCGGCAACTGTTGCCGCGATCGTCACCCCATACTCTTCCGTTGAATGCTCACCCTCACCGGCCTGTACGGCATCGTGCAGATCAAGGAAGATCCAAGCATCAACAGCAGGATCGAGATCAAATTCCTTTACCATTAGTTTATTATAATGCGCGCTGGAACGCCAGTGTATGCGACTGAGTGCATCGCCCGCAGCATAATCACGGATGGTGGTGGCGTTGGGCGTGGTATGGAGCGCACGGCGCGAACTGCGTCCTCGTCCGGGCAATCCGCCGGTGAAGAGTGCGAAACTGCTGATGGGCAATACGCGGGGCAAGACCAGAATCTCATGTGGCTCCGTGAGGAAGGCACGCCGACGGAAGAGGCCAAATGGATCGCCACTCGTCGCTGTCACCGGACCGAGTTGGAAACGCCCACGTTGCTTGCACATGGTCCGTGCTCGCCACGAAACACGCTTGCGCCCACCCATCGTCGCCACGTAGCCGGCGCGATGTCCAGGCAGGGTTGAGCCATCGGCGATCTGCACCCAGAGTTTGGGGATAATGCCCAGATTATCCAACATCAGCCGTTCATCGAAGACCTCACCCACCTGCACACGCCCACTAGCAGCAGTACGTCGAAAGATCAACTTGCTCAAACTGTAGCGCGCCCAGAGCCAGGAAAGAATGAACAGAATGAGCAACACGTAGGTGAGCCGATAGAGGACGCTCCAGCCACTACTGATGGCAAGGAAGGCCAACAGGACAATCAAGACGATCGCTTGCCAGGGTCGCATAGTTTAGCGCCCCTTTCCGCCACCGACCCATGCACCAGGTACAGGCACAATCTGTAAAATCTCATCCAGGATGGCGGTTGATGTGATCGCTCGCACACGTGCCGCCGGGGTGACGATGAGACGGTGTGCGAGCGTTGGCTTGACCAGAATTTTCACGTCGTCTGGAATGACATAGCCACGCCCTCGCATCGCCGCTAGCGCCTGGGAGGTACGGAACAGCGCCAGCGATCCACGTGGGCTTGCGCCTAGATAGATGTTGTTATGATGGCGTGTCGCGTTGGCAATTGCCACGATATATTCACGGATGGATGGGTCAACATGAACGGCCCGTATCTGCTGCTGAATGAGCACTAACTCTTCTGCCGTCATGATCTGGGCCAGATCATCCAGGGGATGATGGTGCTGGTGGCTGTCCAGAATGTTCATCTCGTCGGTTGCTTTGGGGTAGCCGAGGCTAATGTTCATCATGAAGCGGTCCAATTGGGCTTCGGGCAAAGGGAAGGTACCCTCGTATTCGATAGGGTTCTGAGTTGCCATGACCATGAACGGCTCCGGTAAGCGATGGGTCATACCATCGACGGTCATTTGTGATTCTTCCATTGCCTCCAGCAGCGCGGACTGTGTTTTAGGAGTGGCGCGATTGATTTCGTCGGCGAGGACGATCTGTGACATGATGGGGCCGGGCCGGAACTCAAAATTGCCCGTTTTCTGATTGTAGACAGAAACACCTGTCACGTCACTGGGCAAGAGGTCAGGGGTAAACTGGATACGCTTGAATGTACAGCCAATGGAACGGGCAATGGCTTTTGTGAGGACGGTCTTACCGACGCCGGGCACATCTTCGATCAACACGTGCCCATGGCAAATAACGGCGATCAGGCTAAAGGCGACGGGTTCGGCTTTACCAACAATGACGCGTTCAACGTTGCTTACCACTCGTTGTACCGCAGTAGCTAAATCTTGTACGGACTGCATGCATTTCTCCCCAACAGTAGAGTTGGCATTTTACATTACACTTCGACACCGGGCGATATATTATAGTGTATCACCTGGCCCCTGAAGGATAAAGGAAAGAATAGGCACCACAGCAACCATGCATATTACTACGTCACGAAAAACCTTTTGTTGCACAGTTCCGTTGCAGTTTTGGATTTTTGACAACTATGCTATCATAGTGCCCATGAGCCAGAACGATCGGAACAATATCCAAGAACTACATGCCAGGGTCAGCGGACGAGTACAAGCAGTCGGCTACCGTTACTTTGTCATCGACCACGCCTTATCTCTCGGCTTACGCGGCTATGTACGCAACGAGGACAATGGCGACGTAGAAGTGCTGGCCCAGGGAACTCGTCTTGCCCTTGAACGCCTCCTCACGCTGCTGAGGCGCGGACCTTCTGCCGCTCGCGTGAGTGACGTACAGGTCACATGGGGACAACCAACTGAACACTTCAGCGGCTTCCACATCCGTTGGTAGATAGAAAGAGAGGAAACACATGATTGATCGCGAAACCGTCAAGCACGTAGCCAAACTCGCCCGCCTGGGCCTGAGCGAAGCAGAAGTTGACACGCTTGGCGAACAGCTCTCGGCCATCCTGGGGCACATCGCCATCCTGAGAGAGGCCGACGTGAGTGGGGTCTCACCAACTGCGCACGCTTCACGACTCAGTAACATTATGCGTGCAGACATCCCACAACCATCATATCCACCAGAGGTACTGCTGGCCAACGCTCCTGACCAGGAAGATAACTGTCTGAAGGTCAATGCAGTACTGGAGGAGTCCTGATTTATGACTGAATTATATACATTGAGCATTTCCGAGGCGGGAGAGCTACTCAGGCAACGAAAGATCTCCGCTGTTGAGCTAACTCGCGCCCATCTTGACCGCATTCGAGCAGTCGAGGATAAGGTGCGGGCATTTACGCTGGTCACCGATGATCTCGCTATGAAACAAGCAGCAGAGGCGGACCGCCGCTTTGAAAGCGGAGCGACGGTATCCCCGCTTACTGGCATCCCATTGGCGATCAAAGATGTGATTTGCACCATGGGTATTACCACCACCTGCGGCTCCCGCATGCTCGAACACCTCTGTAACGTGCTGGGTCTCAAGCCCGCCTATGGACGCGTCTCGCGCTACGGATTGGTGGCATTCGCCTCATCGCTTGACCAAATCGGTCCCTTCGCACGCACTGCACGTGATGCCGCCTTGTTGTTGCAAGCCATCGCGGGCGCCGATCCACGCGATGCAACCAGTTCGACCAGGTCAGTACCCGACTACACTGCTGCATTGAATGGCAGCATTAAGGGTTTGCGTATAGGAGTACCGGAGGAGTACTGGGTCGAAGGGACAGAACCGGGCGTGGTTGAGGCCGTGCGTGCTGATATCGAGCTACTGCGCGAAATGGGTGCAGAGGTGGCTGACGTCTCACTACCCCATACCAGGTATGGTGTTGCTGCCTACTACATCATTGCCCCAGCAGAGGCCAGCGCCAACCTGGCTCGCTATGATGGCGTCAAATACGGTTACTCCTACCGTGACACCGATGACATGTGGGAAGCCCTGGAGAAGACACGCCAATACGGGTTTGGCCAGGAGGTCAGGCGACGCATCATGCTCGGCACCTATGCGCTTTCTGCGGGCTACTATGATGCCTACTACAAGCAAGCAGAGAAAGTAAGAACGCTGATTACGCAGGATTTCGATCGCGCCTTTGAGCGCTTCGACGTGCTGGCCAGTCCTGCCTCGCCGAAGGTTGCCTTCCGCATTGGTGAGATATCCGATCCCTATCAGATGTACCTCCAGGACGTTTTCACGATCCCGGCAAATCTAGCGGGTATCTGCGGTATCTCTATCCCCGGTGGTTTCAGCGAAGGGCTGCCCGTGGGTCTCCAATTACTCGGGAACGCTTTCGCCGAGGATGTGATCCTGCGCGTTGCCGACGCATTCGAGCGCGTGACGGATTATCACACTCGTTGGCCCACAGCTTTGCCCTAGATGAAGAGAAGCATGACACGCCGCCTGATTGGTGTCACCCTGATTGCGCTAGCAGCCTGCCTGGCAATCCTGACACCGATGCTCGCATTTACTCCCGTGGGGGCACACCTGTTCAATCAATGGACGCAGGGTGCCTTCACGATGACACCCATCCCATTGTCACAACTCACGTTTTTATCTCTGCCGAAACCATCTTCTGGGCTTTGTGAGCAGCAGGCGGATGGGGACATTCCACCATTACCCATTCCCGCCGCGCGAGGGAAACCGCCGAACGTCAGCGCCACCGCCGCCTATCTGCTTGATACCGATACCGACCTTACCCTGGCCGATGTCAATGGCGAGGAACCGCTACCCATGGCGAGCACAACCAAGATCATGACGGCGGTAATCGCTATCGAGACGGCTGACCTGGACCAGCTCGTTCCCATCCATCAGGATGCCATTGACGAGGTCACTCAGAACCAGGGGAGCAGCGCACAATTAGTTGTTGGCGATAAGATTCCGCTCAGATACCTGCTCTATGGCCTCTTGTTGCCTTCCGGCGATGATGCCGCTGTAGCCATTGCCGATGCTGTGGGCGGGACAACCCGGCATTTCGTCAGCATCATGAACCTTTTTGCCTATCGCCTCCATCTCTTCGAGACCCACTACGCCAACCCCGATGGCCTGCCCGCATCCGATCACCATACCAGCGCCTATGACCTGGCACGCCTGGCACGCTGTGCAATGACGCTGCCCTTCTTTGCCCAGATCGTCCAGACGCCGCAATACGTTTTGCCTGCAAACGGATTGCACCACAGGTACACCTGGAAGACGACCAATCAGTTGCTCAGTCAGTACGTAGGGGCAACGGGCATTAAGACGGGGACGACGCCAGAAGCTGGTTTCTGCCTGGTGTTCTCGGCGATGCGCAATGGTCGTCATCTCATCGGCGTTGTGCTGCACAGTACCGGCGAGGCCCGGCGCTTCGCGGATGCGAGAGGCTTGTTGGATTGGGGGTTTGGATTGCTGCGGGTTGCTTCAGGATGATTTACACCGACGGCAACGCCGGATAATAGTGCTGGTCCTGCGAAAAGTCAAACGCCTCGTAGAAATCACCAAGCTGTTCCAAGCCATCACGAGGCGGCGCGGCGGGTCCCCGCGCATGACCATTGGCCGCATCATTATTCTGTCCCGGAGTTGAAACATCAAACTGGTGATTGACACTTGCCAACGTCGGCAAACCAAAGCGACGCTCAATGAACTTCAAGATCGAGCTATGCTCGTACAAGTGCCCCGACACATAGCCACGTTTCGCCCAGGGCGATATCACTAGCGTTGGCACACGAAACCCCAATCCATAGGCATCTACCTGCGGTGGGGCAACATGGTCGAAGAAACCACCGCCCTCATCATAGGTGAAGAAGAGTGCCGAACTCGTCCACAGAGAAGAAGCAATGAGAGCATTGATCACTTGCGCCATCTTTTTCTGGCCGCTGTGAATATTGGCAGGAGGATGCTCGCTAATCAAGGCTTCGGTGATCAAAAATGATACCTGTGGCAGCGTCCCGGCCTTGAGATCAGCATAGTAATCCTCTTCCTCGAAGTTCAGCCGAGGATCGTTCCGCCAGCGTTTGAAGTAGACGAGGGGATTATAGTGCTCCAACGAGCTTGTAATATCCAGGCCCAGGTGGTAACACTTCCAACTCACGTGGTGAGCATCCAACAGGTCGACGATGATGGGCCAGTCCAGGCTGCCAGGTGAGATATTGTCGGAGGTGTTACCGCCAGAAGTGCCTGCTACCAGAGCGAGGCGGTTCGGGATGGTTGGACCAAGCTGGGAGCAGAAGTAGTTGCCACACAAGGTGAAAGCATCCGCCAGCCCGTAGTAATAGGGCAGATCAGTGCCATCGTAGTAGCCCAAAGCACGACTACCATTGGTGGTCACAAAGCCATCCATAGCGCCATTGTTCCATTCGCGGTGAACATCTTGCCAGGTGTGAGAGATATCCCACGAGATGGGCAGCACGTTATGATGTGGAGTGACGCGACCGCCATTGCCATCTGGTTGTGAGTAGTTCGCCGGAACGCCAAATTTCCCTGCTTTGGCATAGTAGCCATAATACTCATCGAAGGTGCGATTCTCCTGGCAGGCCAGTAAAATATGGTTGATTGGATTGGTCGATGCAGCCATAACGTTGTTCAGGGCAAATATACCTGTATCAAGCGCCAGACCAGCTCCTACAAGCATGCCGAGCTGGCGCAACACATGACGGCGCGACTGACGCCCACGAAACCAGTAGCCCATGCATCCTCTTTCCATACTCGAACGGTTCTACGTTTGCTATGAAAATAAACGCTCTGCTCATAAATATTTCCTCATGCCACCAAGTACCATGAATTCCTAGTAGACAAGAGCGCGGACTTGTGATAGAGTAAGTTCACTACACCCTATTATTTTTATCACGAGCAGAGTAAACTATTATGCGCTACGCGATATTCACCGATATCCATGCTAACCTGGAAGCATTAGAAGCCGTCCTGGCGAAGATCGATGAGATTGCACAGCAAGAGCCAATCGACCAGGTTTGGTTTCTTGGCGATCTTGTCGGCTATGGACCCAATCCCAATGAATGCATTGTAGCACTACGCGCCCGCACCAATGTGATCATTGCCGGAAATCACGATTGGGCAGCGGTCGGCAAAATCGATCTGGATGATTTCAGTGCCGCTGCACGCATATCTGCAGAATGGACGGCCAAGCAACTCACAGAGGAACACCGTGCGTTTCTTACTGACCTTCCAGAACGCCTGGACATCGACGCTTGCACATTGGTGCATGGCAGCCCCTATGGCCCACTGTGGGAATACCTGACCTCCGAGACGCTGGCTGAGCGCAGCTTCCGCTATTTCGACAGCCGCTACTGCTTCGTGGGGCATACTCATGTCCCTGTCATCTTCCAACAGTCCACCTCTGCCGACTATGACGAAGCTATTGCCAACACTCCCACACTGCCTCTCGCAGCGATTACGCCGAGTTTATCCAATGGAGCAGAGCATAGTGCTGAGGATCAGGCTGATGAAAAAGCGAACCAGACAGTAGGAGTGATGGCCGCCAGCGCCAGTCCCATGAAAGCCGCCGAAAGCGCCTTTACAGAACAAGGCAACACTGAAGAAGAGGCCAATACTGGTACAGAACCTACCATGAGTAGCTCTGCTCAACCACTTGCAACGACCGAGGCCGTCGATAGTCCGATGACCGAGGATAGCACTCAGGATGATGAAGAGAGCGTCACAAGCGAGGACACTGCCACACTTGAAGAGAATGAGGATAGCGAGACAGAGGAGCCTTCTCACGATGCCGAGCCCTCGGATGAACCCAAGGAAGAACGCGCTGACATGGACGAGCATAGTGCAGAGACAAGTTCAGAAGCCGTCATTCTGAACGCGGAGGAGCAGACAAATAGCGAGATAGAAGAACTCCTGGCCCTATTAGGCTTGACTCAGAGTATGGTCCAGGTCACCAACGAGATGTTCACGCCGCCAGAGGGGCACTGGCAAGCACCTGAGGGGTACCGCTTCATCATCAACCCAGGCGGCGTCGGACAGCCAAGAGATGGTGACCCTCGAGCCGCCTTTATGATCTATGATACTGAACGTGGCTTCGAGTTCCATCGCGTTCCCTATGCTCTCGAAAAGACACAGGAGAAGATCATCGAAGCTGGCCTGCCACACTATCTTGCTATGCGCCTGTCCTATGGCCGATAGATTAAGAGATATGAAACTGGTGATTGGTCTGGGTAACCCGGGCCTTCAATACGAACGGACACGCCACAACGTAGGCTTTCGCGTGGTGGACAAATTAGCGGCAAAACTTGGCTGGAAATGGGCGGAGCGGCGCGGCAGAGCAGTGCTGGCCAGCGGTACTATCGGCTCCGAGAAAGTGGTACTGGCCAAACCTCTCACCTTTATGAATCTCAGCGGTGAGGCAGTGGCTGAGCTGGTGCGCTGGTACAAGGTGCAGCCTGGAGACATTCTGGTCATCTACGACGATCTTGATCTTCCCGTCGGCAAACTTCGCCTGCGCCCTCACGGGAGCGCTGCTGGGCACAACGGACTAGAGTCTATCATCCGCTACTTGCATACCAACCAGTTCCCGCGCCTGCGCGTTGGCGTCGGGCGTCCCACCAATAGTCACATGGCCGGAGCGGATTACCTCCTGAGTGCTCCCCCAGGTGATGAGCGTATCCTGCTGGAGACAGGTGAGGATAAAGCGGTTGAGGCCGTACAGATGGCAATTGCTCAGGGCATCAACGCAACAATGAACCTCTTCAACACTGACCCCCAAGCGCAGCAAAAGGCGGCAGAGAGGCAACAGCGCCAGCGGGAACGCCAGGAGCAGGCACGGCTGCAAGAGGAAGAGTAACCCCACTTGGCAGTTCCATTGGAATTGGCTGTTTCCTGCAGGCTCGCTCAGGCGACGCCTCCGGCAATTCTGTAATTAAGCGCGACCAGTTGCAGTCCCTTCACCGCGGGTTGCCGCTGGCTGAACAGGGCGCCCCATAGAGGGCTTGCGCGTCATCCAGGCAAAGATCGTGCCCGTAATGAGCAGATATGCAGCATACAGCAGGCCCTGCAATATCGTGGGAGCCTCGGCATAACCCAGGAAGGTATGCAGGATATCACCAAGAGTGCTATCCTCACTCAGAATATGGGCAGTATTCCAGAGCGGTGTCGTGCCCAGGGGAAGCCAGTTCAGCACTTGCATATTCTGCACGGCATCGCCAAGCAAACCTGCGCCGAAGAAAAGGAGGAGGAGGCCCATCACACGGAAGAAGATGCGATAGTCAAGGCGATAGCCCAGGCGATAGATCAGGAAGCATAATCCCACTGCCGCCAGCAGTCCAAGGAGCGCTCCAAGCAGAAGCAACCATCCGTTCGTCTGGAAAGCAAAAGCCAGCGTAAAGAATGCCGTCTCTAATCCCTCGCGCCCGACGGTGGTAAAAGCCAGCAGGCCAAGCGCAAACCCGGAGCCAGCAGCGCTGGCCTTGACGGTGATCTCCTTCTTCAGCGAGCGACTGTGCCGCTGCACCCAGAAGGTCATCGCCGTGAGCAACACCACAGCTATCAAATAGGTAACCGTCTCGAAGATGGTTTGGAGTGTTGATCCGACGTAGTTGCGCACAAGCACATACACGATCCCCCCACCGATGAGCGAACCCAGTATCGCCAGGCCTACACCTGTCCAGATAGCTCGAGCTTGATGGGTTTGACCAAGCTGGCGGATTACAGCGAAGAGGATACTGACAATCAGGCTGGCTTCTAGCCCTTCACGCAGAAAAAGAACAAACGTTGCTAACATGGGCACACCTACTTGCTAACACACCATATCGCTATGGCCTGTGACTATTGCCACATTGGTAAATCCTAGTTGGCTACTAAGATATTAGCATGCCCTAATGTGTCCTGTCAAGAGGAAAAGCTACTAGCGAGTGACCCATAATTTGCTGGCTGCTGCCTTGCTGATGCTCACATCAAGCCCTTTCACCTGCAGTTTGAAGCTCTCTTCGTGTTCGCCTATGCCTGGATCATCCTGCGCCAGAACGGTGAACTGTGTTCCCGGCGTCAAGCCTTTTTCATGCATGTAGAGCACCAGTGCTTCCTCATCTTCTACCACCTCCGAAAGACAGAGGACCGTGGCGATCTCACCAACGGCCAGGGTAGAGAGGCGAATGGCATGATGGTCTTTGAGGTAGCTGCGGGCATTTGCTACCAAACCGGGGATGGGATTACCGTGAGGACAGGTAGTTGGATTGTTCAGGCTGGTGACGACACGGGCCTCTACTGCACCGGAGATAAAGTGCTCCAGGCGGCAGGCTTCTTCATGCACCTGGTGCCACTGCATCCCCAACATGTCGGTCAGGAAACGCTCGGTCAGTCGATGCCTTCTCAACACTGCTTCAGCCGCCTGGTTGCCAGCTTCGGTGAGTGTGACCTGGCGCTTGTTGTCCATCTCCACATAGCCATCTCGCACCAGGCGCTTAAGCATTTCTGTCACCGTCGGGGGGGAGACGCGAAACTTCTCGGCGAGGCGAGCTCCAATCACCACTTCATCTTCCATGGCCATGTTATAGATGGTCTCCAGGTATTCTTCGACAGTTGGGCTGAGGGATTCTTCGATTTTCATGTATACTTGGTTCCTACTTTCCTGGCCGATGGGTGTCCCACAGATTTTTGCAAACAGTGAGCACGGAGTGCAACAAGGATACCATCTGGCAGAGTCTCACGCTCATCTCGCCAGAACCTTTGCCGCCACCTCTGGCCGATCCCGTAGATGGCGGGGAATATCCGTAACGACAATATGTGGTCGAGAAAGCAAAGCGGTTTTCAAACGAAACGCCGTCTGGTTATGCAAGGGATGTTCCCACCAATGCGCAACCACGAATTCGGGCAGGATCACTGTCAATGTATCCTTCGGATGCAGTTCATGCACAGTATCAATGTAGGCAAGCAGAGGACGAGCGAGCGAGCGATAAGGCGACTCTATAATGACGAGTTGAGTCTCCTCATCTTCCGCGAGTTGCCCCTGAAAACGGTTCCACCTAGAACGCACTGCATCGGCATCATGCGTCTCGATAGCAACATGTGCTGCAATAACACGGTGTGAGATCGAACGGGCGTATGCTAAACTCTGTACAGCAGCCCGATCCAACTCCGCAATAGGAACAATGAAGCAATGATGGATCTCCTTCGAACGTGTGGGAATAGTGCTGGCTTGCTCGCGCAGGGAAACATTGGTGACAATAATACCTGGTCGGAAGAGCAGCGTTGCCTTCAATCCAAGGATTTTTGGACTAGAGAACAAGCGGTTCGACGAGGACTTCACCAGTTCCGGCAGGACGACGGTCAGCGTCTCCTCAGGATGCTGCTGATGCACCGCCTCAATATAGTCGAGCAATGGAAGCAGGTGCAAGCGACGCCCAGGATCAATGATGTCCAGTGTGGACAACTCATTTGCAGGGAGAAGAGTTTGCCACTCGTCCCAGGCGGCTCGCAGAGCATCGGCCTTCTCCCTCTTGACTGCCACGTGGACGGCGGTTACCTGCGGTGAAATCGAACGCGCATAGGCCAGAGCCTGTTTCGAAGCGATATTCAGTTCAGCAATGGGAACAATGAGGCGATGATGGATGTCCTTTGGGTGGATGGGAACACTGGTGGTACGCTCTCCCTCGACTCGCCGATAGTGGTACCCGATCCCCAGGAACATCAACACCAGCAGTGGAATCAGCACCACGACAATCCACGCACCTTCAAGAAACTTTGTAGAGGCGATCACGAGAGCGACAACCAGTGTTGTTAGCGCGCCTAAACCATTGATGGCAAGGCTACGTTGCCACCCTTTCTGTTCTCTACGCAGACGCCACCAGTGACGTACCATACCTCCCTGCGAGAGCGTAAACGACAGGAAGACACCGACAGCATACAGGCTGATGAGTCGTGTGGTATCGCCCTTGAACACAATCAGGAGCAGGCTGGCAAGGGTAGCCAGGAACACGATACCGATCGAGAACGCCAGGCGATCGCCCCGGAAGGCGAATTGATGGGGCAGAAAATCATCACGTGCCAGCAGCGAAGCCAAACGTGGGAAATCGGAATAACTTGTGTTGGCCGCCAGAGTTAGAATTAACAGCGTTGCGAGCTGGAAGATAGGATACAGGAAGAACAGTGGCCCTGTAAACACCTGCTGTGCTATCTGACCAATCACAGTTGGGTTGCCCGCTGCATTGGCTTCCACATGATAAGATGTTGCCAGTAGCGTAATGCCGATGAAAAGCGTACCGAGAATAGTAGCCATCCAGGTCAATGTGATAGCAGCATTGCGCGTCTCTGGCTTCCGAAAAGCAGGCACCCCATTGGAGATAGCTTCAACCCCCGTCATTGCGGAACAGCCAGCAGCAAAGGATTTGAGGATCAGAAAAACCGATAGCGGCTCAGTGGCAGCAACAAATTGGAAAGTGCCAATGATGGGTTGATGCTGGATGAGAAAGGACTTGATACAACCAACGAGGATAAGCACCAGTGCGCTGCCAATGAAAATGTAGGTAGGGATAGCAAAGATCGAACCTGACTCGCGCACGCCACGCAGATTGACAATGGTGATCACAATCACTAATACCACATCAATGATAATAACGTCTATTGTTGGCGACAATACAGGGAAGAGCGTAGCAAGAGCCTGCACGCCAGCGGCAACACTGACCGAGACAGTAAGCACGTAGTCGATCATCAACGAAGCAGCAGCAATAAGCCCCGGTAGGGTCCCCAGGTTATCTTTCGCCACGATGTATGAGCCACCACCATTGGGATAGGCCGGTATCGTCTGACGGTAGGAAATAGCTACAATAGCCAGCAGACCAACGATAGCAAAGCTGATAGGTAATGTAATACCCAGATTACCCGACCCACCTTTTACCAGGGTGAACAGGATTGCTTCGGTCGCGTAGGCAACCGAAGAGATAGCATCAGATGAGAGAACGGCCAGGGCCTTGAATTTTGTCAGTCGTTCGTGCTCTGCTTGAGCTGTAGCAATGGGAGTACCGATGAGCAGGCGTTTGAGACGTTCTAGGCGAGTGCGTGGGGCCAGTGTTGCCTCTGTGGCTTCTAATAAGCCGGCGCTTACGCGTCGAAATGAGCGTTGACTTGAGCGCACTATGCGTACACGCACATCTCCTGGCCGACTACCTTTGACCTCCTCAGTACGAACCAGCAATGTAGGATCGTCTTCATACACCCTATCCGGTTTCTTCTGGCGCGTATCCTCAGTGTCGTTGCTCTTCTGCGATTGATCATCTGCCTGGTCCATAGGTGCTGCTCCAGTCTATTCCTCATATCTGCCGCCTCTGTTTAGAGGTATCTCCTTAGACGCCTGATTCCTCGTCGCCCGCGGCGGCTCGTGCGTGCTGTTGCTGCGAACCACCGAAGGTGGTGAGGAGTCCCGAGTCTTTACTTTTAGAGTATAGTGGAATCGCAGGTTACCTAGCAAGCGAAAACCCCGCTAGATTACCTAACTGAACAACTTCCTGAGCATTCTCTGACGGTTCCGGGCAACTTCTTGAGTGTTTTTTGAGCCATCAAGAGTCATTTTTATTATACCATTCTAGTAGACTTTTTGCCGTGTATAGCTTCGTTGGAGGAATTTGATGGTCGGCAAAGGAATGCCAGGCACCATTGGTACGCCTGATAGTACACCTGACGCAGTTGCTGAGGTATCGCAAGAAAGCCACGGTTTACGACGCGCTGTCGGCGTCTGGGGATCATACACCTGGGGGTATGCTGATGTGGGAGCCGACGTTTATGTCGCACTCGGCATCGTTATGGCAGCGGCCCAGGGAGCCACAAACGTTGCCTTTCTTTTTGCCGGGCTAGTCTATGTCATGGTCGGCCTTGCCTATACCGAGCTAGCGGCCGCTTACCCGATGGCCGGGGGTGGCCAGTTCTATGTCCTGCGTGGCCTGGGAGATCTCCTGGGTTTTACAGCGGGTTGGGCCGTGCTGCTGGACTTTACCATCGACATTTCGCTGTTCGCGTTAGCATCAGTAGGCTATATCAACTTCTTCTTGCCCGTGCTGAATACGCGTGTCGACATCCATCTGTTCTGGCTGAGCTTTTCTGGTGTCCAACCCATCTTGATCCTGGAAGCCACGTTCTTCGTCGTGATGCTGACACTGCTCAACATTCTGGGCGTGCGCGAATCATCGCGATTCAACGAGATTCTGGGCGCACTGGATATCTTCAGTGAGTCCTCGATCCTGTTCTTTGGGTTCCTGTTCGCCTTTAATCCAACGATGCTCATCCACCAGATGATCACCGCGTGGCCCGATCCATACCACCTGGCATACGGAGCATCGCTGGCGATCATCTCATTCGTAGGCCTGGAGTCGATCAGCCAGGCCAGCCAGGAGACCATACGTCCTGGCAAGGTCGTGCCACGCACCTCGATTGCGCTTATTCTGACCGTGCTGATCTACGCGCTTGCCTTCTCAAACCTGAGCCTGGCGATGTTGCCGTGGCAAAGCATCG
>WNFT01000877.1_pt1 | contig 33863 bp, 32 predicted proteins | sample 5400191 | NCBI WGS metagenome assembly WNFT01 (sample SAMN13153359, study PRJNA577476) | soil metagenome | isolation source: 80 cm saprolite under Madrone tree | place: USA:California | collected 2016-06-14 | reverse complement strand
CGGCGACCTGCTCAATGCCGTGCGCGAAGAGTTCAAGGAGAACGAGGATCTGCCGAATACGACCAACCCCGACGACTGGGCGAAGATCGCCGGCAAGAAGGGCGAGCGGATCGTCTACGTGAAGCCGCTCATGGGCGACACCAAAGAGAAGCAGAAGAACGTCGAGAAGGTCGTCGCCACCGGCCAGTATCTCTAAAAGGAGTGGGGGGGCCGACGGCCCCCCCATTTCCCCCCGGATCGCCGACCACGCGATACCGGGGGTTCGTTTTCTGTAGGCAGAGAAGAGGGGCGAATGGCGATCCCGAAAGTCATGGGTATCGAAACCGAGTACGGGATCACGGTCAGAAACCAGCCGGATTTCAACCCGATCCTGTCGTCGCTGCTCCTGATCAACTCCTACGAGACCTACCGGTCATCCCGTATCCGCTGGGACTACGAGGCGGAGAGCCCACTCCGGGATGCCCGCGGCTTCGAATACATGGAGGAAAAGGACGTTCCGTCGAAGGAGGAGTCGCGCCTCATCAACCTGATCCTCAGTAACGGCGCGCGCTTTTACGTCGACCACGCCCATCCCGAGTACTCGAGCCCGGAAACGACCAACCCGCGTGACCTGGTCATCTGGGATCGAGCCGGCGAGCGCATCCTCAACCTGTCCCGGCAGCGGGCCGAAGCGGTCTCACCACCGGAGCAGCGGATCCTGATCTACAAGAACAACACGGACTACAAGGGCAACTCGTACGGCACCCACGAGAACTACCTGATGGACCGGAAGGTGCCGTTCGCCCGGATCGTCCAGCACATGATGCCGTTCTTCGTCACGCGCCAGGTCTTCACGGGCGCGGGGAAGGTCGGGGCCGAGAACAACGCCGACCCCTGCGACTATCAGATCTCCCAGCGGGCTGATTTCCTGGAGACCGAGGTCGGCCTGGAGACGATGCACTCGCGACCCATCGTCAATACGCGGGACGAGCCTCACGCCGACCCCGAGAAGTACCGTCGCCTGCACGTCATCGTGGGCGACGCCAACATGAGCGAGGTCACCAACTACCTGAAAACGGGGACGATGGCCATCGTGCTCAGCATGGTCGAGGACGACTTCATCGATCGCGACTTCTCGATCGACGGCCCCGTCGCCGCCTACCGGCAAGTGTCGCGGGACCTCGCCTGCCGGGAGACCATCCGACTCAAGGACGGCACGACCATCACCGCCGTGGACCTGCAGCGGGAGTACCTGGCCCTCGCCCATCGGTACTATCGCGAGCGCCAGGCCCCCGAGCCCTGGGTGGGCGAGGCGCTGGCCCGATGGGAGCGCACCCTCGATCGCCTGGCCGAGGATCCCATGACGTTGGGCCGTGAGCTCGATTGGGTGATCAAGCGCCAGCTCATCGAGAACTACATGGCCAAGCACGACCTGGAGTGGAACGACTCCCGGGTGCAGATGATCGACTTGCAATACCACGACATCCGTCCCGGCAAGGGCCTGTACGGCAAGCTGGAGGAGTCCGACGCCGTCGAGCGGATCGTGACCGACGACGAGATCTCCAAGGCCATGTACGATCCTCCCAAGGACACGCGCGCGTATTTCCGCGGGATGTGCCTGCAGCGCTACGCGGAAGAGATCGTCTCGGCTTCCTGGGACTCGGTGATCTTCGACCTCAAGGAAGGACCGCTCAAGAAGATCTTCATGCTCGAGCCGCTGAGGGGTACCGAGGCGCACGTGCGGGGACTGCTCACCGAGTCGCCGACCGCCAGCGATCTCCTGCGCAACATCTCGCGGCCGAGCGCGGGAGTATGAGCCGAAGCGGCGTCGCGATCGTCTCGTTCGAGCTTCGTTCCAGGGAAGTCGGTCGCGCTGGCCCGGCCGGCGCTCGAAGTGCCCGCCCCCACCCGAATGGAATGGGCTGCTGATGATTGAGCAACCGTGGCAGCAAGTGTTCCAGAACTACGCGACGTCCAGCTTCCTCGAGGTGCTGCGCCGCGAATCGCCCCACATGATGCCGACCCCCGGCCTCTCTGCGAGCGCGGTCGACGTTCCGCACGGAACGACCGTGCTGGCCCTGCGGTTTCGTGACGGCGTCATCATGGCCGGCGATCGACAGGCGACGGCCGGCTACCAGGTCGCCAGCCGGCGTATCGACAAGGTCTTCAAGTGCGATGACCTGTCGGGCATCGGGATCGCGGGTGCCGCCGGGCCGGCGATGGAGATGGCGAAGCTCTTCCAGACCGAGCTCGAGCATTACGAGAAGGTCGAGGGCGACAACCTCTCCCTCGAGGGCAAGGCCAACAAGCTCTCCCAGATGATCCGCATGAACCTGCAAGTGGCCATGATGGGCCTGGCCGTCGTGCCGATCTTCGCCGGGTTCGACGAGAGGGCCGGCGTCGGGCGCCTGTTCAAGTACGACATCACCGGTGGCCGTTACGAAGAGAAGGACTACGACGCCCAGGGCTCCGGCTCGAAGGACGCGCGCGACTCGCTCAAGAAGCTCTGGAGGCGCGAGATGTACCGGGACGACGCGCTCCGTGTGTCGCTCGAGGCCCTGATCGACGCGGCTGACGAAGACGTCGGCACCGGTGGTCCCGACCTCGTTCGCGGTATCTTCCCCACCGTGAAGACGGTCACGCGCTCTGGGTTCACCGACATCGGCGAGGACGAGGTGCGCCGAGTCTGCGACGCGATCCTCAAGGACCGGACGCAGAGCGAGCAGGGGGTCTGACCGTGCCGCTCCCCTACTACGTCAGCCCCGAGCAGATGATGAAGGACAAGGCCGAGTATGCCCGCAAGGGTATCTCGCGCGGCCGATCCATCGTCGCTCTGGAGTACCGGGATGGCATCCTGCTGGTGGCCGAGAACCCTTCGAGCCTGCTCCACAAGGTCTCGGAGATCTACGACCGGATCGCGTTCGCTGGCGTCGGCAAGTACAACGAATTCGAGAATCTGCGGATCGCGGGGATCCGCCACGCCGACGTCAAAGGGTACTCGTACAGTCGCGGCGACGTGACCGCCAAGGCCCTGGCCAACGCCTACTCGCAGGCCCTCGGGAACATCTTTACCCAGGACATCAAGCCCTTCGAGGTCGAGGTCCTGGTGGCCGAGGTCGGTGACGACAACGGCGGCCGCAACGAGATCTACCACATCCTGTACGACGGAACGATCGAGGACGAGCGCAATTACGCGGCCATGGGTGGACAGGCCGACGAGATCCGCCGCTTCCTCAAGGACCATTTCAAGGAGGGTATGACACTGGACGAGGCGCTCCAGCTCGGGGTGCGCGCCCTCAACGTGACGCAAAACAAGACCCTGACCGAGCGCGATCTCGAGGTGGCGGTCCTCGACCGGACGAAGACCCGCCGAAAGTTCCGCCGCCTGCCTCCCGAGGTCCTGAACACGCTGCTGGCCACTGCGCACTAAAGAGCCAGCACCGCTCGGGCTGGCATATATCTCGCGGTACCCTGATATCTGCGAGACGGCCGTTCCAAGCTCGTGCTAGGCTGTGGGTGAGTTCATGAAACGGCGCATCTTCGGTCTCGAGAACGAGTATGGCCTGACGTGCACACTCAACGGTCAGCGCCGGTTGTCGCCTGACAACGTCGCGCGTTACCTCTTCGAGAAGGTCATCCCCGGCGCGCGGAACGCCAACGTGTTCCTCGAGAACGGCGCGCGGCTCTATCTCGACACCGGATTCCATCCCGAGTACGCCACGCCGGAGTGCGACGACATCACCGAGCTCGTGATCCACGACAAGGCCGGCGAGCGCATCGTCGAGGATCTCCTGCATCAAGCCGAGAAGCGGCTGCGGGAGGACGGCATCTCGGGCAACATCCTCCTCTTCAAGAACAACACCGACTCGGCCGGCAACTCGTACGGCTGCCACGAGAACTATCTCGTGAGCCGCGACGTGTCCTTCCAGCGGCTGGCCGAGGCGCTCATCCCGTTCTTCGTCACCCGACAGATCTTCGCGGGCGCGGGCAAGGTGCTGCAGACGCCGCGCGGCTTCCACTACTGCTTGAGCCAGCGCGCCCAGCACATCTGCCAGGAGATCTCGGGAGCGACCACGTCGTCGCGCTCGATCATCAACACGCGCGACGAGCCGCACGCCGACGCGGAGCGCTACCGGCGCCTCCACGTCATCGTGGGCGACTCCAACATGTCGGAGGTCGCGACCTACCTCAAGATCGGGACCACGGCGCTCGTGCTCGACATGATCGAGGACGGCTTCTTCGACCGCGACTACTCGCTGCAGTCGCCGGTCCAGGCCATCCGCGACATCTCGCACGATCCGACGCTGCGCGAGACCGTGAAGCTCAAGGACGGAAGGGCCATCAGCGCGCTCCAGCTCCAGCTCGAATACCTCGAGTACGCGACGCGCTACGTGAACTCGATCAACGCGGATCCGGTGACGAAGGACGTGCTCGCCCGCTGGACGGACGTGCTGGAGAAGCTCGAGACGGATCCGATGCAGCTCGAGCGCGAGCTGGACTGGGTCATCAAGCGCCAGTGGATCGAGAGCTACATGACCCGCAACCGCTTGAGCTGGCGTGATCCCAAGATCTCCCTGATGGATCTCCAGTACCACGACATCCGCCCCGATCGCGGCGTCTACTACAAGCTGGCCAGCCGCGACATGGTCGACCGGGTGACCGACGACGAGACGATCGAGCAGGCCAAGCACGTCCCGCCCCAGACGACGCGGGCGCGGCTGCGTGGCGAGTTCATCCGTCAGGCCAATTTGAAGGGCAAGGACTACCGGGTCGACTGGGTCTACCTCAAGCTGAACGACCCGGAGCGCGAGACGATCCTCTGCAAGGATCCGTTCCAGTCGCACGACGAACGGGTCGCCCGCCTCATCCGCTCCTTCTGATAAGCGCTTAGGGCGAAGCGCGTCGATCTGCGCCACCGGCGGAGCCGTGCGCTCCACCACCGGAGGTGAAGTTGACACTCTGTCCCCAACAATGCTAAGTCTGAAAAACCGTCGTCTTCTACCGCATGAACGCCTTCTAGGCCCGCTCGCTCAGATCCTCCGGGCCGGCCCGGAGATGACGTCAGGTCGTGGCAGCTCACGTTGATGAAGGAGGCTTCGATGTTGGGAAAGAAGGCCTCGGGCCCTCAATCGCAGTCCGATGGCACCCCGATCACTCTCCTGACCATCGCCGGCGACCGCGCGAAGGTCGAGGGCAAGTTCGACATCTCCGACTCCATCCAGATCGAATGTGAAGTGGGCGGAGAGTTGAACGTGGCCGGCCGACTCGTCATCGGCGAAAAGGGCGTGGTCACCGCGGACGTCAAGACGGTCGATGCGGTCATCATGGGCCAGTACGAGGGCAACATGGTGGCGACTGGCAACGTCGAGATCGCCGAGACGGGCCGGGTCAGCGGCAACATCCAGACCGATTCGCTGGTGATCTCCAAGGGCGGCTTCTTCAACGGCAACGTGACCAAGATCAACGAGGACGGCAAGGGCCAACGCTCTGTCTATCTGATCGACGAGAAGCGCGTCGGTCGGTAACCGACGCATCGGGCCGCGGCCACCATGTCCTGGGGCAGGAACGTGAAGGCCTCGCCGAAGTCGGGCGACCTGACCGCCTTCATCGACGAAGGCTCGCAGATCGAGGGCAAGTACACGTTCGACGGGACCGTGATGATGAACGGCCACTTCAGCGGCGAGATCCACACGAAGGACACGCTGATCGTGGGCGAGAAGGGCGTGGTCAACGCCAGCATCAGGGCCGGAACGGTCGTCATCAGCGGCGAGGTCGTGGGCAACGTGCTGGCCAGCCAGCGCGTCGAGCTCAGGGGGACCGCGCGCGTCTTCGGTGACGTCGAGGCGCCCGTCGTCGTCGTCGAGGAAGGCGTGCTCTTCGAGGGCCACTGCAAGATGACCAAGGGCCGGCCGGCCGAGGTGGCGTCGGGACGCGAGCACTCAGTCCTCCACTTGAAGCGCTAGCGGGCGAGGGCGGCGCAGGCCACGCCCGCGAGCACGACCCCGGCCGCCGCCAGGCGACGGGCGAGTCGTCCTTCTCCGAACCAGATCCCGCCGATCAGCACCGAGAAGACGATCGAGGTTTCACGCGCCGCCACCACGTAGGCCGCCTTCGAGAGCCGAAAGGCGAACAGCACCAGCAGATAGCTGGTGAGATTGAGGCACGCGGCCACGAGGATCGTCGGCCAGTTGATCCTCCACTCGTGTCGCAACGCCGCCGCGCGCCAGACCGATGGCAAGAGCAGCAGGCTGATCCCCGCGCCCATGAGTGCCAGGTACGGCAGCGGGTGCAGCGTGGTGACGCCGACCTTGTCCACCAGCGAGTAGGTGGCGATCGTCACTCCAGTGACCACGGCCCACCCGGTCCCCTTCCCCACGCCCCCGCCCGGCTGACGACGAAAGCCGCCCGCCGCAACGTTCGCCAGGACGATCCCGATGACGACCAGGCCGACGCCGGTGGCGCCGAGCGGTGACAGGCGTTCGCCGAGCCACAGGAGAGCGCCCACGGGCACCAGGCCCACACCGAGGCCCCGCGCGATGGGATAGACGAGGGAGAAGTCTCCGCTCCCCAGCGCACGCCCCAGGGCGTAGAAGTACGCCGCGTGGATCACGATCGTGCCGATCACGTACGGTACGGCCGAGGCCGGGAGTCCGTCTCGCAGGAACCCGGCGCTCAGCGGCAAGAAGATCAGGGTTGCCAGCGTCACCGACGACCAGAGGAAGGCGAGCGGGTTGCCGGCGCGCTTGGCCAGCGCGTTCCATCCGGAGTGGACGAGCGCGGCCGTCAGCACGAGCGCCAGCGCCGTGCCCGACATCAGCGGGAGCCCGCGCCCGGTGCCGGCGAAACGGTCACGAGCCGCGGATCGACAGGTCGTCGAAGGCGGTGATGGAATCCGCCTTGGTCCACAGGCCGACCTGTCCTGCCCGGGAGCGCGTGTCGTGATGATCCAGGAGCAGTCTGCCATCGAGCCAGCTGTGCAGATGATCACCGACGGCGAGGATGCGGAGCGTGTGCCACTGGCCGAGCGCCGGGGCCTTCACGTCGGCCGTGGCGAGCTGACGACGTCGGCGCTCGTAGTGATAGAGACGAAGGTTGTCCTCGAGGGCGTTGGCGCGGACGACGTAATACCGGCCGCCGCCGAAGCGGACCACGATGCCCCCCGACACATCCTCGCGGCCCGAGATCGGCTTGAACTTCACCGAGGCGTCGATGTCGGAGAGGGGCCCGGGTGGGGCCACGATGACGTTGAAGGCGTTGCCGGTGCTTCGCTGGACGAGGACCCTTCGCCCGCTCGGCGCACCGTCCATCTCCTCGACGGTCCACGTCCCCGCCACCGTCGTCCATCCCGTCACGTCGCGGGACTCGAAATCGAAGCGGCTGAGCGCGACGCGGTCGAGAATCTTGACCTCGGCCGGCGCTGCCATCATCACCACGGTGCCTTTCAGCAGGCCGCGTCGCGTCAGCATGGCCCTAGAGTCGCCAACCGGTGGTCAGGGCCCGAACGCGCGCGAGGAGCTCGTCCATGTCCAACGTCGTCAACCGGCGGTCTGCGACGACAGGGCGCCCGTGGACCCAGACGTCGGTGATCGCCCGGGGCGACATCGCGTAGACGACGGACGCGAGCAGATCGGTGCGCGGGTGCAGCGAAGGGTCGCCGAGATCGACGGCCACGAGGTCGGCGAGCTGACCACGGGCGATCGTGCCGGTGTCGAGGCCGAGCATGACCGCACCCGATCGAGTACCGAGGTCGAACGCCGCCTTCGCGCCCAGCGCGGTTCCGTCGAGATGGCGGACGCGCTGCAGGAGCGAGGTCATCCGCACCTCCTCGAAGACCGAAAGGCGGTTGTTCGTGCAGCCGCCGTCGGTGCCGAGCCCGGCGCGAACGCCGGCCGCCAGCATCTCGGTCACGCGGGTGATCCCGTCCCCCAGGAACATGTTCGACGACGGACAGTAGGCAAGCGCGGCACCGCGAGCCGCCATCAGCGCGATCTCGTCGTCGTCGAGCCACACGCAGTGCACGGCGATCGTCCGCGGCCCCAGCACACCGAGCGCGTCGAGGTAGCGGATCGGGGTCGCTCCGTGCTCGGCGAGGGTCCGCTGGCCTTCGTATTGCCCCTCGGCCACGTGGATGTGAAACGGCGTGCCCGCCTGTTCCGCGACTTCCCAGCCGGCCCGGATCATGGCGGGCGACGCCCCGTGCGGACTGTGGGGCGCCGGGTGGACGTCGACCGTGTCGTCGTGGCGATGGGCCGCGATGAGCGATTCCACGCGTCGGCGCGCATCGGGGACGGACTCGCGGTAACGCTTGGGAGCCCCCTCCCAGTCGTAGAGGGCGCGCGCCAGCACGAGCCGGAGTCGCGATCGAGTCGCTCCGAGAAGGGATAGAGCACGCGGTCGCGCCAGCCCATGAAATCGAGGTCGTCGCCGAGCCCGCGCAACAGCGACTGGAAGGTGTGGCAGTGGGCGTTCACCGTCCCCGGCAGCAGTGCCTTGTCCCGAAGCCTCACGTCGCCGGGCTCGACGGCACCCACCGGGCCGATGAACGCGATCCGGCCGTCGGTGATCGCAATCGCGCGGTCGGCCACCCAGCCGCCGGGCGTGAGGGCGAGGTCCGGCAGGAGCCTCACGTCCGGACCGGCCTCTCCGTCAGACCGCCATGATGTGGTAACCGCAGTCGACGTAGATCACCTCGCCGGTGATCCCCGACGAGAGCGGCGAGGCGAGGAAGAGCGCGGTGTCGCCGACCTCGCGCAACTCGACGTTGCGCTTGAGCGGCGCCTTCTCCGCGTGGTGCTTGAGGATCTCCGTGAAGCCGCGGATGCCGCGGGCGGCCAGCGTGTTGACCGGCCCCGCCGAGATCGCGTTCACACGAATCCCCCGCGCGCCCACGTCGGCGGCGAGATACCGGATGGTCGCTTCCAGCGACGCCTTCGCCACGCCCATGACGTTGTAGCCGGTGGCGACCTTTTCGGCGCCGTAGTACGTCATGGCCAGGACGGACGCCTGGCCCGACTTCTCGAGCAGCGGCAGCGCCGCGCGGGTGAGGCCGACCAGGGAGTACGCGGAGATGTCGTGGGCGACCCGGAAGCCCTCGCGCGACGTCTTGCTGAAGGCGCCCTCCAGATCTTCCCGCTGAGCGAACGCCACCGAGTGTACGAGGACGTCGAGCGCGCCGGTCTCGCGCCCGAGGGCCGTGAAGACGCTGGCGATCTCGGTGTCGGAGGTGACGTCGCACGGATAGAGCAGCGAGCCCGGAAGCGTGCCGGCCAGCTCTTCGACGTTCTCCTTCAGCCGGTCGCCCTGGTACGTGAAGGCGAGTCTCATCCCGGCGGCCGAGAGCGACTGAGCGATGGCCCAGGCGATCGAGCGCTTGTTGGCGACGCCGAAGATGATCCCCGTCTTGCCGTCCAGGAGCTTCATGGGCCCTCCGTGGGGTCATGATAGTACGACGGTGGGGTGAGAGGGGACGCGCCCAGCGCCTCGAGCTCCGGGCCGAAGAGGATCTCGTACGCCGTCCGGCACCGGGGCATCGCAGGACGGGTGGGGTATACTCCGGCGACGTGATCGCCCATCCCATCGAGTCCAAGACGCCGTGAGCAAGCTCGGTGTCGTTCTCCCCTTCTCCGCATTCCCCGGCCGCGAGATGATCGCGCTCGCTCAGGAAGCGGAGACGCGCGGCTACGACACGGCGTGGGCCGCGGAGGCCTCGGGCGCCGACGCCTTGATGACGCTGGCCGTGATCGCCGCGCACACCTCGCGATTGCGTGTGGCGAGTGGCATCGTCCCCATCCAGACGCGGACACCGATCGTGCTGGCCATGGCGGCGACCACGCTCGGTCACCTGGCACCGGGCCGCGTCGCGCTCGGCGTCGGCGTGTCGAGCCCGATCATCGTCGGCCAGTGGCACGGCTTGCCGTTCCGCAAGCCACTCGCGCACATGCGCGAGGCGGTGCAGGTCCTTCGTCTCGCGCTGTCCGGCGAGCGCGTCAACTTCGAGGGCGAGTTCTACCGGATCAAGAACTTCCGGCTGAGCCTACCGCCGACGCCCGTGCGCATCTATCTCGGCGCGCTCGGGCCGAAGATGCTGGAGCTGGCCGGCGAGGTCGCCGACGGCGTGCTCCTCAACTGGCTGGCCCCCGAGACCGTAGGCGCCTCCATTCGCCACATCGAGACCGGGGCACGCCGGGCCGGACGCGGCCTCGGCGACTTCGCGATCGCCGCCTTCGTGCGCACGTGCGTGACCGACGATCCGGCGGCCGCTCGCCAGTGGCTCGCGCGCGACATCACCGGCTACGCGATCGTCGACGCCTACGCGGAGTTCTTCCGGTCGTCCGGCTTCACGTCCGAGGTGGACGCGATCAACGCCGCCTGGAAGACGGGTGATCGCGCGGGCGCGGTGACCCGGGTGTCGCCCCGCGTGCTGGACGGCCTCGGCGTCATCGGGCCCGCGGAGTTCTGCCGCGAGCGTGTCGCCCAGTTCGCGAAGGCCGGGCTCACGATGCCGGTCGTCATGCCGTTCTCGCCCGACGCCGATCCCCGGCCGTCGCTCCTCCGCACCATCCGCAGCTTCCCGTGATCGTTCTCGGCGTCATCCCGGCGCGGCTCCAGTCGTCCCGGCTGCCCCGCAAGGTCCTGCGCGAGATCGCCGGCCGTCCCATGCTGTGTCACGTGTACGAGCGCGCGCGGAAGGCCGGCGTCCTCAGCGACGTGATCGTCGCGACCGACGCCGATGAGGTCGTCGCCGCCTGCCGTGGCTTCGGCATCCCCGCTGTCCTGACGTCCAGAGATCATCCGTCGGGCACCGATCGGGTGTGGGAAGTCGCTCAGACGCGTGCCGCCGACGTGTACGTCAACATCCAGGGCGACGAGCCGCTCCTCACGTCGGGACACGTCGCCCGGCTGGTCGAGCCGTTCCTGGCGCGGCCAGAGACCGAGGTGAGCACGCTCTGCATCGTGGCCACCGCCGAGGAGATCGCCAGCCCCAGCGTCAACAAGGTGGTGTTCGGGCCCGGCGGCCGGGCGCTCTACTTCTCGAAGTTCGGCATTCCCTTCGACCGTGATGGCCGCGGCGTCACCCGCTACAAGCACGTCGGGCTCTACGCGTACCGCAAGGCGGCGCTCGACCGCTTCCATGCCCTGCCCCCGTCGATCCTCGAGCAGAGCGAAGGCCTCGAGCAGCTCCGCTTCCTCGAGCACGGCGTCTCCATCACCGTGATGGAGACCAACGAGCCAACCATCGGTGTCGACACCGAGGAGGACCTGAAGGCCGTCGAGGCGTACCTGGCCGGCCGCCGCGTGTGATCGGCCGCTTCACGATCCTCGGCCTGATCCTGGCCGCGCAGACCCTCGCCAACATCGGGCCGCTCGGCATTCCCGCCATCGCGAAGCTGATTCGCGAGGACCTCGGGCTCACGCTCACGCAAGCCGGATCGTTCCTCTCCGCCTACTACATCGGCCCGATCTTGATGTCGATGCCGGCCGGCACGATGGCCGACCATCGGGGGATCAAGCGCACGCTGGTCCTCGGTCAGATCGTGATCGCCGCCGGGCTGCTCGCGGTCAGCGCGGCCGGCTCCTACCCGACGCTCATCGTGCTGATGATCGTCGCCGGTTTCGGCTACGGGATGCTCAACCCGACGTCGACCAAGGCCGTGATGGCGTGGTTCCCTCCGGCCCAGCGGGCGACCGTGATCGGGCTGAAGCAAGTCGGGCTTCCGTTCGGTGGCGCGCTCGGGGCCGCGCTGATGCCCGCCCTCGCGCTGGCCGTGGGCTGGCGGCTCGCCGTCGTCACGTCGGCGCTGGTGATCCTCTCCACGGCCGTCGCATCTCTGCTGATCTATCGCGATCCCGCGGGCCTCCCCCCGCCCACGACGGGAGCGCGCACGGCCTTCCGGGCCGTACTCCTCACCCGCGACCTGTGGCTGGTGGCGATCGCCACGCTGATGTTCGCCGGCGTGCAGACGGTCTTCATGGCGTTTCTCGTGCTCTACCTCACCGACGTCGCGGCGCTTCCGCTCCTCGCGGCCGGGCGCTACCTGGCACTCGCGCAGGTCGCCGGGATGGCCGGGCGCATCATCTTCGGCGTGCTCTCGGATCGCACGTTCGGCGGACGCCGTCGCATGCCGCTGGCGCTCGCGGGGATCGGGTCGGCGCTCTGTTCGGTGGCCATCGCCATGATCGGGCCCAACACCGGCGCGCTGACGCTGGCGCTGATCGCGCTCGTCTTCGGCTTCTGCGGCATCGGCTGGAACGGCGTCCAGCACACGCTGATGGCGGAGCTGGCGGGGGCGCGCTCGGCGGGGACCGCGGTCGGGCTCGGGCTGGCCGTCTCCTCCCTCGGTGTGACGCTGGGGCCGCCGATCTTCGGGTGGTGCGTCGAGCGCGTCGGGAGCTACCGCGGGCCGTGGATCGGGTTAGCCGGCCTCATGCTGGTCGCGCTCGCCGTGCTCACCACGGTCCGCGAGCGCCCGCGCATGACCTGAGCCACCACCCGCCCCGCGAAGCTCGACGGTCCGTGTCGGGAACGGCATCCCGATGCGCTCGGCCCGCAAGCGGCGCAGGATGCGCTTGCGCAGCTCGTGCTGGACCGGGTACTGGTCGACGAACGATGCGACCTGGCAGACCAGGGTGAAGTCGAGCGACGACTCGCCGAACCCGGGGATGAGCCGAACGATCGGCCGCGGATCGTCCAGGAGCCCGGGCACGTCCGGCGCCGCCCGCGTCGCCTCGTCCACCAGCACGGCTTCCACCCGGTCGGGATCGCTGTCGTACTCGACGCTCACGCGGATCCCAAGCGCGAGGCGCGACTGCGGCAGGTCGTAATTGGTGATGATCGATTCGGCCACGCGCTTGTTCGGGACGACGACCACGTTGTCTTGCAGCATCCTCACCCGCGTCGAGCGCCAGCCGACGTCGACGACGTAGCCCTCCACGGAGTCGGCGATCTTCACGTAGTCGCCCACGCGAATCGGGCGGTCGGCCAGCAGGTGCATGCCGGCGAACAGGTTCGACAGCGTATCCTGCAGCGCGAGCGCGACGGCGAGCCCGCCGACGCCGAGCGCCGTCAGGATGGGCGCGATGTGGATCCCGAGCGCCGAGAGCAGGACGAGAAAACCGACGGCGAGAATGGTCAGCCGGCTCGCCGCGCGCGCCAGGCCGGTCACGGGGACGCCGAACGCGCGGCTCTCGCCGACGCGCGTGATCAGTGTTTCCACCATCCCGGCCAGGGTGATCGTGACCGACAGGATGATGGACGCCTGAAGAATGGTCGTGAGCTCGCCGGTGAGACGGCGGGGCAGCACGTCCGCTTCGCTCGCCACCTCGATCGTCACGTAGAACGCCATCACGCCGCACCACAGCAGCGACGGCAGGCGTATGGCCTGGAGAAACGCCGCCAGAGCGCCGGGCCCGGTCGCCCACCGATTGAACACGGTCATCACGGCCCAGCGGAGCGCGAGCACGGCGATCAGTGCGACGGCGAATCCGAGGGCGGGCCACAGCAGGTGCTGCATCGGGGGCATGCTATCGTAGGTGCCACCGTGCCTCCCCGCTCATTCTTCTACGGCTGGATCGTGCTCGGCGCCGCTGCGCTCATCACCTGCATGGGCATGGGCACGCTGTTCTCGCTCGGGATCTTCCTCAAGCCGATCGAAGAGTCGATGGGGTGGAGCCGGACGGGCATCTCGACGATCGCGCTCCTGAACTGGATCTTCATGGGCGTGGGCTCGTTCCTGTGGGGCACGCTCTCGGATCGCTTCGGCACGCGCACGGTCGTCCTCGCCGGAGGCGCGCTGCTGGGGCTCGGCCTCGTGCTCTCGAGTCAGGTCCAGGCGCTCTGGCAGCTCGACGTCACCTTCGGGGTGATGGTCGGCTTCGGAGTCGGCGCGTTCTATGCGCCGCTCACCGCCACCGCCACCAGGTGGTTCACGGCGAACCGCGGCCTGGCCGTGGCCCTGGTCTCCGCTGGAATCGGGTTCGGCGTCCTGCTGATCTCGCCGCTCGCGCGTGCGCTGACCACGCGGTTCGACTGGCGGATCGCGATGCTCGTCCTCGGCGACCTGGCCTGGCTCGTCGTCATCCCGGCCGCGCTGCTGATCCGCGAGGAGCCCGCCGATCTCGGCGCCACCGCGCGGGGCGGCGTCGCGTCGGTCGGCCGTGACTACACCACGCGCCAGGTCCTCGGCACGCCCCAGTTCTGGGCCATCGCGCTGACGCACTTCGCCTGCTGCGCCGCCCACTCCGGGCCGATCTTCCACATGGTCACGCACGCGATGGATCAGGGCGTGGCGAAGATGACGGCCGCCACCGTGCTGAGTCTGTCCGGCCTGGCCTCGGTCGTCGGCCGCATCGCCACCGGCATGATCGCCGACCGCGTCGGTGCGAAGCCGACGTTGATCACCGGGCTCGCGCTCCAGGCGGTCGTCGTCGCCCTCTATCTCTTCGCCCACGATGCCGGCGCGTTCTACCTGTTGGCGCTCGTCTTCGGAGTCGCGTACGGCGGGGTGATGCCGCTCTACGCGCTGGTCACGCGCGAGTACTTCGGCGAGAAGGTCATGGGCTCCGCCTACGGCGCGGTCTTCCTCATCTCCACGCTGGGCATGGGCCTCGGCTCGTTCGCCGGCGGATGGATCTTCGATCATCTCGGCAGCTACGCCTGGCTCTACCTGTCGTCGACGGCCATCGGCGTGATGGCCGGCGTCCTGGCGCTCACCTTCCGTCCCCCGCGCCTGCTTCGGCTCGCCACGGCAGCCCACTGACCGCGTCTGGGGCGGCATCGCTTCGGGGTAGGCGGTTGACACCCCAGGCGCCGGGGTGGTATCACTCGGTCACTTTTCTCGATGTTTCGCCATCATTTACGACGCAGCGCACGACCCCGAGAAAGGTGACCCAAGGAGGCCTCCCAGCATGAGTGCAGAGCATCTGGATCGGCGTGATTTCCTGAAGGTGTCCGGCGGCATCGCGGGCATCCTGGCCGCGGGGCGCGCCCCCGCCTTCGCACAGGGCACCAAGCTTCACTGGGTGCGCTGGGTGGACTTCATTCCCGAGTCGGATGTGGAGCTCAAGCGCTCGATGGCCGACGCGTCGAAGGCGCTCGGCGCCGAGGTCCAGCTCGAGACCATCAACGCCAACGATCTGCAGCCCCGGATCACCGCCGCCATCCAGTCGGGGTCCGGCGCGGACATCTTCAACTTCCAGTACAACTGGCCGCACCTCTACCAGAACGCCGTGGTCGACGTGAGCGACGTGGTCAACGAGGTCGCCAAGGCCGAGGGGGGCCTCTACGAGGTCTGGGCGCCGTCATGCCAGGTCAACGGCAAGTGGCTGTCGATGCCGCACTCGATCGTCGGCAACGCCGTCGCTTATCGCCGGTCGTGGCTCAAGGAGGCCGGCGCCAGCCAGTTCCCGAAGACGTGGGACGAGGCGCGCAAGGTCTTCGCCCCGCTCAAGAAGAAGGGCAAGCCGTATGGCCAGACGCTCGGCCATACCTTCGGCGACGCTCCGACCTTCACGTACACGATGCTCTGGGCGTTCGGCGGGGCCGAGACCGACAAGACGGGCAAGAAGGTCACCATCAACAGCAAGGGGACCGTCGAGTCGGTGAAGTTCATGCAAGCGTTCTGGAAGGAGTGCTGCGACGAGGGCGGCCTGGCCTGGGACGACACCAACAACAACCGCGCGTTCCACGCCGGCGAGATCAGCGCGACGCTGAACGGCGCGTCGATCTACATCGTCGCCAAGCGTCAGAAGGACAAGATCAAGGACGACAAGGGCGAGCCGCTGTTCCAGGACATCGATCACGCGCCGCTCCCGGCCGGCCCCGCTGGGGCGTACCTGCTCTTCCTCAACCAGTCGCACGCGGTCATGAAGTACGGCAAGAATCAGAAGCTGGCCAAGGACTTCCTGCGCTGGCTGCACAAGCCTGAGAACTACGGCAAGTGGTTCACCACGCAGGAGGGTTATTCGGTCGGCGCGACCAAGAAGTGGGAGAACGAGCCCATGTGGGGCAAGCTCGACGAGCCGCTCAAGATGTTCCGCACGGCCGCGCGGAACACGCGGTTGTTCGGCTACGCGGGGCCCTCCACGGCCAAGGCCACCGAGGGCTTCACGAAGTACATCGTCACCGACATGTACGCCAAGGCCGTGCAGGGCATGCCGGCCGAGGACGCCGTGAAGTGGGCGGAGACCGAGCTGAAGAAGATCTACGAGGCGTAGTCAGCCCGGGAGGGCGCGATGGATCGCAGGGGCTTTCTGAAGACGACAGGCGTGGCGGGCATCCTGGCCGCGGGCCGCGCACCCGCTTTCGCGCAGGGCACGAAGCTGCACCTGTTGCGCTGGGTGGACTTCGTACCCGCCGGCGACCAGATCCTTCGCCAGCAGCTCCTCCCCGACGCCGGCAAGGCGCTGGGCGTCGAGGTCCAGCTCGAGACGATCAACGCCAACGATCTGCAGCCCCGCATCACCGCCGCCATCCAGTCGGGCTCGGGCGCCGACATCATCATGACGCTCCACAATTGGCCCCACCTCTACAAGTCGAGCGTCGTCGACGTCACCGACGTTGCCGAGAGCATTGCCAAGGACCAGGGCGGCTTCTACGCGCAAGCCGAGCAGGCCGTCAAAGACGGCAAGCAGTATCTGGCCGTCCCGTTCGGCGTCAACGGGCTTCTCATCGCCTATCGGAAGTCGTGGTTCAAGGAATCCGGTGCCGAGACCCCGCCGAAGACGCTCGACGAATACCGGCAGCTCGGGACGCGACTCAAGAAGAAGGGCCACCCGATCGGCCAAACGCTCGGCCACACCTTCGGTGACGCGCCAGCCTGGAGCTATCCGATGCTCTGGAACTTCGGTGCGGCGGAGCGCGACCGCCAGGGCAAGACCAAGCTCGACAGCAAGGAAACGGTCGAGTCGGTCAAGTGGATGACGGCATTCTGGAAGGACGCGTGCGACGAGGGTGGTTTCGCCTGGGACGATACGAACAACAACCGCGCGTTCCTGGCCGGCGAGATCGCCGCTACGCTCAACGGCGCCTCGATCTACATCGCGGCCAAGCGCCAGCAGGACAAGATCAAGGACGAGCGTGGGGAGCCGATGTGGCGTGACATCGACCACTTCGCCATTCCGGCTGGACCGGCGGGGACGTGGGGCTATCACATCCCGTTCGCCCACATGGTCATGAAGTACGGAAAGAACCAGAAGCCGGCCAAGGATCTGCTCAAGTGGCTCGGCAGCAAGGACCAGTTCGTCAAGTGGTTCGAAGTGATGGAGGGCTTCTCGGCCGGATCCACGAAGTACTGGGAGCGGAATCCGCTGTGGGGTCGGCTCGACGACGCGATGAAGCTCTACCGCACGGCCGCTCAGGCGTCCCGGATCATCGGGTGGGAGGGCGCGCCCGACGCCAAGGCGAGCGAGGTGTACTCCAAGTACATCGTCACCGACATGTACGCCAAGGCTGCGCAGGGGTTGGCTCCAGCCGACGCGGTCAAGTGGGCGGCCGCCGAGTTGCAGAAGATCTACGGATAGATGAGCAAGCCGATCGCGGGCGGGTCCGACGGCGCTGCCGGTCTCGAGGTGGCGCTGCCCCGTCCGCGCGCGATCCGCCCGCGCACCGGCGGCCACGTCCTCGAGAACGAGCGTCTTCTCGCCTTCGCCCTGCTGTCGCCGACGATGGTGCTCCTCGGCATGTTCATCGCGTATCCCTTCGTGATGGGCGTCTGGTTGTCGCTCTCCAGCACGAGCGTGGGCAACATCGGGGAGTTCGTCGGGGCCCGCAACTTCGTCAAGGCCTGGAACGATTCGATCTTCCAGACGGCGTTCAAGAACACGTTCATCTACACGTTCTGGGCCACCATCTTCAAGTTGTCGCTCGGCATGTGGCTGGCCCTGCTCCTGAACCGCAGCTTCCGGGGCAAGCGCATCGTGCGCGCGTCGATGCTCCTGCCCTTCATCGTGCCCACCGTGCTGTCGACCTTCGCGTGGCGCTGGATGTTCGATCCGACCTTCAGCGTGCTGAACTGGCTCCTGTACCAGAGCGGCTTCATCGTCACCAAGCTGCCGTTCCTGTCCGACGGCACCTACGGCATGTGGTGTGCGATTACCGTCAACACGTGGCGCGGCATGCCGTTCTTCGCGATCACGCTGCTGGCCGGGCTCCAGACGATCAACCCCGACTTGCACGAGGCCGCCTCGCTCGACGGCGCCAACGGCTGGCGGCGCTTCTGGAACGTGACCTGGCCGCTGCTCAAGCCGGTGACGCTCGTTGTGGTCGTCTTCTCGGTGATCCAGACGTTCTCCGACTTCCAGCTCATCTACGTGCTGACCGGCGGCGGCCCGGCCAACGCCACGCACCTGCTGGCGACGTACGCCTATCAGATCGGCGTGGCCACCGGCCTGCTCGGCGAGGGCGCGGCCATCTCGCTCTTCATGCTTCCCGTCCTCTTCGTCGTCGTCTGGCTCCAGCTCCGCTATCTCCGGAGGCTCGAAGGCGCATGATCGCCAGCACCGAACTGCGACCTGGAGTCACAACGATGATCGGGCGTGCGGAGCCCCAGGTCCATCGCCGACCGTCGATTGCACATGCGGCGCCTTGTGTCGTTCGCCGACTATGGACTGCATGTGCGGAGCCCCGTGTACCTCGCCGGCCGTCGATTGCAGATGCGGAGCCCCGCGTCGTTCGCCGACTGTGGATTGCGCGTGCGGAGCCCCGGGCATCTCGCCGACCGTCGATCAGGCATACGGAGCCCCGTGTACCTCGCCGACCGTCGACCGGGCGTGCGGAGCCCCGCGTACCTCGCCAACCATCGATCGCGGGTGCGGAGCCCCGCGTACCCATCGCTCGCCACCCTCGGTTCTACGCGAGCTGGAGTCATCGATAAATGGTCATCGAGCGGCGGTGGAAGAAGTGGGTGTTCTTCTACATCCCGCTGACCGTCTTCGTCGTCGGCACGCTCTTTCCCTTCTACTGGATGTTCGTGACCGCGATCCGGCCGGACTCCGAGCTGTACCGGTCGTGGCGGGCGGTCAACAACGCGCCGTTCTGGACCCTCCATCCCACGCTCGAGCACTTCCAGGACCTGATGGCGAAGACGACGTTCCCGGTCTGGCTCTGGAACACGTTCTTCATCGCCGTGGTGTCCACGCTCATCTCGCTCTTCTGCGGGCTCCTGGCCGGGTACGCGCTCGCCCGCCTGAAGTTCCCGATGGCCGGCACGCTCGGCACGTCGATCTTCGTCACCTATCTCGTGCCGCCCACGCTCCTGTTCATCCCGCTCGCCGACATCATCCGGAACTTTCAGCTCGGTAACACCCCGTGGGCGCTGATCCTCACCTACCCGACCTTCCTGGTCCCCTTCTGCACCTGGCTCTTGATGGGCTACTTCAAGACCATCCCCAAGGAGCTCGAGGAGTGTGCGCGCATCGACGGCGCCACGCGCTTCGGTGCCATGGTGCGCATCATCTTTCCGATCGCCGTCCCGGGCATCCTCTCGGCCGGCATCTTCGCGTTCACGCTGTCGTGGAACGAGTTCATCTACGCGCTGGTCTTCCTCTCCTCACCCGAGCGGAAGACCGTGCCGGTGGGCGTGGTGTCGGAGCTGATCCGCGGTGACATCTACTTCTGGGGCCAGCTGATGGCGGGAGCGCTGCTCGGTTCGATCCCGGTCGCGCTCGTCTATTCGTTCTTCGTGGAGTATTACGTGACGGGGCTCACGGGCTCCGTCAAAGGGTAAAGGAGATCGCGATGGCGCAGGTCCTCATGAAAGATCTGAACAAGAAGTACGACGAAGTCCACGCCGTGAAGGACGTGAACCTGCACATCCGCGACAAGGAGTTCGTCGTCCTCGTCGGGCCCTCCGGATGCGGCAAGTCGACCACGCTGCGCATGGTCGCCGGCCTGGAGGAGATCACCTCCGGGGAAATCTCGATCGGCGATCGCGTGGTCAACGACCTGCCCCCGAAGGACCGGGACATCGCGATGGTGTTCCAGAACTACGCGCTCTACCCGCACATGACCGTGTACGACAACATGGCTTTCGGCCTCAAGATGCGCAAGTTCCCCAAGGCCGAGATCGCCAAGCGCGTCCACGAGGCGGCCGAGATCCTCGGCATCCAGGAACTGCTCAAGCGCAAGCCGCGCCAGCTCTCGGGCGGCCAGCGCCAGCGCGTCGCCGTCGGGCGCGCCATCGTCCGCCATCCCCAGGTGTTCCTCTTCGACGAGCCGCTGTCCAACCTTGACGCCAAGCTCCGGGTGCAGATGCGCGTCGAGCTCAAGCGCCTGCACGACCGCCTCGAGACCACCGCCATCTACGTGACCCACGACCAGGTCGAGGCCATGACGCTCGGCGATCGGGTCGTCGTGATGAAAGACGGCTGGGTGCAGCAGGTGGGCGAGCCCCTCGAGCTCTACTCGAAGCCGGCCAACCGCTTTGTGGCCGGCTTCATCGGCTCGCCGGCCATGAACTTCATCGAGGCCGGGATCAAGGACGGCGGCGCGCTGTGGGCGGAGACGGCCGGCTTCCGCGTGAAGATCCCACCCGACCGCGCCGAGCGCCTGAAGTCCTATGCGGGGCAGCCGGTGACGGTCGGCATCCGGCCGGAGGACCTGCGCCCGGCCACCGGCGGCGATTCCTCCGACTACACGATCGATGCCGTCGTCGACGTGGTCGAGCCCCTCGGCTCCGAGATCCTGCTCGACGTCAAGGCTGGCTCCAACACGATGGTGGCGCGCGTCGAGCCCACCGTGCGCGTCAAGGTGCACGAGCCGATCCGTCTGGCCCTGAACGCCGCGCGGCTGCACTTCTTCGACAAGAAGAGCGAGGCCGCAATCTGATGTTGGAGGGGGCCACCACGGCCCCCTCTTCCGGAGTTGGGGGGACCCGTACCGCTTCCCCCCAAACCCCCCTCTCTCAGGCGAGGCCCGAACTGCGAAGGCGCGCTCGGCGACGGGAGATCGCGACCGCCTATGCGCTGCTCACGCCGACCCTGCTGCTGCTCGTTCTGGTGTTGGCGTATCCCCTCGCCTGGGAAGTGTGGATCAGCCTGACCAACTTCTCGCCGCTCAACGACGGCCCGACCGCATTCATCGGCGTCGCCAACTACCGGCATCTCCTGTCCACCGAAGAGTTCTGGCGCTCGGCCACCGTGACGGTCGTCTACGCGCTCGTCACCAGCGCGGCGAAGCTCGCGCTGGGCATCGGGTTCGCGCTCTTGCTGGCGCGGCCGTTCCGGGGGCGCGCGCTCGTCTTCCTGGCGATCTTCCTGCCCTGGGCCTACCCGGCCAGCGTCAGCGTCATCGGATGGTACTGGACGTTGAGTCCTCCCATCCCCACCGCCTACAGCGTGTTCATGGGGACCATGAAGTATGCGGTCGATGGCGCATTCGGCGGCGGCGCCTGGGCCTTTCTGAGCGTGATCCTCTTCAATATCTGGCGGGGCAGCTCGTTCATCGGGGTGTTCCTCCTGGCCGGCATCAACGCGATTCCCCCTGAGCTCTTCGAGGAGGCGCTCCTCGAGTCCAAGAGTCGCTGGCAGCGCTTCTGGCTGGTGACGGTCCCGTTGCTGAAGCCGTTCATCGCGCTCGCCATCTTTCTGTCCCTCACCACCGCCTTCGCCGACCTGGCCAACGTCTGGATGCTGACGGCGGGGCGCATCGTCTTCCCGGTCGTGGGCACCCACGCCTACTGGCTGGCCATCAAGGGGGGACAGTACGGGCCCGCGGCCGCGCTCTCGTTGATGCTCGTCCCCGTCCTGCTGGCGACGCTGCTCGTCCTGTTTCGGATCTTCGACTCTCCGGAGGCGACGCACGCATGAATCCCCGCCCCTGGTGGCGGAAGCTCGGACACGGGAGCCTGCTGGTCCTGGCCACGGTCTATTGCCTGTTCCCGATCTACTTCATGCTCGTGCAGTCGCTCAAGTCGGCCCACGAGGACGTCTTCGGCAACCCGCTGATCGTGACGAGCCCGACCTTCGAAAACTTCGCGGAATTGTTCGAGCGGGAGGGCGAGGTCCGCGGGTTCGTGGGCCGCGCGCTCCGTCGCTCCTATCCGTTCCTCGACTGGCTCGAGAACACGATCGTCGTGTTCGCCGGCTCGGTGGCGGTGACGCTGGTGGCGAGCATTCTGGCCGCGTACGCCATCGGCCGGCTCCGCCCTCCCGGGTTCCGGTGGTGGCGTCGGATCATCTTCGCGACCTACGTGATTCCTCACACGATTCTGTTCGTCCCGCTCTACCAGGTCGTGATCCGGCTGCACCTGGACGACAACCTGCTGGCGCTCCTCCTCGTCTATCCGACGCTCGCGCTGCCGTTCTGCGTCTGGGTCCTCTCGACGCACTTCCAGCACTTCCCCCGGGAGGTGGAGGAAGCGGCGCTGATCGAGGGCGCCAGCCGCGCCCGTGCGTTCTGGAAGATCATCCTTCCCATGAGCCGGCCCGTGATCGTGGCCTCCGGGATCTTCACCCTGGGAACGATCGCCAGCGATTTCATGTTGGCCTCCGTCTTCCTCCTCAGCGCCCACAACCAGACCATTCCGGCCGGCCTCGCGACGATGGAGGTGGCTCTCGACGAGCTGCTGGCGGTCGCCGGCATCAACTTGATGGCGATCCCGGTGGTCATCATCTGCGCCGTCTTCGCCCGCGGCTACGTGCGCGGGCTCACCGCGGCAATGGTCGAGGGGAGCTGAGGCTAGCGGCCGGTCGCGACGATCCGGACGATCCGGTGGAGGGCAGTCTCCGCGATGTAGATGGCGCCCGACCGATCCACGGCCACCCCCTGCGGATCACCGAGGTCATGGGCGAGACTCGTCACCACGCCGGCCGAGGCGACACGGTACACCTCGCGAATGTGGAAGCCGGCGCTCACCAGCACGCTGCCGTCCGGCGCGACCGCCATGCTCGTGCGGTGGAAGTGCCCGGAGGGGAGCCGGGCGAGGCTCCGCAGTTTCCCCTCTGCCGAGAGGATCACCATTTCGCCGATCGAAGAGAGCAGGACAAACTCGCCCTGCTCGAGCGGCGCGACGGCGACGAAGCGGTGCATCGGCTCGCCGGGAACCCGTCGCATTGGTGGCGGCGGGAAGAACGGGGCGATGAGCTCGAGTCGCCTCGGCAGCGGCGTGTTCTCATCGGGATCGATGCGGAAGACGATCGGCCCCGTGTAGTTCTCGGCGGCGAGCGACTCGAGCGACGACGGCGGCGGGGACTCCGAGCGGAGCTGGCTCTCGAAGCTCGCATAGTCCAGCACGATCAGCCGGCCGTGCTGGTCAGCGGCCAGGCTCGACCCGCCGAGCAAATGGTTGAGACCGACGGCCACGGGCGTGAGGCGCTGATCCGCCGTGAGCCGATAGATCCGATTGCCGTTCTCTTCTCCGAGGAACAGACCGCCCGTCCTGGCATCGACCGCGAGACTTCCGAACACGGCCTTACGGGGCCCCTCGGCAAACGGGATGACGACCCGCGGGGCGAGGGAGCCGTCGACGGGCTGGGGGGACGCCGGATCGAGCCAGAAGATCTCCGCGGCGGAATCGCCCCGCCAGCCGTGGCTCAGGACGATGAGAGATCCGGCGGCGGAAAACGCGAGCTGCGCCGGTCTGGGTATCCCCATCGCCACGACTTCGATGCGCAGCCCGGGCGCCAGCCCAACACCCGCGGCCCGCAGCGGCAGGACGAAATCACCGGTGAAGCTCAGCCCAACAGCGAGGACAGCGGCCGCCCAGGCGATCGACCACCGAGAAGGGCGGCGGCGTCCGTTTCCGATCATTCGGGCTCGGGCTTCTGGATCGGGTCCGGCCGCCCGGGATAGCCGATGTGGAGCATCAGATACTTCACGGGCTTGTCGGTTTTGTTGGTGTGGTTGTGCCACCACCCACCGTTGTCCATGAAGGACTGCCCGGCGGCGTGATACTGGGCCCCCTGGATGCCGACAGGGCCGGCCTCGTAGAACGTGGTCAGGATTCCCTCGACGACGTAGATGTAGGTCGGCACCCTGAACTGCTGGCGCCCGGTCTGGCCGCCCGGCTCCAGAGCGACCGTCCCGCCGGTGATGAGGATCGGCGCATTGACCGTCGCGGAAAAGCCCCCCAGGGACGTGACGAGGTTTCTGACCGTGACCCCCTTGGGGTCTTTGGAGTCCTGGGCGTCGGCAGGCAGGCCCGCGACGCCGACGACGAGCGTGATGGTGAGGACGACGAACATTTTCCTGAGCATGACGTGGCTCCTCCGCGGCTACGAGGTCAGCGTCGACTGCGTCGTCGGACGTTCGGCGAACGTCCCGTACTTCACCGAGCACCTCCCCGACATCGACGGCGGCGCCGGACCGGCGTGCGAGCACGCCAGATCGCCGTCTACTTCACGACGCCGCCGGTGATCCCCTGGATGAATCGATCGAGGAAGAAGTTGTAGAGAATCGCCACGGGCAGCCCGACCAGCAGCGCGGCGCCCATCAGCGAGCCCCAGAAGTAGACGTCGCCGCGGATCAGCTCCGTCGGCACGCCCACCGGCACCGGCTTTTGATCGCCGGGAGAGACGAACGCCAGCCCGTAGAGGAAATCCTGCATCGAGAGCGTGAAGGCAAAGATGACCGCCGTCAGCACCCCCGGGACGCTCACCGGGAGCACGACGCGGATGAACGCGCCGAGCTGGCCGCAGCCGTCGACGCGGGCGGCTTCCTCCATCTCCATCGGCACCGTCTTGAAGAAGCCCATCATGAGCCACGTGCAGAACGGGACCGTGAAGGTCGGATAGACGAGCACCAGCGCCCACCACGAGTCCTGGAGTCCGAGTGTCGCCACCACGCGCGAGAGCGGAAGGAACAGGATGATGCCCGGGACCAGATACGTCATGAAGATGGCGATGCCGATGTTCTCGGCGCCGGGCAGCCGGAGCCTGGCCAGCGCGTAGCCCGCCGGCACCGCGGTCAGGAGCGTGATGATAGCCACCCAGGTCGCGATCATCATCGTGTTGACGATCCAGGATCCGTAGTTCGTCTGATAGAAGAGGATGTTGAAGTTCTTCAGGGTGGGCGCCATGTTGAACCAGAACGGAATGTTCTCCATCCGGTAGAGGTCGGGCTCCTGCTTGAACGCGGTGATCACCATCCAGTAGATGGGAAAGACCGCGATCACCAGGAAGGGCGTCAGGCCCGCGTAGACCAGCAGGTGACGACGGACCTCCTTTTGCCGCGTGGTCCGCGGGGTCGCCATGACCGCTCTACCACTCCCTGCGCTTGATGTTCCGGAGCACCAGGATCAGCGCGGGGAGCAGCAGCGGAACGAGGAAGAGCGCGATGGCCGCGCCGCGGCCGAGGTTCCCGGCCTGGATGCCGATCTGGTACGCGAGCACCGGGAGGATCTTGGTCGCGTTGGCGGGACCGCCCTGGGTCAGCAGGTACACGACGCTCAGGTCGGACAGCGTGAACACGGTGTCGAACAGGAACCCGATCATCAGGATCGGGAAGATCATCGGCGTCACGATGTGGCGGAAGCGCTGGAAGAACGTGCAGCCATCGACCTTGGCGGCGTCGAGGACTTCCAGCGGGATCGCGGTGAAGCCGGCCAGCAACACGATCGCGCTGAACGGGAAGGTGCGCCACACGTTGACCGCGATGCAGGCGGCCAGCGCCAGTTTCGGCTGGCCGAGCCAGACGGGCCAGCTCTCCGAGCCGTAGCTGCCGATCAGCCCGGCCCGGCTGAGGACCCAGTTGATCACGCTGAACTGCGAGTCGTACATCCACTTCCACGAGAGCACGCTGATCGCGATGGGCAGCGTGAACGGGATGACGACGAGGCCGCGAATGAGCTTCTTGCCCCGGAAGTTCTGGAGGAGGAGGAACGCGAGCGAGGTACCGAGGAGGCCCTTGAAGATGGCGGCCACCACCAGGAACACGACGCTGTTCCGGAAGGCGATCCAGAACGTGTCCATCTCCCAGGCGGCCCGGAAGTTCTCCAGGCCGACGAAGTGAGCGACCGGATCGCCCACGTTGGCGTCGCTCACGGCGAGCCACAGCGAGAACAGGAAGGGCGCCCCGACCAGCAGCAGCACGTAGAGCGCGGCGGGCGCGAGCAGGGTATAGCCGAAGGTCTTGCGCTGCGCGGAGTGCGTGCGCCACCACGACGCGTGCGAGGTGGGCAGCACAGGTGCCGAGACAACAGCGGCCCGGGCCGATGGCTCCGGGCCGCCGTGCAGGGAGGCTGTCGTCATGCCCTCTTGTGCTTCGAGAAGATCCGCTGGTACTCCCCGACACCCCACTTCATCACGTCGTCGACGGACTGGCCCCGCGCCACCCGCGTGAACATGTCGGGCAACACGAACAGGTTCACGACCTCCTGCACGGGCGTCGTGAAGGGACCGGGATAGCCGTAGAACGCGACGATCTTCGGGAAGTCCTGCAGGATCTGCATCTTCGGATCGCTGCCGATGATCGGCATCGGCTTCTGCGCGTCGCCGAGCAGGTAGGGCATGTTGTAGCCACGGCTCTGAACCATGCCGTCCTTGAACTCCTCCATGAAGTGGACGAGGAATTCCTTGGCCGCCGGCTGGTTCTTCGAGAACTTCCAGATCATGTAGACGTTGGCGGCCGACGTGCTGACGCGCTTGCCGCCCGGCCCGGCCGGCTCCATCGCGATGTGGGTGTTCTTGAACACGTCGGGGTTCGTGTCCTCGGTGGTGCGGTAAGCCGAGATCGCGTCGTGGATCCAGCAGCCGACACCGGACGCGAGGAAGCGATTGTCGGAGGCGTCGTCCCAGGAGAAGACCTCCGGGGTCATGCCCTCGTCGAAGAGCGCCTTCGCGAAGCGGAGCGCCTCCCGCGTCTCCTTCGAGTCGATCAGGATGTTCTCGCCGGATGGATCGGTCTCGGCCCCGCCGAAGCTGAAGAGCACCGAGCGCCAGTTGAGGTTGGCGTCCGCGCACTGCGAGAACTGGATGCCGGTCGGGTGGCCCTTGGGCTTGAGCGTGCGCGCGGCGACCCGCGCCAGCTCCCAGGTGTCCGGCGCCTTGAGGTTGTTGGCGTCGAAGAGATCCTTGCGATAGAGCATCGGGAGCAGGATGTAGAACATCGGGATGCCGTACTGCTTGCCCTCGACCTCGACGAGCGGCTTGGCCGTCGGGATCCAGCCGCCACGCTTCTTGCCGATCGAGTCGTAGATGTCGCTGACGTCGGCCAGGCTCTTGTAGTAGAGCCGCGTCAGGATCGACGAGCCGTTCATGATGATGTCGTGGCCCGCCCCGGCGGCGAACTCGGCGGCCATTCTCGCCGGCAACTCGAGATGCGGGATGTGGTCCACGCGGACCTTGACGCCGTTCTTGTCACCCCAGTCCTTCACGAACTTGTTGTCGAACCACGCGTCGTAGGCCGGGATGAAATGGCTCCACTGGAGGATCCGGAGGGTCGTCCCTTTGATCTGCGCCGGCGCCTGACGGGCATCGAGCATCGTGAGCAGCGCGCTCGTCGTCACGCCGGCCCCGGCAACGGTGAGGAATCGCCGACGGCTGACGGTGGAGGGAGTGAGGGCCGGTTGTGAAACACTCATCGCAGACCTCCTTGAGGAGTGGCCAGGCGTCTAGAGAAGAACCCCCGAACGCGGGAACGGTAGGTGTTTCTAATCACGTACGGCAACTCTTGTCAAGTCACGGACCCGGTAGTCGCCGACGGCGTCACGGAACCGCTCGGCCCGGACGCCCTCGATCTCGACCAGCGTCACCTCCGCCATGTACGCGACCTGGGTGCCCGGATCGAGGTGACCGACCATGCTCGCCCTTGTATCCCAGTGATAGAACGTGAGGTGGGCGTGGACCTCGCTACCGATGACGCTCCCCTGAAGCGATCCCATCTCGAGCGCCCCCTCGAAGGTCTGGTACTTCTCCTCGGGAGGGAAGCCGAAGCGGGCGAAGGTGTGGATCTTGGCGCGCTGCAGCGAGCCGATCCCGCTGACGATCGTGGCGGTCTCGATGCCCTCTTTCTGGACCACGTCCTGGAGGCCCTCGAGGAGGAAATCATCGCGTTCGAAGATCGCCAGGATGATCCTCGGCGCGCCCTCCGACACGAAGTAGTGCATCGCCGCCCTCCGACCGAGCGTTGGGCCAGCACCCTACACGTCGGCGCCGCGCTTGTCAAAGCACGAGTGGTATCCTGCCAGCCGTGCGCCGGCCCCTGCTCGGCCTCCTCGCCGCCCTCGTGGTCGTCGGGGCCATCGCCGGAGCGCTGGCCTGGCTTCTCAACGATCCCAAGCTCCCGACAGGCGCCAGCCACGCCGAGCGCCTGTACTACGCCTACTGCGTGACCTGCCATGGGGTCGATGGACGTGGATCGTGGCGGGCGGCGCTGTTCCTGATCCGGCCGGGCGATCTCGCGAGCGCGGCGCGAAGCCGTCCCGAGCGTTATCTCTTCGACATCATCAAGCACGGGGGCGCGCCGCTCGGGCGGCCGGGAATGCCGGCCTTCGGGTACCACCTCAGTGATGCCGACATCGAAGCGCTCGTCGCGTATCTGAAGACGCTCGACCGCCGGCCTGCTCGGTAGGGGTCAGGGTTCCTTTTCGATCCTGACGAGGACGAGCTGATCGTCTCGCTGGCGGACCGCCAATCGGACACGATCGCCGGGACGCACGGCGGCGGCGTCGAGCTGGGCGGGCTCGGAGGACACTGCCATCAATTCCATCGCCTTCATACCGAGCGCGACGACGGCTTCGTGCCGCACGAGGAGCAGATCAGCGGCGGGGCGGGCCATCACCTGGCCGCGCACTTCGTAGGCCCGTGGGCTGATGATCGTGCCCCACAGGGCAGCGGCGAAGGCCGCCAGCAGGCCGGCGAAGACGAGCGCGAGGAGCCAGCGCGAGCGAACGGGTGGAGGCGTTGAGCCGATCGCGGGGCGCTAGGGCGCGCCCATCCCGTACCCGGAGGTCGAGTGCGTCCGATCGGGACGGATGTCGTCTCCGGTCACGATCCACGGTCCCCGGCATCCTTCTTCCACCACACGCGTGGACTCCCTGTAGGCCGTGCCCAGGGTGACCGCGAACAGCGCGATGCCGAGCGCGGACCCGATACCACAGAGAACGACGTTGAAGGGCGCCTTGGCCACCGTGATCACGGTCGCCGCCGTGTTGTAGCCGGCGCCGCCGAACAGCGACGGTCGCTCGCTGGTCGCAGGCACCGCGTCGGGGGTAACTTCGGTCTGGGCCGCCGGCTGAGCCGCCTGCTGCGCCATCACCGGCGACAGCGGGCCGGTCGCCAGCAGAGCCACGACCACCGCAAGCGCGATCATTCGAGGGCCCATCGTCACGTCCTCCTTGCCTCAGGTCGACAACACGTACATCCCATCATAAGCGCCGGCAGGCAGGGCCGTCCCGGCAATTTACGGCGCGGCAGCCGACGCGGCGTAAGTCCGCGTCAGGCTATATAATCCCCCAACATTTCGCCCCCGGAGGACATCCCATGAAGCTCGTACGCTTCTCACAGAACGGTCAGTCGCCGAAACTCGGCGCCCTTCAGGGTGACCGGATCGCCGACCTTCAGGCGAGTCTGGCCGCCACGCTCGCCAAGCGAGGCGTGGCCCGGGCGCAGGCCATCGCCGCGGCCCTCGTGCCGGAGTCAACGCGTGAGTTCCTCGAAGGTGGCTCCGCCAGCCAGGACGCGGTCGCTTCCATCACGGAATGGGTGACCGTCCCGCGCAGCGCGGCCAGGCTGCACGCGCCCATCGCGGACCCGAGCAAGTTCATCTGCATCGGTCTCAACTACCGCGACCACGCCGAGGAGGCCGGCCAGCCGATCCCCAAGGAGCCGCCCATCTTCCCGAAGTGGAACACCGCCATTCTCGATCCGGGCGAGCCGATTCTGCGTCCGCGCGGATCGAAGCAGCTCGACTGGGAAGTGGAGCTCGGCGTCGTCATCGGCCGGACCGCGCGCTTCGTGCCGCGCGAGCGCGCGCTCGACTACGTCGCGGGCTACACGAACGTCAACGACGTGAGCGCCCGCGACTTCCAGTTCATCACCAGCCAGTGGGCCGCGGGCAAGATCGGCGACACGATGGCGCCGATGGGGCCGTACATCGCGGACCGGACGGAGATTCCCGATCCCCACGTCCTCGAGCTGAAGCTGTGGGTGAACGGCGCGCAGATGCAGAACGGCAACACCAAGACGTTCATCTTCGACGTCCGCTACCTCGTGAGCTATCTCTCGAACCTCATCACGCTGTCGCCCGGCGATCTCATTGCCACGGGCACGCCGCCCGGTGTCGGGTTCGCTCGCAAGCCACCGGTCTTCCTGCAGCCGGGGGACTCGTGCCGCCTCGAGATCACCGGCCTGGGCACGCTGGAGAATCCCGTCAAAGACGCGTGAGCGGACCGGGATGTCGATACGGGTGACTGGTTGACCGCCGGGGACGCGCGTCCCCGGCATCAACCATGCTTCAGAGGTACACTGCGACCATGCTAGACCTGCTCACCGGGCTCGTCGTCTCCAACACGACGAAGATCGTCCTGCTCTCCCTCGACGGCCTGGCCGGGCTGCCCCACCTGAAGACCGGCCGGTCGGAGATGGAAACGGCGAGCCTGCCGAACCTCGACGCGCTCGCCACCGAGGCCGCCTGCGGATTGCTCCGCCACGTGGCACCGGGCATCACACCGGGCAGTGGCCCCGGGCACCTCGGGCTCTTCGGTTATGACCCGCTGCGCTACCCGGTGGGCCGCGGTGTGCTCGAAGCGCTGGGCATCGAGTTCGACCTCCGAGCCGGCGACGTGGCCGCTCGCGGGAACTTCTGCACCGTCGACGCGGCGGGCCGCATCACCGACCGGCGGGCCGGGCGCATCTCGACCGAGGTGAACATCGGTTTGACCGAGCGGCTGCGCGACATCAGGCTTCCAGGCGTCGAGGTGCTGGTGGAGCCCGTCAAGGAGCACCGGTTCGTGCTCGTCCTGCGCGGCGCCGGCCTCGGCGGCCGCCTGAGTGAGACCGATCCGCAGACTCTGGGGACCCCGCCCCTTCCCGTGCGAGCCCTCGAGCCCAGCTCCGAGCGCACCGCCGATCTGGTCAACCGCTTCGTCGCCGAGGCACGCCAGCGACTCACGGACGCCGCGCCGGCCAACATGGTGCTGCTGCGCGGCTTCGACCAGCTGCCGGCCCTGCCCCGCTTTCCCGAGATTTTCGGCCTGCGCGCCGCGGCCGTCGCGGCGTACCCGATGTATCGCGGTCTGGCCAAACTCGTCGGGATGGAAGTGCTCAAGACCGGCTCCGGATTCGCCGACGAGGTGGCGACGCTCCGCCAGCACTGGGAGGGTTACGACTACTTCTTCGTCCATTACAAGGACACCGACAAGGCCGGCGAGGACGGCGACTTCGACGCGAAGGTGTCGGCGCTCGAGCGCTTCGACGCGTTCGTCCCCGAGATTCGCGCGCTCGGCCCCGACGTGATCGTCGTCAGTGGCGATCACGCGAGCCCCTCCGTGCTGGCCAGTCACGGCTGGCAGCCGGTACCCGTCCTGCTCTGGTCCCGCTACTGCGGCGCCGATCCGGTCAAGGCTTTCAGCGAGCGGGCGTGCGCCGCCGGAACGCTCGGCGTGATGCCGGCACAGCACCTGATGCCTCTCGTCATGGCCAATGCGCTACGCCTGACGAAGTACGGGGCGTGACACCGGAGTAGCGAGAGCGCGCTGAACCATGCGCCTGCTGCTTCGGTTGCTGGCCGGCATCTGGCTGGCGACGCTGGTCGTCACCGGTAGCTTCGCCTACCTGGAGATCCGCGAAGAGCGGACACGTCTGGAAGACGATCTCGTGCGGCGCGCCGTGCTCACCGCCGACGCCGTGCGGGAAGCCACCGAGCGCGTGGCGGGCCGCGGACCGGCAGCCAAGCCCGCCCTCGATCGCATCGCCAAGCGCTTCAACCTCAACGACCGCACGGTGGCGATCTACGACGAGCTGGGCGGCGTGCTCAATGCCGCACCCGAGATCCGCGGAGCTCTGGGACCGGTCGCTCCGCTCGTCTCCGAGGCCATTCGCACGGCAGCGCCCGTGCGCCAGCTCGTGCGCGTCGGCATGCGTCCGACGCTCGTCCAGGTGATGCCGCTCGAGCGCGACGACCGTGTCGTGGGCGCCATCGCGGTCCTGCTCGACGCCGAAGGCGTCGAGACGCACGAGCTCGCGCTCTGGCAACGGACCGCCGTCCGCCTCGGCGTCCTCATCCTCCTGCTCACCGGCATCACGTGGGTCCTCGTGCGATGGACGGTCACGCGGCCCATTGCCCGCATGGCGGAGTGGACGAAGCAGCTCAAGACGGGACAACCGGTGGCACCGCCGTCCGACGCCGACGCCAGTCTCTTCGGTCCGCTGGCCGGCGAGGTCACCGGGCTCGCCCGCACGCTGACCCGCGTGCGCGCGGCTGCCGAGCGCGAGGCGCGGCTGCGCTTGCGTGGTGAGAGCGTCTGGACCGAGGAACGCCTCAAGCAGTTCGTCCAGATGCGTTTCGGCGCCAGCCCGATCTTCGTGCTCTCGAACCGCGAGCCGGTGAGCCACGTGCGCGACGGCGCGGCCATCCGCGAACTGCAGCCCGCCAGCGGCCTCGTCACCGCGATGGAGCCGATCATGTTCGCGTGTGGCGGCGTCTGGGTGGCCCACGGCAGCGGCGATGCCGACCGGATCGTCGGCGAGCGCATCGGCCTGCCCGCTGACGATCCGGCCTACACGTTGCGCCGCGTCTGGCTCGAGCCCGACGAGGAGGCCGGCTACTACTACGGCTTCGCCAACGAGGGCCTGTGGCCGCTCTGCCACATCGTGCACGAGCGCCCGCAGTTTCGTGCCGCCGACTGGGCGCACTATCGGGCTGTCAACGAGAAGTTCGCTACGACGGTCCTGGAGGAGATGGAGAAGGTCGAGGCCCCTGTCGTGCTCGTGCAGGATTACCACTTCGCGCTGGCGTCGCGCTTCATCAAGCGCGCGCGCCCGGACGCCCGTGTCGCGCTCTTCTGGCATATTCCGTGGCCGAACTTCGAAGCGTTCGGCATCTGCCCCTGGCAGGAGGAAATCCTGCTCGGCATGCTGGGCGCCGATCTCGTTGGCTTCCACACCCAGTTCCACTGCAACAACTTCCTGGAAACGGTGGAGCGCACCATCGAGGGCCGGGTGGAGTGGGACGATTTCGCCGTCGTCCGCGGCAACCACACGACCCACGTCCTGCCGTTTCCGATCAGCGTCGCCTCCGAGCCGGACGAACGCGCGCCGGCCGTCGACAGCGAGCTCGCCACGCTCGAGACTCCCGTGGAGTTCCTCGGCATCGGCGTCGAGCGCATCGACTACACGAAAGGCCTGCCTGAGCGCTTCCGCGCCATCCGCCGCTTCTTCGAGCGGTGGCCGGAATACCGGCGGCGCGTGGTCTTCGTGCAGCTCGCGTCACCGAGCCGGAGCCGCATCCCCCGGTACCAGCAACTCCAGGAGGAGATCCACGAGATCGTCCGCCGCATCAACGACGAGATCGGCGAGTGGGGCTGGCAACCGATCGCGTACCGTGAACGCCACCACGAACACCGGGAGATCCGCGCCTGGTACCGGGCCGCGCAGTTCTGCGTGGTGAGCTCGCTACACGATGGCATGAACCTGGTCGCCAAGGAGTTCATCGCCGCGCGCGACGACGACGACGCCGTGCTCATCCTGAGCCGCTTCACCGGCGCGTCGCGCGAGCTTCGTGACGCCCTGCTCGTGAATCCCTACGACATCGAAGGCACCGCGGAGGCCATCCACCGCGCGATCGAAATGGCCCCGGCCGAGCGCCGCGACCGCATGTCGCGCATGCGCGCCCACGTGCGCGAACAGAACATCTTCCGGTGGGCGGGCATGCTGATGAGCGAGCTCACGCGGATCCCGCGCGGCGACCGCCCGGGCGTCACGGCAGCACCTGGCCCAAGCTGATGTAAGGCTTG
>WNFT01000435.1_pt1 | contig 33876 bp, 31 predicted proteins | sample 5400191 | NCBI WGS metagenome assembly WNFT01 (sample SAMN13153359, study PRJNA577476) | soil metagenome | isolation source: 80 cm saprolite under Madrone tree | place: USA:California | collected 2016-06-14 | reverse complement strand
AGGGCATCGTCCAGGATGTCGGCAGGTCGTCATGATAGTTGACGTCGACGGGCAGGTTTTCGGGCCCGTTAAAAAGGGGTCACGGCCGCTGCCGTAAGGTCTTCTTGGTTGCGGCGGCTAGATTCGAGCCAGCGACCTTGGGGTCATGAGGAATCCGGCTGCCACAGCAGCCAAGACGAGCCCCTCACTCATCACGCGCCTCGTCGCGTATGAAATTACCGGTGCGAAGGTCTTGGAGCGTCTGCTCGATCTCCGCTCGCGTATTCATCACGAACGGCCCGTAGCGGGCGATCGGCTCGTGCAGCGGCCGAGCGGCGGCGAGGAGGAAGCGCCCGCCACCTGTGCCAGCGGAGGCCTCTACGATATCGCCGTCCCCGAAGACGACGAGAGCAGGCCCATGAACCGCGGTCTGCTCCGGCCCGAAGCGGAGGTCGCCGTGGTCGACGTACGCGAACGCCGTGTGCCCACGCGGCACAGACTCGCGGAACGCCGTGCCGGGTAGCAGCGTCACGTCGAGGAATTTCGGCGCTACGGCCAGGCCTTCGACCGGCCCCAGGAGCCGCCCGCCGGACGCCTCACCGGCTATCACCCGCACATTCGCGCCCTCGCCGAGCTTTGCCTCCGTCAGCCGATCCGCTTGCAGGTCTCGATACTTCGGCCGCGTCATCTTTTCGCGTGCGGGCAAGTTGAGCCAGAGCTGCAGACCGGCGATGCCCTCGGGACGGACCTGCGGCATCTCTTCGTGCATGATGCCGCTCCCCGACGTCATCCACTGGATGTCTCCGGCACCGATGGTTCCGCGGTGTTCCAGGGAGTCCCGGTGTCGCACTTCCCCCGTCCGGACGATCGTCACCGTCTCAATCCCGCGATGCGGATGATAGGGGAAGCCCGCCTTGTAGTCGGCCGGGCTGACCGACTCGAAGTGGTCAAGTAGCAAGAAGGGGTCGAGGTTGTCGAGTGTTCGAGTCCCGATGCTGCGCCGGAGGTGAACCCCCGCTCCTTCGACGACCGGCTCCGGTGCTACGATTTGGGTTACTGGGCGTGACGTCTGGCTCACGCGTCGTGCCTCCTTCTAAAGGGGTTCCACACGGACCAGAGAAACGTCGACCGCCGATTTGCGCGGCCCTGAAGGAGAGGCTGCCAGTAGTTCGCGATCGTCGACGAGCTCGGAACGATCGACCTCAGACTGCCCGACTGCCCCCAATGGCGCATCGACTGCGTCCTCCACAGGCCTCGACTCTGTACAGATGGGATGCCCGAGCCGCTCTCGAGGATTCAGGAGCACCGCTGGGACATCGCCGTACGGGTTCTTCCTCATACCACGATACGCCCCTCGGGTGTCCCGATCATCCTGCCCCCGGCTTCCTGCCTGCCCCTTGAGGGATGGCGCAGCGGGGCCCCTACCGCCCCGCCGCTCGAACCGTCCGCTTGACACCCCCGTGATGTGAGCGCAGATTCTCCGCACTCGGCCACGTGAAGGAGTGCCGGGATGTCCTGCGGAAGGCGTGAATGACGTCTGGTGTCGACCCGGCGGTTCTGTACCCCGACGAGCGCGCGGTGCCGACCCCAGTCCTCAGGGCGCGTCGGCGCCGGTCGCTCACCGGACGGCATGAGGCCCGCCTCGCGTACGCGCTCCTACTGCCGGCGCTACTTGTGATCCTCGGCTTCGTTGCGTACCCGTTCGTCTCCGCCGTCTACCTCAGCCTCCAGAACAAGCCGGTCGGCGCGGTGGGACGCTTCGTGGGCCTCGCGAACTATGCCGAGCTGTTCCGCGACGAGGTGTTCTTCCAGACGGTCCGGAACACGATCGTCTACACCACGGTCGGCGTCAGCCTGAAGTTCGTGCTGGGTCTGACGATGGCGCTCATCCTCGATCAGGAACGGCGTTTCAACAACGTCTTCCGGATGTTATTGTTCGTTCCGTGGGCAGTGCCGGTGGTCATCGCGGCGCTGAACTGGCGGTGGATCTTCGACGACCTGAGCGGCTTCCTCAACAACTTCCTGATCACCGTCGGCTTGACCCGGGACATCATCTCGTGGCTGGCCGATCCGCGCCTGGCGATGGGGTGCGTGATCGCGGTCGTGGTCTGGCAGGGGACGCCCTTCTACACGATGACGTTCCTCGCCGGGCTCCAGGCCATCCCGCGCGAGCTGTACGAGGCAGCCGAGATCGATGGCGCCTCGGTGGTCCGGCAGTTCGTCCACATCACCGTGCCGCGTCTCCGAACGATCTTCCTGACCACCGTGATGCTCTCGACCATCTGGACCGCCACGAACCTCCAGTTCGTCCTGATCCTGACGCGGGGGGGACCAGCCAACCGGACGGAGATCTTCCCGCACCTCGCCTACGTGACGGCCCTCGGCGCCCGGCGCCTCGGGATGGGGGCGGCGGTCTCGCTGGCTTTCTTCCCGCTGCTCGTCATCTTGATCGTCCTGCTCACGCGTCGCATGTTGCGCCAGACGGACGACTAGGACGATGCCGCGAACGACGTCGGGCACGCGTCGCCTCTTTCGCTGGATCGGCAACGGCCTCCTCCTCGTCATGCTGGTCTGGACCCTGGTGCCCTTCTACTGGATGATCGCGACCTCGCTCAAAGCAGATCGGGAGATCTACGGGTTTGAGGCGACGCTCGTTCCGCACCATCCGACCCTGGCCGCCTACGTCCGCCTCTTCCAGCAAACACCGTTCCTGAAATACGTGCGCAACTCGACGATCATCGCGGTATCGACCACGGCCGTGTCCCTCGTCTTCGGCTGCCTCGGCGCGTACGCGCTTGCCCGACTGCGCTTCCGGGGGCGCCGGCTGATCGCTCGCGGGTTGGTGTTCACGTATCTGGTGCCGCCATCGCTCCTCTTCATCCCGCTCTTCGCCATGATGTCAGCGCTCTCGCTCGTCGACACGCACCAGGGCCTCATCCTCGCGTATCTCGGGTTCACGGTACCGTTCTGCACCTGGCTCCTCATGGGGTACTTTCGATCGGTCCCGCTCGAGCTCGAGGAAGCGGCCCTGGTCGACGGGTGCACGCGCCTGGGTGCCCTGATCCGCGTCGTCCTCCCGATGTCCCTGCCGGCGCTGGCGGTCGTCGCCTTCTTCTCGTTCACGCAGGCCTGGAACGAGTTCCTCTACGCCAACGTGTTCGTCAATAGCGTCGAGGTCCGGACGATCACGACGGGCCTCACGCTGTTCATCGTCGAGGATGTCTTCTTCTGGGGGCCGATGATGGGGGCGGCGTTCCTGAGCGCGCTGCCCCCGCTGGTCGTCTACCTGGTCTTCCAGCGATGGGTGGTCAAGGGCCTCACCCTCGGCGCTGTGAAGGGCTGATCGGACGGGAGGGTCGGAACATGACGAAGACCAACGTGACCCGGCGGCAGATGTTGAAAACTGCGGCGGCGGCGAGTCTGGCCACGACCGGGCCGTGGTGGCTCGTCCGCGGGAGCCACGCGGCGCGCGCCAAGAAGCTCGTGTTCTGGCAGCTCCCGAACTTCACTCCGCTGGCCGACCAGCTCCAGAAGGAGCAGGTCTACGAGTTCGCGAAGTCGGCCGGGCTCAAGGAGAGCGAGGTCGAGTACGCCACGGTGGCGAACGAAGGATTCGCGGAAAAGCTCGCCGCGGCCCTCGAGGCCGGCAACCCGCCGGACGTCGCCCGGCTGTACGAATCGAACGTCCAGTTCTATGCGGCGCAGGGACACCTCCTCGACGTCACCGACCTCGTCGACAAGATGCGGCGCGAGCCCAAGGGGATCTTCGACTCGAGCCTGACCGCGGTGCGCTACAACGGGCGCGCGTACGGCGTGCCGCTGGCCGTGAACCCGTGGCCGGTCCATGCGCGGATCGACTTGCTCGAGCAGCACAAGCTCGACTACCCAAAGACCTGGGACGAGTTCATCGAGACCTGCAAGAAGATCCAGTCTCCGCCACGCCTATTCGGCTTCGGCATGTGCCTGGGGCTCGTCGAGGACACGACCGACAACGTGATGAACCTGCTCTGGTGTTACGGCGGCAAGATGGTGGAGGCCGACAACAAGACCGTCGTGATGAACTCGCCGGAGAACGCGGCCGGAGTCAAAGTGATCGAGGCGATGTTCAGGACGCACAAGATCATCCCCCAGGGGACGATCGGTTGGGACAACTCGGGCAACAACAAGGCCTACCAGTCGCGACAGGCGGCCTTCGTCATGAACCCGACGAGTATCTACGCCTACCTGAACCAAAGCGACCCGGACCTCCAGAAGCGGACGGGCCTCTTTCCCGTGCCGGCCGGGCCCAAGGGGACCATCAACCTGATCGACACGTGGGCCTTCGGCGCCTTCAAGCAGAACCCGTACCCGGAGCTCGCGCGGGGGCTCATCAGCCATTTCATGCAGCCGGCCAACTACGACAAGATCATCCAGTCTACGGGCGGGCGCTGGGTCCCTGTTTACAAGCGCCTCTTCGACAGCCCGTTCTGGAAGTCGAAGCCCGAGTTCAAGCACTTCGTCAGCATGGCAGAGACCGGCATGCCGGTGAGTTACGCGGGCTCGCCGACCCCGGCGGCGGGCGAGGTGCTCAATACTCACGTCATCCCGAAGATGATCCAGCGGGTCCTCGTCGACAACTGGGAGCCGCCCCGGGCCCTCGCAGAGTGCCACCGGCGGATCGAAGAGGTCTACGCGCGGAACCTGAAGCTCTGAAGGCTCGTCGCCCGCGGGTCCGGAACGGCACGATGCGCCGGCTCTCCCGGTCCCTCGCCACAACCGGCGGGGCTGATCTTACGCCGCGGTGGCTGCCCGAGGACGCAACGCAGGCCGATTGGACGTGGCTCGTCAGACTGTCCGGCAAGGGCGGATGCTCGTGCGCCCGCTGGGCGTGACGTTCCGCGATCACCGCTCCTCTACCGTCCACGGCAGCGCACAGCACGGAGGAATCGCGATGGCAGCACCGGGTACCCAGCCGATTGACTCGGGACCGTGGCCCCGCTCGATGCCGCTCGCGGATTGGCAGGCGACGCGCGATACGCTGCACATGTGGATGCAGATGGTGGGCAAGACCCGGCTCGCCCTCGCGCCCCGGCAGAACCACTGGTGGCACGTGACGCTCTACGTCACGGCGCGCGGACTCACCTCGTCGCCGATCCCCTCCGGCGCCCGTACCTTCGAGATCGACTTCGACTTCATCGACCACAGCCTGATCGTGAAGACGAGCGACGGCGCCGTTCGCGACATCGCCTTGCGTCCCCAGACCGTCGCGGATTTCTATCGGGAGTATATGGCCTTGCTCGCCAGCCTCGGGATCGCGGTGAAGCTCTGGCCCGTGCCCACCGAGGCCGACCACACGATCCCGTTCACCGAGGACCGCGTCCACGCCTCGTACGACGCCGCCCAGGCCCATCGCTTCTTCCAGATGCTGCGGCAGGCGGATCGGATCACCAAGCGCTTCCAGGGACGGTTCCTCGGGAAGACGAGCCCCGTGCACTTCTTCTGGGGCGCCTTCGATCTCGCCCTCACGCGATTCAGCGGACGGCGCGCGCCGCACAAGGACACCGACGGGTGGATGCTCCGTGAGGCAAACTCACACGAGGAGATCAGTGTGGGCTTCTGGCCGGGGAGCGGCACCGTGGCCGAACCAGCGTTCTACGCGTACGCGCGTCCCGAGCCTGACGGCCTCGCCGCGACGTCCATCCGCCCCGCGGCCGCTCGCTATGATCCGGCGCTGGCCGATTTCATTCTCACGTACGAGGCGGCGTGCTCGGCCACGAGCCCGGACGACGCGGTGCTGGCGTTCTACCAGAGCGTGTACGATGCGGCGGCCGATCTCGCGCGCTGGGATCGCGCCGCGCTCGACCGACCGCCGGCGGAGTGGTCGTGACGCCGCCCTAAGGTCCCCGAACCCCCGCTGAGAAGGGACGGATGGCATGAACCATCAGTACGATCTCGTCGTCGTCGGAACAGGGGTGACATCAGCGGTGGCGTCACGATGCCGCGAAGCGGGCTGGACCGTCGCGGTGGTGGACTCACGCCCGTTCGGAGGCACGTGCGCGCTCCGGGGGTGCGTGCCGAAGAAGATCCTGGTGAGCGCGACGGAGGCGGTTCACGCCGCGCGCGACATGGCGGACAAGGGCGTGCCGGCCGCCACGCTGACGATCGACTGGGACCCCCTCATCCGGTTCAAGCGTTCACTCGTCGATCCGACACCCCAGCGCACCGAGCAGGCGTGGGCGAAGATGGGCATCGAGCAGTTCCACGGTCGGGCCCGCTTCGTGGGCCCGGCGTCGCTGGCGGTCGGCGATGATCGGCTGGCGGGACGGCGCGTCCTCATCGCGGCGGGCGCCATGCCCGCGCCGCTCAGATTCCCCGGCGCCGAGCGGCTCACGACGAGCGAGGACTTCCTGAACCTCGATCGGCTGCCGCCGCGCATCGTGTTCGTGGGGGGCGGGTACATCGCGTTCGAGTTCGCCCACATTGCCGCCCGCGCTGGAGTGCACGCGACGATCCTCCACCGAGGCGCCAGGCCGCTCGAAGGCTTTGACCCGGATCTCGTCGGCTTGCTGGTAAAGCGCACGCGGGACGTCGGAATCCGTATAGAGCTCGACACGGAGGTCCGCGGCATCGAAGCGCTCGGCGCCGATCTCGTCGTGCACGGCGCCCGGCGCGGCGAGGACCGCCGCTTCGAGGCGGATATCGTCGTCCACAGCGCGGGCCGGGTGCCCGAGATCGACGACTTGAATCTCCAGGCTGCGGGCGTCGAACGCGAGGCGCGCGGCGTCACCGTAAACGAGTTCCTGCAAAGCGTGTCAAATCCTGCAGTGTATGCGGGAGGCGACGCCGCCGCCAGCGGACCTCCACTTACACCCAAGGCCGACCACGACGTCACGGTGCTGGTCACGAATCTGCTAGAGGGCAATCGTCGCACACCGAACTACGACGGCATCGCGTCGGCCGTCTACAGCGTCCCCCCTCTCGCGTCGGCCGGTCTCACCGAGGCCGCCGCACGCGCCGCTGGGCTGCGGTTTCACACGAACTGGCAAGACAGTTCGGCGTGGTTCAACACGCGCAGGGTCGGGGAGACCACATCGGGCTTCAAGGTGCTGATCGAAGAGCAGACCGACCGCATCGTCGGCGCGCACCTCCTCGGGCCCCACGCCGATGAGATGATCAACGTCTTCGCGGTCGCCATTCGACTCGGAATTCCGGCGCGCGATTTGAAGCAGACGCTCTTCGCGTACCCGACGCACGGCTCGGACATCCGATTCATGCTCTGAAGGATGTCCATCCCGGAGACCTCCCGATGGGGGGATTCATCCCGCACGGAGAAGCCCCTGAGGGACAGCATCGCGATGATCCCCAGGAACGGCATCGGCAAGGAGGGGGCGCCCGCGCTGGCGCAATGATGCTGGAGCACCTTGGCCACCCGACGGCGCCGCGCCGTTGGGAAGGCGATCGGGCGCGCAGTGGAGGAGGACAAGACGATCACGCTCGATCTCGACGGGAGGCACCCACATCCGAGGCCCCCGACGTGGTTGGGTCTTGCCCCGGGTGACCATCCGCGGCTATCCGATCCGGTCACGGACAGGTGGCGGCGCGCGCCCGCCCCCCCGGATCTGACCGCCGGCCCCGTGAGACTGATCAGTGACGCTTCGATCTGACTCCAGTCCGTCGAACCGGTCGCTGACTGGCTCGCGCCGGCCGGCGGCCCCGCCACCACGCCCGGATCTCGCCCACGTGCTCCTGCTCGTGTGTCCAGCCCGGGGCGGGGAGCCACTCCACCACGGGGTACGCATGCGAGGGATCGCGCAACGACTCCGTCGGGAGACGCACAAACCACTGGACGAGATCGGCGTGCACGTCATCCATCCGGCGGAGCAGCGGGCGAAGGCCGAGCCGGCGCAATCGGGCGACCGACCGCGAGTTGAACCGATCGCCGTCAGCCACGCTCTCGAACCAGTGGATGCGGTTGCCCTGACCCCGCCCGATAAGGCGGAACCGACGGATGGTCTCCTCATCGCAGCTCAGGAGATGAGCCAGGACGTCCTTGACGGACCAGCGGTGCTGGGTGCGGGGCCGCAGGATCTCGCCCTCGGGCAGCCGCGCAAGGAGGGCCAGCGTCGAGCGGCGAGTCGCCGCCATGCGTCGGACGGCCTTGCGCCGCCAGGTCGCGAGTGATCGTGACCTCTGGGCAGGCATCACGGCATGACGGTAGCGGAGTCCGCGCGGCCGGTCAACCGCGCGCGCGGCCCGCGCCGGCTCCATTGCCTCGACGCTGCGATCGGCCGAGGACTGGAATGGCCCCAAACCGGGTCCACGACCCCCCACCTCGACGGGGGCACGACGATTATCGGAGCGGGTCGGTGATGGCTCCAGGCGCCGCTCCCGGACGTCCTGGACTAGTTCCGGGCGAGGTTCTTCCTGCTTGCCTAATGTCCCTTCTCCATGGACAAACGGAGGTCGGCGATGAGCGGGCCCCGTCCGGATCGCGGGCAATTTCGGCCTGATCAAGACTCGGGTATTATCGGCTCGTGGCGCGTGCCGCCAAGGGCGGGCGCCGCGCACGCATGATTGCTCTCCGCGACGTCACCAAGACGTTCGGCGCCCGCGTGGCCGTGGATCACGTCTCCCTGGCGCTCGAGCCCGGCACGACGCGTATCCTTCTTGGCTCCAGCGGGTCCGGTAAGTCCACCATCCTCCGCCTGGTCCTCGGGTTACTCGCCCCGGACACCGGAGAGATCCTCGTGGATGACGTCGTCGTCTCCCGAGGCACCCGCCGTGATGCCCTCCGTCGAATGGGCTACGTGGTCCAGGACGGCGCGCTCTACCCGCACATGACGGCGGCGGAGAACGCGACGCTGGCCGCGCGCGCCGAGGGCTGGCCGCGCGCGCGCATGGCGGCGCGCCTGGCCGGCCTCGCCGAGCTGGTCGGTCTCGAGCGGAGCCTGCTCGACCATTATCCGGCGGAGCTCAGCGGCGGCCAGCGACAGCGCACCGGTCTCATCCGCGCGCTCATGCTCGACCCGCCCGTGCTTCTGCTCGACGAGCCCCTCGGGGCGCTCGACCCCATCTCGCGTGCGGAGCTCCAGACGGAGCTCCTCCGTGTCTTCCACGAGCTGCGCAAGAGCGTGCTCCTCGTCACCCATGACGTGCGCGAGGCGTTCGTGTTCGGCACCACCATCACGCTCCTGAACGAGGGGCGGGTCGTGCAGGAAGGCACATTCGCCGACCTCGCGCGACGACCGGCCGATCCCTACGTTGCGCAGTTCTTGCGCGCGCAGGCTCCGCCGGCCGCCATGACGGCGACGCTCTAGCATGGCGTCGTGGCATCATCGACTGGGAGCGATCCTCGTCGTCGCCGCGGCGACGCTCGCCGGGACCGCCGACGGGGGCGCCACGCCCGTGCGCGTGGGCTCCAAATCGTTCACCGAGAGTTACCTGATCGCCGAGATCGTGGCCCGGATCGCCGAGCAGGTCGGCGAGGCGCCAGTGGAGCGCCGGTTCGGGCTGGGCGGGACGGGCATGGTCTACGGCGCACTGGCCGGCGGCGAGATCGACCTCTACCCCGAGTACACCGGCACGATCAGTCGCGCGATCCTGAAGGATTCGTCGGTGACCACCGTGCCGGCGCTGCGTGCGCGGATACGACCGCGTGGCCTCATCATCAGTGACCCGCTCGGCTTTGCCAATACATACGCCCTGGCCGTGCGCCGCGACACGGCGGCGCGCCTGGGTCTGCGCCGTATCAGCGACCTCGACCGACATCCCCGGCTGACGGCCGCGTTCGATCCCGGCTTCCTCGACCGCGATGACGGCTGGCCGGGGCTCCAGCACCACTACGGCCTCCGCCTCGCGGCCGTTCGCGGCATGGAGCACGCGCTCACCTACCCGGCCCTGATCAGCGGACGCGTGGACGTCATCGACGTGTTCTCGACCGACGGTCAGCTCGCGCGGACGGATCTCGTCGTGCTCACCGACGACCGGCGTTTCTTCCCCGACTACGCCGCGGCGCTGCTGGCCCGCGCGTCGCTGGCCGCCCGTCTGCCCCGGACGTGGGCGGCGCTCCAGCAACGCCTCGGGGGGCGGATCGACAATGCCACGATGGCCCGGCTCAACGCCGAAGTCGAGCTGGATCGGCGCACGTTTGCTCAGGCCGCCGCCGCGTTCCTCGGCGAGCGCGAGGCGGCGGACGCCGGCACGGCGCGCCGACGCCTCGGCCGGGACCTTGCGACGCGGACTGTCGAGCATCTGGTCCTCGTCGCCGCCTCACTGGCCGTGGCCATCGCCGTCGGGCTGCCGCTCGGGCTCCTCGCCGCCCGCCATCGGTTCCTCGGCCAGATCGAGCTGATGGGAATCAGCGTGCTGCAGACGGTCCCCGCGCTCGCGCTGCTGGCCTTCATGATCCCCCTGTTCGGCATCGGCCGGGTGCCGGCGCTCGTCGCGCTGTGTCTCTATGCGCTCCTGCCGATCGTCCGCAACACCTACGCGGGAGTCAGCAGCCTCGATCGGCAGCTCCTCGACATGGCGGCGGTCATGGGCCTGAGCGGCCGGCAGCGCCTGGCGTGGATCGAGCTGCCGCTAGCGGCGGTGACGATCATGGCGGGCATCAAGACCGCCGCCGTGCTCACGGTGGGGACCGCTACGCTGGCGGCGTTCATCGGCGGCGGCGGTTACGGTACGCTCATCGTCACCGGACTGGCGCTCAACGATGTGCCGACGATCCTGGCTGGCGCGATCCCGGCGGCGCTGATGGCCCTCGCGATCCACGTCGCCTTCGAGGCGCTCGACCGTCTGGTGGTGCCGCGACCGCTTCGTGGATCGCCCGGCAGAGCGCGATAGCGTCGTCGGCGTAGCCGGGAAACCAGGCGGTCATCCACTCCGGGCGCTCGAAGAACGCCAGCGGCGCCTGCTGCGCGCGGCGGATGGCGCCGCGGTGGACGAGACCGCTGGCGTTGATGAACGAGACGTCCTCGAGGATCCGCCCCGGCGCCAGGACGCCACCCGTGACCGGCGCGAGGCGGGCGACGGACTCCACGCTCTCGGCGACCCCGCGCAGGCAGAAGGCGTGGACCCGACGCGCGGGCCGCGGCGGCAGCGCGGCGAGCACCGCGCGCATCGTGAGCCCCGAGAAGATCGTGTCGTCTACGACCGCCACCGAGTCCGCATCGGCGACCGCGCCGAGCTGGGACGCGAGCGGCGCCGGCCCCGCCAGCGCGTAGTCGCCCGCATCGTCTTCCTCCCGCCAGACGTCCACGCGCTCGATCGTCGGGAACCAGGCCGTGCGCGTGTGAATCTCGGCCGCCACGCGAGCGCCGGCCCGGCCGAGGCCGATGGCCACCGCGAACGGGGCATGCGCGCCGCGCGCGATGAGCGCCTCGACCTGTCCCTCGAGCGTCAAGAGGATGACGCGTGGATCCCGGCGAAGCAGTCCAAGGAGAGTCTGCCCCAGCCGCTGCACGTGGGACGCGTCGCCATGAGTGCGGAGCTCCTCCGAGAGATCGTCGTAGATGTAGAGTCTCCGCGGGACCGGTGTGGCCGTCACGTGCGCTCCCTCGGGCGCGCCACCGCCAGGCCGAAGCGGTCCTCCGGGTCGGTCTGCCACTCGTCCAGGACAAGGCCGGCGTCGCCCAGCATCAGGGAGACGGACTCGCGCGTGAACTTGTAGGAGCTCTCCGTCCAGATCCCGTCGCCGACGTCGAAGTCCAGCACCAGCCCAAGCGCCCGGAGACGGACGCGCTGGGGCGCGGCGGCGAGCAGGTGCATCTCGATCCGGCTCGCCTCCGTGTTGTAGAAACTGTGGTGTCGCCAGGCCTCGGGGACGAAGTCGCCGTCGACCGCTCGGTTCACGACGCGGAGGAGGTTGCGATTGAACTCGCGGGTGATGCCGGCGGCGTCGTCGTAGGCCGCCTCGAGGACTCGCCGGTCCTTGACGAGGTCGACGCCCAGCAGGAACCGGCCGTCAGAGCCCAGGAGTCGCCGCACCTGGGCCAGCAGCGCATGCCGGGCGGGCGGATCGAAATTGCCGATCGTGCTGCCGAGGAAGAGGACGAGGCGGCGGCCGATGGGGGGCGGCAGGCACCCGAGGTGGCGCTCGAAGTCGGCCACGACCGCATGCAGATGCATCTGGGGATACTCGTCGGCCAGTGCGCCGACGGCCCGGGCGAGGCCTTCGCGGCCGACGTCCATCGCGACGTAGCGCACGTCGCGGCCGTCTGCCAGCGCGTCGAGCAGCCAGCGGACCTTGCGGCAGGCACCGGGCCCCAGCTCCACGATGTCGCGCGGGCGGAGGTGGCGCACCAGGTCCTCGGCGATATCGCGCAGGATGGCATCCTCGGCCCGCGTCAGGTAGTACTCGGGCAGCTCCGTGATGCGCTCGAAGAGTGCGGACCCGGTCTCGTCGTAGAAATACTTGGGCGGCAGCTGTCGCGGGCACGCCGTGAGCCCCCGCCGGATGTCCTCGGCCATGCGCGCGAGGACTCTGGCGTCGTCGGCGTGGACGTCGAGCAGGCAGCCCATGGCCAGTCCTCAGAGCGCCGCCGTGCGGAACCCGGCGACAATGTTGCGGCGGTGGCGCATGTAGAAGTTCCGCCACGTGCTCCGGATGAGGCGCGACCGCGTGGTCCAGCCGCCGCCGCGCAGCACCTTCTTCTGCCCGAAGTAGGGCTGCGAGTACTCCTTGTACGGATCGCACTCGAAGCCGGGGTACGGCTGGAAGGTGTCGTCGACCCACTCCCACACGTTGCCGATCATCTGCCTGCAGCCGACGGGACTGTCCCCCTCTGGCAGCGCGCGCACGTCGATGGTCCCCCCGGCGCGGAAGTCGAGATTCGCACGGACGGGGGTCGGCGGCTCGTCGCCCCAGGGGAACCGGCGCTTGCCGCCTGTCGCAGGCTCGAGCGTGGCCGCCCTCTCCCACTCGGCCTCCGTCGGGAGCCGGCGCCCCGCCCACCGGCAGTAGGCCTGGGCCTCGTACCAGTTCACGTGCACGACGGGATGCCACGGCTCGAGCGGCACCACCGCGTCGAAGCGCCGCTCCCACCAGCGGCCGTCGTGGCGGCGGACCCAGAACAGCGGGTGTTCGGCGCCCTCCCGTCGGCGCCACTCCCAGGCGCGCCGTTCCCAGAGCGGCCGCCGCCGGTACCCGCCGTCCTCCACGAACCGCTGGAACTCCGCGTTCGTCACCGGGGTAGAGGCGATGCGGAACGGCTGTACCTCGACGGGATGCGCCCATTTCTCGTTGTCGAAGACGAAGGGCTCGTCGGGTGTCGCCCCGAGGGCGAAGGCGCCGCCCGGGACGGCAACGTCACGAGGGCGGTAGGCCGGATCCAGCGGCGGCCGGGCGGGCCCGGGATCGACGCGGGCAAGGCGCGGACGCGGGTAGCCAAGGGTGTGCAGGACGAGGGTGAGGTTCTCCGTGTGCATGTCCTCATGGAGCGCGGCGAGGGTGTAGAAATACGACTCCTCTGCGCTCGGCTCGCGGGAGTCGAGCCGAGCTACGCTGCGGTATAGCACCGCGGAGATGTACTCGGCCGTTTGCCGCCGCGACGGGTAGCGATGGTCCCAGCGCTCCGAGTAGGGCACGTTGAACGCATCGTAGATGGCATCGGAGCCCGGTAGCAGCGATGCGCGGCCATCGAGGTGACCCAAGATCCAGTACTCCTGGAACCAGCCGACGTGGCCCATTTCCCAGATCGGCGGTTCCAGGAAATGGCCGCGAGCGCCCAGCATCTGCGCGTCCGTGAGGTCGTCGAGCAGCTGGAGCTCGACGCTTCGCGCATCCAGCAGCGCGGCACGGAGGGCAGTGGCCGTTGGGCGCCCTCGGGGGTCGGTCATGTGGTAAGGTCCCGATGCCGGCCCATAGTCTACCGCGACTTCCAAGCCGTGCGGAAGCCGACAGAGCCGAGGAGAGGACGAACCGACCATCAGTTCGTCTACGAACAGAACCACGGTCACGTCTTCCCAGATGGACCGAACTGATCAGCCGCGTCCCTGGGGCTACCTCACAATGCCGTTCTCGACACCACCACTGCCACGGGTGTAACCTGACTCCCGCAGAGATCGCTGACGCCATCGGCCGTCTGAATTGAGATGCCCACGATCGACACAAGCCGTGAGCAGATGTTCCCGAAGTTCAGCGCGGGAGAGATCGACCGTCTTCGGCGGTTCGGCACGGTTCGGCGCTACGCAGCCGGCGAGCTACTGTTCGCCACGGGCGACATCGTCCCCGGGATGTTCGTCATCGTCTCCGGCTCCGTTGCCGTCACAGGACGGGAGGGTCTCGGGCGCGTCTTCCCGATCATCGAGCTGGGGCTCGGCGGGTTCCTCGCCGAGGTGGGTCAGCTGTCTGGTCGGCCCGCCTTCGTGGACGCTCATGCCGTCAGCGACGTGGAGACGCTCCTCATTCCCACCGACCGTCTGCGGACCGTGCTGATCGCCGAGGCCGAGCTCGGCGAGCGGATCATGTGCGCGCTCATCCTGCGCCGCGTCGCCTTGATCGAGACCGGTGCTGGCGGCCCGGTCCTGATCGGTCCTGCCGTCAGTCCTGACCTGGTACGCCTGCAAGGTTTTCTCGCCCGCAACGCCAGCCCGCATCAGGTACTCGATCCTGCCGACGATCACGAGGCAGCGGCGCTCCTCGAGCGGTACGCGCCGAACGCCTCCGACCTGCCGCTCGTCGTGTGCGCCAACGGATCGGTGCTCAAGAATCCGACCGAGGTCGACCTGGCCCGCGCCCTCGGCATGGTGCCCGTCGGTCACCCCGATCAAACGTACGACGTCGCGATCGTCGGCGCCGGCCCGGCCGGGCTCGCCACCGCGGTGTACGCCGCATCCGAAGGTCTGTCGGTGATCGTCTTCGACGCGCAGTCGTTCGGCGGACAAGCGGGGGCGAGCGCCCGCATCGAGAACTATCTCGGATTCCCCGAGGGCATTTCCGGTCGGGCCCTCACCGGCCGTGCCTTCGTGCAAGCGCAGAAGTTCGGGGCCGAGATCGTGATTCCGAGCCCAGTCGTGCGGCTCGATTGCAAGAAGTCCCCCTTCGCGCTCGAAATGGCCGACGGCCGCCACGTGAAGGCCAGGACGATCGTCGTGGCCTGCGGGGCGCGCTATCGCCGGCCGCCCATCCCGAACCTCGAGGCCTTTGACGGCCGCGGCATCTGGTACTGGGCCTCGCCCATCGAGGCCCGTCTCTGCCGGGAGCAACACGTGGCGCTGGTCGGGGGCGGCAATTCGGCCGGCCAGGCCGCCGTGTTCTTGTCCGGCTTCGCCGCGAAAGTCTCGATGCTGGTGCGCGACGATGGTCTCGACACGACCATGTCGCGCTACCTCATCGACCGCATCGAGGCCACTGCCAACATCGAGGTCTTGCCCCGGACGGAGATCGTCGCGCTGGCCGGCGGGCCCGGATCGCATCTGGAGCGTGTGCGCTGGCGGCGCGCGAGGACGGGAGAGGAGACCGAGTTGCTCGTCCGCAACGTCTTTCTGTTCGTGGGCGTCGAGCCCGCGACGGGGTGGCTACGAGATTGCGGGATTGCCATGGACGCCGAGGGCTTCGTTCGAACGGGGCCGGGCGATCATCAGCAACGGCCGCTGCCGCTGGAGTCGAACGTCCTGGGCGTGTTCGCGGTGGGGGATGTCCGCTCGGGATCGGTCAAGCGGGTGGGCGGAGCGATCGGCGAAGGTGCCGCCGTGGTACCGCAACTCCACAGGGTACTCGAGGACGCGCCGACACTGTCGCGCTGACGATCACGAATGAGACAAGCCAAACCGGAGAGGTCGAATCGGCCGGGACTCGTACCGACTCGACGCGCTGCGCGATCGGGTCCGGGGGGAGATGTGTAGTGTCGCCGTGGACGGCGGAGGCAGCGCGGGGAGGGCATTGCGCGAGGGTCAGGGGCGGATCAGCAGCGGGCCTTCGAGGGCCATACTCGTTCTGCTCCTGCTTCGAGATCGGCGCCCGCACGAATCCTGAGGAGCTGATCGCGGCCGCACAGCGGGGGCGCTTCTCGATGGCCCAAGTGGGTCGGCCTGACGAAGGCCGGCGCGACGGCTCGGCGAACAGACGGTGGTGCAAGTCCATCTCGAGAACGTCAGTGGGAGCTTCAAGCTGACCCAGATCGAGTTGGACATTGAGGCCCAGGCGCTGGGGCTCGACGAGCGGGCCGTCCGGGAACAGGCAGAGACGGCCAAGAAGCATTGGCCCATTTCGATCGCCCTTGCCGTGGGAAGGCCTCCGCCATCTGATAGGGGCTAGCGAGGATCGAGCGTGACGGCGTGTGGCCACGATCGTGAAGGAGGGACGCATGACTGATCCAGACACCGACCGATCCGTGCTGAAGCATATCGAGCGACTCGTTAAGCAAGAGCATGAGCTATACGGACAGGAGAAACTCTCCGACGCAGACCGCCAGCGTCTGCAGCGCCTGGAGGTGGAGCTCGATCAATGCTGGGATCTGCTGCGCCAGCGGCGTGCGCTGCGGGAATTCGGGCGCGATCCGAATCAGGCGCGTGTGCGGCCGCCCGAGGTCGTCGAGCACTACGAGCAGTAACGCGATCGAGTTTGCAGAAGACCAAGGGGGTCGACTCAATTGACCCCTTTGATCTTCGCCACTTCCCGTGGTCGCGGGAGCTGGAAAATCGGCTCCCGCACCAACCGAGACAAACCAATCGGAATCAATGACAGCAAAGGTTTACGGGGCGAGGCTGCTGGGTTTTTTCCTCTCCCGGGCGGTTTACTCCATAGTTACTTCGTCAGTTACTTCGTCGCCGCCGGATCGCCGAACGCATGCCAACGCAGCGCCGCGGCGGGTGGCACAGGGCCAAGGCTGCGTTCTGCTCGGAGCACAGGCTGTGCCGGTCAAAAAGTTCATATGGTCCGAGCGCTGCGACCAGTGCGGCTGCGCGGCGAGCGAGCGCGCGGGCACAGACCAGGTTCAGGGTCGTCGAGAGCGACCGGCCGGGAAGTTCATCAACACAACCGCCGCCTCGGGGGCCGCGCTTCTCGAGATCGAGACTCCGGCCTTCGACGACTCGAGATACCTCGTCCGCACCCAGGCACCGATCCACCGGCCACGCCGTTCGACCGCAGCGTGGCGGGCGCCACGGCTTCCTCTCCCTGGCTCAGATGCGTAGTGCTGCGTGACGGGCCGCGGGCTAGTAATCGAGGGCCGCACGACGGCGACGTGAGCGGCGTCGCGACACTCTAGCGCGCGGCCATCATCTCGCGGAGCCGGCGCACGGCGGCCGGCAGGAGCTCCAGCACGCGGTCGATCTCGGCGTCAGTCGTGGGGGCGCCGAGGGTGAGGCGGAGCGCGGTGTGCGCGAGCTCGGGGCTGCGACCGATCGCGAGGAGCACGTGGGAGGGCTCCTGCGAGCCGGCGTGGCAGGCGGAGCCGCTGGAGGCGTATAGGTCATCCATCTCGAGCTCGAGCAGGAGGCTCTCGCCCTGCACGTCGCCCAGGCAGACGCTCACGTGGCCGGGCAGACGGCGTCGGCGATCGCCGTTGAGCAGCACGCCCGGCACCGCGGCCTCGATACCGGCGATGAGCCGATCGCGGAGCGCCGTGAGCCGTGCCGCGGTGGCGCCGCGATGCCGCTCGACCAGCTCAAGCGCGACGCCGCAGCCGACGATGCCGGCGACGTTCTCCGTCCCCGCCCGCCGCCCGCGCTCCTGGCTGCCACCGTGGACCAGCGGGAGCAGCGGCGTGCCGCGCCGCACGTAGAGCACGCCCACGCCCTTCGGCGCGTAGAACTTGTGGGCCGAGAGCGAGAGCGCGTCGACGCCCAGGTGGTCGACGTCGAGCCCGAGGAAGCCGGCGGCCTGCACCGCGTCGGTGTGCACCGGCACCCCGCGCGCCCGGACCAGCTGCGCGATCTCGGCCACGGGCTGGATCGTGCCGATCTCGTTGTTGGCGAGCATGACGCTGACGAGGCCAGTGTCGGGCCGGACCGCGGCCGCGACCGCGGCAGGCTCGACGATGCCGCACGCATCGACCGGTACGTAGGTGACGTCGACGCCGAAGTGCTGCTGCAGATCGCGCGCCGCCCCCAGCACCGCGCTGTGCTCGATGGCCGTCGTGACGAGGTGCCGCCTGTCCCGTCGCGCCAGCGTCATCCCCTTGAGCGCCAGGTTGTCGGCCTCCGAGCCACCGCTGGTGAAGACGATCTCGTCGTCGTGGCAGTGGAGCGTCCGCGCCACCGTGGCCCGGGCCGCCTCGAGCGCCTCGGCCGCGCGCCGGCCGGGCCGGTAGAGGTTCGAAGGATTCCCGAACTCCTGGCGCAGGTACGGCTCCATCGCCTGCAGCACCGCGGGGTGCACCGGGGTCGTCGACGCGTAGTCGAGATAGATGGGCCCGCCGGCGTATGTCATGGCGGTGGCCTCACTCGTCGACGAGCTCCAGGCTGAGGTCGAGTGCCCTGGCCGAGTGCGTCACCGCGCCCGACGAGATCAGGTCGACGCCGGTCTCGGCGCGCTCGCGCACGGTGTCGAGGGTCACGGTGCCCGAGCACTCAGTGAGCGCACGGCCCCCGATCCGCCGCACGGCTTCGCGCATCGCCTCGATCGTCATGTTGTCGAGCAGGATGATGTCGGCGCCGCCGGCGAGGGCGGCGTCGATCTCCTCGAGCGAGGTGACCTCGACCTCGACGCGCATGGTGTGCGGCACGCGGTGCTTCATCGTCCGAACGGCTGCCGCGAGGTCGAGGCCCCGGTTGCGCAGGGCCGCGAGGTGGTTGTCCTTGAGCAGCACCGCGTCCGCCAGGTTGAAGCGGTGGTTGTGCCCGCCCCCCACCCGCACCGCGTACCTCTCCAGCACGCGCAGACCCGGCGTGGTCTTGCGGGTGTCGATCAGCCGGGTGGGCAGCCCGTGCAGGCGCGCGACGAACGCCGCGGTGGTCGTCGCGATGCCGCTCAGGCGCTGGACGAAGTTCAGGGCCGTCCGCTCGGCGGTCAGCAGCGCCCGCGTGGGTCCCTCGATGCGCGCCACCACGTCCCCGGCGGCGAGCACGGTCCCCTCCGGCATCAGCAGGTCGACCTTGACGTCGTGATCAACCAGGGTCAGCGTCTCGGCGAACACCTGGCCGCCGCAAAAAACGCCGGCCTGCTTGGCGAGCAGGACGGCGCGCGAACGCTGGTCGGGCGGCACGGCATTGTCGGTGGTCACGTCGCCCGACCCGATGTCCTCCTCGAGCGCGCGCTGGACGATCGCCAGCACCTGATGCCGGGGCGGGTGCACGTGGCCCGGTCCCGTCATGACTCCACCTGTCGGCCGCTGCCAGCTCCGCGGAAGACGGTGGCCGGCGGCACGCAGGACGGCAGCACGAAGAACTGACGGCGCCGCCACGCCTCGCCGGGCGTCGGGAAGTCGAGCCGGTGGTGCGCACCGCGGGACTCTTGGCGCCGCCAGGCGGCCTCCGCCATCGCCCAGCCGACGAGCGCCAGGTTCGCCGTCTCACGGGCCTCGACCTCGTCGCCGGGCGGCGCCGCGGCCCAGCGGGCCAGCGTGCGGCGGGCACGCTCGAGGCCGGCCCCATCGCGCAGGATCCCGACGTCCTGCCACATCCGCGCGCGGATCGACGCGCGAGCGGCCGGCATTGCGCGCGAGTCGGGTCCGAGGGTGAGCGGCTCGGGCTCGGGGTGGTGGACGACGCCGACGCCCGACGCGCCGGCGACCGCCTCGGCCACGCGCGATCCGAAGACGAGCCCCTCCAGCAGCGAGTTGCTCGCGAGGCGATTGGCCCCGTGCACACCCGTGGCGGCGGTCTCGCCGCACGCGTACAGCCCGGGAATCGACGTCCGACCCCACACGTCGGTCCAGACGCCGCCCATCATGTAGTGCGCCGCCGGCGACACCGGGATGAGCGCACGCTCGGGGTCGCACCCCTCGCGCCGGCAGTGCGCGTCGATGGTCGGGAAGCGACGCGCGAACTCACCGTGAGGAAACCCGGTGGCGTCGAGCCAGACGTTCGCCAGCCCGTGGCGCACCATCTCGCGGACGATACCCCGCGCGACGACGTCGCGGGGGGCCAGCTCCGCCCGCGGGTCGTACTCGGCCATGAACGCCTCGCCCCCGTGGCCGCGCAGCACGGCTCCATGCCCCCGCACGGCCTCCGAGACCAGGAAGCGCCAGCCCACCGGGCCCGCGAACGCGGTGGGATGGAATTGGAAGAACTCGAGATCGGCGACGATCGCGCCAGCCCGAAGCGCCAGCGCGACGCCGTCGCCCGTCGCGACCGAGGGATTGGTGGTGCTGGCGTAGAGCTGGCCGGCGCCGCCGGCGGCCAGCACGACGGCGTCCGCCTCCAGGTCGTCACCGTCCAGGAGCCGGACGCCCCGGCAGGCACCCGCCTCGACGATAAGGTCGTCGACGAAAGCGCCGTCGCGCACCTCGACGCCGAGCGCGCGCACGGTCCCGGCCAGCGCCTCCTCGACGTGCCGGCCGGTGGCATCACCGCCCGCGTGGAGCACCCGAGCCACGCCATGGGCCGCCTCGCGCGCGTAGGCCAGGCGGCCGTTCTCGCGATCGAATCGAACGCCCAGGGAGATGAGGTCGGCGACGCGGGCGGCCGCCTCGCGCGTGAGCACGCGCACCGCCTCCTGCTCGCAGAGTTCGACGCCGGCGCTCATCGTGTCGGCCGCGTGCAACTCCCAAGAGTCCTCGACGCCGACCGCGGCCGCGATCCCGCCCTGCGCGTACCAGGTGGCGCCGTCCTCCAGTGCGGCCTTGGTGACGAGGACGATCTCGCGCACGCCGCGACGGTGCGCGGCGAGCACGGCGAACAGTCCGGCGACGCCGCTGCCGACGACGATCAGGCGTGGCATCGCGGCCTACCTCCGCGCGGCCGCGGCGGCGGGCCGGCCGGGCAGCGCCAGCATGCGATCGAGGGCGACGCGGGCCGAGGTCTTCACGGCGTCGGTGACGACGATCTCGTTCACCACCTCGCCGTCGACGAGCGCCTCCAGCACCCAGGCGAGGTACGCGGGGTGGATGCGGTACATGGTCGAGCACGGACAGATCACCGGATCCAGGCAGAAGATCAGCTTGTCGGGATGCGCGGCCGCCAGCCGGTTCACCATGTTGATCTCGGTCCCCACCGCCCACTGGCTGCCGGGCGGCGCCGACGCGATCGTCTCGAGGATCAGCTCGGTCGAGCCGTCGAGGTCGGCGGCCGCCACCACCTCGCGCCGGCACTCCGGGTGTACGATGACGTTGATTCCCGGATACCGGCGACGCGCCTCGGCGATCTGCGTGGTCGTGAAGCGCGCGTGCACGGAGCACCAGCCACGCCAGAAAATGAGGCGCGCCCCGCGCAGCGCGTCGACGGAGTTGCCGCCGAGCGGACGCCGGGGGTCCCACACGACCATGGCGTGGTCGGGGACGCCGAGCTTGTCGCCGGTGTTGCGGCCGAGATGCTCATCGGGGAAGAACAGCACCCGCTCGCCCCGCGCGAGGGCCCACTCGAGGACCCGGGTGGCGTTGGAGGAGGTGCACACGATGCCGCCCCGCTCGCCGCAGAACGCCTTGAGGGCCGCCGAGGAGTTCATGTACGTGACCGGCACGACGGCCGCACGATCCTCGCCGCGTCCGAGGATCTCGTCGAGCTGCCGCCAGCAGGCGAGCACCTGGGCCTCGTCGGCCATGTCGGCCATCGAGCAGCCGGCGGCCAGGTTGGGCAGGATCACGCGCTGGTGGTCGGCGGCGAGGATGTCGGCGCTCTCCGCCATGAAGTGCACGCCGCAGAACACGATGTAGTCCGCCTCGCGGCGGCCGGCCGCCTGCTGCGAGAGCTTGAAGGAGTCGCCCCGGAAGTCCGCCCAGCGGATGACCTCGTCACGCTGGTAGTGGTGGCCGAGAATCACCAGCCGGGGGCCCAGCCTGGCCCTGGCGGCGCCGATGCGCGCTGCGACCTCCTCGGGCGCCATCGCGCGATAGCGCTCCGGGATCTCTCGCTGCACGGGCGCCGACGGGGGAATCGTGTCCCACTGACTGGCGCCAGCGCCGTAGACCGGCAGCCGCGAGCCGTGGCGCGGCGCGTCGTACGCCCACGGATTCCACCGCAGCTCGTCGCTGCACACCTCGGTCCTGGCGGCGCCCTGGATCTTCGTCGTGATCGAATCCGTGGTGGGCATCGTCAGGCTCCTCTCCGCGGGCCCGCGGAGTTCGCGGTCTTGAGGTCGTGACCTCGGGCGAGAACGTTTCTTTCGGCCGGGGCCTGGTTCAACGTGCCCGTATCCCGGACGAGGATCCCCAGGCTGCGTACGCTGACCATGCGTGGGGAGAGCGCAGTGTTGTTCTTGGTTGTTTTACAGGCCGAATATCCGGTCACCGTGGCCCAGCGGCAGCGGCATGTTGCTCCCCTTTTGTCCCCGCCAAACACCGGGCGTTCTTGAAGGCCCGCCGCCACCGCCGCCAACCGGGACCGCGAGGGAACGGGCCCGAACCGGCACAATCGGGAAACCTCCTGCCTTCCTCAGGACCTCCATCTCGAAGACCCTACCGGACAACCGATCCGCGATCTTCCGCGGGGCGGCCCGCAGTGGAGGAGCGCGGTGCCTCCCGCCGTGCCGTGGGCTCCGGCCCGACCTTCAGCAGGAGGGCCGCGTACTTCTCCCGAAACGCGGTGACGCGCGCGTGGTTCGCGCCGAACCTGGCTTCGAGGATCGCCAGCGATCGGCGGTAGAGCGACTCGGCCTCCCCGTATTTGCCCGCCTTGATGTAGAGATCGACGAGCAAGTCCAGCACGTACGCGGCATGCACGTTGGAGGGTCCGAACGCCTGTTCGATGATCGCGAGTTCCCGGCGATACAGCACCTCCGCCAGCTCGAGCCGGCCGCGGGCCGTTTCCACCGCGGCTTCGCCGTCCAGCGGGCCCGCCACGGCGAGGTCCTCAGCCCCGAACGCCTTCTCCGAAATCTCCCGGGCGCGCCGATACAGTGACGCAGCTTCCTCGAACTGGCCGATCGCGGCATCCACGTCGGCCAGGGTGAGGAGGCCCGGCACCACCTTCGGGCTGTCCGGCCCGAGCGCCGCTTGACGAATCGCGAGCGCGCGCGCGTACAGCTCCTTGGCCTGGCCCGGGTGGCCCTGGCCGACAACCGCGTCCGCCGCGGAGGCGAGGGCGTCGGACACCCGGATATCGGATGGACCGAACGCCTTCTCCATGAGAAACGCCAACCGGCGGTAGAGCAGCTCGGCGCGATCCAACTTCCCTCTCGTTCGGTACACGTCTGCCAGGCTCGCGAGCGGACCCACGATGCGGAGGTCCTCCGGGCCGAGGGCGCGTTCAAAAAGTGGCAGGGCTTGCTCGTCGAGAGCCTCGGCCCGGTCGTACGCACCCTGATCGAAGGCCTTCTGGGCCTGAACCGCGAGCTTGAGCCCACTTTGGAAGTCGTCGAACTGGGACGGCGGCGTGGCGGCAGTCGCGACCGGAGCGAGCGAGAGCAACGCCGCCGCCAGAAGCGTGGCCACCCGGCCCATTTCTTTCGCTCGGCTCACGATCTTCCCCTCCGCTTCGTCTCGGTGTCGTGTCTTGGCTTTGAGAGGCGAGCGAGCGGGGAAAAGATTCTGTCGACGGCATCGACACGGGCTGGTGGCTTCTAACGTGCTGGCCGCATGCCTTCAGGATTCCCCCATCGCGTCCCGCCGCTGTCTTCTTCGATTCCACCCCGAACCATCGAATTCCGTGTGCCACATCGACCCACCGTGACGGCACTCAACGGGCGCCCCGTGAGCTGCGGCGCACGGTGCGGGGTCAGGTGGATGGCGCGCCGGCGCCCCCGGAACCGTCGAGCGTCACGATGGAACGCCCGTCCGGGTTTAGGAATTTTGTCCCCGTTCCGAGGCAGTCCGCCCCAGTCGACCGCCGTCTACAGGATCTCGACGACAAGGGCGTGTTCCCGCACCTCGTCGGCAACCGTCGGACGAAACACAACGTCCTGGCTCAGGGCGGCCGCGGCGTCCGAAGATCTCCATTTCGCTCGCGCGACCGCGATGGCTCGCCGGCTCATGGCGGACATTCCTGGTCGCACAGCGAATTTAGGCTTTGGATAGGGCGGCCACCAACTCGCTCGTCGTGAGAATCGCATGAGCAAAGGTCGGCCCATTGATCTCGTGCGCCGCATGCATCGCCTCTCGGCTGGAGGCCGCCGTCGCGTCCTTCACGAGGGTGACGTGGTACCCGAGTTCCATGCCGAAACGGCCGGTCGATTCGACGCAGGTATTCGCTAACATGCCAATGATGATGAGTCTTTCGATCCCAAGCTGTTTCAACTGATGGTCGAGGTCTGTGTTCGCGAAACCGCTCTGCGCCCAGTGCTCTTTGACAATGATGTCGCCCTTTTGAGGTTGGAAGTCATCGTGAAACGTCCCGCCCCACGTATCTTTGGCAAACGGCTGGAGCTGGCCCGAGGCACTCTGGCTGGGGGTCGCGTGCTTCCATTTCGCGTAATCGCCCCCTTCCCAACGGTGATGCGGCACGAAGAACACTTGAACGCCTGCTTGGCGGGCCGCACCAACAATGGCTCGCAGGTGCGACAGAAGGTTCACGGCCTCCGCCACCTCTTTGGCCAATGGCCACAGCTTGCCCTCAGAGGCGAGGAAGTCGTTATAGGGGTCGAGGAGAAGAAGTCCAGTCCTTGCGCGATCGGATCGAGGATCAGCCATGCTGCCTCTCCACTGTGACGCCACCCGTTGAGGCCCAGATCGGCGCGAGTTCCTCGTCGATCGAGTTCGGGAGACGCGACCGAATGAGATGAACTCGCAGACACATCAGGTCTTCGGCGTGAACAGCACCTTGCCACCGCTCTGCGCCGCCTTCGTGATCGCTTCCTTGACTTGGTCGAAACCGTAGGTGGCGGCAACGGGGGCCGAGATCGTGCCGGCGGCGATCAGCGGCGCCAGCTGATCGAACATTGCCGTGACTTCATCCGGCTTGGCTGATTGATACCAGTAGAGAAGCGAGAAGCCACGGATCGTCTGGTTCTTGAAAATGAAGCTGCCCGGGCGCACGACCATCGGCTTGCGGCTCGTTCCGCCATAGGACACCAGCACTCCGCCGTGGGACAGGCAGTTCATCAGGTTCATCGGCGACGTATCGCTGACCCCATCGAGCCCCAGCGTAATCGGCGCGTTTCCCGTTTCCGCCGCGACATGCTTCGCAAGATCAGCTCCGTCCACCAGGACAACGTCACCGCCGAGCGCCTTCATTTCCGCGACAACCTCGTCACGACGGACGACATTGACCGTTCTCAATCCAAGCGCTCTCGCGATCGCGACTGTTGCCCGCCCGACGCCGGAATTGGCGCCATTCTGGATGACCCAGGATCCGCGCGGCAATTTCACGATGTCGGTCAGCAGGAGATAGGCGGTCGGCGGATTGACGCCCAGCAACGCGAACTGGTTAATGTCGCCTGGCGGCAATGGCCGCAACCAGGGTGCGTCGGTCTTGATGCGCTCGGTCCAGGTAGGATGCAGGAACGGCACCAGCGTCCGGTCGCCTTCCTTCACATGTTTGGCGCCCGCGCCCACCGCGACAACGCGGCCGACTCCCTCCGTGCCCATGACGGCCGGTAGCCGTGGCCGATAGCCATAGCCGCCGGCGATCATCAAAAGATCGTACTGACTGATCGGCGAGGCCTCGAGCGCGATCACCACTTCGGCGGCCGCTGGCGCACCGACGTCGGGGATATCGACGGCTTTGACGACCTCGGCCGGATTGCCGAACGCCTCGATCTGGATTGCCCTCATGGCTGCTTCCTCCCCAGACGTTGAGATCTCCCTCGTATGATGCCGCCTCACCGTTTCAGGAACGGACGATGATGCCCGGAGAGCTCATCAACCGCCAGTGACTTACCCCGCCAACACCACTCTGCCGAAGGGACGGTCTTCGATCAGATGGCGGAGAGCTTCGGCGGCCTCGTCCAGCTTGTACGCTCGGTCGACGACCGGCTTCACCCTTCCCGAGGTCAGTAGCGGCAGGATGGCGGCCCACGCGGCCGCTTTGACCGCATGCGATTGCGCGAACAGGGAGAAGCCCCTCATGCTCGCGCGCCTCCAGATCAAGTCCGTGACATCTATCGTCGTCTTTCGCCCTGCCGAGTATCCCAACGAGGTCAGAACGCCACCGACGGCAAGAGTGGCGAGCGCTTGCCCCGTCAGGGCACCGCCCACGCTGTCGATGACGACATCCACCCCGCGGCCTCCCGTCAGGCGAGCGACGCCATCAGTGAGACTCCCCGCAGAGAGATCGATGACAGTGTCGAAGCCTCGCGCCCGTGCCTGCTCGGCTTTGGCGGGGTTGGTCGTCGTCGAAATCGCTTTCGCTGCGCCCTGCGCGCGGGCTAACTGGGTGACGGCATTACCGACCGCGCCGCCGATCGCCGGCGCCAGGACGGTCTTGCCTGGCTCGAAGCCCGCTTGCGTGAGCGTAATCTGCGCCGTCAGATAGGCGACCGCCATGCCGCCGGCGGTTGCATCATCGATGGCGTCCGGGATGATGCAGAGATCTTCGTCGCGCACCGCGATCCACTCGCTGTAGGTGCCGTCTTCAGCGACACCGTACGGGCCGGCGAACATGACCCGCGCGCCTTCTGAAAACACGGAGTCGCCAGAATCTTCCACCACACCTGCGCCCTCATTCCCCAGTATCAGAGGCGCCGTCGCTCGTGAGTACCCGCCCGACAGGATGGTGTGGTCCAGCGGGGTGACGCCCGCTGCTGTGATCCGGACAAGTACCCTCCCCTCAGCCCGACGAGGTCTTGGCACCTCGACCAGCTTCAGCCCTCCGTACCCCGTGAACGACTCCGCGCGCATCGCTCTCATCGTGACTTCTCCGTTTCTGCCTTTCGCGACGGCAGAGGTCGCACCCCGGCATCATGGCAACGATCGGTCAGCGTACGCCGGCTCGAGATTTCCGGTCGGAGACGTGGGCACGTTGAGCCAGGCCGCGGCCGAAGGAAATGTTCTCGCCCGACGTCTCGTAGAGCGTGATGAGGAGATCGTCTGGAGAGATTCCGGCCGCTGAGACCACGCCGTCGTTCAAGGCCTTCAATAGCGCCAGTCGCTTCTCCTTGGGGCGACCCGAAATAAACGTCACCTCCAACAGAATCAGATCATCCGAGTAGTTCAGCCCTAAGAACGACGGCGTGTGACGGAACCGACTCCGGGGCAGGACGTGAATGACCTGGAAGAAGTCTTCCGGCGGAATGCCCAACGCGCTTATGAGCCCGTTTTGAACCGCGCCCGACACCCTGTCGAGACGAGCCTCGTCGTACCGTCCTTCGAGCACATGGATTTTGGCAAGGGGCATGCGCAGTCTCCTCTCGTAGCCGTCACGGTGAGTACAATCGACCTGCGCGATCATCCGGAACTGATGGTTGGTCCGGGGACACGACCGTGGCCCTCGAGTTCCGAGGCGCCCCAGCTCCATGATCGGGAGTTCGACTCACTGTCTGGCTCCGTCCGCCCCTTGGGATGTCGGTTGAACCCAGGCGGATTCAGGAGCCGGACGGCCAAGGCCTCCAGGAGTATGTACCTGCATGCAATCGCTTGTGCGCCGGCGGCATGGCGAGTAGCATGGCGCCATGGACGGACGAGACACGAGGCCGACGAACGGTCAGGACCGCGAACGGCGGTCCTCCTGTGTCTGCAGCGCGCTGCGCGTGGTGAGCCGGGCCGTCACCCAGCTGTACGACGAGGCCCTACAGCCAAGCGGTCTGCGGGTGACCCAGTTCAGCACTCTCGCGACCATCGCACCCCGAGATGAGGCAACCCCGAGGCAGCTTGAGTGCATGCTCGTCATCGACCAGACGACGCTGACGCGGAGCCTCAACCGCCTGGAGCGGGATCGTGTGATCGAGCGTGTTCCGCATCCCGACCGGCGCATCAAAGCCGGTGAAACTCACATCTGAAGTGAGACGAGCTCTGCAGGTCGCGCGGCCGCTCTGGGCCCGCGCTCGAGACAGGGTACTCCGCGAGTGGGGGACGACGGCATGGGCTGGCGCTCGATGGCGGCTGGCCCGGTCGCTTGGGTTCGCCGTCAAGAGGCGGAGGCCGAGCTCAAGGCCGGAGCCGCGTCCAGCCAACCCCGCACGAAGAGGAGGGGCTCGGGTGGCAGGGCGAGGAAACTAATGTCGACCAAGGGTCTCCCCTGAAGGAGGTCGTGATGTCTGACGCCGTCATCATCGACGCGGTGCGCACTCCCCTCGGCAAGGGGCGACGGGGCGGCGCCCTCGCCGCAGTCCACCCGGTCGACCTGCTCGCCCACCCGCTCGCCGCGCTGGTGGAGCGCACCGGCATCGACCCCGGGGTGATCGAGGATGTCATCGCCGGATGTGTCAGCCAGATCGGCGAGCAGAGCACCAATATCGCCCGCCGAGCGGTGCTCGCCGCCGGCTACCCCGAACGGGTCCCCGCCACCACCGTCGACCGGCAGTGTGGCTCGGCCCAACAGGCCATCCACTTCGCCGCCCAGGGGGTCCTCGCGGGCGCGTACGGCGTCGTGGTCGCCGCTGGGGTCGAGTCCATGAGCCACGTTCCCATGGGGTCGGCGGTGGCTGGTGCCGATCTCGACGGAACCCGCCTGTCCGAGCGTTATCCGGACGGGTTCGTCCCTCAGGGCATTTCCGCGGAGCTCATCGCGGCCCGCTGGGGCGTCGACCGCTCGGCGTTGGACGCGTTCGCGCTGACGTCGCAGCAACGGGCCGCGGCCGCGCGGGATGCGGGACGCTTCCACCACGAGATCGTCCCCCTCAAGGTGACCGGACCCGATGGCGGGCAGGTCGAGGTCGCCGTCGACGAGGGCATCCGGAAGTCGTCGCTCGACGGGCTGGCGAAGTTGCCGCCTGCCTTCCGCAGCGAGGCGATGGCGGCGCGCTTCCCGCAGATCCACTGGAGTATCACGGCGGGGAACTCGTCGCAGATCACCGACGGGGCCGCCGCCCTATTGATCACCAGCGCCGAGCGGGCGGTGCAACTCGGACTGCGACCCCGGGCGCGCATCCACTCCATGGTCGTCGAAGGCGACGACCCGTTGTACATGCTCACCGCCATCATCCCGGCCACCCGTAAGCTGCTGGCCCGCTCGGGGCTCAGCCTTCGAGACATCGACCTCTTCGAGGTCAACGAGGCCTTCGCCTCGGTGGTGCTGGCGTGGGCCGGCGAGATCGGGGCCGACCTCGGCAGGGTCAACGTCAGCGGCGGCGCCATCGCGCTTGGCCATCCGCTCGGCGCATCCGGGGCTCGATTGACCACGACGCTGCTCAATGCGCTGGAGCAGCGCGACGGCCGCTTCGGCCTCCAGGTGATCTGCGAGGCGGGCGGTCTGGCCAACGCCATGATCATCGAGCGACTGCCGCAGGCCGCCTGATGAAGACGCTCCAACTCCGCGCCTTCGGAAAGCCGACAACATCTCCGGAACTCATCGAGGCCGCGCCTCTCGAGGCCGGGGCGGAGCTCCGGTGCGGCCGCCCGGGTGAAGGGCTCATGCGCCGTTCTCCCTACGGACAGCCGGAATCATTTGCCCGCAAGAGGAGCAATCGACATGAGGAACAAAATCGTCCGACAGATAGTCTTAGCGGCCCGGCCGCATGGGCGTCCCAAGCTAAGCGATTTCCGACTTGAGGAAGCCGCGGTCCCTACGCCCGGTACGGGACAGATCCTACTCGAAGTCCAGTATCTTTCGCTCGACCCCTATATGCGCGGCCGGATGGATGACCGGAAGTCCTACGCAAAGCCGCTCCAGCCCGGCGAGGTCATGACGGGTGAAACCGTTGCCCAGGTGCTCACCTCGAACCATCCCGCTTATGTGAAAGGCGACATCGTCCTCGCACCAACTGGATGGCGCACGCACGCGCTCTCGGACGGCACCGGCCTGCGCAAGCTCGATCCAGGGGTTGCGCCGGTCACGACCGGTCTCGGCGTACTCGGCATGCCGGGGTTCACTGCGTATAGCGGCGTGCGAGTGATCGGCAAACCGCAGCCCGGTGACACCGTCGTTGTCGCAGCGGCGAGCGGACCGGTCGGGTCCCTGGTCGGCCAGCTCGCGAAGCTCGCTGGCGCAAGGGCGGTCGGCATTGCCGGCGGCCCGGAGAAGTGCGCGTTCGTGAGGGACGAATTTCGCTTCGACGCCGCGGTCGATCATCGGGCGGCCGAGTTTCCAGCCCAACTGGCGGCGGCTTGCCCAAGCGGCATCGACGTGTACTTCGAGAGTGTCGGCGGGGCGATCTGGCAGGCGGTGTTGCCGTTGCTCAACAACTTCGCGCGGGTACCGGTTTGTGGCCTGGTCGCGCAGTATAGCGGCACGCCAAAAGGTGACGGAACGGATAGGCTGCCGGCCACCATGCGCGAGATCCTGTCGAAGCGCCTGACGCTGCGCGGGTTCATCTACTCCGACTTTGCGAAGGAGCACTTTTCAGAATTCCTGCGCGAAGTCGGCGCAGGCGTGGCGGACGGCCGCATTCGGTATCGTGAAGACATCGTAGATGGTCTCGACAAGGCACCCGAAGCGTTCATCGGGATGCTCGAGGGGCGCAATTTCGGCAAGGCGATCGTCCGAGTGGACGCCTAGAACCTGGGAGGGAGAGATGAAGATCGCGGGGCTCACCGCGTGGACACGGGAGCAGCGGAGCGTCGTCATCGCGAGCTTCCTCGGGTGGACGCTCGATGCCTTTGACTTCTTTCTCCTGGTGTTCGTGCTCAAGGATATCGCGCAGGAATTCAATACCGCGATCTCCGAGGTCACCTTCGCCATCTTGCTCACGCTCGTGATGCGGCCGGTCGGAGCCTTTCTCTTCGGGCGCGCCGCCGACCGCTGGGGACGACGGCCCACGCTGATGGTTGATGTGCTGCTCTATTCCTTCATCGAGTTTGCGTCCGGCTTCTCACCGAGCCTGACCGTCCTTCTCGTGCTCCGCGCGCTGTACGGCGTCGCGATGGGCGGCGAATGGGGGGTTGGGGCGTCGCTCACGATGGAATCGATCCCGCCGCATGCGCGAGGTTTCGTTTCCGGCCTCCTCCAGTCCGGCTACCCGACGGGATACTTCCTCGCCTCGATCGTGTACGGGCTGCTCTTCCCGATCATCGGGTGGCGCGGCATGTTCATGGTGGGGGTGCTGCCGGCGTTGCTCGTGCTCTACATCCGCCGGCGCGTGCCGGAATCCCCCAGCTGGGACCGGGCGGCCGCCGCGCGCAGCAGCACGGTGTCGATGCTCCGGTCGCACTGGCGGCTCGGCATCTATGCGGTGGCCCTAATGGCCGCGTTCAACTTCTTCAGCCACGGGACTCAGGATCTCTATCCGACGTTTCTGCAGGTGCAGCATGCGCTGTCGCCACGTGCGGTCGGGACGATTGCCGCCATCTACAACGTCGGCGCCATCCTCGGCGGTATCCTTTGCGGCTCGCTTTCGGAACGGATCGGTCGGCGCCGCATGATCGTGATCGCCGCTCTCCTCTCTCTTCCCGTCCTGCCGCTGTGGGCGTTCTCCACCCGCCCCGTGCTGCTCGCGATGGGGGCCTTCCTCATGCAGGTCATGGTGCAGGGCGCCTGGGGCGTGATTCCTGTTCACCTCAACGAGCTGTCTCCGGACGAGGCCCGCGGCACCTTTCCCGGCGTCGTCTACCAGCTCGGCAATCTGCTGGCATCGGCGAACGCGACGATCCAGGTCGGCATCGCCGTGCATTTCGGCGGCAACTACGGCTTGGCGCTGGCGCTCGTCGCCGGCAGCGTCGCTATCATCATTGCAATCCTGACGTCGCTCGGCGTCGAGGCGAAGGGCGTGGCCTTCGGCACCGTCCGCCGCCTCCGGACTGCCGCGTGAGAGGAGGTCGCGCAATGGCATTGCAAGCAATCAACCCGGCCACCGGCGAGGCGTTCGCCACCTACGACGAGCTATCGGCCGAGGCGGTGCAGGGCATCATCGCCGACACGCACCAGGCCTATCTCCGGTGGCGCGCCACCAGCTTCCGCGAGCGCGCCACCCTCATGCGCAACGCGGCCGAGGTGTTGCGCGGGAATGCTCGGGAGTATGCGCGCCTCATGGCGGAGGAGATGGGCAAACCGATCCGCCACGGGATTGCCGAGGCGCAGAAATGCGCGGCCGGCTGCGACTACTACGCGGAGAACGCCGAGCGATTTCTGGCGCCCGAACCGGTCCAAACCGAAGCCCGTAAGAGCTTCGTCGCCTTCAATCCGCTCGGCGTCGTGCTAGCAGTCATGCCGTGGAACTTCCCTTTCTGGCAAGTCTTCCGTTTCGCGGCGCCAGGGCTCATGGCCGGCAACGCGGCGGTGCTGAAACACGCCTCCAACGTGCCGGGGTGTGCGCTTGCGATCGAGCAGGTCTTCCGCAAGGCGGGGTTCCCCGAGCACCTCTTTCGAACGCTGTTGATCGGCAGCAAGGAGGTCGCGGCGGTCATCGAGAATCCTTTGGTGCGAGCGGTGACGCTCACCGGGAGCGGGCCAGCCGGCCGGGCGGTCGCGAGCAAGGCGGCCGCCATGCTCAAGAAGACGGTCCTCGAGCTCGGCGGTAGCGATCCCTACCTCGTGCTCGAGGACGCGGATCTCGAGCTCGCGGCCGCCGTGAGCGCCAGGGGGCGCCTGTTGAACGCCGGCCAGAGCTGTATCGCGGCCAAGCGCTTCATCGTCGCGGACAAAGTCCGGCCGCGCTTCGAAGAGCTGTTCGTCGAGCGCATGCGTGCCGCTAAGCTGGGCGATCCCATGAGCGAGGACACGGAGCTTGGACCGCTGGCTCGGCACGATCTGAGAGATGCGCTGCACACCCAAGTCACGAGAAGCATCGCAATGGGCGCGCGATGCCTGCTCGGCGGCAAGATCCCGAGCGGTCGAGGGGCGTACTATCCGCCGACCGTGCTGACGGATGTCGGGAGGGGCATGCCGGCCTACGAAGAGGAGCTGTTCGGTCCGGTGGCGGCGGTCATCCCAGTCAAGGACGACGAGGCGGCGATCGCGGCTGCCAACGATTCGGCGTTCGGCCTCGGCGCCAGCGTCCTGACCAGCGATCCCGCGCGCGGTGAGCGCATCGCAGTGGAGCGGATCGAGAGCGGCTCTGTCTTTGTGAACGAGGTCGTGCGATCCGACCCCCGGCTCCCCTTCGGCGGCGTGAAGGAGAGCGGCTATGGACGCGAGCTCTCCAGCTACGGAATCCGGGAGTTCGTCAACATCAAGACCGTCTATGTCGCCTGAAGTGCGGCCGAGGGACGGAAAGGCCCTGCAGACGATCGACGACGCCATGGCGAGGCCTTGATCGCTCCGTCTAGAATCGGTGCCCGACACGACGATTGAACGCATTCGAGACCGAGTCGCGACGGCGCACCGGCCGGACACTTCGCGCACGTCGCCTGACTGGGGCGAAATACATGGGTACGCCTAAAGGAAGAATCGCCCAGCCTACTGGAAAAGCAAAGGCGAATGTCGAGCGTCTGGTTGACGCGGTTGTTAGGTGGCTACTTGTCGTTTTCGCTTAACTTCGGCTCCGGCAGTATCGGAGGCGTTGTGTCGACATATGTCAAATATGCCTCCCATAAATCGGATGTTCGTCTCCTCGTCTGCTTGAGGAGACAGTATCCTCGCCTGCCATGGCGCCGCGAGCGGAACCCTGTGCCCAAAACTGATAAATCGCGCCACAATGGGCGTCGCGGAACGCTACCCATGCCGTTTGGGCTCTTTCGAATTCCGCCAGGGTCCGAGGGTCGTTTGCGACCCGACGCCTGCCTTCCTCGAGGTACTTGGCAAGTTCCTTCTCCGCGAGAGTGATCTGGTTGGCATTGGTTCATATCGAGCGTCGTTTTCGAATCCCTGCACAGATCCGCGGCTGAGACCGCCGCTGGGAGCAAGATTGCAAATGCCCGCCCTCCACATGAAGGTCATAGGGTTGTCTCCTTTGACCGTTTAAACGTTCGCTCTCAG
>WNFT01000434.1_pt1 | contig 33907 bp, 30 predicted proteins | sample 5400191 | NCBI WGS metagenome assembly WNFT01 (sample SAMN13153359, study PRJNA577476) | soil metagenome | isolation source: 80 cm saprolite under Madrone tree | place: USA:California | collected 2016-06-14 | reverse complement strand
GATGAGATCCTGCGTCACGATGCCGCCCACCCAGATCGTCAATCCCAGCGACACCGAGGGGAACGCGATGCCGAGCATGAACAACAGCGGGTGATCGGCGAAGCGGTAGGCCAGGTGCCAGCCGAGGAATCCGATCAGCGGGTAAACGACCGCCGCGATCGGCCACTCCACCACCTTGTTGCCGACGTGGCGGGCGAGCTGCGCCGCGTTGAAGGCAGTCCGATTCTCTCGCCACGTCGCGCAGAGGAACGGCACGTCGTCGAGCACGCCCTTGTACCAGCGCGCGTTCTGCCGGACCATCTTCTCGGTCGTCTCCGGCAAGTCGTTCATCTCGAGCATCGGCAGGGGCGCGATGAGAATCCCGCGCGCGCCCAGCGCGTAGCCGAGCGTGGAGTCCTCCGTGGCCCCCGAAGTCGGGAAGCCTCCGAGGCTCTGGAGCGTATCGAGCCGCACGAACTGGTTGTGGCCGAGGCAGATCTGCGAGCGCCGGAAACACAGTTCGAACAATGGAAGCACAAAGCTCGCAAGTCTGGGCAGGCGTCGCGCCAATCCCGCAAACCACTGCACGCGTCGCCGCTCAGAAATCAGTCGGGCGATCGACACCCGGATGAAGATCGACGATTGCTGGATCGCGCACACCCGCCCGCGGACGTCGAGGCGGTCGAAGTTGGCCAGCGAGAGCGTGACGCCCTGGTAGGCCTCGTGGCCGCAGTCGTGAACGACGTCGGCGGCGATCCACCGGAAGGCGTTCCGATCCGGGATCGAGTCGGCGTCGCTCACGCCGACCCAGATGCGCGAGGCGTCGACACCATCGCCCAGCACGGCCGCCAGATTGTCCGGACGCAGGGCCCAGTTGAGCTGATGCGCCTTGCGTCCGCGCCCGGGCATGACGAGGAGCGAGAGCATCTTCTGCTGCCAGGGCGGAAGCTCGAGGCGGAACCGCCGCACCAGCTCGGCCGTGCTCGCCTCCATCGAGGGATGCGGCGCCTGGTCCTCCTCCTCCTTCGTGATCACCACCACGTGGAGCTTGCTGTCCGGATAGCGCGAGCCGAGGAGGGCGCGCAGCGTGGCGCCGATGGCGGGTTCCTGATAGGCCGGCACCAGGTGGAGGAAGACGGGCGCGCGGGAATCCCGGGCCAACGCCGCCTCGTCCGGGAGCGTCTCGACTCGCTCGTAGGCATCCTCCACGAACCGGCAGGTCGTGAGCATACCCTTCCAGTCGAGCAGGAGCTTGAACGCGGCGCGGCCGTTGAAGAACGACGAGACGACGAAGAGTGCCGCCCAGAGCCCATCCATAGCCGCCGCGAGAGCTTACTTGGGCTTGGACGGGAACTTCAAGACGGTGTCGCCCTCGCGGACGAGGCCGTGCTCCTCACGGGCGAGCTTCTCGAGGTAGGCGGGATCGTTGCGCAGGCGGTCAATCGTCTGGGTCAGGGCCGCCGCGCGCGCGCGCAGCGTGGCGATGTCGCGCTCGACGGCCGAGATCTCCTGGCGCATGGCCCAGATCCGCAGCGTGCCGCCGACGCCCCAGGCGATGAGGAGCACGATGACGAGCATGCCCGCCCCCGCCAGCGCCACCTGACCCCGGGACAGCCGGCGCCAGATGCGACGGGGCACGCGGCTCACCGCATCACGCGGTTGTAGAGGCTGCGGCCGGGGAAGGACGCGGCGTTGCCCAGCTCTTCCTCGATGCGCAGGAGCTGGTTGTACTTCGCGGTGCGCTCGCTGCGGGCCAGCGAGCCCGTCTTGATCTGGCCCGCGTTCACCGCGACGGCCAGGTCGGCGATGAACGTGTCTTCCGTCTCGCCGGAACGGTGCGAGATGACGGTGCCGTAGCCGGCCCGCTTGCTGAGCTCGATGGCCTGCATCGTCTCGGTCAGCGTGCCGACCTGGTTCACCTTCACCAGCACGGCGTTGGCGATCCCGTTCTTGATCCCCTGCTGGATGATCGCGGGATTCGTCACGAAGAGGTCGTCGCCCACGAGCTGGACGCGCGCGCCGAGTTTGCGCGTGAGCGCGCCCCAGCCGGCCCAGTCGTCCTCGCCCAGGCCGTCCTCGATCGACACGATCGGATAGCGCTCACAGAGCGACTCGTAGAAGGCGATCATCTCCTCGGCGGTGCGCACGCTGCGTTCGCGCTCGAGACGATAGCGCCCGCCGGATTCGGCGAACTCGCTGGCCGCCACGTCGAGCGCGATGAAGATCTCGTCACCGGCGCGATAGCCGGCGCGCTCGATGGCGAGGAGGAACAGGTCGAGCGCTTCGGTGTTGGAGCCGAGGTTGGGCGCGAAGCCGCCCTCGTCGCCGACTCCCGTGCCCAGCCCCTTCTCCTTCAGCAGCTCCTTCAATGTGTGGAAGCACTCCGAGCCCATGCGGAGCGCCGTCCCGAAGTTCTCGGCGCCGGCCGGCACGAGCATGAACTCCTGGATGTCGAGGCCGTTGTCGGCGTGCGCGCCGCCGTTGATCACGTTCATCAACGGCACGGGCAGGAGCCGCGCTCCCGGTCCGCCGAGGTACGCGTAGAGCGGGAGCCCGACGTCGTCGGCCGCGGCGCGGGCCACCGCCAGCGAGACGGCCAGGATCGCGTTGGCGCCGAGCGACGACTTGTTCGGCGTGCCGTCCAGGTCGAGCAGCGCCTGATCGAGGTGGACCTGCTCGGTCGCTTCCATGCCGTCGATCTCGGGCGCGATCGTCTCCTCGATGTTGGTCACCGCCCGCTGAACGCCCTTGCCCCGGTAGCGCTGGCTGTCGCCGTCGCGCAGCTCCAGCGCCTCCCGCTTGCCGGTGGACGCGCCGGAGGGAACCGCCGCGCGGCCCCAGGCACCCGACTCGAGCTGGACCTCGGCCTCCACGGTGGGATAGCCGCGGGAATCGAGGATCTCGCGCGCATACACCCCGGTGATCGCCGACACGTCAGGACCTCCTCTCGTAGATGAAGTCGGCCAGCGCGGCGATGGGCCGCGCGGCGGGCCCCAGCGGCACCAGCGCGACTTTGGCGTCCTCGATGAGCTGTCGAGCGCGCCGGCGCGAGGCCTCGAGGCCGTGCAGGGCGGGATAAGTCGCCTTCTGCTTGCGTTGATCGCTGCCGGCGGTCTTGCCGAGCTCTTCGAGGCTGCCCTCGACGTCGAGGATATCATCCACGATCTGGAACGCGAGCCCGAGCGCGTCGCCGGCGCGCGTGATGGCCTTGAGAGCGTCGGGCTTCGCACCGGCCAGCATGGCGCCCACGCGCAGCGACGCCCGGATGAGCGCGGCCGTCTTGCGCGTGTGGATGTAATCGAGCGTCTCGGCGCTGACCGTCTTGCCCTCGGATTCGATGTCCACGACCTGCCCGCCAACCATGCCGTCGGTGCCGGCCGCCTCCGCGATCTCCGCTACCACGTCGGCAATGACCCGCGCGTCCGAGGCGCCGTCGACGTTACCGGCGACCAGCCGGAACGCGTGCGTGAGCAGCGCGTCGCCGGCCAGGATGGCCACCGCCTCACCGAACACCTTGTGATTGGTGAGCCGGCCGCGGCGATAGTCGTCGTCGTCCATCGCGGGCAGGTCGTCGTGGATCAGCGAATACGTATGGATCAGCTCGAGCGCGCACGCCGTGGGCAGCACGCGCTCGGCCATCCCGCCGACGGCCTCGCAGCCGGCGATGACGAGAATGGGCCGCAGGCGCTTGCCGCCCGCCATCACGCTGTAGCGCATGGCCCGGTGGACCGTCGGCGGTGGCGAGTCCTCCGGCGGGAGGACACGGTCGAGCGTCTCGTCGACGAGGCGCCGGCGGTCGTTGACGTATGCCTTGAGGTCGAAGTCGCTCAAGCCTCGCGCTCCGGCTCCCACGCGAACGGGCGCGTGCCCAGGCTGCCCGCATCGTCCTTGGCGAGAACCTCGATGCGGCGGTCGGCGTCTTCGAGATATGCGGCGCAGCGGCGGGCCAGCGACACGCCCTCCTCGTAGACCTTCAGCGACTCCTCCAGCGAGAGATTGCCGCCTTCGAGCAAGGCCACGATCTGCTCGAGGCGCGTCAGGCAGTCTTCAAACTTGAGGTCGGTCATCACGCTCCCTCGTGGTCTCGACGCGGCAGTCCAGGACACCCTCGGAGAGCAAGACGTCCACGCGGCTGCCCGGTCTCACGTCGCCGGCGCGCCGCACCACGGCGCCGTCCGGCGTGCGCGTGAGGCTGTAGCCCCGGCCCAGCACCGCCAGCGGCGACAGCGATTCCAGGCGTCCGACGACGCTGACCAGCCGGTGGCGCGCGGTCACGACGTGTCCGGCCACCGCGCCGTGCAGCCGTCCTTGCACGCGATCGAGACGATGGCGCCCGACACCCAGGCGGTTGAACGGGCTCGCCGCCTTCAGGCGTGCGGTCAAGAGCGCGACCCGGTGGGCGACCCGATCGTGGGCGACCCGGCCGACGTGATCGAGCCGGCTGCGTGCGTCGTCGACCCGGCGCTCGAGATCGGTCAGCGGACGGCGGACGGCGCGATCGAGCCGACGGCGGAGCGTGTCGAGCCCATCGACGATCGCCTGCTTTTCACGAACCACGAGCTCGGCGGCAGCGGACGGGGTCGGCGCGCGCAGATCGGCGGCGAAGTCGGCGATGGTGACGTCCACCTCGTGGCCCACGGCCGAGATGACGGGGACCTTCGAGCCGGCGATGGCGCGCGCCACGACCTCCTCGTTGAACGCCCACAGATCCTCGAGCGACCCGCCGCCGCGCCCGGCGATGATCACGTCCACGTCGCCGAGGCGGTTGAGGTCGGCGATCGCCTGCGCGATCTCCTCGCCGGCCCCGTCGCCTTGCACGCGGCACGGCGCGATCACGATGTGGAGACCGGCAAAGCGGCGGCCGATGACACGCAGGATGTCGCGGATCGCCGCCCCGCTCGGGGACGTGGCGACACCGATCTTCCGCGGGAAGCGCGGCAGCGGCCGCTTGCGCGCCTGGTCGAAGAGACCTTCGGCTCCCAGACGCTGCTTGAGCTGCTCGAACGCGAGCTGGAGCGCGCCCAGCCCCCGAGGCTCCAGCAACTCCACGACGAGCTGGTACTCACCGCGCTGGGCGTAGACCTCGAGGCTCCCAAAGGCGAGGACGTGCTGGCCGTCGCCGGGCTCGAAGCGCAGCCGGCGCATGCGGGTGCGGAACAGCACGGCGCGAAGCTGCGCGTTCTCGTCCTTCAACGTGAAGTAGGCGTGGCCGGAGGTGTAGAGACGGAAGTTCGAGATCTCCCCCTCGACCCACACCGCCGGGAACTTCTCCTCGACCACGCCGCGAAGCTGGTCGGTGAGCTGCGACACGCTCAGGACCGTGCGTTCGGCCGTCATCGCGTCGCGGTCTGCCGCTCGGCGGCCAGCAACGTGTTCCGCAGCAGCATCGCCACGGTCATGACGCCGACGCCGCCGGGCACCGGCGTGATGGCGCCAGCCCGCGGGCTGACGCTCTCGAAGTCGACGTCGCCAACGAGCTTCCCCGTCTCGAGCCGGTTGATCCCGACGTCGATGACCCACGCGCCGTCCTTGACCATGTCGCCGGTCACCATCCCGGCCCGGCCGGCGGCGACGCACAGCACGTCCGCGCGCCGAGTGTGCGCGGCGAGGTCGCGCGTTCGCGTGTGGCACATCGTCACCGTCGCGTGACGCGAGAGCAGGAGCTGGGCCAGCGGCTTGCCGACGAGGCGCGAGCGTCCGATCACCACCGCTTCGGTGCCCTCCAGCTTCGCGCCGTAGTGGTCGAGGATCTCGAGGCAACCGGCCGGGGTGCACGGCACCACCGACGGCTCGCCCGCGAGCAGGCGGCCGAGGTTCGTCGGATGCAGGCCATCGGCGTCTTTCTCCGGCGCGATGGCCGCGATGGCGGCGTCCTCGTCCAGGCCCTTGGGCAGCGGTAGCTGGAGCAGGATGCCGTGGACGGCGGGATCGGCGTTGAGCGAGCGGAGGAGCTCGATCAGCTCGCGCTGGGTCAGCCCCTGAGGATAGAGGCTATCGCGCGAGGCGATGCCCACGGCGTCGGCCGCGCGCTTCTTGTTCCTGACGTAGATCTGGCTCGGCGCGAAATCGCCGACGAGCACGACACCCAGCGTCGGCGTCACGCCACACTCGGCACGCAGGCGCTCGACGCCGGCGCGGACGGCTGCCAGCACCTTCTCGGCTACCGGTTTGCCCTCGAGGATCACGCCCCCTCCGGCGTGGTCAAGCAGTCTGACGTATCCGGACGATGTCGGAGGCTCGGCCTGTCTCGGGATCGACCGTGATCACGACGCCGTGGAGCGCGGCCGGCCCCTTGGCCGCCTCGAAGCGGACGGGCATCTGGGTGAGGAAGCGCTGCAGGATGAGGTCCTTGTCCACACCGATGACGGAGTCGATGGGGCCCGTCATGCCGAGGTCGGTGATGTAGGCGGTGCCGCCGGGCAGCACACGCTCGTCGGCGGTCTGGACGTGCCGATGCGTGCCGACCACGGCGCTGACCCGTCCGTCGAGATACCAGCCCATCGCCACCGACTCCGACGTGGCCTCGGCGTGCATGTCGACGAGGACGACGCGCGTCTCTTTGGTCACCTCGTTCAGGATCTCGTCGGCCTTGCGGAACGGGCAGTCGATCGCGCTCATGAACACGCGGCCCATGAGGTTCACCACCGCGACGCGATGCGGCCCCGCCTTCACGGTGACGTGGCCGACGCCGGGCGTGCCGGCCGGGAAGTTGGCCGGGCGCAGCAGCAGATTCTCCTTGGTGATGTACTCCACGATCTCCTTTTTGTCCCAGATGTGGTTCCCCGAGGTCATCACGTCTGCGCCCTGATCGAGGACTTCGCGGGCGATCTGCGGCGTGACGCCGAAGCCGGCCGCCGCGTTCTCGACGTTGACCACCACGAGGTCGATCGCGTGCTGCTGGCGGAGCTTGGGCAGGAGCTTCTTCACGGCGGCGCGTCCCGGCTCGCCGAAGACGTCGCCGACCATCAGGATCTTCATGCGGCCTACTTCGCCACTTCGACGGCGCGCGTCTCCCGGATGACGACGACCTTGATGTGACCCGGGTACTGCATCTCGGCCTCGATGCGCTTGGTGATGTCCTTGGCCAGCTGGTGGGCGTCGAGGTCGGACACGATGTCGGCCTTGGTGATGACGCGCAGCTCGCGGCCGGCCTGGATCGCGTAGCACATCTCCACGCCCCTGTAGCTGAGCGCGATCTCCTCCAGCTTGGCCAGACGCTTGATGTAGGACTCGAGGACGTCGCGGCGGGCGCCCGGGCGGGCCGCCGAGATGCCGTCGGCCGCTTCCACGAGAAGCGCCTCGATCGTCTCCGCTTCGACGTTCTCGTGGCCGCACAGCGCCGCGTTGATCACCTCGCGGCTCTCGTTGTACTTGGTCAGCACCTGCAGGCTGAGCTCGGGGTGGCTGCCCTCCTGCTCGTGAGTGAGCGCCTTGCCGATGTCGTGGAGCATGCCCATCCGCTTGGCCAGCTTGACGTCGGCCTTGATCTCGGCGGCCATCATGCCGGCGAGCCAGGCGACCTCCTTGGAGTGCTGCAGGCAGTTCTGGCCGTACGACGTCCGGTAGCGCATCCGGCCCACCAGCTTCATGAGCTCGGGATGGAGCCCGTGGATCCCGACCTCGAAGCAGGCCTTCTCGCCCTCCTCCTTGAGGTGCTGGTCCATCTCCTTCTTGACCTTTTCGACCACCTCTTCGATGCGGGCGGGATGGATGCGGCCGTCGGAGATGAGGATCTGGAGCGCGCGGCGGGCGATCTCGCGCCGGTACGGATCGTAGGCGGAGATCAGCACGGCCTCCGGTGTGTCGTCGACGATGAGATCCACGCCGGTGTGCAGCTCGAGCGCTCGGATGTTGCGGCCCTCGCGCCCGATGATGCGTCCCTTCATGTCGTCGGACGGAAGATCGACGACCGACACGGCCGTCTCGACCGTGTAGTCCGGGGCCAGGCGCTGGATCGTGGTGGCGAGAATCTCCTTGGCCTTCTCTCGCGCGGTCTCGCGCGCCTGCTCCTCGAGGCGCATGCCGATGAGCTGGGCTTCGCGCTTGGCCTCCTCCTCCATCTGCGCCACGAGCTGGCGCCGCGCCTCCTCGGCCGTGAGGCCGGCGATCATCTCGAGCTTGCGGCGCTGCTCGTCGAACGCCTGCGTCAGCTTGCCTTCCTTCTCCACGACCGACTTCTCGCGGTCGGTCAGGCTCCGGTCCTTCGACGTGTACTCGGAGAGGCGGCGCTCGATGTCATCGAGCTTGCGGGCGAGCTGCTCCTCCTTGCCAAGGATCCGCTGCTCGATCTGCTGGATCTCGCGCTCGCGGCGCCGGACCTCGTGCTCGAACTCACCGCGCGCCTTGAGCACGATCTCCTTGGCTTCCAGCTCGGCCGAGCGGTGGCGCGCCTCGGCATCGCGCTCGGCGTCGCCGACGATGCGCGTGGCGCGCGCACCCGCTTCACCGAGCTTGCGTTCACTGATGAGCTTCTGGAGGACGAAGCCGACGAGGAGGGCGACAATCGCGACAACAGGGAGCAGAAGCCATAGTGGCTGAACCATCGCTATGTCAACCCCCAGAGAGGGTGAGTTGTAAGACGCAAATATCTATCAGATTTGACAGTATAGAGGGGGCGGACGGGGGAGGTCAAATCCCCACTTCTGCCGTGTGCCGACGGTGTTTCGAACCTGGCGTTGCCAGGTGGGCGCCAACAATAGAGGGCTTCAGGCTTCCCCTTCTCAGAGGGGCTTGCACACCGCCCTCGGTACGGCTCCCGTAATGTGAATGAGGTTGAAACTTCCCCCCGGCATCACGTACAGCGCAGGGACACTTCTTGTGTACTCGGCAGGCGGGGCGAAAGTCAAGAAGTCGAAGCACTAGTCTGATAGGAGGACACCATGGCGGTGACCGCCGAGCACCGGGGCGCGGTGACCACGATCATCCTGGACCGGGTGGAGCGGCGAAACGCCATCGATCCGCCGACAGCCAAGGCGTTGCGGGCGGCGCTCCGGACGTTCGAGCGGAATCGGGAGGCCCGCGTCGCTGTGCTCTGGGGCGCCAACGGCACCTTTTGCGCCGGCGCCGACCTCAAGGCCTATGCCGAGCGGCGGCAGCGTCGGCCGTGGCCCGTCTACGACGAAGGGCCGATGGGGCCCACACGCATCCGCCTCGCCAAGCCCGTCATCGCCGCCATCGCCGGTCACGCGGTGGCCGGCGGCTTCGAGCTCGCGCTGTGGTGTGACCTGCGTGTCGTCGAAGAGGGTGCCGTCATGGGCGTCTTCAATCGCCGCTGGGGGATCCCCCTCATCGACGGCGGTACCGTCCGTCTCCCCGCGCTCGTCGGCCTCGGCCGAGCGCTCGACATCATGATGACGGGCCGGCCGATCGACGCGCGAGAGGCCGAGCAGATGGGGCTGGCCAACCGCGTCGTGCCGCGCGGGCGCGCCCGTGAGGAGGCGGAGGCGCTGGCGAGGACGATCGCCGAGTTTCCGCCGCACTGCGTCCTCAGCGACCGCCGCTCGGCGTACGACTCACTCGGCAAGACGCTCGATGCCGCGCTGCGCCGCGAGCATGCACTCGGCGCAGCGACGATGAAGACCGGCGAAAGCCTGGCCGGCGCCCAGCGCTTTGCCGGCGGAGCCGGCCGGCACGGATCGTTTCGCTAGCGCGTTCGGACAGGTGCCCGCTCGCGGCGCTGGGAAGGGGGCCGCCGTCTCAGGACGGCTTGGGCGTCGCCTGTTCGAGCAACGTGAGCAGCGCGCCGAGGCGGGCGCCGACGTCGCCCGCGGTCTTGTCCTTGTCCTCGCGGGCGCGGAAGAGCTCGTCGGTGATGTCGAGCGCGGCCAGCAGCAGCGCCTTCGAGGGGTCCTGCACGCCTGACTCGTGGAGCGTCGCAACGCGAATTTCGAGATAACGAGCCAACGTGCGTACGTAGCCCTCCGACGCCTCCGTGCGCACGGTCAGGGTCTGGCCCAGCAGCGTCAGCTCGACGCGGCTACTCAAGGTCGAGCTTGGCAATGTCGTTGAGGATCGAGTCGATCTGGGTCACCGTCTGCTTGCGCTCGGCGGTCAGGCGCGCGACCTCTCGGCGGAGGCGATCGTTGTCCTCGCGCAGCCGGCCCAGCGCATCCGCCGCGCGGCGCACGGCGTCCTCGAGCTGACCGAGGCGATCGATCACGTCGTCACTCATCAGGCTCCTCGCCAGGTGATGTTGAAGCGCTCTTCGATCCGGCGGGCCACCCGCTCCTGGATGGCGTTGACCTCGTCGTCGGTGAGGGTGCGGTCGTCGGCCTGGAACGTCAGACGCCAGGCCAGACTGCGGGGGCCGTCGTCGAAGGTGAAGACGTCGAAGAGCGTGAGCGAGCGGAGCAGCGGCCCGGCCGCTTCGCGAATCGCGCGCTCGATCTCGGCTGCCGTCACCGCGCGCAGCGCGCCGACGACGAACGCGAGGTCGCGCTGGACCGACGGGAATCGCGGCAACGGCTGATAACGCAGCGGCGGCGGCATCAGGCGCAGGATCTCGTCGAGCGGCAGCAGAGCAGCGAACACGGGCACGCTGATGTCCCACAGCCGCCGGGCGTCTGCGCCGATTTCACCGAACTCGGCGGCGGTGACTCCCGTCGACGTCATGAGCGCGGCGTGGCAGTCGGGCTCGAAGCCTTTGACGCCGCCGGCCAGCAGTGGCCGCGTCTCGAGCTCGTGCACGCCGAGCGCGTCGAGCACCAGCTCGACGAGGCCCTTCGCATCGTAGACGTCGACCATCTCGGCCTTGGGCCCCTCCCCCGACGGCGCCCACCACGCCGACGGCACGCGAGGGCCCGCCAGCGCGATGGCCAGCCAGCGCTGCTCGTTGGGCAATCCCGGCGCCGGCTCGAACGTCCTGGCGATCTCGAACACGCGGAGGTTCGGCTGCTGCCGGCGCAGATTCGTCGCGACCACGCCGAGGACGCCCTCGAGAGGGTTGTAGCGCAGCCACGAGGCGTCACGGCTGAGAGGGTTGAGCACCGCCACCGGCCTCTGGGTGCCGCTGATCCGCAGCGCTTCTTCGTAGGCCGGGTCGCTGAAGCTGTACGTCATGACCTCGAGGACGCCGGCGCCGACGAGCGCCCGGCGCACGGTCGCAGCCTGACGCTGCGTGGCCGGCAGCTGCACGAGCCGGATCGCACCGCCGGGTAGCGTGGACGGGATCTTGTCGTAGCCCCACACGCGGATGACTTCCTCGACGAGATCGTCTTCGATACCGAGGTCGCGGCGGAACGTCGGGACCTCGACCTCCAGGGTGTCGCCTTCGGCGCGGGTCGGTAGCTGCAGTCCCTTCAGGATGCGCGCTGCCTCCGCCGTGGGAGGCGCCACGCCGAGCACCCGGCGGACCCGGCTCATCCGCAGGGACACGCGGCGACGCGGCTCGGGCGATGGATAGGCGTCGACGATGCCGCGGGCAACGCTGCCGCCGGCGAGATCGGCGATCATCTGGGCCGCCCGATCGTTGGCGTCCGGGACGCCCTCGATGTCGGCACCCCGCTCGAACCGGTAGGCGGCGTCGGTGAGCAGCCCGAGCGCTCGCGACGTCCGACGGATGGAGCCCGGCTGGAAGCACGCGGCCTCGAGCAAGATGCGGTTCGTCCGTCCGCTGACCTCGGTGTTGGCGCCGCCCATGACACCGGCGACGCCGATCGCGTGCTCGGCGTCGGCGATCAGCAGCATGCCCTCGGTGAGCGCGCGCACCTGGCCGTCGAGCGTCGTGAACGGCTCCCCGGCCCGCGCGCGCCGCACGACGATCGTCGCCCGGGCGAGCGTGGCGTAGTCGTAGGCGTGCAGCGGCTGGCCCAGCTCCCACATCACGTAGTTCGTCACGTCCACCACGTTGCTGATGGGCCGCAGGCCGACGGCGCGCAGCCGCGCCCGCAGCCAGGCCGGCGACGGACCGATGGTGACATGGTCGATGACGCGCGCCGTGAACCTCGGACAGAGGTCCGGCGCGTCGATGCGAACGGTGGCGAGGCCACTGGCGGCCTCGTCGGACTCCTTCACCGCGATCACGGGCGCACGGAAGGGCGCCCCGGTCAGCGCGGACAGCTCGCGCGCGACGCCAACCACGGAGAGACAGTCGGGGCGGTTGGGCGTGATCTCGATCTCGAGGACGTGATCGTCGAGCCCGAGATGGCCCACGAGATCGGCCCCCAGCGGCGCATCGGCGTCGACGGTGAGGACGCCGCTCTCGTGATCGTCGCCGAGGCCCAGCTCGCGCTCCGAGCAGAGCATCCCGTGAGATTCCGTGCCGCGGATCTTCGCGCTGGCGATGTGGCGGTCGCCGGGAAGCACGGCGCCCGGCGGGGCGAAGGCGGCCCGCAGGCCCACGGCCGCGTTGGGCGCGCCGCAGACGACGCTGAAGTGCCCGCGGCCGGTCGAGACGCGACACAGCACCAGCCGGTGTCCGTGGCTCTCACCCAGCTCGCGCTCGATCGCCTCGATCTCGCCGATGACGACGCCACGAAGCCCGGGGGCCAGCGGCGTGACGCTGGCCACCTCGACGCCGGCGTTGATCAGGCGGTCGGCGGCCTGCTCGGCCGTGAGGTCGAGATCGACGAACTCGAGGATCCAGCGGTACGGGATCTTCACGGTGACGCGAACTGTCGCAGGAAGCGCAGGTCGTTCTCGAAGAAGAGGCGGATGTCGTCGATGCCGTACTTCAACATCGCGACCCGCTCGACCCCCATGCCGAACGCCCAGCCGGTGACCTCTTCCGGATCGTAGCCGACGTTCCGGAGCACCTGCGGGTGCACCATGCCCGAGCCCAAGATCTCGAGCCAGCCCGACTGCTTGCACACGCGGCAGCCACTGCCACCGCAGAGGAAGCACAGCACGTCGACCTCCGCCGACGGCTCGGTGAACGGGAAGAACGACGGCCGGAAGCGGATCTTCGAGCGACCGCCGAACATCTCGCGCGCGAAGAGCTCGAGCGTGCCCTTGAGATCGCCCATCGAGATGTTGCGATCGATGGCCAGGCCTTCGATCTGGTGGAACATCGGCGAGTGCGTGATGTCGGCGTCGCGCCGGTAGACCCGGCCCGGCACGATGAGGCGCACGGGCGGCCGCTGCGCCTGCATCGTCCGGATCTGCACGGGCGAGGTGTGCGTCCGCAGCAGCGTGTCCTCGCTCAGGTAGAACGTGTCCTGCATGTCGCGCGCCGGATGATCGCGCGGGATGTTGAGGGCCTCGAAGTTGTGGTAGTCGTCCTCGATCTCGGGGCCCTCGGCCACGGAGAAGCCGAGGCCGACGAAGATGTTCACGATCTCGTCCTGGACGCGCGTGAGCGGGTGCATGCCGCCGGAGAGCGGCCGTCGTCCGGGCAACGTCAGGTCGATCCGGTGGCGGGCACGCTCGAGACGGCGCTCGGCCTCCCGCGTCTCCCCGAGCCGCAGCTCGAGTAATGCCTCCAGCTCACGCTTGACCTCGTTGGCGACGGCGCCCACCCGCGGGCGCTCGGCGGCGGGCAGCGAGCCGAGCGAGCGCAGGAGCATGGTCAGGCTTCCCTGGCGGCCGAGATAGCGGACGCGAAGCTCCTCGAGCTGGGTCGACGACGTCACGCGGCCGATCGCGGCGCGCGCCTCGTCGGCGATAGCGTCGACGCGCGGGTGCCGCACCACGCTCAGCCGGCGTGCGCCTTGACGGTGTCGGCGAGCTTCGCGAATCCGGCCGGATCGGTCAGCGCGATCTCGGCCAGGACCTTGCGGTCGAGCAGGACGCCGGCCTTCTTGAGCCCGGCCATGAACTTCGAGTAGGAGAGGCCGACCTGACGGCAGGCCGCGTTGATGCGCACGATCCAGAGGGCCCGAGCCCGACGCTTCTTCTGCCGACGATCGCGGTACGCGAACGCGCCGGCGCGCAGGACGGTCTCGGCCGCCGGCCGGTACAGCTTGCGCCGGCCGCCGACGTAGCCCTTGGCCTTCTTGAGGATCTTGTTGCGCCGCTGGCGTGTCTTGGAACCGCCCTTCGCGCGTGGCATCGCTCGGCGTCCTCCTTCAGAGGTACGGCACGAGCACCTTCAATCGGCGCTCGTCCGCTTTCGAGATCATCTTGTTCTTACGCAAGTGGCGGCGCCGCTTGGGGTGCTTGCCCTCCAGCTTGTGCTGCTTCCAGCCGCCGGCCCGCTTGAGCTTCCCGGAGGCGGTCTTCTTGAGCCGCTTGGCCGCGCCCCGCTTCGTTTTCATCTTCGGCATGCTCGTTCTCCGTGGCTCTCAGTGCTGGGCCTTGGGCGAGAGGACGATGTGCAACATCCGTCCTTCCATCCGCGGATTGTTGTCGACGGTGGCGATGTCCTGCACGGCCTCCACCATCTTCTGCAGCATCTTCCAGCCGAGCTCGGTGTGGGCCATCTCGCGGCCCTTGAAGCGCACCGTCACCTTCGCCTTGTGGCCCTCGTCGAGGAAGCGGCGCACGTGCTTCACCTTGAAGTCGAAGTCGTGCCGCTCCGTCTTGGGGCCCATCTTCACTTCCTTGACCTGGATCGTCGTCTGCTTCTTGCGCGCTTCCTTGAGGCGCCGGGCCTGCGTGTACTTGTACTTGCCGAAGTCCATGATCCGGCAGACGGGCGGCTGGGCCTCCGGTGCCACTTCGACCAGGTCGAACTCGCGCTGGCGCGCCGTCTCCAGCGCCTGCTGGATCGGCATGATCCCGAGCTGCTCGCCGTCGGCGCTGACCACGCGCACTTCGCGGACACGGATTCCTTCGTTGATACGGATCTCTTTGGCTTGACTGATAGGCAGCTCCTATTGGCCGTCCGTCTGGTCGTGCAGACGGATAGCGTCGGGGACACGTACGGGGGACGGCCGCCCGGTCACGAACGGCCCACGGTCAGATCGGGCGCACGAACGGCGATCTCGCGCGTGAGGTCGCCCACCACGCGGTCGAGCGGGACGGTGCCGACGTCTTCGCCGGTGCGCGGGCGCAGGCTCACGGTGCCGGCCGCGCGTTCCCGCTCGCCGACGACGAGCATGTAGGGCACCTTGCGCACCTGGGCATCGCGGATACGATACCCGAGCTTCTCGTTGCGGTCATCGAGGTCGGCGCGGATCCGAGCGCCGCGCAGGCGCTCCCAGACGCTGCGCGCATATTCCGCGTGCTTTTCACTGATGGGCAGCACGCGGGCCTGCACGGGCGCCAGCCACGTCGGGAAGGCGCCCGCGTAGTGCTCGGTCAGGATGCCGATGAAGCGCTCGTACGAGCCGAAGATTGCCCGATGGATCGCCACCGGGCGCTTGGGCTGGCCGTCGGCGTCGATGTACTCGAGCTGGAAGCGCTCGGGCAGCATCGTGAGATCCGCCTGGATCGTCGCGATCTGCCACTGCCGGCCCAGGACGTCGTGGACGTCCACGTCGATCTTGGGCCCATAGAACGCGCCGTCACCGGCGTTCAGCTCGTACGCGATGCCGTTGGCGCGCAACGCCTCCGACAGGGCGCGCTCGGCGTCGTCCCACTGCTCGCGAGTCCCGAGATACTTCTCCGGCCGCGTCGAGAGCTTGAACGAGGGCTCCAGCGTGAAGATCTTGTACCACTCGCGGACGAGCCCGAGCAGCGCCGTGATCTCGTCCTGGAGCTGATCGGGACGGCAATAGATGTGGGCGTCGTCCTGGGTGAACTGGCGCACCCGCACGAGTCCGGTCAGCGTCCCCGAACGCTCGTTGCGGTGGCAGCGTCCCATCTCACTGAAGCGGAGCGGCAGATCGCGATAGGAGCGCAGCGACCGACGATAGACGTAGGTCGAGGGCGGACAGTTCATCGGCTTGAGGGTGAAGAGCTCCTCTTCCACCTCGACCTTGAACATGTTGTCTTGGTAATGCTCCCAGTGGCCCGACTGCTCCCAGAGCCGCTTGTGGATGAGGAGCGGCGTCGCGATCTCCTGATACCCGTTGGCGTCGAGCGCCTCCCGCGCGAACTTCTCCAGCTCACGGATGAGCACCATGCCGTTCGGCAGCCAGAACGGCGCTCCCGGAGCCACGTCGTGGAAATCGAAGAGATCCAGCTCGCGCCCGAGCTTTCGATGGTCGCGCTTCTTCGCTTCCTCGACGCGCCAGAGATACTTGTCCAGCTCGTCGGCGGTGAGCCACGCGGTCCCGTAGATGCGCTGGAGCATCGGGTTCTTCTCGCTGCCGCGCCAGTACGCACCCGACGAGGTGAGCAGCTTGAAGTGCTTGACGTGACCCGTGGACGCCACGTGCGGCCCACGGCAGAGATCGATGAACTCGCCCTGCTGGTACAGCGACACTCGGGGCGCATCGAGGCCCTCGAGGATCTCCACCTTGAAGGGCTCCTGATGGTCGCGAAAGAACCCGATGGCCTCGCTGCGGTCCATCTCGCGGCGCTCGAAGCGATAGTCAGCGCGGGTGATCTCGCGCATGGTGGCCTCGATCCGCGCGAGGTCCTCGGTCGTGAACGGCGTCGATCGATCGAAATCGTAGTAGAAGCCGTCCTCGATCGCCGGTCCGATCGCCAGCTTCACCTCGGGATAGAGACGCTTCACGGCCTGCGCCATCACGTGCGAGGTCGAGTGTCGGAGCGTGGAAAGCGGCGACGGATCGCAGTCGAAGTCGCCCGTCAGGGTGAGATGTCGTTCTTCCTCAGACGCCGCCATACACTCCCTGGGGAGAGGTGATTGGTAGGCTCGGGCGGTTTCGAACCGCCGACCTCCTCTGCGTCAGAGAGGCGCTCTCCCACTGAGCTACGAGCCTATCCAGAGTAACGATCATGCTACACACCGCCGCCGAGTGAGTCAAGCCAAACACGCGCGATTACAGGTATTTTACCGGAGGAAGTTCGTCAGCGAGGTATCGACCATATAGGTGAAGATCGCCACGATGCTGACGCCGGTGCTGGTCACTTTCATGTGGACCATCATTTCCTTCGGAACAGGCGGAAACGGCGAGCCCAGCTTGATGGCGTTGACCGCGTAGTCGTCATAGATCGCAAAGCCCGAGGACCGCCGCACTTCCACGAACTGGACGACCCCCGCCTTGAGGATGCCGAACTCGACCACCAGGGACGCGGTCTTGTACTCGCACTCGCGTGTTTCGCCGTTCTTGACGCAGGGGTATCCCCAGTTCTGCTTGATCTGTCGGCGCACCCGATCGAGGTAATCGCTGAAGTTCGGATCCGTCGAGTTGAGCGGAATCGGCTCGCCTTCGATCCCACCACGACCGCCAGTCGTGCCTCCGGCGCCGCCACCCCGTCGCAACGCCGACCGGATATCGACGGGCGGCGGCGTCTGGGCAGAGGGCGGCAGCGCGGCGACCTGAGGTTGCGCCGGCGGTGACGGCGAAGCCGGTGTGGCGTTCTGCGACGGCGGGCGCGCTGCCGGTGGCGTCGGTTCTGGGGTGGCAGGAGTCGCCGGCGCTGTCGCCGCCGCCTCGGGCGCGTCCGGCGCCGCTGCGTCCGGCGTGGCTGGTGGTGGTGGCGGCGTCGGACGCGCAGGCGCGGGCTGAGGACGAGGCGGCTCCGGCGGAGCGGGACGGCTCGCAACGACAGGCGGCCTCGGCGCTGGGCGGCTCGGCGCTGGCGCGGGCTTGGCCACCGGCGGTGGTGGTGGAGCGGGCTTCGCCATCTGGGGCGACGCCTCTTCGACCGGCGGCCCCGTCGACTTCGCCGCGGGATTACCCGCAGGTGCCGGCTCCGGGATGTTCGGCAGCTCGACGAACAGCGGCTCGCCGCGCTTCACCTGGATCTTGCCGAACGGGCTGGCAGCGAATAGAAGCGCCGCAATGACGGCCATGTGGATCGTGAGGGACGCGAGCAGTCCAATGAGTGGACGCTCCCGCAGCGCCTGCAGTCTCTCGCCCCACATGCCGCGACGGATTATAGCGTTTTGCTTGCTTACATGTCCCGATCCACTGCCTGGGCCACGCGCCGGAGCCGCGCCATCACGCTGGCGAAGCGGTCGGGTTTGAGCGACTGGGGGCCGTCGGAAAGGGCTTCGGCCGGGCGCGGATGGACCTCGATGATGAGCCCGTCGGCGCCAGCAGCCACTCCGGCTCGCGCCATCGACTCGACGTACTCCCAATGGCCGGTACCGTGGCTCGGGTCGACGAAGACCGGCAGGTGGGTGAGCTTCTTCAGCACCGGGACGGCGTTGAGGTCGAGCGTGAAGCGCGTGGTGGTCTCGAACGTCCGGATGCCGCGCTCGCAGAGGATCACGTTGGGGTTGCCTCCGCTCAGGATGTACTCCGCGGACAGCAGCCATTCCTGGATCGACGTCGCCATGCCCCGCTTGAGCAGCACGGGCTTCTTGGCCTCGGCCACACGCCTGAGCAATGAGAAGTTCTGGACGTTGCGCGCGCCGATCTGGAGGATGTCGGCGTACTCGGCGACGACCTCGACCTTGTCCGGCTCCATCACCTCGGTGACGATCGGCAGGCCGGTCTCGCGCCTGGCTTCGGCGAGGAACTTCAGGCCGGCCTCTTCCAGGCCCTGGAACGCGTAGGGCGAGGTGCGTGGCTTGAAGGCGCCGCCCCGGAGGATCTGCGCTCCGGCCGCCTTGACCTTGGCGGCAACCTCGAGCACCTGGTCGCGGGACTCGACCGAGCACGGCCCGGCCATGACCACGATCTGCTTGCCGCCAATGACGACGCCGTTGACGTGGACCTGGGTCGCTTCCGCCTTGATCTCGCGACTGGCCAGCTTGAACGGTTGCAGGATGCGCTGGACGCTCTCGACGCACTCGAAGTTCTCGAGGGACAGAAGGTCTTCCTTGCCTCGCTCGTCACCGACGGCCCCGATGACGGTCCGGATCTCGCCCCGGATCATGTGGGGCGCGTAGCCCAGGGCCCGGACGCGTGCCGCGACCTCATCGATCTGTGTGTCCGTTGCTCCCGCCTTCAGCACGATGATCATCTGACCCTCCGCTCTCAGTCTTTGGCGATCCCGAGTTCAACGAAAAAGGCCGCGGGATTGAGCCCGCGGCCTTGGGATCGTCGGCGCCGCGGGCTTCGGTCCGCCCGCGGCTCCCTGTCAGCTCATGTCAGGGTGCCTGGGCAGACCCCTCCGAAGAACAAGTAAGAGAAGAAGCCGCAGCGCCGTGCCTGTTGCATGAGGTGCTTGTTACTCTACTGGAGCGCGGTCGCGGCCGTCAAGGCTCTTGGCAGGACCTGATTTGCGGTGGAGACGCTTGATGATGCGATCGCGGTAGTAGTACACGGGCAGGCAGAAGGCGCAGATGAGCGCGAAGAACGCAATGGCATAGATGTACTGCTGGTCTCCCACGTTGGCGCCGAAGTAGGACGAGATCCACGTGCCCGGAAGGCGCCCGAGCGTGGAGACCACCGCGAACAGCCAGAAGGGCATGGGGCTGATGCCGAAGAGATAGGAGATGATGTCCTTCGGGAACCCGGGAATCAGATAGAGGATGAAGCAGAGGATCGCGCCCTCCGCCTCGAGGATGAAGTTCAGCCGGTTCCAGTTGTGGTCGGACAGCCACGGCCGCACCAGCGGCTCGCCCCACTTGCGTCCGACCCAGAAGCAGAAGAGCGTTCCGACCGTGAGGCCGATCGTCGAGTAGATCACGCCCCAGAGGGTGCCGAAGAGCGCGCCACCGACCGGGCCGGTGATCTCACCCGGGATGGGCGAAATGATCACCTGCAGCGCCTGGATGGCGACGAACACGACCGGCGCGGCCCAGCCCCAGGCCGCCACCGTGTGCTTGAGGAAGTGCTTGTCGCGGTACAGGCGCACGATGAACCGGATCGACGGAGCGTCGGTGGCCACCAGCCAGATCACGAAAGCGAGGAGTCCTGCGAGGACGGCGGATGCGAGGGCCCAGCGAGCGGTCGCGTTCAGGCGTCTCCGCCGCCGCCGCGGAGCGGTCACAGCGGTGGCCGGCGATCGCCCCAGGGGCACGCCGCCTCGTACGCCGCCGATGCAGCCAGGACCGTGCGGTCGGCGTGGCGACGCCCCACGATCTGAAGTCCTACGGGCAGGGCATCGTCGGTGACTCCGGCCGGCACGCTCGCCGCCGGCTGGCCCGTCAGATTGAAGAGATAGGTGAACGGCATCCAGCCCAGCACCGAGACGCGCTGTCCAGCGATATCGCGCGGGGGCGCCTGCCCCGACGCGAACGGCGGCACCGCCACCGTCGGCGTGAGCAGCAGATCGAAGCGCGCGAGGAACGCGTGGATCTCGGCCCAGTAGGCCTTGACGCGCTCCTGGGCGAGCACGTAATCGCGCGCGCTGACACCGGCGCCGCGACCGATGAAGCGGACGAGCGTCGGATCGAGGTGCTTCTCGGCTTCGGGAAGTTGATCCGACCAGTGCGCGTAGAACTGGGCGGCGATCAGCGTGCTGAATGTCTCCTCGGGATTGTCCCAGCCCGGGTTCACCACCTCGACGTGACAGCCCAATCCTTCGAACTCGGCAGCGGCGTTCTCGCAGATCGCCTGCACGCCGGGATCGACCGTCCCGAAGCCGAGGTCGGGCGCCCAGGCGACGTGCAGGCCCTTGATGGCCTCGTCACACGCCTCCACGTACTGCCGGCTCTCGCGCGGGAGTGAGAAGCGATCGCGATCGTCGCCGCCGGCGATGACGTCGAGGACAAGCGCAGCGTCACGCACGCTGCGCGTGAGTGGTCCCGGGCAGTTCACGTGCTCGTAGCCGGGGAATCCGAGCGTGTCCGGTACGCGTCCTCGTGATGGCTTGAAGCCGTACACGCCGCAGAACGAGGCGGGGATTCGCACGGAGCCACCGGCGTCAGTGCCGAGCGCGACGGGCCCCAGGCCGCTGGCCACGGCCACGGCGGCGCCACCACTCGAGCCGCCGGGAGAGAGCTCGAGGTTCCACGGATTGCGGGTGATACCGAAGAGGGGGCTCTCGGTCACGGCCTTGTGGCCGAACTCCGACGTGGTCGTCTTGCCCAGGATGACGGCGCCCGCGGCGCGCAGCCGGCCGACTACCACCGCGTCGTCGTCGGGGACCGCTTCGGCGAACAGCCGCGAGCCGCCGGTCGTGCGCAGGCCGCGAGTGAAGATGACATCCTTGATCGACAGCGGCACGCCGTGGAGGGCGCCCAACGGCTCAGCCTTGGTGACGGCGATCTCGGCTTCACGTGCGCCGCGCCGAGCCAGGTCGTGGGCGACGAGACAAAATGCGTTGAGGCGTGGGTTCAGCGCATCGATTCGGGCGAGCACAGCCTCCGTCAGCTCCACCGGAGAGATCTGCTTCGACCGGATGAGGGCAGCGAGCTCGGTTGCGGGACGCCACACCAACTCGTCCACGTTCCTCAGCATCAACGCATTGTATCATTCCGCCTCGTGGACGCTGGCCGGGCGGCCCTCCGTCTCGGAGGCGAGGCGGCTCAGGTCGCGGACCTCGTGGCGCTCGCCGAAGTCGTGGCCGTCGAGCGACACGGCACGACGGTGTGCTACGCGGACGCTGCGCGCCGGCGCCGCCTGCTGGAGCTCGACCGCCACGGCACGGTCCTCCTCGCCCTTCGCTGGCACGACACGACGCTCGCCGAGGGCCGCGTGCGACTGTCAGACGGCACGTGGCTCCGCGTCGAACCACAGGCCGAGACGGGCGAGCCGTGGGGCCGCAGCGATCGCCTCTGGCACGCACGTACCGTCGCCGACCGCGGCGACGCGCTCGCCCACTTCGAAGCGCTCGACTGGGCGGCCGTCGATCGCATTCCCACGCTCGCCGAGCCGGCCCGGCTTCCCGCCGGTGCGGGCGCAGCGGTGCTGAACGCCATCGCGTCACTCGCGCGCGACCAGGGCCGGGACTCGCTGCGCTATGGCGGCCCGTACCCGACCGAGCAGCTGTTCACGACGCTGCTGGACTCCTTTCACTACGACACCACGCGCGACGATCCCCTCGCGGCGTTCAGCCGCGGCGAGCTCGCCTGGCGCCCGGCGCCGCATGAACGCGTCTTCACTCCTGAGGGTGCGTGTGTCTACCTCCGCGAGCGCGTGGAGAAAGTCGTGTGGCGGTCACGCGTCTACCAGCGGCCCAACGCGCAGGGCATCGGTCGCCACGCGGCGTACCGTGTGCGCGACACTGGCGGACGTGTGGTCTGCTCGCTCTGGGCGATGGGAACGGCGATCGAGGACACGCTGGAGCTGGACGAGGACGGCCACGTCGTGAAGATCCTCGAGCCGCCGCCGCAACCCGCCGAGCATCGAGCGCTTCCCGCGGAAGTGGCGGATGGGATCGGGGCGATCGTGGCGGCAACGAGCGCGCCGGCCCTCGGCCCGGCCCTTCGAGCCGCCGCGCGTCGTCTGACCCTGACGTGGGCGCCGCTGCACGGCGAGCTGGCCAGCATGAAGGGCGACGCCGTGAGCCTGTCCAACCGGCTGCGGGCCGTGCTGGCCGTGAGCGCCACCTCGCCGTCCGACGACGCGCGCCGCGACGCCGCGCTCGCGACCTTGACCGAAGTGGCGCTCCTCCTCGGCGACACGCTCCGCGCTCGCGCCCAGGCTCACGTCGCCGCGCTCGACGAGAGCGCGCAGCGCGCGCTGCTGGAGACGCCTCCCCTGCCCGATCCCGACACCGCTCGCGCCATCACCGCGGCCGTGGCCGCGCTGGTCGCGAGCGAGTGACGACGCGGATCAGCTCACGGCGTGGATCACGACCCAGACGTTCAGGGCGATGAAGGCCGCGATGGAGACGATGGAGAGCGCGACGTAGCCGATCCACAGCCCGGCCTGGCGGCGCGATGCGGACGCTGGACGGCCGGAGAGCAGCGACTTCACGTAGGCCATGGCGTCATGCTTGAGCGTCGGCACGCCGAGGGCGTCGACGAGGACGTGGTACCCGTCCATCTCGACGAAGCAGAACGGATAGAGGGCCAGCACGAACGCCTGCCACTGGATCATCCCCGACGCAGCGGCGAACGCCTGCACAAAGCCGCCGTTCGGCGCCCGGAGCGCGAGCATGAACCACAATGATCCGACGGCGAGGTGCACGAGGGTGCCCGACACGGCGGTGACGACCCGAGCGCGCCGGCTGGCCATGAAGATGTCGGTGACGTCGACGTAGAACGTCGGCAGGAAACCGTGCAGGAACGTGAATCCGAACTCGCGGACGCGCCGGCCGTAATGGACGAGGGCGAGCCCGTGAACGATCTGGTGAGCGGCCAGCGTGAGGATGAACAGCAGCTTCACGGTGATGATGGCCAGCAGCGGGTTGGCGCCAAAACCGGCGACCACGTCGGCGTCCCGCCAGAGTTTCGCCGCGGCCGCGAAGCCGGCCACGGCGAGGAGCACGCAGACCACGAGCGCGACCGGCGTGAAGAGCAGCCGCCCACCCCACCGGTAGGCTCGGCGGAAGAACGGCTGGACGCGGCGGCTCGAGATGTTGATGCGCTCGAGCGCGGTCAGCGCCGTCTCCGCGGCGCGCAGCAGGCGGCGCTCGCGGTTGCGGGCCAGCGCGTAACGCAAGCGCGAGGCCGGGGTGAGCGAGAGCAACTGCGCCCGCTGGAGCTTCTTGATCATCCCGGGAATCAACTCGAAGTCGAACTGGCCGTAGCGGAGGACGTAGGCGGTCGCGATGTCCTGGACGGAGGCGCGCCCGTCCATCTGGTCCCACAGGAAGCGCTCGGGTTCCGAGAGCATCAGGAAACGCTCGGTCTGCGTGTTCTTGAGGATGAAGCTGCGCTGGCGGTCCACGCGCGAGGTGACCTCGGCCAGCTCGAAGTGTTCGGCGGGCACGCGCTGTGGCCGCATCTTCACCCAGGCGGCGGCGCTACCCACCGTGCGGATGTCGAAGCCGGCCTCGTCGCCGTCACGGCGGACGAGGAGCTCGAGCTTGGCGCGCCGGGGCGGCGCGGCGTCCGTCATCGCGACTCCATATCCAGGCCGGTGGCCTCGAGGCCCCAGCGCGTGATCTCCGCGACCAGCTCGCCGGAAGCGCGCAACCGCTCGATGAACACGTAGACGAGAGACCGAAAGAACGCGGCCGCCGCTCGTGGGTTGACCTCGATGAGCAGGTGGAGGTGCTCACGATCGAGGACGTAGAGGGCGACGTCCGTCTCGGCCTGAATGGTCGCCGACCGCGGCGATCGATCGAACAAGCTCATCTCACCGAAGAAGTCACCGGCCTCCGCCCGCGCCAGGACCTGCTCGATTCGCCCACTGACGACCTTGGAGATGATGCTGGTCCCCTTCCGCACGACGAACATCTCTTCGCCGGGATCGCCCTCACGAAAGAGCACCTGGCGCGGCTTGAGGTTCCGCTCCTCGAGCCGTCCCGCGAACGCCAGCAGCTCGCTGTCGGTGAATTCCCGGAAGAGCTTCACGCTCTTGAGGAACACTGCGATGTCGGCGGGGGCGGCCATCAGGGCGACCACCGTTCGGCGCGCCGATCACCGCGGCGCCGCTGATCGCAGGCGTCGGCACCGGGGACGTGGGAGCGCACGACCGAGGGCGGGAGCGGCGCCGCGGCGCGCGCGACGACCGTCACGCGACGCTCAGGTCGCGACGCGGCGGAGCAGGGTGGTTCGCAGGAGGACCGCGCGCTGATTGACCGGCGTGTCGGCCAGTCGAACCAGGGCGGCCTGAACGGCTCCCCGCTCGTCGTCGCTCAGCTCGTACTGGGCGAGGATCGCGTCCGGCGTCCGTTGCAGATCGACGAGAAAGTCGGGATCGACCATCGCGCGGCCGACCAGGTCGGGCAGACGCTGGGGCATGGCCACGGGATGATACCAGAGGGCGATCCCTGAACAAAGGTGGAAGGCCCCACGTCCCATGAGTAGTGAACCCACGTATGGAGGTGACCCGAGATGAGATGGACACGTGCACTCATTGCCGGCACGCTCGCGCTCGCGGCGGGCGTCACGACTGTGGCCTCGGCCGCTCAGTCGTCGCCAGCGCAGACCCAGCAGCCGCTGCGGTGGGAGAGCCGGCTCAAGCAGCAGCTCGGACTCAACGACCAGCAGGCGCAGGCGCTTCACGAGGTGTACCAGCGGGACGCCGACGCCAAGCGTCAGCACTGGCAGCAGCTCCATCAGGCGCAGACCGAGCTTCGCCATCTGGCGCTGACCAGCAACGACAACCAGGCCATCCAGGCCAAGCAGGATGAGGTTCAACGGCTGATGGCCCAGAGCGTCCAGATGCGCACGAGCACCCTCCGACAGGTGGCGCCGATCCTGACGCCCGATCAGCGGGAGAAGCTGGCTCAACTGATGGAGCGAGGCGGCCACCACGGCCGTCATCGTCGTCAGGCCTCGTGAGCCGGGGCCGGTAGCGAGAGCGCCGCTCCGGCTGCCCGGGGCGGCGCTGTCAACCCGGGGGCGGCCGCGCTCGTCAATCTTAATCGTGATGCGGTAGTCTGGGACGAGCGCGCGCCGCCGCCAGAGGTGACATGGCCAATCCTTCGCGTCTCTTCATTCTTCGCCCTGTCGCCACCGCTCTGCTCACCGCCGCCATTCTGCTGGCCGGAAGCGTCGCCTATCTGCTGCTCCCCATCTCAGCACTGCCGCAGGTCGACTATCCAACGATACAGATCCTGACCTTCTATCCGGGCGCCAGCCCCGACGTCATGGCCTCGTCGGTCACGTCGCCGCTCGAGCGGCAGTTCGGTCAGCTCCCCGGCCTCAAGCAGATGACCTCGACGAGCTCGTTCGGCGCCTCGCTGATCACGCTGCAATTCACGCTCGACTACGCGATCGACGTCGCCGAGCAGCAGGTCCAGGCCGCGATCAACGCCGCGGCGACCTTCTTGCCGCGTGATCTGCCCAGCCCCCCCATCTACAGCAAGGTCAATCCCGCGGACACGCCGGTTCTGACGCTCGCGTTGACCTCGGATACGCTGCCGCTCACGAAGGTGCAGGACCTCGCCGACACCAACCTGGCCCAGAAGATCTCGCAGCTCCCCGGTGTCGGCCTGGTATCGATCAGCGGCGGTCAGAAACCGGCGGTGCGCGTGCAGGCCGATCCGAGCGCGCTGGCGTCCTACGGGCTCAGCCTCGAAGACCTGCGCGCCGTGCTCGGCCAGGCCAACGTCAACCAGGCCAAGGGCAATCTGGAGGGTGCGAAGCAGTCGTACACGATCGGCGCCAACGATCAGCTCCTCACCAGCGTGGAGTACAAGAGCGTCGTCGTCGCCTACCGCAACGGCGCGCCGGTGCGCTTGTCCGACGTCGCGGACGTCGTGGACGGCGTGGAGAACGTCAGGCAAGCGGCGTGGATGAACGACAAGCCGGCCGTCATCGTCAACATCCAGCGGCAGCCCGGCGCCAACATCATCACGGTCGTGGACCGCATCAAGCGCTTGCTGCCCCAACTCAAGGCCTCGCTGCCGTCGGCGATCGAGATCACGACGCTCACCGACCGCACGGCGACCATCCGGGCCTCGGTCGCCGACGTCGAGTTCACGTTGATCCTGACCATCGCCCTCGTCGTGATGGTCATGTTCCTGTTCCTGCGCAGCCTGTCGGCCACGATCATTCCGAGCGTGGCCGTGCCCATCTCGATCGTCGGCACCTTCGGGATCATGTACCTGCTCGGCTACAGCCTGGACAACCTCTCGCTGATGGCGCTGACGATCTCGACCGGCTTCGTGGTCGACGACGCGATCGTCATGATCGAGAACATCGCGCGTTACATCGAGGCGGGCGAGTCCCCGCTCCAGGCCGCCCTCAAGGGCTCCGAGCAGATCGGCTTCACGATCGTCTCCCTCACCGTCTCGCTGATCGCGGTGCTCATTCCCCTGCTCTTCATGGGCGACATCATCGGGCGGCTCTTCCGCGAGTTCGCGATCACGCTGAGCGTGACGATCCTCGTGTCCGCGGTCGTGTCGTTGACGCTCACGCCGATGATGTGCGCCAGGCTCCTGCGCGTCGCCCACCCGGGCACCGAGACGTGGTTCTACCGGGCCACCGAGCGGATGTTCGAGCGCACGATCGCGGCCTACGGTCGGACGCTGCAGTGGGTGCTTCGTCACCAGCCCGGGACGCTGGTCGTGACGGTGGCCACGCTCGTCCTGACCATCATCCTGTACATCGTCGCGCCCAAGGGCTTCTTCCCGCTCCAGGACACCGGCGTCATCCTCGGCATCTCGGAGGCTCCGGAGGTCGTCTCGTTCTCGACGATGGCCGACCGCCAGCAAGCGCTCGCCCGTATCATCCTGAAGGATCCCGACGTGGCGAGCCTGTCGTCGTTCATCGGCGTGGACGGCACCAACATGACGCCGAACAGCGGCCGTCTCCAGATCAACCTGAAGCCGCGCGAGGAGCGGAGGTCCGACGCGTCCGAGATCATTCGACGCTTGCAATCGGCGCTCGCGGCGGTGGACGGCATCACGCTCTACATGCAGCCGGTGCAGGACCTGACCGTCGAGGACCGCGTGAGCCGGACCCAATTCCAGTACTCGCTGGAGGACGCCGACGCGCGCGAGCTGGCCGAGTGGGCGCCGCGACTGATCGAGCGGCTGCGGACGCTCCCCGAGCTCCGCGACGTCGCCTCCGACCAGCTCGTCGGCGGGCTCCAGGTCTCCGTGGTGATCGATCGCGACACCGCCTCGCGCCTGGGCATCCAGCCGCAGGCCATCGACGACACGCTCTACGATGCCTTCGGTCAGCGTCAGGTCTCGACGATCTTCACGCAGCTCAACCAGTATCACGTCATTCTCGAGGTCGCGCCGCGCTTCCAGGACAATCCCGAGGCGCTCAAGGCGATCTACGTCAAGTCGGCCAACGGCACGCAGGTGCCGCTCAGCGCCTTCACCCACTACGTCACTGGATCGGCCCCACTGTCGGTGAACCATCAGGGCCAGTTCCCGGCCGTCACCGTCTCGTTCAATCTGGCGCCAGGCGTCGCCCTCGGCCACGCCGTCAACGCCATCAAGGCAGTCGAGCGCGAGATCGGCCTCCCCTTGTCGATCCGCGCCGCGTTCCAGGGGACGGCCAAGGCCTTTCAGGCGTCGCTCGCCAACGAGCCCTTACTGATCCTGGCCGCGCTGATCACGGTGTACATCGTCCTCGGCGTGCTGTACGAGAGCTACATTCACCCGATCACGATCCTGTCCACGCTGCCCTCGGCTGGCGTGGGCGCCATCCTGGCGCTCCTGCTCTGCCGCACGCACCTCGACGTCATCGCGCTGATCGGGATCATTCTGCTGATCGGCATCGTGAAGAAGAACGCGATCATGATGATCGACTTCGCGCTCGACGCCGAGCGCGAGGAGGGCAAGGCGCCCGCCGAGGCGATCTACCAGGCGTGCCTGCTCCGCTTCCGCCCGATCATGATGACGACGATGGCCGCGCTCCTCGGCGGCCTGCCCCTCGCCCTCGGCAGCGGAACCGGCTCCGAGCTGCGACGGCCGCTCGGCATCACGATCGTCGGCGGCTTGCTCCTGTCTCAGCTACTCACGCTCTACACCACACCCGTCGTGTATCTGGCCTTCGATCGCGTGGCCCGCCGGTTGCGACAGACGTCGATCGGCGCACCGCGGCCGGCCCGAGTGACCGCCGAGTGAGCATCTGCGAACCGTTCATCCGTCGGCCCGTCGCCACCACGCTCCTGAGCTGCTCCCTGCTCCTGGCCGGCGCCGTCGCCTATCGCTTCCTGCCCGTGGCCTCGCTCCCGCAAGTGGAGTTCCCCGTCATCCAGGTGCAGGCCATTCTTCCCGGCGCGAGCCCGGAGACGATGGCGTCCTCGGTGGCGACCCCGCTCGAGCGCCAGTTCGGACGTATCGCTGGGGTGACGGAGATGACGTCGAGCAGTCTGCTCGGCGCGACCACGGTCGTCCTCCAGTTCGACCTCAACCGCAGCATCGACGCCGCCGCGCGCGACGTGCAGGCCGCGATCAATGCCGCGCGCAGCCAGCTCCCGGCCGGGCTGGTCAACAATCCAACGTACCGGAAGGTGAACCCGGCGGATGCGCCGATCTTGATCCTGGCCCTCACCTCCGATGCGATGCCGATCGGCCGCGTTTTCGATGCCGCCGATTCCGTCCTGGCTCAGAAACTCGCGCAGGTCGAGGGCATCGGCCAGGTCATCGTGGGCGGTGGGGCCAAGCCGGCGGTTCGCGTCCGCGTCGACCCGGCCCGGCTCACCCAGCTCGGCATCGGACTCGAGCAAGTGAGGGCCGGGCTGCGCTCCGTCAACGCCAACGCCCCCAAGGGTCAGCTCACCGACGCGGCGACCTCGTGGACGATCCAGGCCACCGATCAACTCTTCGATGCCGACGAATACCGTCCCGTGATCGTCGCCTGGCAAAACGGCGCGCCGGTGCGCCTCGGCGACATCGCCAGCGTCGAGAGCTCGGTCGAAGACCTGAGGACGGCCGGGCTGGCCAACGGCAAGCGCGCCGTGCTGCTGGTCGTGTTCCGTCAGCCGGGCACGAACATCATCGAGACCGTGGACCGGGTCACGGCGTTGATGCCCGAGCTGCGAGCGTCCATCTCCCCGGCCATCGACATCTCCGTCGTGCTCGACCGGACCACGACTATCCGGGCCTCGTTCCGTGACATCCAGCTCACGCTGTTGCTCTCGATCGCCCTCGTCGTGCTCGTCGTCTTTCTGTTCCTGCGCAAAGGGTCGGCCACCACCATCCCCAGCGTGGCCGTGCCGCTGTCGCTGCTCGGCACCTTCGGTGGGATGTACCTGCTCGGCTATAGCCTCGACAACCTCTCGCTCATGGCCCTGACCATCTCGACGGGCTTCGTAGTGGACGACGCCATCGTCGTGCTCGAGAACATCACGCGCTACATCGAGGCCGGCGAGTCGCCGATGGCGGCGGCCTTGAAGGGCTCGCGCGAGATCGGGTTCACGGTGCTGTCGATGAGCATCTCGCTGGTGGCCGTCTTCATTCCCATTCTCTTGATGGGCGGGATCGTCGGCCGCCTCTTCCGCGAGTTCGCCGTCACGCTGACGCTGGCGATCGTCGTCTCGCTGGTCGTCTCGCTGAGCACGACGCCCATGATGTGCGCCCGGCTGCTCAAGCCCATCCCGCCCGGTGGCCATGGCCGGCTGTACCGGCTGAGCGAGCGGGCCTTCACCATGCTGCTGAACGCGTACGCGGCAACGCTCGGCTGGGTGCTGCGTCACCAGCGTGTGACGCTCCTGGTGATGCTGGTCACGATCGGCCTCAACATCTATCTCTTTGCGATCGTGCCCAAGGGCTTCTTTCCTCAGCAGGACTCCGGGCGAATCATCGGCAGCATCCAGGCCGCGCAGGACATCTCGTTTCCGGCGATGCGGGAGAAGATGGCGGAGTTCGTGAACATCGTGCTCACCGATCCGGCGGCGACCGCGGTGGTCGCCTTCACCGGCGGCAACCTCAACACGCAAAACACCGGCCGCATGTTCATCTCGCTCAAGCCGCTCCACGAGCGAAAGGTGTCCGCCGACCAGATCATCGGCCGGCTGCGGGGCAAGCTGGCCCACGTCCCCGGAGCCAATCTCTTCTTGCAGTCCGTGCAGGACCTGCGCATCGGCGGCCGCGCCAGCAACGCGCAGTTCCAGTACACGCTGCAGAGCACCGACCTCACCGAGCTCAACACCTTCGCACCCCGGATGCTCGCCAAGCTGCGCACCCTCGAGGGGCTGCGCGACGTCAACACCGACCAGCAGAACCGCGGCCTGCAGGCCGCGCTGGTGATCGATCGCGACACCGCCGGGCGCCTCGGCATCCAGGCCCAGGCCATCGACGACACGCTCTACGACGCCTTCGGCCAGCGCCAGGTCTCGACGATCTACACGGCGTTGAACCAGTACCACGTCGTGCTCGAGGTCGCGCCCGAGTTCCAGCAGAACCCCGAGGCGCTCAATGCCATCTACGTGAAGTCGTCCACGGGGGCCCAGGTCCCGCTCAGCGCCATCACCCACTTCGCGCCTAGCACGACCCCGCTGGCCGTGAACCATCAGGGCTTCTTCCCGTCGGTGACGCTCTCGTTCAATCTGGCGCCGGGCATCGCGCTCAGCGACGCGGTGACCTCCATCCAGGGTGCCGAACGTGACGTCGGCCTGCCGGCCTCCGTTCGGGCGAGCTTTCAGGGCACGGCCCAGGCGTTTCAGGACTCGCTGTCCAATCAGCCCATCCTCATCCTGGCCGCGCTCGTCACCGTCTACATCGTGCTCGGCGTCCTCTACGAGAGCTACGTCCACCCGATCACGATCCTCTCGACGCTGCCCTCGGCGGGCGTGGGCGCCATCATCGCCCTGATGCTCTGCGGGATGGATCTCGACGTCATCGCGCTCATCGGGATCATTCTCCTCATCGGGATCGTCAAGAAGAACGCGATCATGATGATCGACGTCGCGCTGGACGTGGAGCGGCGCGAGGGCAAGGCGCCGGCCGCCGCCATTTACGAGGCCTGCCTGCTCCGCTTCCGTCCGATCATGATGACGACGTCGGCCGCGCTGCTCGGCGCGCTCCCGCTGGCCGTCGGCACCGGCACCGGTGCCGAGCTGCGACGGCCGCTCGGCATCACGATCGTCGGCGGCCTGCTCGTCTCGCAGGCCCTCACGCTCTACACCACCCCGGTCGTCTATCTCTATCTCGAGCGGTTGCGGCTGCATCTTCGCCGCGCACGGCCGGTGGCCGTGCCCCACCGATCGCCGGAGCTCCAGCATTGACGACGACACGTCCTCTTCTCGGCATCGCGCTGCTGCTGACGGCGAGCCTCGCGCTCACCGCCTGTTCGGGCGACAAGGCGGAGTCCAAGCAGTCGCAGCAGCAACGGCGGCCGGCCGTGCCGGTGACGGTCGCATCGGTGGAGCGGAAGACGGTCCCGCTGGAGATCCGGGCCATCGGCAGCGTCGAGGCGTATTCGACCGTCGCGGTCAAGGCCCAGGTCGGCGGCGAGCTCATGCGCGTCCACATCAAGGAGGGCCAGGACGTCCACAAGGGCGACCTCCTCTTCACCATCGATCCACGGTCGCTCCAGGCCGCCCTCGCCCAGGCCGAAGCCACCCTGGCCAAGGATCAGGTTCAGATCCAGCAGGCGCGTGCCGTGCTCGAGCGTGATCGCTCGCGGATCGCCCAGGCCGAGGCGGCCCTGGCACGGGATCAGGCGCAGCAGAGGAACGCGGTGGTGATGGAGCGACGCTACGCCGATCTGCTCAAGCGTGAGCTCATCGCCCAGGAGCAATACGATCAGTTCCGGACGACGGCCGAGGCCCTGACGGCGACGGTCCGCGCCGACGCCGCCGACGTCAAGAGTGCCCAGGACACGGTGATGGCCGACGAGGCGGCCGTGAAGAGCGCCGAGGAGACCGTCCGCGCCGACCAGGCGGTCATCGACAACGCACGCGTCCAGCTGAGCTACGCGACCATCCGGTCCCCGATCGACGGCCGCACGGGCAGCTTGCTGCTGCACGAAGGCAACGTGGTGCGAGCCACCGGGACCAACGACTCCACGCTGCTGACGATCAATCAGGTCCAGCCGACGTACGTGTCGTTCACCGTGCCCCAGCAGCAGCTCGCCTCGATCAAGCGCTACATGGCGAATGGCCGACTCGAGGTGGAAGCGACCGGTGCGGGTGATCCGCGGGCCCCCCGCGGCGTGGTGACCTTCATCGACAACGCCGTCGACCCGAACACCGGGACGATTCGGCTGAAGGCCACGTTCGCCAACGAGGAGCGGCGTCTCTGGCCCGGTCAGTTCGTCAACGTCGTGCTGACGCTCGCCAACGAGGCGGACGCCATCGTCGTCCCGTCCCAGGCCGTCCAGGCCGGCCAGCAAAACACGTCGTACGTCTTCGTGGTGAAGCCCGATGCAACCGTCGAGAACCGTCGCATCGTGATCGCGCGGACCCAGGGCAACGATACGATCGTGACCTCCGGCCTCGAGGCGGGCGAAAAGGTGGTCACCGACGGTCAGGCGCGGCTCGTGGCGGGCGCAAAGGTGGAGGTGAGAGGACCAGGGGGCGGTGGCGAGCGCCCGGCTCGGAGTGAGCGCTCTCCCTGAGCTCTATCGTTGGATATAGGCCTCTCGATCCCGCGATAGATTCAAAGTACCCATCCGACCGATTAACCTGAAACGGCATGGCAAACACCCGACGCCTCAGCCTCCTCGCCGGTCTCGGACTGATTGCCCTGCTCGCGTCGGGTGCTGCGAAGGATGCGCCAAAGGACGTCGCGAGTCTCACGCCCGAGATCGTCACGCTGAGTCCGCGCGCCAGCCAGGCCATGAGACCCCCGCGGGCTGCACCGGGACGGCGCCCGGCAAGCACGTTCGACGACAACGATCGCGGCGTGCTGTTGCTCCTGCTGCTCAGCGCGCAGCCACCGCGCTAGCCCGAACGACCCTCAGCGGCTCTCGGCCTGGGCGCGGTAGCGCCGGGGAATACTCTCTCGCTGATCCGTCCAGTGCGCGACGCCTTCATCGTCGACCCAGCGGAAGAGTCCCTTGCGGCGGGGCGACGGATCAGTCGTGCCGTCGGGGACGAGCGAGGCAACCGGGGGCGGTGGCACCGGGGGGATGACGGCAGCCGGTTGAGACGGCGCGGGTGGCGGCTTGGGGATCCAGACCCACACGTACGGTGTCGTCATGCCGTCGCCGCGAAGCTGGTACCAACCCGTCGCGTATTCGATGATGGTGGGAACCTGGGCCGCCCCGCCGGGCACGACCGGGACCTGGTCGTAGATGTACTGGGGCGTGCTCGCCACCACCACGCCTGACCCGATCGTCCCTGGGAACACGAGGCTCGAGCCGAACGGCGAGGCCCCGTGCCGCGCAACGATCGTCCCCGGCGGCCAGAATCGCCAGGGATCGACCGGTCGAGCAAAGAGGGGGGGCTCGGATCGCACGCCCACCGGAGCCGCAACGACGAAGCGATTCGGATGAACGCCGACGGTGTGAGGCGCGCTTCGAACGACGAAGCCCCCCGCCGACGCTGACGAAGCCAGCGTCAGGCTCATCGCGGCGACACCGAACAGCACGCGAACAGGCGGCATCTCGACCCCCAACGCCCGAGCGGACTGCTCCAGTGTCCCCGAATTCCGCCCGTCGTCAAGGGGCGTGCCC
>WNFT01000825.1_pt1 | contig 34011 bp, 24 predicted proteins | sample 5400191 | NCBI WGS metagenome assembly WNFT01 (sample SAMN13153359, study PRJNA577476) | soil metagenome | isolation source: 80 cm saprolite under Madrone tree | place: USA:California | collected 2016-06-14 | reverse complement strand
TCTCGTCCTCGCGAGAAAGAGAAACGTTGGTGCGGTAAAGGTCCGCCAACTCGCCAGGAGAAAGGGGAACGGGAGCAACGGCGGCGACAGGGCCGGGAATCCAGCCGAGGGTCTCCTTTTCTTGCGCGACTTTACGGGCGGCGTCGGCGGGCGCCCAGGTTTTTCCCGCGATCACAATGTCGCGATACTCGTCGGCCCGGGCGTCCGCGAGCTGGTTGCGAACGTCATCGAGCTTTTTCAAAAGCTCGCGGCGCTCGGATTCCAGTTTCCTCGATTCCATTTCGAGCGAAGCAGCGTCGGCCCGCGACAATCGTTCCGCGATCGAACCTACCGCGCTTTCCAGTTGTTTGCGGCTGTCCAGGTCGCTCTCGAGGACGCTCACGCACAACGGGCGCAGCTCGGGAACGATGTGATTCCGCACCATGCGCAATGCTTTTGTCGTGTGGCTGGTGACCAGAACGCTTTTCCCCTGGGCCAGCAGGTGGCCGATCAGATTGCCGATGGTATGCGTCTTTCCAGTGCCCGGAGGGCCCTGAACCAGCACGCCGCCGTATTCTTCGAGCTGTTTGGCGATCCGTATTTGTTCGGGATTTGCGGGCTTGCTCAAGAGAACATCGGCATCGGCCTCGCCGTTAGCGCCCCCGGAGGAGTTCGCTTCGCGGGCATCGGGAACCGGGGATTCTTCTCCCACAATATTCAAGAGAGACCACGGCAAATCTTCGCGCGTTCGAAGGTCCGCGAGAATGCCCTCGATAGCAGCGGCGAATCCCAGGGTGCGGGCGCGCAGAAATAGAATCGGATCGCGCCCGATGCGAGGATCAATCGCTTCACCGGCAGGCGCGCGGTCCTCGAGCAACTCGCCGCGCGGCGAGAGCTGAACAACCAGGCGCTTCAGAAACCCGGAGGTGGCGCCATTGATGAGCGGATGAAAGCCTTCCTGCTCCAACTCTTCGCGGCAGCGGCCGATGGCGCGTCCGTCCACATCGGTCATGGATTGGAAGAGAGCAGAATAAAGTTCGACCGGGTGGTCGGCTTCCGACAGAGTGAATTCGGGTACTGCGGCATTGAACTGAAGTTGCAGGCGTTGCAGCAGAACGGGATGGTAGATGCTGCCTTCGGCGCGGTTCCAACTGAGAATGCCGTCTCCGAGAACGAGCTCGACGCGCTCCGCTTCGCGGTCGATGCGCCCATGGAGCGCGTACAGGGTCTCGAAGATTTTCATCGCCGCGCGAGCGGGCTTTTCGTTTTTGGCCCATTCTTCGCGCGCCACTTTCCAACGCCGCAATGCCGCGAGCCTTGCCGGGTCGACCTCGAAATTGGCAACGCGGGTTTCGCCCTCCTGATCCGATTCGTTCCGGGATGCACTGACGGAAGGCTCTTTTGAAGGGTCGTCCCATCCGGCCTCCAGCCATGCGGCAATTGCGTAGGGAGGTTCGGGAGGAGAAGTCAGCTCCGGGCGCTGCACCTTGAGAACGAATCCGCCGGCGCTCGCGTCGCCATTCTGAGAGTCTGCGACTTTTGTTTTCGCAGCGCTGGATTTCGAAGCACCGCGTTTGATGGAAGCATGGTCCGGAAGATCGTGTAACCACAGACTCCAGAGTTGTTCGCGAATCTGGCGTTTGGCCGGATTGCGGTGCTGGTTAAGCGCTTCCAGGTAGCGGAACACACGGGTGAGCTTTTCCCGCGCGACGCGGAGTTTCTCTGGATTCATGACTCTCTGCCTCTGTTCACCCAGGTGTAGAGGCTGGGCACGGCTGGTGAGACGTTCAGGATACCAGCGTCTCTCGATGATGTGTCAATAGAACCCCGAGACTCGCAAAAAGTTGGCGCGGGCGTCGCTAAATTGGGCGGCGGATGCCGAGCTTGCGCATGCGCGCCTGGAGCGTGGTGCGCTTCATGCCCAGGAGGACGGCGGCGCCTTTCGGGCCGGCGATGCGCCACTGTGTTTGCTTCAGCGCGCGGAGGATGTGCTGGCGCTCGGCTTCTTCCAGAGTGGAGATGGGGAAGCTTAAGGAGGCAGAGGAAGTTAAAGAGGTAAAGGAGGAAGAGGAGTCGGCGCCAGCCGCAGCAGCGAGGGTTGCTGATTTCAGCTCGGAAAGCGGAACACGCAGCTCCTTGCCGGGGGAGAGAATCACGGCGCGCTCCAGCAGGTTTTCGAGCTCACGGATATTGCCGGGCCAGGAATAGTTCGAAAGCGCGTCCATGGCGTCGGCGGGAATGTACTCAACCTCTTTATTGAGGCTGCGGCTGAACTTCTGCACGAAATAGCGGACGAGAAGAGGAATGTCTTCCGGGCGCTCGCGCAGCGCGGGGATTTGAATGGGAAAAACATTGAGGCGGTAATAGAGGTCGCTGCGAAAGGCGCGCTCGGCGACTAGTTTCGAAAGATCGGAGTTGGTGGCGGCGACGACACGGACATCGACGCGAGTCGTTCGCGTGCCTCCGAGGCGTTCGAATTCCTGCTCCTGCAAAACGCGGAGAAGCTTGGGCTGCAGTTCGAGCGGAAGGTCGCCGACTTCGTCGAGAAAAAGCGTGCCGCGGTCGGCGAGCTCGAAGCGGCCGACTTTTTGCGCGATGGCGCCGGTGAACGCGCCCTTCTCATGACCGAAGAGTTCCGATTCGAGCAAGCCGCTCGGAATGGCGGCGCAATTGATTTTGACGAACGTGCGATCGCGGCGCGGGCTGAGGTTGTGGATGGCGCGCGCGAAAAGTTCCTTGCCGGTGCCGGTTTCGCCGAGGAGTAGGACGGTTGTGCCGGCAGGCGCGGCAAGCTCCACTTGCGCAAGAGCGCGCTTAAGCACAGGGCTTTCGCCGACAATTTCCTCGAAATTGAATTCGCTGCGGATTTCTTCCTCGAGGTAGAGCTTCTCGACCGCCAGCTTGTTCTTGAGCGCGTCGATTTCCTTGAACGCCAGCGCGTTTTCCACCGCGATGGCGATTTGTGCCGCCACCTGCTGGAGAAGCTCAACGTCTTGCGGAGGGAAAGCGTCGAGGCGGCGGCTGGCGAGATTGAGTGAACCGAAAGTGCGGCCCTGCGTGATGAGCGGAACACAGCAGACGCTTTGCAAGCCTTCCTTGCGAAGAGTGAGGATGATTTCACTGGTGTAACGATCCAGTTCGGCTCCGCGCGCGAGGAGCGTCTGCCCGGTGGTAATAGCAGTGCCGGCGGGAGAGCCATCGCGCGAGATGGTGATTTCCTGTTGGAAGAGACCCGGGTGGCCGGGGAAATCGAGCGCGTGAATTTTAAGCAGGCCGCTCACGGGATCGAGGAGCGCGAGGCTGGTGTAGTCGTGATGAATGACGCGCTTTAGAGTAGAGACGATGCCGCGAAAAACTTCAGGGAGTTCGCGGCTGGTCACCAGAACGTTGTTGACCTCGAGAAGCACCTGAAGCCGGTCGCGCTCGAGCGATAGTTGCTTCTGGTAAGCCTGGGAAGTTTCGAAGTTGAGCGCGTTGTCCACCGCGACGGCCACCTGGCTGGCCACGCGCTGCATGAATTGGAGCTCGGTGTCCGTGATGCACTGCGGCACCAAGCGGCCGAAGCCCATGGCGCCCAGGCGGCGCTGCGCCGTGGTCAGCGGGATGATCGCCAGGGCGCGGACGTTATGCTCGCGGAAGCGCTTCAAGAATTCGGGGAAGCGCGTTTCTTCCTCGACGTCGCTGACGACGAAGGACTCTTGCGTTTGCCAGACCCATCCGGAAGGATTGTTTTCAACGGGAGCTTCCGTGCCCGTGGGCTTTTCACTGGGGATGCGCGTTTCGAGAACGTGGAGGCGCATGACGTTGCGCGCGGAATCGTGGAGGACGAGGGTGAGGAAGTCGAACTCGACGACGGAGTGCAGGCGCTCGGCGAGGTCGTGGAACAGCGCGGGCAGATCGCGCTGCTGGGCGATGGCCTCGCTGACTTCCAGCAAGGCTTCAAGCTGACGCCGGGAGTGTTCCAGCGGGGAGGGGAACGCCACTTCCGGCGGAGAAACGACGGGGTCCGCCATAGCAGGCAGGATATCACCCGCGTCGGCGAAGGCTCAACTTAAGGCGTGTGCGTGTAATGGATTGAAATGCCCTAGTATCGTAGTCTATTCAACTCAACGAGGTTCGCCGTGAAGCCACTGTCCTTGCGTGTTCTCCGATTATTCAGAGAAATGGGAGAAGATCGATTGGACCTGCATGTACTCTTCGAGGCAGGGGGGAACGAGCCTGAAGAACGGCTGCTTGTGCTCGATGCCCTCGATGAGTTGCTACAGGCGGGGATGCTGGACGCACGCAGCGGCGACTTCTACGCGCTGACAGAGAAGGGTAAAAGAGCAGCCGCTCAGTCTTGAATAAGAAGCTGACGCACCTGTAGTTGTTGGCGAATCCTTTCACGATAGGGATGCTTTGCTGCGGAATGCGAGCTTCCGGGAAATTCGACTAAGTCAGACTGGATATGTCGTAAGAGGAGGAGTGGCGAGGGCCTGCTGTCCTGAGGCGTTCGATTTTTTCTACGGATTGGATGCTGCCGCGTGCACCAACTCCCGTACAGTTCAGCGCGGCCGCGGCACAAGCGAATTCAAGTTGGCGCTGCAGCGGCCAACCTTGAAGCAGCGCGTAGATAAATCCCGCGTGAAAAATGTCGCCCGCTCCGGTGGTGTCCACAGGCTGCACATGAAAGGCAGAAGCGTAGTGGAATTGTGTGCCGTCCCAGGCTAGCACGCCCTCCTCGCCCAAAGTTGCGGCAGTGAGCCGGGAGCCGAACCGGCTGCGAACCGCGGGCAGCGACTTGCGCAAATCGTTTTCTCCGGCAAGCCGGCCTGGAATGTCTCTGCTAGTGATCAGGAAATCGACATTTTTCAGCAACGCTTCCACGCCGGGATAAAGTTCGTCCAAGTCCGCAATCACGGGAATGCCGGCGGCGCGGGCCCAACCCGCGGCGGCGGTGGCAGCGGCGGTATGGGCCCAACCCGCGGCGGCGGTGGCAGCGGCGGTATCGTGTCCATCTACGTGAAGCGCGCGCGCAGTGATGATCCATTCGTGTTGGAGCTCTTCCGGGCGAAGCGTCAAGCGCTCGTCCCGTTTCCAGAGCACGGTGCGCTCGCCGTTGTCGTCCACAAGAATGAACGCTTGCTGGCTGGCGCAGCCCGGCGCGGTAAGAAGATGCGCCTCCACGCCGGTTCGCGCAAATTCCGAACGGTGAAGCGCGGCGGCGCTGTCGTCCCCGACTTTGCCGACGTAGCGCGTGCGCAGTCCCCACTGCTGGCACGCGATGATCGCGCTGGCCACCTGGCCGCCGGGCAATAAATTAGCGGAACGGAATTCCACTTTCGATCCGCGCGCGGGATAGTGCGCGACGGGGATCAGCGTGTCTGTGGCGTTCAGCCCGACGCCGACAACGTCAACCTTGGAAGGGTTCGCCATTTTTCCTGGGCCACTGTAGACGAAGCGGGGGAATTTGCAAAGGCAGAGCGGCGGGCTCAGTGAAAACGCGTGGTTCGCCAGAGCTTCGCGCCACAGATGAGGAGAAGCACCAGCGTCGCGGCAGTCAAGAGCGCAGCCGGTCCCCAGCGGAAAGAGATTTGCGGCACGCGGGCCATAGTCGCCAAAACTACAAAAACAAATGTTGCCCCGGCAACCAGAAGCCAGTCCAATGCGGTGCGTGAAGGTTTTACTTCATTGGCGGCTTGCCGGCCGTCCATGCGCGCTTCGACGTAATCCTGCGCGACGTCGTACCGCTCGCCTTCACGCCGTGCCGCTTCCTTCCACCGCGATTGTTCCTTACCGGTCGCGGAAGAAAAAGCAATCGCGCCCACACCCAGCATCATAAGGAGCGAGCCGCCGATGACTTGCGCATAGAGGGAAGCGCCGCGGCCGTGCAGTTCGCCAAAAACGAGAATTCCCCAAAGCAATCCCCAGAGCTGGTTGGTATTCGAAAGCGGGATGCCGCGGCTGATGCCGACATACTTCGCGGCGTATTGCTGAAACAGGTCTCCGATAACCCAGATGAAGCCTCCGAGCATCAGCCAGAAAAGCACGTCGCGCGCGCCCATCAATTCGCGCCACAGCGGAGCAACCCCGAGATAACTGACCGCAAGCGCCGTCATCATTCCCAATTCGCCGAACGTGAAAAACGTGACGAACGAAAGCGGATTCATCCCCGTCAAGTAGGCCTTGCGGTACGGAATATACATCGTGCCCCACAGAACGCCCGCGCCGAGCGCCGCCCAAACGCCGCGCAACGAATGCGCCGCGGGAGCTTCCGAGGAAGAGGCGATCGCGAGCAAGGCCGCGCCAACGCACATAACCAGCGCTCCGCCCAGTACGCCGGCCCAGCGCCGCCAGCCCGCCTGACGCAATTCATTGAAGAAAAGAAATCCCCAAAGGATGCCGAGAAGACTGTTCGAATTCCAGAGCGGAAACGCGATGCTCAAACCAATGTCGCGAATGGCGAAGATGGTCAGCGTGTTCGCCACCGCCCATAGACAACCGGCGAGGAGTGCCCAGATAATCAGATGAGGCGCGCGGCGGACATCGGCGCGGACGGACGAAGTGCCGAGGATCAAAGCGGGGAGGCTCCAGCGCGCCAGAAAAACGCCGACGACCATGATGAGCGAAATCACCATCGGGGAAACACCGATGGAGACGAGTTTCGTCGGCGCTTCGGCCGCGCCCAGCCAGGCGCCAGCTGTGAACCCGGAAAGAATGCCGAGCACTTGCAGCTTGCGCGCGCGCGACGCGTCTTGAACTGCTGTTGAACTCCGAGACGCCAGTGCGGATTCCATGGGCCTCCAGCCGGAAACTCAGTGAATGAACCGCAGAAGGAGCAGACCGCCAATCAGCACGGCGACGGGAACCCAGAAATGAATGTCGGTGAGCACGATCGTCACCCAACTGCGCGTCTGATCCGTTCTGCCGTTTTGCTCCATCCTGATTCCTCCGAAGCTCCAGAAGGACGAACGCTGGGTGGCTTTGCCGCGGACGATACTATCGGAAAAGGTGGAATCCTGTTGCGCGAAAAGAATTATCCCTTGCGGTGCTTCACGGGGAGCATGGTACACGAAGCTGCAGAATTTGTTCCTGGTGTGCGCGAGCCGCTCCGTTTTGACGCGCCTCTCGTGCTAAACTTTATGGATTCTAGGCCCGTAGCTCAGTTGGTTAGAGCGCTACCTTGACACGGTAGAGGTCTGGGGTTCGAGTCCCCACGGGCCTACCATCGTTTTCAATACTTAGAGAGTTTCCTTCGGAATCCCACGGAAACTTCACCTGTAATTCTTCACCTGTAAATTGGTGGCAGGGGAGGGTCGCTTGGGTGCCGATCGTTGACTTGCTTCAGGGCGCAACCTAAGTTGAGCGCACCATGGCGGGTTCCGACGCGCTCATCGGCCAAACTATTTCGACTACCGCATCCTTGAATGCCTCGGCGGCGGAGGTATGGGTGCTGTGTACGAGGCTGAGGACACCGGCTGAATCGCAACGTCGCACTGAAATTCCTGCCGGAAAATGTGGCGAGAGATGCGCAGGCCCTGGCGAGATTTCGAAGAGAAGCGCAGGCGGCATCCGCGCTGAACCATCCGAATACTTGCACTATTTACGAGATTGGAGAAGTGGAAGGGAAGGCGTTCATCGCCATGGAATAACGCAGATCACTTTTTGGGTGGCGGGGGAAGGCGCTCGAGTTCGATCTTGGCGGCGAGGGCGAAGAAGCTATCGTTGGGAGCTTTGGTTACGACGTTTTCGAGATGGAATTTGGCCCAGCCTGGTTCGCCGCGACTGATCCTGCCGAGAGCGGAGAAGAACAGAGTGCGCCGGGCGTCTTCATTTTCGGGAGATGACGAAGAAATACCAGGATCGGCCACGCGTCCTTGCGCGATCAGGAGAAGGGCGTGCTCGTCGAGGCGGCCTTTGAATTTCGCGGCTTGCTCGTTCAAGAACGTTTCTGCATTGGCGCGGCGGCCGAGCCGCAACATGGAGTAATACCTCAGAAGGATAGGACTCGCTGAATCATGGCTTTGAGAAGAATTATTATAGTTCGCGGTGGCGCTCAAGACATCGGCGTAAGCGCCTTCCAGGAAATAGCTCCACACGATGCTCTCGCGCGAGTAAGCGAATTTTGGCGAGGAAGATTCGGAGAGGGCAAACTGGCGGCGTGCGCCGGCAAAATCGCGCTTGAGAAGAAGCGTTTCGCCAAGACCAACGGGCAAAGTTACGTCTTTCGGATCCAATTCTATCCGGCGGCGCTGCAACTCGACCGCCCGATCGTAATTTCCGCGCGTAAGGAAAAACGCCACTGCGGGCTTGAGTATCTCATCGTCGGCTGGCCGGCGGCGGAGTTCCTCTTCGAAACCGCGCAAAGCGCATTCGGATCCCGGGCGGCAGAGATAGTAGATGTAGGCCATGGCCTCGTAATTGTCCGAATTTCGGAGAAGGAAGGTTCGAAGTTCGGAGGTTGGAGCGGTGATGATGGAGACTTTGTCGTAGTCACCCAAGCTGATGTATTCCTGGAAGCTGGCCGGCGAATTGTCTTTGACCCACTCAGAATTGAGGAGGGCCATACGCAGGAAGTCCTGCTGCACCCAAATGCGCCCGACCACGTGCGTTGGCGCGAGACCGAGAGGTTCGCCCGGATTGAGCTTAACTTGACCTTCCACATAGTCGTTCACGGTGGCGTCGAAAAACAGTTTGTCCTCTATAGAGACGAGTCTCGCGTCGTATCGAGTGACTGCTTCGCCCTTATCGTGTTCAGGTTTGACCGGGCGAAGCTCGACGGAATAGGTGCTATAAGACCCGAGTGGCTCGGTTGGTGGAGTAATCTTCCACTTGAGCCACAGTTCTTCGTCGGTGCCAGTCTTATCGGGGTTCGGGGAAATCCATTCACCCTCGATGCGCGGGTCGAGGATGGGCTTTTTGAGATCCGCGTTGGTGTAAAGAGGCCGGACACTGACGGCCGGGCTGCAGCCGGAGGCGAAGGCTGCGAGCATCAAAGCCAAGACTACCAGCGTGAGTTTCATGGTGCCTCCTCAAGGAGAACATGGGTTTGGCCTCGATGCGGGGGCCAGGCTGGCGTTGATGGGGCCGCCACTGGACAGCGCGTTCCAAAGTTCGGGCTGCTCGTCGGTGTCCCAGGTCCAGAGGAGCCAGCCCTTGAAGTTGTAGGCGCAGGACTGGATTTGCCAGCTTTGCAACCCCGCAGCCGCATCTGTAACCAATGGGTAAGCCCACTTAAATGCCCCGTACTCCCCCATGATTATCGGCTTTTGCTGCTGATAGCCAACGAAACCGTAGTTTTGCGCGACCTGATCCATTGTCAGGCTCAAGACGATCGGATAAGGATGAAGATCCACGTAGTCCAAAGTGGAACTGGCGATGGCCGGATAGACTTGGATGATGCGCGGATCCCCGATGCGGGAAGGATTGGGGCCCTCGGGCGGGAAAAAGCTGATGGTGACAAGCGCAGTGGGATCAAGGGCCAGGATCGCGGCGCGCACCTGGTCGGTAAAGTAAACCAGGCCATCGTCCATCATTTGCTGGCGTGAAGCCGAGCTGCTCATGTCGTAGGTTCGGCCATTGGCAGTGGTTATAGTTCCGCTCGTGGAATTGAAAGGCGCCGAGGCAACATAGTAGTAATACTCGTCCCAGATTTCGTAGGCGAAGATGGCATCCATAGGAGCGCTGGCGTTGATCAGGGCCTGCACAAAATCCTGAAAGTACGCTTTGACGGCAGTAATACCGCAGGAAGAAAGAGTTACAAGATTGATATCTTCGAATTGGGGATAACAGCCGCCATAGAGTTGAGTGAAGCCGCCGAATGCCGGCAACCATGAGCTGGCAATGACTACGCCGATGGCGTGGGTTTTGGCTCGTTGGAGAAAATCCACAACGTTTGCCATATACGCAGAATTAAGCCCCCCGGCGGGATCGCCGATCGTGCCCTGGCAGCAGCCCTGCATAGTTATGGTGACGATGTTGTATCCGCTGGATTGCATGCTGGCCAGCGCGGTTTCCGCGCGGTTGGCATCGTAGAGGCCGACGGCGAATGTGGAGTGAGCGAGGACCAGATTTCCTCTATCGTCGGTCAAATTGGCCAGGCGGATGTAATTGTTGCCGCGCGGAACGAACACATTTCCCGTGTTACGGTTGAAAAACTCAGCAATCGCCGCGGTTGGACGTACGCCAATCGGGTGTGGCGCAAGCACAGAAAGAGTCGCTGATGCCGACTGGTTGGCATCAGCCTGTGAAACCGCCGAGATCGTTACGCTGGCCTGAGCCGTTGGAGCGATGTACAGACCTGCGTTGGAGATCATGCCTACCGTTGCGTTTCCCCCACTGATTCCGTTGACCTCCCAAGTGACTGCCAGGTTCAGGCTATTTCTCACATTGGCGGTGAATTGCTGCTGTCCACCCGCAGCTACGGTCGCTGAGGCCGGTGAGATCGTAACGACGGGAATCGGTTTCTTGATCGCGAAGGTCAACGCACTGGATGTGCCTCCGCCGGGTGCCGGGGTTGCGACGCTCACCATCGCGGTCCCAGCCGCGGCGATATCCGCGGCCGTGATCGCCGCCTGCAAGCTCGTACTGGAGGTAGACGTCGTGGTACGCGCATTCCCGTTCCATTGCACCGTTGAGGTGGATACGAAATTGGTGCCAGTCACAGTCAGCGTGAACGCTGCCCCACCCGCAACGGCTGAACTCGGGTTCAGCGAGCCCATTGCAAGTGACGGAGTTGGATTGGTAGGAGGCGGGGGCGGGCTGCTATAACCGCCGCCACCACACCCAACAAGGCATCCCAAAGCGACCATGCACAACGTCACTCCGACGGACCGACACGCCCAAAGCGGTAGTCCCAAACGCGTGCAGATTCCCTCTACCACAGGTCTGGAGGATACTGTCTCGATGTTCATCACCCCTCCTTTCAGGTGTCGGCATTGTGGCCAGCTCCTAGGGGTTGCGCAAGCGACAAGAGACGTCAGTACCGCGGTGACGCCCTTTGTCGCCCTTATCCCGGTGTTGAGTAGTGACACAGGAAGACCGAAGGTTTCCTTCTATGTACAACCGGTGGCGAACACTCAGATCGCGCCACGGTCTACCTTTATTTGAGGAGGAAGGGAGACCTGTTTGTTGCTGGGCAGGAGCGCTTCAACGCACAATCTTGGAACCTTGCTCAAACCGCCGCTGCGAAGAAACGGTCTGCCGCAGAACGAATGCAGGCAATGGTCATGGCGCAGTGCTGCCTGAACATTCCGACGAGCAGAAGGCAAGCGGCGCGCACGACGTCCTTGCCACATAGACGCGAGGACGACTTTCGGGTCGCGGTAGAGACGCCAGTTGACCTGACGCCCCCCGCACGGATCCGCACGTGCAAAATTGCTGCATGCGGCTCTTACCGCGGGTGTACGAGATAAAAGGGGGAGCTACGGAGTGCGAGAGGCCCAAAAGTCTTCAAATCGTCGTCGATGCAGAAGTCAAAGAAAACGAAAGAGGACATTCTTCGAAGTGACAGGAGGAATGTGCTCAAAGAGAGGTTGACAGGGCTGACGTTGTATAACGCTTGTGGAGAGGATGTTCGATACGATCTAAGTTGTTTTCTTTCCTATCGGTGGTAGGTTAACACGGTAGAGGTCTGGGGTTCGAGTCCCCACGGGCCTACCATCATTTCCAATCACTTAGAGAGTTTCCTTGGGAATCCCAGAGAAACTTCACCTGTAATTCTTTACCTGTAAATTGGGCTGTTTGCGTACCTGCGGGGGATTGGAAAAACTCCCGTGAACGAGACTGAACCCCAAGCAGCGCCTGGCGTCAGGGACAATGGGCTATCAAATACTGCGCGTCGGCAATCATCATCGCTGCTGCGGTGGCGTCGACGCCCTTTCCTGATTGTGCGTTCAGTGCGTTGATGAATGCCTGGTAGATGTTTGCCGCAGTGGAGCAGTTGCCAGCGGCGCGCGCGGCGGCAGCGGCGACCAGCTTGGCGAGCAGAGACGTGGCCTCGCCAGCATTTTTGATCGCGCCGTTCTGAAGGAACTGTGTAACGTCACCCTGGATGCTTTCGGGGGTAATACTGTTTCGCGAGGCTATGCAGTGAACAATCCCGCCACTGGGCGGAAGCTCAGGGATAACCTGCAGCGAGCCGGGAAGTTTGGAATTGGCCACGATGGCGATGGCACTATCCGCGCCGCTAGGGGCTTCATCGCTACAGACGGACACATAGAAAGAATCGGGAAAAACGGGTGTCCAGGGGACTGTCACGGTTGACGAGCTACCGGAGACGGGAACGCGGGTGTGACGAAGACTGCTGGAATCGGAGTCAGGAACGGCTAGGCAATGCATCGTACCGGTGTCATATCCTCCGTTAACCACACTCACAGATCCGGGAGTCACGGTCGTGATCACACTGGTAAAACCGCTGGCGAAACTTCCAGCGGTCTCGACGGTGCAAACGACAGTGTAGTTGGTGTCGGAGAATGCGCGATTCCAGTTAACCGTCACGGAAGGGGGAAACCCAGAGAACGGTGCCCGGCCGTGGCGCAAGTCGCTCGAATCGAAATCAGGAAGGCCGAGGCAGTTCAGAACTCCTATAGGAGGGCCGCCATCAGAAGGGGAAACCTGCATTCCATTGGTTGAACGTGATGTGATCGTGGGCAAAAGGAAATCGCCAGCGGTGGTTTCGGCCGTGCAAGCAGCTGTGTAGTTCGTGTCAGGAAATGCTTGATTCCAGGTTATGACTAGGGGGGCAACGCTATCGGTATAAGACGTGAGAGACCCGCGAAGATTACCGGAATTGGCTGAGGCGATCGACCAAGTTCCGCCGGGAGAGGTGTTGCTGAAGAAATAGGCTTGGTAGCTGTCAATATTCACGCCTTCTTGGGCGAGTGAACCGATCCCGCCGTAAAACAAAAAGAGCCCGGCTCTGCCCCCAGGCCCAGCCATGTACATGCCCCATTGGATGATATTTCCATTCGCATCGGTATGAACGGCGAATCCAGAGAGAGGAGAATTGAGTTGCGTAAAAGTCGTCACGCCGTCTGTGAAAGTAAAAGAGAGAGGTGTGAAGGCGCCGGATCCGCCCACATCTTCCACCAAATTCGGGGGAAGAGCCTGTGCAACTGTGAACGAGCCAGTTAGGTGGCACGTGGGAGGACAAGCAGTGCCCACAAACTGGTTCAATGGCACGCTTAGGAAAACGTAGGTTGTCGTGGTGGACCCAGCCGCAGTGTTCATGGGACTCAAAAATGTAAGCCCGATTAGAAACAATAAGAATCGGGACGTGACGTGGGCCAGATGAGCAGCGAGAAAACGGATGTGGCTGAGCATGCCAGTGTCCTTTCCCAAGAGGGCAATGAAGACGGAACCCGGATTCCAATGAGCCAAGATTTAAGGTCTTCCACTGGTCGACTGGAATCGTAAGGGAGTCTATTAACGTGAGGGATACTACTCTTCTTCTTAGAGAAAACAATTTAATTCTGAATAATATCCTGCTAAGCCGCTGGTCATAGAAGACAGCGTACTTCCAGTACGACGAAATTGAAAAACTTGAAGGGACACTAAGGGGCATCAAGCCGTGTTCGAAGGCAATATCGTTTGATCAGTTGCGCAGAATTGAATACAGGTCAACTAGTCTATCTCGGCGGCCCTGTCGGATAGATCGCTTGCTGACAGGCGCCTGCTTGCTTCTGAATGCTTCAGTTGGCCAACAGCGCGCCCCACGTTCGCTAAGGACTTGAACGATCCCAGCTGATTCCTCCTTAGGGCCCGGTTGAGCTAGGTTCCACCATCGATCAGCGCCGAAGCATTGTAGCCTTTGCGCGAAAAGACCTTCAGCTTGTGGCCGTCTTTTTGAGCCTTGATGTCTACGGCATGGAATCGTCCGTCCGGCTTGGAGGAAGAGGGCCTGTAGTAGACCAAATAGCGGCCACGGAGGACTTCCTGAAGGTCGGCCAGACTTCGAGTGAGGCCGCCGAGCGAGCCAGGTGTAAAGATGGCGCCCCCCGTCTGTTCGGACAATGTTTTCAACGCGCGATTTCCAAGCAAGGGGTTGGATTCTCCGTCGGAGCCTTCCTTGGTGCTCACTGTATAGACCGCGACCTGGCCCCGCTGGGCTGCCCAGATGGCTTCTTGGAGCGAAGCACTGCTCGAATTGTCTTCGCCATCGCTGATCACAACGAGAACCCGGGCAACGGGTTGTGACTCGGGACGACTGGCCAGCTTGTCCGCCGCGAAGGCAACCGCGTTCCACAGAGCGGTTCCACCGCCGGGTGCAAGTTGTGCAATTCCGCGAGCTGCAAGCGTTTGGTCTGAAGTGAAGTCCTGCACAAGAAGGACAGACCAATTGAAGCCAACCACAAAGGCAAGGTCGTTCTTGTCCGTGACCACTGTTTCCAAAAACTTGCTGGCAGCGCCCTGTTCGAACGAAAATCGCTCGACTACGGAGTTGCTTATATCGATGAGGAGTCCGATACGCAAGGGAAGCTGAGTCACATTGTGGAATCCGAGGATGGCCACCGGAGGCTGGTTGTCGTCGCGAATTTCGATGTCTGAAAGGCTGAGGTTGGTCACGGATTTTCCGTGATCGGTTGCGGCGAACAACATCGCGATCTCTTGGACTTGGAATCGGATAACTTGGTGGGCAAAATCGTCGCCGGGTTGCTCACAACCTATGCAGGTGGCACCCGTTTCCGTTTTGGCCGCGGCACTCTGATTGGGTTCCGTCATGTCCTGCGAAGCTTGCCGGATCTGCGGCGAGACCACCTCTGCACTTGGGGGAGGCGGGGCACTGGACACTGAAGGGGGCGCATCAGCCGCATGCCGCTTGACCTTCGCCAGGCTGACTCGTTCTGTTTTGATCTGATCGACAATTTGTCGAAACTGGCCGGATAAGGGCGACTTTGGGTCTTCGCTCAGCAAGGTTTCCATCTCACCTAGCGCTTCGTTGAGGTCGTGTTGCGCCTCCCGCGCCCCAGCAGCAAACAAATGCACCACTGCAGCACTTTGATGTTTACGCGCATGCACGCGACGTGCGGTCGCGATCACCGCAGGATAGTCGCGGTTCTTAAACTCTGCGTAAGTCAAAGCCGTGAGTAGCTGAAGATCAAGCGGCGCAATCGAGGAGGCCTTCTTCAGGGACTCTACTGCCTCAGCGTACTGTTGAAGCTCCAACTGGGCGCATCCAAGATTCAAGTACGCGCCGGGCAGGTGGCCGTCGAGCTCGACCGCTCGAGCAAATTCGTCACGCGCCTGCTGGATCTGACCGAGATTAAGATACGCGATTCCCAGGGCGTTATGCGCCGTCACGAAACTGGGGTAAATAGAGGTTGCGCGCGCCAGATGATCGATGGCCCCTTGCAAGTCCCTTCGCATCAGTTGCAGATAACCTTTTTCGTATTCTTTCCGCGCGTTCCTGGGTGCTTTGAGATCCAGCTGCGATACTGAATTATCGGGAGACTCTAAGGGAGAAGCCTCCGGGGTATTGAATTGGAATATGGTCGAGTCCATCTTCGCCGTTTGTAGCGCTCTTAAACTAGTGAGGCCGCCGCCAGACTTATCGCCTTGGGACGGCACACTAAACAGTTGAGCAGCCGCAACACCGGCGCCCATGAGCCAAGTAAGTCCGGCAAGGAGCAAGGCCCGCCACAGTCGACGACGAAACATGGAATTTCGCCTCACAAGAGTCATATTAGGAGGAGATCAGAGAAACTCTGGAAATGGAGTATAGCTCCGAATTGGTTAGCAAGACAGTCGTTTTGAAGAAATACCTGGTGGAGAGCGCGGAGAACTCGGATTGCTGACATTAGGAGCTGTTTTGCCTGCGGCACAGGCTTGAGAGTTACGGGCTTGGTTGACTTACCTGTCGCTAGAAGCCTAAGATGCGCCAATATGGGCGGAATCCATTTTGCCTTTGACAACAACAAAGAATTTAATTCAGAGAGTTGCCAGCACATGAAGGTGAGATTGTTTCGCCTCGCATTTCGTGTTTTTCAAAATGCACATTTCCTAGCAGTGGCGCTGCTTGCCCTCGCTGTCCTGCTGCCCGCGGTAGCAACGGCACCGCCGAACTCTGCCCCATTACTGGTGGCCATCGCCGATGTCCACGGAGACTTCGACGACTTCTGCGCCATTTTGCAACGAGTAGCGCTTATCGACGAGCAGCGCCGCTGGACGGGCGGCAAAGCCACCTTCGTTCAACTTGGAGATCTCATAGATCGCGGACCAAAGCCGCGCGAAGTTTTGGACTTGATGATATTGCTCGATGAGCAGGCGGCGAAGGCTGGCGGCCAGGTCGTGAGCCTGTTGGGCAACCACGAAGTGATGAATCTCATGGGTGACCTTCGGTACGTTTCTGCGGGGAATTACGCAAGTTTTGTGGATAGCGAGTCCGAAAAGCGCCAAACAAATGCTTTCCAGAAATACATGGCCTGGCGTAAGGATCATGCGCAGCTCTTGGCGGACCTAGCCCAGCCAGTGCTAGCGGAAACCGAAGCGGAGTGGATGACGCGGCACCCGCCAGGATTCATCGAGCATCGCGATGCCTTTAGCCCTAACGGAATTTACGGGAAGTGGCTGCGGCAGCGGCCGGCACTGGCCAAGATCGGCGGGGTCATCTTCTTGCACGGTGGAATCAACCCTGATCTGACTTCGCTAAAACTTGAGCAGATCAACGAGCGTATTCGCGGCGAGATTCATCAATACGATGAGGCCCGCCAATATCTGGCGGACGAGAACGTGCTCTTGCCGTTCTTCACGCTGCAAGAAGCGGTTGCAGTTGCACAAGCAGAACTGATTGCTGAGCGCAAGCAGCGTACATCGTCGAACGACCCACGCCAAGCCAGGATCGAACAATTTCTTGAGCTAGGCAGCTGGCTTTGCGTACGCGAGGATGGTCCGGTTTGGTATCGCGCTTATGACCAATGGAGCGAAGAAGAGGCTGTCCCGAAGGTGGAAAAAATCCTGGGGGCTTACAACGCCACAAACATTGTCGTGGGTCACACAGTTCAAAGAACGGCCCGCATCCGGGCCCGCGTTGGCGGAAAGCTCATGCTCATTGATACCGGCATGCTGTCCAGCTACTACCATGGTGGCAAACCATCGGCATTGGAAATAGACGGCGACAGAAAGTTCACAGCCGTGTATTTGGACCAGCAAGCGGTGTTGCTCGAAGGGAAATCTGCGCAGTCTGGGCTGAAGAAAGACCAGTGATCTCGTCCCCAACGGGCCTACCATTCCTCTGTTTTGAAACTCTCAGCAATGCATCGCTTGCGGTAGAATGCGCCAGGCAACCGCGAAATCTGGAACATGGGAGTCCACGCACAGTGATCGTGAAAATCGATGGCGCTTTGAAGAAGAAATGTCCGCGGACGGCGCTTGGCTGCGTGACGGCGCGCGTGGAGGCGGGCGCGTCGCCTGCGGCGCTGACGGCGGAGCTGAAAACGCGCGAATCGGAGATTCAGAAATTGCCTTTTCCGCGCGGCGTGCTGGCGTCGCCGCAAGTGGAGGCGGCACGCGCGGCCTACAAAGCCTTGGGAAAAGATCCGGCGCGCTACCGCGGTTCGGCGGAAGCGCTGCTGCGGCGCGTGGTTGGCGGTAAGGGTCTGCCGGAAATTAATGCGGTAGTGGACGTGATCAATCTTGTTTCGGTGGAGAGCCGGCTGCCGGTTGGCTTGTACGACCTGGGGCATGTGGTCGGAGAAATCGTTTTTCGTGCGGGAAAATCGGGAGAAACCTACAAGGGCATCGGCAAGTACGATTTGAATCTAGAAGGATTGCCGCTTTTCGCCGACACCGTCGGGCCGCACGGCAGCGCCACGAGCGATTCGGAACGGACCATGGTGACGGCGGCGACTAAAGAAGTGCTTGCCGTGATTGTTTCTTTCGGCGGCGCGGAAAATCTGGAGCGCTGGACGCAGAGGCTCGGGGCGCTCTTGAAGCAGTACGCGTCGGGCATGGAGATCGCTACAAACATTGTGAGCTGAGGATTTCGGGGCGCGGAGCAAGGAGGGATTCCCTTTTCGGGAACGGGAGAGATCCCTCGACTCCCGATGGTCGCTCGGGCCAAAAATCCTTATCGGATTTTTGGTTAACAATAACAGCCCCCACCCCCCCTGTTTTTCGTAAGTATATATTTCTAAGAGAGTTAAAGTTGTTTGTTTTGATAGACTTTTGAAAGTCTATCATTCTAAACAAGTTATGGCGACTGCGTGGGAGAAGCGCGGTTGGGCGGGATACTCTTTGAAGTTCAGGGCAAGCAGGGTAAACGAGCGAGAGCGGGCGGCGATTCACGAGGAATAGTAACACGGTATGTTAGCGATGTCAATAGATAACTCTTGAGTGATTTAGAATGGAGTGTAAAACGTTGAAACGTCAGCACGTTGGAGCGTTTGGAGGCCGCGAACGCTCAGGGCAAGCCGGCGCTACAAGTGCAACTACGCGGTGGGGGCATGATGTTTGTCGTGGTTTGGCGTGGTCGGGAATCGGAAGCGGAAATAGCGTTTGTCGCAGACCACGCACCGGAATGGGGTTACGAAGAAGACAGCGTGAAGGAAGTGCTCCAAGAGTCCTTTTCTTCTGGATTTGTAGTATTGGGGGCTGGCGCAGTTTGGACAGACATGAGGCTTACCGAGGATAGACATGGCCCACTACTCCCGTTCTTAGCTGGGGTTAGGATTCTACACCCAAATCGCCCATGGAAGAACGTCCCGAAAGAAGGTTGGAAGGTTTGCAGGTTTAAAGGTTGGAAGGTTGGGAAAAATGGCCTTCCACCAATTGACATTCCCACTGGATACAGAGGAAGCTAGGACCTTCAAGAGCTTCAGTTTCAAACAAGAGAGCAGGGCATTGTGTTCTGGGGAGGCCTGATCTTACTTACTGTCGCGGTTCTGTTCCTCCTCTATGGGCTGTTCCGTTGGGCCTCAAAGGATCCCGGCATCGATCGTGAGATCGCCAAGCGGCGGTTTCAGGCGGAGCAGGACTTGAGGGGCCTGCACCGCTCCAGCGGGAGCGGCCCTACTCCAACCCAAGACAGCGACCGGCTTCCCGACCGCCGCTAGATTGAACCTCAGGGTTGAAACTTCTGAATTTGGGGCACTTTTCGGCACGGCCCCTTCCTACCTCAGGGTGAACGGCCGCTCCATCCGAGCCGCTTGCGCAGCGCAAACGTCTTCTCCACAAAAATCTTCCAGAAAACCCTGCGCAGGCCCGCCGCCTCCTGGCGGAAGAACAGGCGGCGCAACCGCCCACCCGGCGTCAACTCGTGCGTGGCGCTCAGAATCGAGTAGGTGTGCGGCTTCTCGCCGTAGAACACCAGATTCTCATCCGCCTCGGCGCCGCCATAGACCCACTCCCTCCCGCCAGCCACATGATCGTAGTCGTGCGGTTGATGCACGATGGGAACGAACGGCGTCAGGTCAATGACCGGCAAGCCCTTTTTGCGGGCGTATTTGATGCACCACTGGTCGAACCACACGCGCCCGATGGCCAGCGGCGGCACGTCTCGATAGGTGCCGCGACGGAACACGAAAAAATCGATCCCCGTATAGCTCTCGAGCTGCCCCTCCCGCCGCGTCCGCTCTTGCAGTTCCGCTTCCCAGCCATTGGAAAAGTCGATCGGCTCGCGCACATTCAGATTGGTGCGCCGCCCCACCGCGAGAAAGTTGGGAAAGGCTTGCCGCGTTTTTTCGACTCCCGCCGTGAACGCAGTGGGCAAAATAATGTCCGCATTCACGTAAGCAAGCGTGTCGTGCGTGGTGCGCTTCTCCGCCTGAGCAAAAAGGTCCGCCAGCAGCGGTGTGCCGTGCTGGTTCCGTGCGACTTCGGGAATGTGCACCAGGCCCAAATCCGCCGCACACTCCGCCGCACCCTCTTCCGTGCCAAAGAGGAGGATCTCCGGCCGCGGCTGCAGCTTCGTCCAGCTCGTGATGGCATTGCGCTGGATGATCCCGATGTGCCCGCGAAACGGCTTCGGCATCGCGAGAATCGTGAGTGGCGGCATACTCGTCATGCGAACCTTTTGGGCGCTGTTAAACCCTTCGCCCCCCAAAGAGGTCGTGCAAAACACGGTAGATCAGCTCAGAACGCAGCCCCATAGCTCTGAGCGGCTTCAGATTCCAGGGAGTCAAGTCCGTTTGTGGCTCAACCTCCGAGGACAAAAAGCTCGAGTCCATTTGCGTCTTTGCTGCGGCCATCATTGTGCGGTAACGGTATCCGTTCTGGTTCCTTTCATAGAACTTATGCACAGGCATTGGGTTTGGGAAAAAGCATTCGTTAAATCCGGAACGATAGAGCATTTTCAACAGGCAGGATTCCGAAGGATAAAATGCCAGATAATTCACTCCCTGGTCGCTTAAATTGTTTTCATCGAGAAGCGCCATGATTGGTTCTAAACTTGGGTAACAAACGCCCTCGATCATTGCCAGTTTTGCTGTCATCTCAGAAATCTGTCTTATGACCCGAAAGGGGTTCTCAAGGTGATAAAGAAGCCCGAGGCAAAGAACCAAGTCAAACTTTCCCAGCCCTTTCATTGCTATCTCTTCCGCATTTACAACTTGAAACGCCAACTCAGGGTATCTTCTTCGCGCCTCTTCAATATTCTCTTCCCGCGCGTCTACTCCCAGCACTTCGAAGCCAAGCGCGTGGAGGTGATGACAAAAGTGACCGAGGCCGCATCCGATGTCGATTGCGGTCTTTAGCTGCAACTTCTCCTTCAAATCACCAAGAACGCTTTGCACGACTTGTTCTCGCGCCGCGTTCAATTCCTGATAGAGACGCTGATCGAAAGGCCGGTCAGCTTTCAATTGTCTGCCCTTTGGAAAAAATGGAAAACGTTGATGGAACGTTCAACACGCCGTTCCACTCATCGCGCGCATGCTGGTGACTCGGTGTCGCAATGATCATGTCAGGAACGCTGTCCCACATATCCACGAGTTCATTGTCTACCCATAGTGAGACTTGCCAGGAATACGGACCGGGCCGTAGTGGCAAAAAAGGAAATTCATACGTCAGCCCATGGATGCCGGGATCTAGCAGCATATCTTCGGCAGACCATGCCCAAATCAATTGTCGCTCGGTGTTAAATAGGGCGATGCCGTGATGGCCGTGCTGGATCGCCTCCCGCACGTCGAGATAAAACCTGACCCGGACCGCGCCGAACGTCGAGACAGAATAACGGCTCTCCTCTTCCTTCTCCAAAATCTCCCAGCGGAGAAACTGCGCTTGTGCGGTGGATTTGCGCGCCATTCCGTTGGAGCGATCCCCTGAGGACATAGCAGATTCGTAGGCGGCGACGACTTCGTGGGTGGGGCCGTCGCGGCGAACGTGGCCGTCATCGATCCAGATGACGCGGTGGCAGAGGCGGCGGATCTGATTGAGCTGATGGGAGACGAGGACGACGGTGCGGCCGGCGCGAGCGACGTCACCCATCTTTCCCATGCATTTCTTCTGGAAGTTGATGTCGCCCACGGCCAAGACTTCATCCACGAGTAGAATTTCCGGCTCGAGATGGGCGGCGACGGCAAAGGCCAGGCGAACGTACATGCCGGAAGAGTAGTGCTTGACGGGCGTGTCGATGAATTTCTCCAGCTCCGCGAAGACCACGATTTCATCGAACTTGCGGATGATTTCGCGACGGGTCATGCCCAGGATGGCGCCGGAGAGGAACGTATTTTCGCGGCCGGTCAGCTCGGGATGGAACCCGGTGCCGACTTCGAGGAGCGAGCCGACGCGCCCGTGAATTTCCGCCCAGCCGGAGGTGGGGCGGGTGATTCTGGACAAAACCTTGAGCAAAGTCGTTTTGCCGGCGCCATTGCGCCCGATGAGGCCAAGCACCTCGCCTTCTTTCACTTCCAATGACACGTCCTTCAGCGCCCAGAAAGTCTCTTCTTTCTTGCGCCGGAAGACGGAAAGGGGGGATCGGAGGAACGCTTCCAGCGAGTGGCGCAGGCCAGTATCAACTTGCAAGCCGCGGTGGTAGCGCTTGCCGAGTCCTTCGGCATGGATGACAGCGGCAGTCATGGAATCTTGGGCTTCAAAATGCGCCTGCCAAATTCTAACGTAGGTGGAAGGCACTGACGGAACAAAATCCCGTGCGCGAACAGTCAGAGTCAATTCACCGCGTAGATTCTCTGATCTTCCAGCTGAACGACGAGCGACAGGCCTTGCGGCTGATCCGGCAGGCGAAACGTTTTGCCATCCAATTTCACGTCGACAACGTGCGAAATATGTAGATTGGAAAGCTCGGAGAGTAACATCTTCAGGTTATTCCCCTCGGGCAGCGATTCCTCCCCGAACCTCCCCACCGGCCTGAGATAGTCCCTGTCGAGGTAATAGACCGGCATCCTGGGCTCCAGGACAAGAATTTTCTTCACGGAAGGTTCACGGTTCAGGAATTCGAAGCTCTCCAGAAAGGGCACCTCTTCATGCTTTCGCTTCTCAGCGAAAGCGCTTGAAACGACCGCGTGCAAATCATCAACTCGAAAAGAGACGATCATGAAGAAACCGTAGAGAATCGAACACGCCATCACCAGAGAGGCAAGCGCGGGACCAAACTTTGGAGCTTCTTGCCGGACGTAATTCCAGCCAATGACGGCCAAGGCCGCCGCGATCACGAAGACGTGAATCACAAATCGCGGATCCGGGCCGATAAAATACCAAACGGCGACCTGCAGGAGTGAGAACAAGGCCAGCCCTCGGGCAAAGCTGTCCCGCCGGCAAACCCAAAGCCCGAATGGGGCAAGTGCCAGAGGCGCCAGCCCTACGCCGCCCGGACCGTTAATGAAATTTGCGGGGTGAAACGTCAGGCGGAAAGGAAGAAGAAGAAAGCCTCGCGGGCTGCGGTCAATGCTTGCATTGAGTTTTGCAAAAAAGTCATTGAAATTGCGTACCGCTTCGGGCGAAAAATACTTGGGATGAAAAAAATGAGATAAAGAGACGGTCGGCGGATAAATGGGGCTGCCCAGCGCTACCCAATTGCGGACGTACCAGGGAGAAGCAACCAGCAAGGCGACCGCACCAGCGATTGCTAAATTTCTCACGAGAGTTCTTGTAGGTTGTTCCTTGCCGCCCGCAGCTTTGACGATAACGCAGAAGATCAGGAGCGGCCCAGCAATCAGCCCGAAATATTTTGTTCCCATCGCAAGTCCGCAGAGCATCCCAAACAACAAATAATGACCGGGGCGCGTGGCGTCGAACGCGATCCTCGCGGCCGCCAGCACCAGCCCGGAATAAATTACATCGATAAAACCACCGTAAGCTCCCCGGTGGACCACCGGCATGGTGACCACCAGCGCGACGGCCCACAGAGCGCTCGGGAATTCCAATCCCAGCCGTAGCGCAAGACTGGCGGTGATGGGGAGGAGAAGGAGGAGGGCAATTACCGAAAAGAACTCCGGTGCACGCTGCCCGCCGAGGCTCATGAGCGCGCCGAATTGAGTTTCGACGATGGCGGGAAACGCCGTCGGGCCTTCATCAGGAACGGGCCGGATGACTGTATCGCGCACCCATACCTTCGGTCCCAGAAGATGGTAGGCGATTGCATCCATTCTGGTGTCTCCGCTGGGCTCGGCGAGCCCAGCGACGGCAGTCACAGCCAACACCGCCACGATGACGGCCGCAGGCACGATGGCTTGCGTTTTTTCAAAAGCAGCGCCCCGGAGTTGCCGGATTTCAAGCGAAAGGTACTTCAATCCGAGGATTATGCCTCCCAAGAGTATGAGGAGAATCGCCCACCGTGAGAACCAAAGCTGGCCCACGCAGAAGAGCAGAGTGCCGATCAGGCCAGTGCCCGTCAGCAAGATCACCGCAAAGCGATCGACTTGCCGGAACGAAGGAGGGATTAGTTTTCGCACCAGGCTGCCATAGCCACCCGCCGAAAGGAGTAACGCCAAATTTGCGAGGATTGCCGGGAGAAACCTCATGGGAAGCGGTGGTGAACAAGACGCTGGATCAGGCGCTGCGCTGTCTGCGACCCAAGGATGCGCACGACAAAGAAGCCGGCGAGGATCCCCGTCATCCAGAGTTCGATCAGGTAGGGCCAAAGCCGCGCCGAAAGAGTTTTATCTTCTGACCGCATATCACCGAGTCTAGTATGCCTCGGAGTGTTCATTCTAGTCTTTCCGGGTTGTTAAGGGCTAATGTCTTGACGTGGCGTCGAGTGCCTTGCCAATGGAATGGCGAGGGATGACCAGCAGGATAGCGAGGCCGCAGAGGCCACCCTGTTTGGGTATGAGCCCTGAGAGAGCGCTCCCGGCACGCTCGCGGACGGCAAGGCGTGGGCGAAAAAATGCGTCTCGCCAAGTGCGATCCAGCCCTCCTGCACCGCGTTCAGTGGCGGATCCTTGGTGATCACCACGCGTGCTCCAGTGCCCGCTAACACACCGAACACTTTATTCTTGGTCTCCTCCGGCGCCGTCCAGAAAACACTCTCTTGCCCCAGGGGCATCTCCGAGACAATCTTGACGCCCGCTTGCCTCGCCCAGTGCACCTCTCCGATGAAGCCCAGAATGGCGATCCATTGACCCTCGCGAATTCCCACCTGACGCAGCGCGGCGGCCAGTTCGCTGTCTGTATTTCGCGGCCCGGCCCAGACCGCTACCGCATTCGTCTCGGTGAACTTCGCGACGCGCAACCCCGTGACGCTCACGGCCGCGAGGATCAACGCCTTCGCCGCACGCACGGAAAGCCCTGCCTCTCCCAGAAAGCAAAAAAACAGCACGAGCCATAGAAGGGGCAGAAACGGAGCGACGTAGCGTCCCTCGACGAGCACCGCTGCGTATGCGGCGCAGGCCACCAGAGGCGGAATCCAAAGAACCGCTTGCCTGCGCAGCAGAGCCAGGCAGCGCAGCTTATTCGGCGCGCAGAAAAAAAACGTCAGCGCCACCACCGCGAACTCCACTTGGTTTAGCGCGATCTTGAAAAATGACCCCGTTGATTGCCGCAGCACGTGTAGCGCGCCACGTGCCGTGAAATGCAGCTTGGCTCCTTCCATCCAGTACGACCAGTCATATCCGGGAGGATACGTTCCCCCCGCAGGCGCGGCGAATTCAAAAATTTTCGGCGCGTTCATCACGAGGCGTACCGGATGCTCCGGCGTTCCCGATCCGTTTTCCCCCTGCCAGAAAACCGCTTGTTGGAGAGGGTTATAGTTGACCACCATCGCCAGTTTTCCGACTTCACCGATGGTCACGCGTCCTTTCGCGGATGAAATTGCCGCGATCCAGGGAGCTGCGAGCGCCGCGAAAATCGCCACGGCTGCGACGGCTTGCCGGAGCGTTTTTCGTGTGGATCCGCTGGCCATCCACGCCGCTGGCAGGAACACAAATGCAGCGGGAAAATAGAATGTCTTTGTCAGGTAAGCGCATCCCAGCGCAAATCCCAACGTTGCGAACCGTCCCCACCCCCCGCGATGGAGCCAGAGGCGCAAAATTAGCCCCGCGATGAGGTAGGTCTCCGCAGCAACCCAAACGTCCGGGGTGGTCGTGGACGGTTCCGCGAGTACGAAAAAACTGGTGGAAAGGAAAACGGCGTAACCCGCCAACCAATAGCCGAAGTCCGGGAGGGCGGCGCGCCTCGGGCCCGCCCAACTCGAATTTTTCTGCGCTTCGAGGAACGCCGTGAAGAAGTATTCGAATGCGCGCAGCGCCACCAGAAGCCCCGCGAAATTCACGAGGTGGAGCGCCGTGGATTCCAGGCGAGGGGCCGGCTTCAGCAAGCCCATGGCGGCCGCGAGAATCCATGTAAATGCCGGACTCCAGTAGGCGTTGACGGCACCGTGCCAGTCCCCGCGGAGGTAAGCAGAGGCGATGTCCAGGTAGTTCAGCGCGTCCGGACTGAGCCAGAAGCGTGTGGCCCAGGCGTGGGCAAGCCCCGCTGCGATTGCGGTCCCCCAAGCAGCTGCGCGAATAGGACGGTTGGCAGGCCGTCGGAAACTAGACTCTGTCGGCAATGGAGGACTCCATGCGATTGAAGAAGAGGTTACCGGCCACTTGCAAGCCGCGATGGTAACGCTTGCCGAGTCCTTCCGCGTGAATGACCGCTGCGCTCATCGGTGGTCGTCGGGCATTCCGCTAGGCGCCCTGTGCATAGCGGGGCACCGCGGGAGGCTTTTCTGCCGGTACGGATCGGCTCTTCGTAAACACCTGGACTTTTCTGGCAAGTTGATGGGACGGCCTTTCCACGAAGAGATAAAACAAGAACGCAAATCCCAGGCTGGAAGCCATCACGCCGGTCCAATTCAGAATGTAGCCAAGATTTGGCAACCCAAGCAACCCGAACAGCTCCATACCCTGGACATGGACAAGATAAAGCGAATAACTCCATGCGCCCGCCATGGCCAAGAAACGATGGGGCTCGCGATGCCTGTTGTACGCAATTTCTTCTCTCACCCAGTAGTAGGCAAGCACGCCAAACCAGATCATCGTTTGTGTATAGGGAACCCCCGCCTTGAAATGCAGCATTTCGGTGGTCCAGGAGGCGAGCCAGATCAGGAATCTCCAACCCCAGATCCGGATAGCCGAGCTTCGGACCTCAACTGCTGCGCTCTGTTCTGCTAGCAGGCACCCCAGCAGCCACACCGGCAACAGTATCAGTGCTGTACCGAAAGGTCCAAAATCATGCCAGGTGACCGAATGCGGATGCGTTGCTGCGGCCCCCGCTCCCGCCAGGAATGCAGCGGGCAGCAACTTCTTCCACCCGATTCGGTTTCGCATCCACCGCAGCAAGGGATAGGCCGCGTAATAGATCTCTTCGCAGGCCAGGCTCCAGAGCGGAGATTCCCAAAGTATAGAGTGCTCTCCCCACAGGATGAGATGCTGCCCAAACAATCGGTAGACACACAGTGCGCCCGCTACGGGAATCAATATCCTCGTGTATCTCCTGAGGTAGTAGCGCCCGATCGCGAGTTTTTCATTCCCGATAAACGGAAGGTGGATGCAAAACCCGGAGATCACGAAGAATACGATGACCGCTGGAGTGGCAAATACCACCGTGTTCCAGCCTCGCGTCAGCAGCCGCATGTATCCGGTGGTCGCTTCGGCACCCGCAAAGAGCGGGAAAATGCCATAGTGTCCAATCGCCACCCACAACGCCAACACGAATCGCAATGCATCCAGAATGCGAAAGTGGTTTAACCGCGCGCGTGCTTCGCCATTCATTTGCTAGTGTCTCATTTCGTTACACCCGGTCCGCCACAGCGCTCTCCATGCGATTGAAAAAAAACAGCCCTCCGAGGACCACGAACGCAACGGCGCCGGCGGAAACCAGGAGCAGCAGGCTGGGAGCCTGGCCGCGGCCGGTGATGGCCCAGCGAAAGCCGTCAATCACGCCGGCCATCGGGTTGAGCCCGTAGAGCCAGCGCCAGCGCGCCGGAACCAGCGAAGACGGATACGCGACCGGAGAAGCAAACATCCAGAACTGCACGAGGAATGGGATGATGTAGCGCACGTCGCGATAAAGCGCGTTGAGGGCGGAAAGCCACAGGCCGACGCCCAGAGCGGTGAAAAGCGCGAGGAGGAGCAGAGCGGGGAGCCAGAGCGCCGCGAGCGTGGGGCGAATGCCGTAAGCGAACGTGAAGATGGCAAGGACCACGAAGCCAATGGCGAAGTCCACGAGGCCGGAGAGCGCGCTGGAAATGGGAAGAATGAGGCGCGGGAAATACACTTTGGTGATGAGGCGCTGGTTTTCGACGACCACGTTGGTTGTGGCCTGAAGGGAATAGGCGAAGTAGGTCCAGGGAACGAGCGCGGAGAAATAGAAAACAGGATAAGGCAGGCCGTCGGAGGGGAGCTTGGCGAGACGGCCGAAGAACAGAGTGAAGACCAGCATGTTGAGAACGGGCTGGAGAATGACCCAGAGGACGCCGATGGCGGTTTGTTTGTAGCGGATCATGACGTCGCGCCAGACGAAAAAATAAAGGAGCTCGCGGTAGGCCCAGACTTCGCGGAGGCGAAGCTCGAAGAGGCCGCGCGGCGGTTCGATGCGGACGGTGCCGGAAGGGAGCGGGAGAGCAACGTTGGATGGCGCAGCGGTGGCCATGCGATTTGCGCAAAAACTCCTAAGAGAAGAAGCTGGAGATAAGAGTATCAAAGAAAAGATGGGAAGGGTCGAGGGTCGAAAGTCAAAAGTTGAAAGTCGAAAGAAGAAGGAAGAAAGAATTTAACACAGCGGGGCACAGAGACACTGAGAACACAGAGAAGAAAAGAGGACGACGGGTGGCAGGCGGGGAAGCCCCTTTGGCTACGCTCAGGGTAAAGGGGGAGTTTGCTCGAGCTGGCGGAGGTCGCGGTCTTCGATCTGCTGCATGAGGGCTTTGCGCTTGAAGAGATAGGTGTGGAGATCGGCGGCGAGCTGGCGGGGGACGACGAAAAACTGATTGTGGATCACTTCCGAGAACGGGACGGGACCGCGCGCGGGGATGAGGTGCGAACCCCACTGGAACATGAGGCCGACGTTCCAGAAAACGAAGAGGGCGAGGAATGCGGAAGCCGCGGCGAGAGCAGCGCGAGAGGAGCGGAAGAGTTGCGCGGCGCGATCGAGGAAAACGGCGAGGCCAAGGATGAAAAGCGCGGTGAGCGAAACGAAAAAGCGGTTGCCGAAAGACGAGATGCCAGCCCAGTCTGGATAGCACGCGATGAAAAGGTAAAACGCCAGCATGGCGGCAAGGAACGGAGCGCCGGCACGCGGCTCGCGCCAGCGGAAGAGAATCAGCCCGGCGATGGCGAAAAGAAGGATGGGAGTCCAGGAGAGCAGGCCGTGGTTGGATGAGAACAGTACGGCGAGGAAAGCGGGAGAGCGCCAGAGCCAGTCGCGGAGCGGGATGTAGCCGGATTCGAACGGGCTGCCGTAGATGACATAGCGCGTCAGAAGAGTTGGCAGCATGCAGAGTAAAAAGACTGTGAGAAAAAGCAGGTGGCGGATCAGGAGATCGTCAAGGCGCGAGGATCCGGCAGGGCCGGTTCCGGCGCGCGCGCGGCTTCGAAACGCAGCGAGATACTGGCGCGCCGCTTCGACGGCGAGGACGGCAAGGACCATGGCGTTGGCGTAGTAGACGTTGAGCATGAGGCCGGCGGTGAGCGCGAGGAGAAACCATTGGGTAAAGGAACGGGAAGAGCGCGTCTCATGCCAATACCAGAGGAAGAGAGCGACGGCGAAAGCAGAATGCGCGTGCGACCAGGAGGGATTGAAATACATGTAGACGGGAAGCGAGCTGGCCCACCAGATGGCGATGGTGGCGAGGAGCGCCCAACTTTCGCGGACGTACTGGCGCGCGAGACGGAAGGCGAGTAGCAAACCGAGAAAACCGTAGATGGCGGTAGCGAACGCCATAGTGATGCGGTAGGGAGTGGAGAACCCGTCGGCGGGGACGGAGGAGCCCAGAGCGCGGGCGAGCAGGATGCCGGCGTGGGCGAGGACAAGAAACGGAGTCCAGAGAATGGCGGGACCGACGGTGAAGTGGTTTTCGAGATGGCCCGTTGCGGTGCGAAAGTCGGATTTGGGCTGGCCCTTTTCATCGAGGCGCGGGCCGCGAAAGCTTTCGTTGGCATGCCGGTAGTCTTCGGTGAAATCGAGATTGTGCTGAATCAGCGGGGCGCGGGCAAACGCGTAGTAGCCGACGCCGTCGCCGCGCACCCAGGGATTGAGAAGCGGAAGCGAACAAAGAAAGAGAAGAAGAAGCAGGCGCTCGGAATTACGTGAGCGGCGAAGAGGCGCTGGGCTGAGGTCTTGCTGATGCACGAACGAGATACCCGTCGAAAGCTTCTCCTATCCCCGGCCAAGAACAGTACTGCATAGCATCACAATGGTAGCCAATCTCCCAAGACCGGGGAAGGGACCTGGTAACTGTAAATAACCGTGGCGGTATTATACTGCACGATCTTACTTCGAATTTAAATATCCGCAAGTTGAAACGGGGTTGCGTTCATCAGCGCGGGTATGGCCATTTGCGGGCGAAGATCTTTTCGTGATTCTTGCTGAGTTCCTGTGCCCATCAGCTCGGCGGCAGCGCGCATAGTTCTAATACCCTGGTATGAGGCCATCACACGTCGGAACTGCGCTCGAAAGATGCTAAAGTTCGGCCACGTGGAAGTTTCCCATGTCATTGAGTTCTTCATCCTTAATTGTCCGCTTTGGTATATTCGGGATTAATTTCCAGACCGGGGAACTCCGTCGGCGGGGACAGAAGGTAAGCTCCAGGAACAACCTTTGGCAAGTGTTGGCGGCGCTGCTCGAACGACCGGGAGAGATGGTTACCCGAGAGGAATTGCGCAGTAAGCTCTGGCCCGCGGATACATTCGTCGACTTTGATCATAGTCTCAATGCCGCCATCAAGAGGTTGCGCGATGCGCTGGGTGAATCGGCGGACGCTCCGGTGTTCATTGAGACGCTCGCTCGACGCGGAACTGAATGAACCGAGGCCTATTCGTAGCGCAAGGCGACCGTGGGGTCGAGGCGGCTGGCGCGCCAGGCTGGGATGTAGCCGGCGGCGCAGGCGACGGAGACGAGGGCGGCGGTGGCCAGGGCGAGGGTGAAGGGATCGTGGGGCGTGAGGCCGAAGAGCTGGCTTTGCACGACGCGGGTGAGCATTAAGGAGAAAATGACGCCAGCGGTGACGCCGATGGCGACGAGCAGCAAGACTTCGCGCATGACCATCCAGATGACATGGCCGCGAGCGGCGCCGAGAGCCATGCGAATGCCGACTTCGTGCGTGCGCTGCGCCACGGCGTAAGCCATAACTCCATATAGACCAATGACGGCGAGGAGCATACGGAACGAAGGCCTGCTCGGGGATTTCGTCGCGAAGATTCGTGTATTTGAAATCCTTGACGACGCCGATGACTTCCATGTCGGTGGGCGTGCCGGGATCGGTGCCGAATCCCAGGTGGAGGCCGATGGGATTTCGTCCCGCGAAATATTTCCGGGCGAATTTTGCGTTAATCATAACCGTAGTGGGAGCCCAGTTAAAAACCTCAGGACCATGTTTGACGTCGCGGTTGTCGTTACGATTAAAATCCCGCCCGGCAACGATGGGCACGCCCAAGGTTGAGAAATAATTCGGGCTAATCTGATTCATGAAAGGCTCGGCATGTTCATCGGGCTTTGCGGGGGTGAAGCCTTCGACGCTCATGCTGCTGTCCCATTCGTCGTCTTCGAGAATGCGCATTGACGCGAGCCCCACGGATTGAACTCCAGGAAGGGCAGCGAGAACTTCCGACAATTGGGGATAGAAAGTTTTCAGGCGTTCGGGAGTGTAGCCGTTGAGAGACGGGTCGATATTGAAGCCGATCAATTTTTCCGCCGGAAAACCAGGCCCGAGATTGCGCAGGTTCGCGAGGCTGCGAACGAAAAGTCCTGCGCCGACCAATAACAAAAGGGAAAGAGTAACCTGGGCAACCACGAGGCCTTTCCGGAGGCCATGGTGGCCGCCGCCCACGACGCCCCCGGCCTGATCTTTGAGGGTCCCGGAAATATTGGGTTTCGTGGTCTGCATCGCCGGGACGAGACCAAAAATAATTCCGGTGAAAATGGTTACGGCGAAGGTGAAGAGGAGAATGCGGAGATCGGGCAGGCTGGAAATATTAAGACCGCCGGAATCCGACGGCAGGTACACGCCCATGAGGGCCTTGTCCGCCCAGAAGGCGAAGGCCAGCCCGGCGATGCCTCCGAGGAAGGACAAGGAGAGACTTTCGACGAGGAGCTGCCGGATAATCTGCCAGCGAGTGGCGCCGATGGCCAGACGAATGGCAATCTCTTTGGTCCGGGCACTCCCGCGGACGAGCAGAAGGTTGGCGAGGTTGGCGCAAGCGATGAGGAGTACGGCTCCAGTGGTGGCCATCAAGACCCAGAGGGGAGTCGAAAGCTGACGCCGGGTGTAGGAGCGGCCCTGCGATCCTGGCAAGACATCGATCCAGCACTTTAGGAATTCCTGGCGATCGTACGTGGAGGCGTGAGCGAAGGCGGCTTCCTGGACTTCCTGTTCGAGCATGGAGTGCATGAAGGGCTGGAGGGCGGCCTTGGCCTGCCGCTGCGAGACGCCCGGCTTCAGCCGCCCGAAGGCATTCACCCAGCGGTTGCGGCGCTCCTTCAGCATGTCGGTGGGGTTGCCGACCATAATCTGCGGCTGCATCATGATGGGAACGAAGATTTTTGGCGAGTGGCCCAACTCCACACCGTCAAAGCCCTGCTGCGCGACGCCGACGACGGTCATCTTGTAATTGTTAATGGTCAATTCCTTGCCAAGAATTTCCGGATCAGCGGCGAAGCGCGTCTTCCAATAGTCGTAATTCAGGACGAGGTAGGGATGTCCGCTAGGAAGGCGATCGTCCTCGGGCGTGAACACGCGTCCACGGGCGGGACCGACCCCGAGGGTGGAAAAATAGGTTCCGGAGACGAGCTCCACCGCCACGCGTTCGGACTGCCCGCCGAACGAAAGGCACACGGCATGCGGGAAACGGCAAAACATCTCCGAGAAAACTTCATTGTGGGCCTGGAAATCCCGGTACATGGGATGCGAGATGGCGTTGGCGCCCCAATTGCTACCGTAGTGGCGCCCGCGCATGGAGAGCAGCACGAGCTGCTGGGGATCCTTAACCGGAAGGAGGCGCAGCAGAACTTGATCGAGCAGGGTGAAAATCGCGGTGTTGGCGCCAATCCCCAGGGCCAGAGTCAAGACGGCGATGGCCGTAAAGCCCGGGGTTCTGGCGAGCATGCGCAAGGAATACTGCAAATCGCGAAGTACGATGTCCAGCCACCCGCTGACGTGAGCAGGGCGCAGGTCTTCTTTGTTGGTTGCAGTCACAGGGACCCCCGTTGGCAGCTAGAGGTAGAGACGAAAAAGGGGGCAAAAAGTTTGATGAAAATGGGAGTTTGAGGAAGGCCATCAGGAGCGCGGAATCTCAGAAGCAGAAAGGGAAAGAAAAGCGAAAATCATTTCGGCGCAATGGGCGACTACAACCGAGCGGTGGGCGTCAGTCCGCACTGGTGGCGGCTACGCGGTGTAAGTCCGCGCCTTCGAGCTTTTGCTGGAAGAACGAAGCGACACGGTCGATGATTTCGTCGAGCGAGGTGCGGGGACGGAAGCCAGTGAGGGCCTGCAGCTTTTCGACGGAAGGGACGCGCCGCATCATGTCCTCGAAGCCGGGTTCATAGGCTTTGTCGTAGGGAACATACTCGATGGGAGAAGAGCTTCCGGTGCGGTCTTTAACTCTTTGGGCGAGAGCTTCGATGGTGATTTCCTCGGTGTTGCCGACGTTGATAACTTCGCCGATGGAGCGGCCGGTGTCCATGAGGCGAATGAGGCCTTCGACAGTGTCGCGCACGTCGCAGAAGCAGCGGGACTGTTTGCCGTTGCCGTAGACGCTGATGGTGGTGTTGTCCAGCGCGGACTTGACGAAATTGGGGAGAACCATTCCATAGCGTCCGGTCTGGCGCGGGCCCACGGTATTGAACAAACGCACCACGATGACGGGAAGCTTCTTTTCCTTCCAGTACGAGAGGGCCAGAAATTCGTCGAGAGCTTTGGAGGCGGCGTAGCTCCAACGGCCTTTGGTGGTCGGGCCAAGGACGAGATCGGCGTCCTCGTGAAAGGGAACGTTGGTGTTTTTTCCGTAGACCTCGGAAGTGGAGGCGGTCAGCACGAGTTTCTTTTTCTTGCAAGCGGCTTCGAGAATCAACTGCGTGCCGTTGACATTGGTTTCGATGGTCTTGACGGGACTTTCGACAATGAGTTTGACGCCAACGGCGGCAGCGAGATGGACCACGACATCCGCATCATCGACGAGTTCCGCAACCAACTGGCGATTCTCGATGTCGTCGAGGTGATATTCCATGCGTTCGGAGGATTTCAGGTGGCGGATGTTGTCCATACTGCCAGTCGAAAGATTGTCGAGCAGGACCACGCGATCGCCGCGATCGAGGAGCCTTTCCGCCAGATGAGAACCGATAAAGCCGGCGCCGCCAGTAATCAGATAGCGCAATGAGCCTCCTTAGAGGGCCTCTGAATCGTCGTCACGATCGCGGGACGCGCGTTGGGTGACGGATTCGGAATTTTCGTCATGCGAAGCGTCCGCC
>WNFT01000430.1_pt1 | contig 34030 bp, 27 predicted proteins | sample 5400191 | NCBI WGS metagenome assembly WNFT01 (sample SAMN13153359, study PRJNA577476) | soil metagenome | isolation source: 80 cm saprolite under Madrone tree | place: USA:California | collected 2016-06-14 | reverse complement strand
CTATTGAACGAAAGGATTGGTCAGGCCGATGTTCTCATCGCCAGGCTGGTACGGCAGGTACTTCATTATTAACTGAAACATCTCGTCGGTCATGTGCATGCTGCCGTTCGTCCCGATAACTTCGCGGGGAGGAGAAAACGGATTGTTCGGGTTCTGCGCCGTGTTGTCATACACGGCGATGGCGGCAATCGTCGAGCCCCTGGGAATCTTCACCATCTTCGGGAACGTGTAAAAGTACTGCCATCGAAAATCCCATTTCGGGATTTTGACCAGCGGAATTGTCTTTCCATCAGGCGTGGCAGCGAATGCCTCGAAGGATTTCCCGAGCAGATGCATATGAGGGTTTAGGGTGAGCAGCGAAATGTCTTCCTGGGCGACGGTCTTCGTCGTGAACGTTTTCACGAGATTCGGAGGAATGATCAGCGGCGGAATGATTTCCGAAATACCGAGCGTGCCAAGTTGCATTTCTTTCGCCGGACGAACGGGAGGCTTGTCCGTGAAGAATACGTTGAAATGGGACTGATCCTCTGTCTCGACAGGAGACGGGCCGTAATGAATGTCGCGCATAAGGAATGCGCCTTTCCTGCTCAGCTTCCAGCCACCGATTCCTTCCGGATAACCCGCGGGCGATACGCCGCCGGGCAAATAATTCGCGACCGACGGAGTCAACTCCGGGTAGCTGCCGTCGTCGTTCAGAAGATGGATAGCGTCGTACGTGTCTTCGAGAGTTCTGACGGATTCGCGATCGACGACGTAAGGTCCTTCAAATGGGTTTTTCTTTTTCTCCTCATACTGAACGATGTGCCCATTCATGTGATGCAGCAGTTTTCTGTTGCCGGGCACGAATTCTATGGCACGCACAAAACGATCCTGGGGGATCTCATACGGGATCTTCACCACCATGAAGTGGTCGTGGTTGTCGCCGGGTATTTTCACCGGTTCGAGCAGTTTCACGACCAGGTCGGGCTTAGTGGCGGCAGAAGGCCGCGTGAATTGCGGCTGCGGCGGCAGCTTTGCCGGATCGCCTGCAGGAGCGCCATCGGCTACCCATCGCTGGATGGTTTCAATGTCGCTGGGGTTGAGAACGCGTTCGCCAATGAAGTGGGAGTAAGACGGATCCGCTGGCCACGGCGGCATGTATCGGGCTTGTGTGACGGCGGCGATGTTTTTCGCGCGCTTCGAAACGTCCTCGTAAGTCAGAAGCGGGAAGGGGCCGATCTCGCCGGGACGATGGCAGGGGGAACAATTCCTGAAGATGATCGGAGCGATGTCCTGGCTGAAGGTTGGTGCGCGATTACAGCTTGTCAGGCCACAAAGCCACAGCGCCACCAAGACACAAAGGAGCGGCCGGAATGCGCCGCCCCGTTGCGTTTTTGTGCCTTCGTGTTTCAGAAATCGATGCGTGCGTTGAACGTGATTGTCCGGTTTCCTGTGGCTGTCGTGATACGGCCGAACGTCGTCGAATTGATATTGGTGTTCGGATTTCCCCATATCGGCCTGTTCAGGAAGTTAACCGCGTCAGCGCGAATCGTGAACATCTTATTTTCCGCGATCCTGATCTTCTTGCTCAATGCCATATCCAATCCTAAAGACGACGGCCCGTTAATGCCCGGCATAGCGATCGCCGTGTTGCCGGTGGTCCCCGGCTCGGGATTCTTCAAGACAATGTTGCCTGACTTGTCGACCACGACCTGATTCGTAAAACGGCCAGGCAAATTTGGATCTCCACCAAAATCAGGCAGAGGCGCCTGTTTCGCGGAAAGGCCGCTGAAGTACTGAACGAATCCATTTCCCTTCTCGACAGTGCCGGCGCCTTTGGGAAGGCTGCCGACAACGTCTGCCGTGTTGGCGGTACGGAAACCCATGGTGCCGAGCATAAACGGGGTTGCGATCGTGCCGGGAACGAATGTCAGCGGCGCGCCGCTGATCCAGGAGAACACGGATGAGAGTTGCCAGCCTTCCACAACCCGCTGCACGACGGCGGGCGCTCCTGACAGGAACATGCGATTGGGTCCAAACGGCAGGTCGAAGGCGCCATTTGCCTTGATGACATGGGTGCGGTCAATGCTCAGCAGTCCCTTATCGAGCCGCCGATTCCGCGGATCGCGAAGAGTCGAAGCGCCATACGTCGCGCCACTGATGAGCCCGGCATTCTGATTGTCGCCCAGAGCCTTCGAAAACGCGTAGCTGAACTGCCCGTAGACTCCATTCGAGAAACGCTTGGTCAAGAGGGACTGGAACGAATGATAGCTCGAGCTGCTGTTGTTGCCCTCGAGCGTGAGCTGGGCAAACTGCGGATTCACCACAATGAAGTTCTCCGGGAGCCCGGCGCTCCGCAGCAAACCGCCATTCGAGCCTGTAAACGACGACGTCGTGTTGATGAAGTTGGCTAAAGCGCCGACGTCACCATTGGCCAGAAATTGATTGGTCGTTGAAAGCGCGCGTAAAGCCTGCGAGCCCGTCAGCGTCGAACCGTTGACCACACCCACGCCGGTAACATTCAGCCCGTTCAACAGCCGGTTGAACAATGGCGCATTGCCGCCCGCGCGCGTGACTTTGAATGCGTCGAGGATGCCATTCTCGAAGATGTTGTTCTCATTCAGTTGCACGGAGCTGAAGAGCTTGCTCGTCTTGTTTCCCACCCAGCTCAGATCCAGCGTCAGATTCTGCGCCAGTTCCCGCTGAACCGACAGGTTGAAATTCTGAATGTACGGAGTCACACGATGATCGGTATAGCCGGTGATGTTCGCCGCTCGATTGGTGAGCGGCACTGCGCCAAAAGGCTTGGCGCCTCCCGTCGGCACCGGTATGACGTTCGCTGCGGGCAGCCCGGTAAGGTCCAGGTAGGCCGTCGGTGAATAGGTGATATTCAACGTTTGACCTGGAAGATTCGCGATGTTGCCGGAATAACTCAGGAAATCCGGGGCGCCGGCGTAATTGATTCCATATCCGCCACGAATGACTGTGCTGCGTCCGAACTGCGGCAGGGCATAACTGAATCCAATAGATGGAGCGAAGTTGTTCCAGTCATTTCCCCAGAAGGTCCTTCCGGGATTTGGAGAACCCTTCCCGACAAACTCGGTCGTTGTGAGCCTGGTTGGATCGCATCCGACGTTGGGATTCCACATCACGTTGAAACTTGTCCCGGAGCAGCCGAATAATGCAGCTTCTCCGCCGTTCGTGGATTGGCCGCCGGTAAACCGGCCCCCCAGACCCGTCGTGTCGTAAGGCACGCCGTATTTGTCGTAGCGCAATCCCACGTTCAACGTAAAGTCCCTGGAGACTTTCCAATTGTCCTTGAAGTAAATAGCCCAATCATTTTCGTGAAGGTCTCGCTGGAAAAGAATGGTCTTGCGGTAGTCGGTCCAATCCGTGGCCGTCGGAGAGTTCACGAAGTACTGCTCCATGATGTTGTTGATCGTTCCCGCAAGGTCTGCAAGAAGAAGCTGACCTGTCGTGATGTCGTTTGCTTGAATGCCGCGGAAATTTGTCGGCGTGATGTTCACGACCGGGGTGTTGCCGACGCCCAGAGTTACAAACGGACGAGTCGTTTGCTGGCCTCCGTGGTTGAACTGATGCGAGCTCGTGAACTCGAATTCAAAGCCCGTCTGGAACGAGTGCGCACCCTTCGTGAAGCTGAGCGTGTCCGCGATTTGTTTGAACGGACTGATCGATTGGCGCGGAGATGCGACACCGAATGGAGCGTACGTCATGGCCGAGCCTACACTCGTGCCGGAGGCAATCAGGCCGCCGGTGCCGCCTTGAGTGACATATACAAAATTTCCTCCGATACTCGGAAAGCTTGCGACCATTTGTTTTGCAGAATCGACAAGATCCGATTCCTTGGCGCCATTCCAGCAGCAACCCTTGTCCAATGGGGAGGTACCCTGCCAGGTATCGCGTTTCATCCCGAAGCGAAATTCGTTCAGGATCGTCGACGACCACGTCGATGTCCATGAACCCGTGTAAAAGTCAGGCACACGCTTCACGTCGCCGAATGCTCCGGACTGATAGTCGGGTAAACCGGTTTGTCCGGTGACACCCCAATCCTTTTCACGGCTCATCGTGTAGGTAAATTTGTTATTCGAGTTGAGCTGATAATCGAAACGCGTCGTGAGGTGGTTTCGGTTGGCATTCTGGCTTTGACCTGTTGCACCGTCCAGACCGGCGTGCGGTTGCTTCCATCGGATGCCGGCGGTGTTCAAACCGTCGCCGACGGTGAAGTCATTGGGCAAAGGCATCCTTGTCAGCCATTGGGGACCAACCCACACGGGATCGATCCTGGTTCGATTCGGATCTCTGACGTCCGTAAATAGATTGAAGGAATTCAAAAACAATGGCGCGCCGGTGACGGGATCCGCTGCCAGCGGCTGGCCGACTTTATTCACGGAAGGTGTCGCTGAGAACACGTTCCCATTGCGGCGCGCCGTTCCGCCTGCCGAGTCTTGCGTGAGATATCGGAAAATTCCCGCGCGAGCCTGCTCGGTTAGAACTGTCGCCAGGTAGTCCTGCTTTTCCAGAAACCGCTGGTCGTCGATCAGGACAAAAAAGAACGCCTTGTTCTTCTTGATCGGTCCGCCCAGGCGGCCGCCGAACTGATTTCGATTTTGGTAACTCTTCGGGGCGCCGGCAAGGTTCTGGAAGTATGGCTGAGCCGCGAACTTCGAGTTGTTGTTCGTGTAGAACAGCGCGCCGTGATATTCGTTGCCGCCCGCGCGCGTTCGCATTTGCACCTGCGCGGAGCCGCGTCCGAGCGCCGGATCGATGTTGTTGGTAGTGACACGGACTTCTTCAACCATGTCGGGGCTGGTGTACACGGCAGAGTAAGCTCCGTTGGAGTTGTTGTATCTTCCGTCATTGGTGACGAGGCCGTCGCGCGTCGTATTCACCTGGCTGATCGGCGTTCCGCCGAAGTTCTGCACCGGCGCGCCAAATGCATTGAGCGTGGTTATAACGGCGGGTGTGGTCGCAACCAGGTCCAGCACGTTGCGGCTCGCCAGCGGCAGGTCCCTCACGACCGAATCCGGAAGGACATTTCCCACCGAAGAGGATGTGGTCGCAATCAGCGTATCCGCGGCAATCAAAACTTCGACGTTCTGTGCGGCCGCGGCAACCTGCAGCGTGAAATTCAGTCGCACCTGCTGGCCCTGGCCCAGCACGACATTGTTATAGGTCGCGTTTTGAAAGCCGGCGAGCGATGACGAGAGTGTATATGTGCCCGGCTGAAGGCTGGGAAATACGAAGTTCCCGGTCTCATTCGTGAGCCTCGTATCGGTGATGCCGGTGTTGATGTTTTTTGCGGTGACCTCAACCCCCGGAATCAGGGCGCCCGAAGCATCGGAAACCGTGCCGCTCAGGACAGCGTTGACTTGTGCGAAGACCGGGCCGCACACAAGTAACGAGAGTATCAATGTTGCTACTACTAAAGCCTTCCTCATCCTAACCTCCACCTTATTTCTATTTTTTTAACCCACTCTATCATGCGGTTCGCTATAGGGGCAAATCGTTAAGTATATGAATCATATTGCGAATCTGCCGGTCTCGCTCTGGGAGAGGCGGGCGCACGAACCGCGGGGCGTAACGTAAGTCACGGGCCGGTTTTCGAAAGTCTGGCCTATCTTTCCGGGGCGGGCCCGAATACCCGAAAATCCGGTCTTGTGCGGCTCCGTGGCCCCATCTCTGCTGCCAACACACTTGAGAAAAACCGCGTTGATTCTCCTGGGCTTATTCTTTGCTGCCGCCCAAGTTGTGTGCTAGCCTCCGCGGTACTGTAGGGCGAATTATGACGATCACATTGGCCGATTGGCGCCGCGGCGCGCGGGTTGCCGCCGTGGTGGCAGTCTGTGCGGCACTTTCCCTGAGACATGGAGGTGGCCTCGAACCTCTGAAGGCCGCGGCGTCGCAGGCAGCCGCAGCGCCCTCAAACAGCCCGGAAATCCTGGAGGTTCGCCCCTCTTTCTTCGTGATCGCTGGCGCCGGCGCGAACATCGGCGTGCAGGTAGGCGAGGACGGCGTCGTCGCAGTGGACGCAGGGTCGGCTGCCGACGCGCCGGCCGTACTGGCCGCGATCAAGCGCATCTCGCCGAAGCCCATTCGCTACGTCATCGATACGGGGCCCGACACAGATCATGTTGGCGGCAACGAAGCGCTTTCGAAGGCTGGAGAGAAACTCTTTAGCGGCAGCAGCCTGGGCGGCGCACGGAACGCCGCGGACTCAGTGGCTCCAATTCTCTCGGCCGAGGGTGTTCTGCAGCACATGGCGACGTCTCCAGCCGGAGGGCGGCCTAGCGAGGTGTTTCACTATGCGCGCAAATACATGTACTTGAACGGCGAGGCGATCGAAGTACTGCGCCAGGCCGCAGCGCACACCGATAGCGACGTCTTCGCGTTCTTCAGGCGATCCGATGTCGTCGTTGCCGGCGACGTGCTCGATACGCGCCAGTTTCCCGTCATCGACGTCGACCGCGGCGGTAGCATCCAGGGCGAGATCGCGGCGCTCAATCGTCTCGTCGAACTGGCCGTACCCTCAGTGCCCGTCGTGACGCGCGAGGCCGGCACGATCGTCGTCCCCGGGCACGGTCGCCTCTGCGATCAGTACGACGTCGTCGAGTATCGGGACATGGTGACGATCATTCGAGACCGGGTCCGCGATCTGATCAAGGCAGGACGATCGCTCGCCGAGGTAAAGGCCGCCCAACCGGCGAAGGGGTACATGGGACGCTACGGCAACCCAGGCGGCGCCTGGACGACGGACCGCTTCATCGAGGCTATATACCGGAGTCTCGCCAAGGAGAAGCCTTGAAAACGTGGTCGGCCGCCGCTACGGTGCTGCTCATCATCCCCTTCTGGGTCCTCGCTGGACCGACAGCCGTGCACGCACAACAGCAGGGCGGCGGCGCCGGGAAATCGGCGCGGGACGCCGCGCCGATCGACCTCACCGGCTACTGGGTGTCGTACGTGACGGAGAACTGGCGCTACCGGATGGTGACGCCCGCCAAGGGCGAGTACCGCCGCATTCCGGCCTCGCCCGCGGCGCTGCCTCTCATTAACGCCTGGGATCCGGCCGCCGACGAGCGCGCGGGCAACCAGTGCAAATCCTACGGTGCGGGCGCCATCATGAGCGTGCCCGGCCGGTTGCATATCACCTGGCAGGATGCCGACACGCTGCGCATCGAGACGGACGCGGGTACGCAGACACGCCTCTTCCACTTCTCGCAGGGCGCTTCCGCAGCAGCGTCAGCAACGTCTCCGGGGCCCCGCAGCTGGCAGGGTGAATCCACGGCGACGTGGGAACCGGCAACCGGAGGCAACGCCGGCGGCGGCGGCAGCCTGCGCGTCGTCACGTCGAACCTGCGCGCCGGTTACCTGCGGAAAAACGGCGTGCCGTACAGCGAGCGCACGACGGTGACGGAGCACTTCGACGTCGCGCCGCTCCCCGACGGCGGCAGGCTTCTGCTCGTCACCACCATCGTCGAAGACCCTGTGTACCTGACCGGGCTTTACGTCGTAAGCCCGCACTTCAAGAAGGAGCCGGACGGCTCCAAGTGGGATCCCACGCCATGCTCATCCACCTGGTAGCCCGCCGCGCGGCCGTCGCGTTCCTGCTCGCCGTTCTTGCGGCGAGCAAGGCGTCGGCACAATTCGAGTTCGTGGGCTCGTGGGCGCCCTTGGCTAGCGAAGACGTTCAGAACGACTCGGTGCCGGTGGACTACCTCGGGCTCGCACTCACCGACGAGGCCCGCAGCCGAGCGCTCTCTTACGACGAGTCGCAAAAGTCGATGATCGAGCGGCAATGCGCCGGCTGGGGTGCGGCCTACATGGTGCTCGGTCCCTTTGGCCTTCGAGTGACGAGCCAGACCGATCCCGTGGTGAACCGCGTCGTGTCGTTCACGATCGGCGCGTGGGAAGACTGGAACGGAATGATCATCTGGATGGATGGCCGCCCACGGCCGTCCGAGCACGCGCTCCACACACAGGCCGGCTTCACGGTGGGCCGTTGGGAAGGCGGCGCCCTCGCGGCGCGGACCACGCACGTGAAGGCAGGCTTCATTCGCAAGACCGGCGTGCCGTTGACCGACCAGGCCACCATCGACTGGCGCTTCTTCCGCCACGGCGACCTCTTGACCGTCCTTATGGTGGCGACCGATCCCGTGTACCTCGTAGAGCCGGAAATCGTCTCGAAGAGCTTTCGGTTGTCGCGAACGCCGCTCGACTACCGCGCGGAGTGCGTGACGGCCTACGAAGGGCGGGAACCAGGCGGCAGCGTCCCCCATTACGCGCCGGATCAGAATCCGTTTGCCGATGAGTTCGTGAATCTCTATCACCTTCCGCGAGAGGCCGTGCTCGGCTATCGCGAGACGCTCTATCCGGAGTACCGGAAAAAGATCAAGGACACCTACGTCCCTCCACCACCGTGCACCTCATCCTGTGGGGCTGCCGGCAACTTCGTCCTGCGGCAGTGAGCGGAGTCACCATCCGCGGTGTCTCTCGCAGAGGCCGTTCCCGATCAGGTGAGGAGGTTCTGAATTCTGTGAAGGAGCGGGCCGAATCCCCCCGGCGCCAGCAATCCGGCGAGAAGCAATCCTGAGATCGCGCCGGCAACGTGTGCTTCAATTGGCTCGTTATTGATGTCTCATCTCGCGGAAGACCGCATTCGGTCCGCAACATTCTATACTCATTGGGCTCCGCCATCATCCTGCAGCTTGGGCAGTTCGAGCCGTACCAGTAAACAAGGTCGGTAAACCCGACATCGGCACCCGCTTTGATTGATCATTTCCTTCCGCTGAGTGCGCGATCCAGGTTGAAGGCCGCGCTGATGAGAGCCAGATGCGTGAATGCCTGAGGGAAGTTCCCAAGTGCTTCGCCGCTCGGGCCTGTCTCTTCCGAGTACAGCCCCAGGTGATTGGCATAGGTCAGCATCTTCTCGAACAGCAGCCGGGCTTCTTCGAGCCGGCGCCGATCCTTTTGACCCGCGCGAGTCAAGGCCTCCACCAGCCAGAAAGAGCAGATGTTGAAGGTGCCCTCTTCGCCGGCCAATCCATCAAGGCCCCGCCGAACGTCGTATCGGTAGACCAGACCGCTCGACACCAGGCCGCCCTTTTGCGGTGACTGATTAATCGCGTCAATCGTCGCGAGCATCCTTGGATCGGTGGGAGCCATGAAGAAGACGAGCGGCATGATCAGATTTGCGGCGTCGAGCGCGTCGCTGTCGTAGTGCTGTACGAATGCCTGCTTTTCTTCATTCCAGCCTTTGGTGAGAATCTCCTCGTAAATCTCGTCACGAGTTTTGAGCCATCGATCGCGGTCCGCGGGAAAAGAGCGCTTGTCTGCCAGCCGGAGTCCGCGATCCATCGCGACCCAGCACATCACCTTGGAGTAGAGAAAGTGCTGCCGTCCGCCGCGCACTTCCCAAATGCCCTCGTCTTTCTGCCGCCAGTTGTCGCAGACCCAGTTGATCAGGCGGCGGAGTCCGACCCAGAGCTTGTAGGAGATGGGTGTGCCGTATTTGTTGTAGAGATAAACGGCGTCCATCAACTCTCCATAGATGTCGAGCTGCAGTTGTTGGTGGGCTTCATTCCCGATGCGGACCGGCCGAGACCCTCGATATCCGTCGAGATGATCGAGAATGTTGTCGTCCAGATCGTGGCCGCCGTCGATTCTATAGACGGTTTGAAGGGATCCGTCCGGATTCGGCTCGTGGATTCGGCTGATGAGCCAATCCATAAAACGGCCGGCCTCCTCGGCGAGGCCGATTCGCGCGAAACCGTAGATTGTGAACGCAGCGTCCCGGATCCACGTGTACCGATAATCCCAGTTTCGTTCGCCTCCGATGTATTCCGGAAGGCTGCAGGTGGGAGCCGCGACAAACGCGCCCGTCGGCTCGAACGTCAGAAGCTTCATGACCAGCGCCGAGCGTTCAACCATTTCGCGCCAGCGTCCGGTGTAGGTGGATCGGGAGAGCCAGTTCCGCCAATAAAAAATCGTGTGCCTGAACAAGTCCATCTCTTCCCGCTCGTGGATGGCCAGACCGCAGTCGGAATTCTCAGAAATTTCACGCAGGACGAATACGGTCGTCTCTCCTTCGTTCAGCGTGAACTCGGCCCGGATCCCGTTCTCGTATGGATCCAGTGGGATTTTGGTGGCAAGCCCAAGCTGGAGATTTGGTGTTCGGAAACAAACGCCGCCGGCGGAGATGTCCGTACGATGGGGTTCTCGGGCAAAGTTGAAGGCGGGCTGGCACTCAACGCGGAAGGTGAGCGATCCTCGGACGACACTGACGCGGCGAATGACCCCGTGGTAGCCGTCACGCTCGCGGGCGGCGCCGACCGGCATGTAGTCCGTCACTTCGCCGACTCCGTCGGGATTCAAAAAGCGCGTAATCAGGACATTCGTCGCGGGCCAGTACAGCTGCTTTTGATGGGCGTCTTTAGTGGAGGTGATTTGAAAGTAGCCGCCTTTCCTATCATCCAGGATACGTCCGAAAACGCTTGGTGAGTCGAAGTGCGGGAAGCAGAACCAGTCGATGGATCCGTTCATCCCGACAAGCGCAACAGAGTGCATGTCGCCGATGATTCCGTAGTTCTCGATCGGTTGGTAGCCCATAGTGAACAGCCTTACGTCCTTTCCAGAAGTTCCTTCACGACCTCGACCACTCTATCGGGCTGAAAGCCAAACTTCCTTTGCAGTTCCTTAAGAGGCGCCGAGGCTCCAAATGTCTTCATGCCAATGATGCGGCCGGAAGAGCCGACGTAGCGCTCCCACCCGAAGGTCGAAGCCTGCTCAACCGCGACACGCGACTTCACATGGGGCGGCAGCACGCTGTCACGATATTCGGCGGTCTGGTGATCGAAGATGTCCCATGACGGCATCGAGACTACGCGCGACCGGATGCCCTCAGACAGGAGCTTCTCATGGGCGTTCACGGCGAGACTGACTTCACTACCGGAGGCGATCAGAATCACCTCCGGGTTCCCGCCAGGCGCATCAGCAAGCACGTATGCGCCACGTGCGACCCCGGTTGCTGGCGCGTACCTGGTGCGATCCAGTGTTGGAAGGGGTTGCCGCGACAGCGCCAGCACGGCGGGCTTGTGGCGCAACTGCAGCACATAACGGAAAGCTTCGACCACTTCGTTGGCATCTCCGGGACGCAGGGTCACCAGTCCTGGGATGGCGCGCAACGATGCGAGCTGCTCCACAGGCTGATGAGTCGGGCCGTCCTCTCCGTCCCCCATCGCGTCGTGAGTGAACACATAGATGGTCGGCAGCTCCATCACGGCCGCCAGGCGAATCGGAGGCCGGGCATAATCGCTGAAGATAAAAAACGTGGCGGCGAAGGCACGGACCTTGGACAGCGAGAGTCCGTTCACAATGGCCGCCATCGCATGCTCGCGGATGCCGAAGTGCAAGTTTTTCCCGCCTGGGTTATCGGCTTGAAAGTCCCCCGCGCCCTGGTACTTGAGCGTCGTTCTGTTCGACGGCCCCAGATCCGCCGAGCCTCCCAGGAACCAGGGGATGTTTTGTGCAAGTACGTTGAGTATCTCCCCTGAAGCGTCTCGTCCGGCGATGCCCTTTGAATCTGCCGGGAAAACGGGAAGATTGCGGTCCCACCCGGCAGGAAGCTCACGGCGCTGCATCAGATCAATCTCGGTTGCCAATTCGGGATACGTGGCCCGATACGCTGCGGAGAGTTCTGTCCACTGACGACGGGCCTCGGCGCCGCGTGCTCCCACGCCCGCCGTGAAGTGCTCGCGGACGCCGTCGGGGACGAAAAACTTCGCGTCTTCGGGCCATCCGTAGCTGCGTTTGGTGAGGCGGATTTCCTCGTCACCAAGCGGCTCGCCGTGTGCCGCGGCGGTGTCCTGCAGATGCGGCGCACCGTAGCCGATCTGACTGTCCAGGATGATGAAAGTGGGCCGGCCCTTCGTCTGGATGAAGATCTCGAGGGCGTGCTGGATGCGATCAATGTCGTTGGCGTCGCCCACTCTCAGGACGTTCCAACCGTAACCCAGGAAACGCGCAGCGATGTCCTCGGTAAAAGTGAGGCGTGTATTCCCCTCAATCGTGATGTGGTTGTTGTCATAGATCCAGCAGAGATTGTCGAGCTCCAGGTGGCCCGCCAGGGAGGCTGCCTCTGAGGCGAGACCTTCCATCATGCAGCCGTCCCCGCAGACCGCATAGATGCGGTAATCGAAGATATCGAAGCCGGAGCGGTTGTAGCGGTCGGCGAGCCACTTTTCGGCGATAGCCATTCCAACGCTCATAGCGACGCCTTGCCCCAGTGGGCCGGTTGTCGCCTCGACGCCCGATGTCCAGTGGTATTCGGGGTGCCCCGTCGCCTTGCTGTCGAGCTGGCGGAACCGGCGAATGTCATCAAGGGTCACCGCAGGCTGTCCCACTCTCTCGTAGTCGGCATTTACCGCCTGAGTCGCCGTGAGGTAGAGCACGGACCACAGCAGCATCGAGGCATGGCCGTTTGAGAGCACGAAGCGATCCCGGTCCGGCCAGATCGGATCTTCCGGATCGAAGCGCATGACTCGATTCCAGAGCGTGTAGATCAATGGAGCCAGCGCCATCGGCGTGCCGGGGTGTCCCGACTTCGCCTGCTGGACTGCATCCATCGAGAGAGTGCGGATAGTATTGATTGACAGTTGATCCAGGTCTCTCGACATGCTCACCTCATCTCTTCTGCCGCCGCGCGGTCGGCAACCAATTCAATCTTCATGAGAGTAGTTCGATGTTCATGAAGCCAGGAGTGCCCCCTCGCACGTCACGTCGCTGGTCACCATGTTGTGCCACCCGCCAGCGGGTGAGATCTGATCGACAACGGCAGGTCCCCAAGTGTTCGGCTCATATTCATGGACCGGTGTATTCGCATTCAGCACGGGATCGACAATGCGCCAGGCTTCTTCCACATAGTCTTCCCGCGCAAACTGGGTGGCGTCGCCGAGCATTGCTTCCGTCAACAGTCGTTCGTACGCTTCCATGTCACCGGCAGGCAGGCAGTGGCTCGCGACCATTTCCACCGATTCGCCCGTCATTTCTTCCGCCGGGCTCAGCGCCGTCATTCCAATGGCGATTGTCACCTCTGGACTGATTCGGAACCGTACGTGGTTCGGCGCCAGATCGGCAGAGGAATACACCGAGGGCGGCCTCCGAAGCCGGACGAAGATTTCAGTGCAAGTTGCAGGCAAACATTTCCCGGCGCGGATGTGGAAGGGAACTCCTTGCCAACGCCAGGAATTGATCTCCAGACGCAATGCCGCAAAGGTTTCGACTTTCGAGTTCGGCGCTACGCCTGCCTCTGTTTGGTAGCCGCGGAACTGGCCACGGACGACGTGCCTGGCATCCAGCGGCGGGATTGCCTTCAGGACTTTGATTTTTTCATCGCGGATGGATTCGCTGTCTGTTCTGACGGGAGGCTCCATGGCCAGGTTGCACAGGATCTGGAATAGATGGTTCTGGACAACGTCTCGGATGGCGCCCGTCTGATCGTAGAAGGCGCCTCGGCCCTGGACACCAAAATTCTCCGCCATGGTGATCTGTACGCTTTCGACATAATTGCGATTCCAGAACGGTTCGAGAAGGGAATTGGCGAATCTGAAGTACGGCACGTTCTGAACCGGCCGCTTTCCCAGGTAATGGTCGATGCGGAAGATCGCCGTCTCGGGAAAACTGCTCAGCAGGATGCGGTTGAGCTCCAGAGCCGAGGTCAGGTCGGTCCCGAACGGCTTTTCGACGATGATGCGGGCGCCTCGAGCACAACCGGACTTTGCGAGTTGTTCCACGACAGGGCCGAATAGTGCGGGAGGGATGGCAAGGTAGAACGTCGGCCGTTGGGCGGAGGCGAGCTCTTTGCGGATTGCCTGAAAGGTCTCGGCATCATTGTAGTCGCCGCTTACATAGCGCAACAACCGGGACAGTTCTGCGAAAGCCGCAGGATCGACTCCTCCGTGCTTTTCGAGGCTCGCGCGTGCACGAGCGCGAAACTCCTCGATGTTCTCCGCGGACCTGGCCACGCCAATGACCGGCACGCGGAGGTTGCCGCGTTTAGCCATTGCGTGTAGAGCCGGGAAGATCTTCTTAAAGGCAAGATCGCCCGTTGCACCGAAGAACACCAGAGCGTCTGAACGTGACTCACCCATTGTCGTTTACCCTTCATGGACAGTTGATCTAGTGGCCTGTAACGGCTAAATCGGGGCCGCCAACTGGAGATTGGATATTATTTCGGATGTTACGTCTCCAATTTTGCACTTCGTTGTGCGAGCGGTCATGCACGCGAAACGTGAGTCTGAATTCCCCTCCTAGATTAGGAGGGGTGGCTGCGCCATCAATAAGATGTCGCGAAGCCTCCTTGCCGGCGCAGACGGGGTGGTCGATCAATGTTGCGAAGCGACCTTATAGATGCTGGCGAAGCCCTCCTTATTTCTAGTCGGTTCGCTTCGCGGGCATCTATAAGGTCGCTTCGCAACATTGATCGACCACCCCGCCGCTCGCTTCTAACGAACTATTAATCGCTCGCGGCACCCCTCCTAATCCAGGAGGGGAGTTCTTGCTCCAAACTCGAGGCGGTGGTCTATGACGGCCGACAGTCCTTGCATTCAAGATCGTGGGCGTACCAGTTAGGCGATCTTCTCCAAATGGCCCCCGAACTCGTAACGCATCGCCGAGAGCAACTTGTCCTGGAAATCCGCACGGCCGCGCGAACTGAATCGTTCGTAGAGCGCAGCGGAGAGAACCGGCGCCGGCACAGCCTCGTCGATGGCCGCCTTGATCGTCCACCGTCCTTCACCCGAGTCGGAGACATGACCGGTGAATTTTGAGAGATTCGGATCTTCGGTCAGAGCGGCCGCCGTCAAGTCCAGCAGCCAGGAAGCGATCACGCTGCCGCGCCGCCAGACCTCGGTCACGTCGTGCAGATTGAAGTCGTACTGATAGTGCTCGGGATTGCGTAGCGGAGTGGTTTCGGCGTCGGCCGCGTGTTGTTGCTTACCGACGTTGGCCTCGCGCAAGACGCCCAACCCCTCAGCGTAAGCGGCCATTAAGCCGTACTCGATACCGTTGTGGACCATTTTGACGAAATGGCCGGCGCCGTTCGGGCCGCAGTGCAGGTAGCCCTGCTCGGCCGTGCCGCGGATCTTTTCGCGTCCCGGTGTGCGAGCGATGCTGCCCATACCAGGCGCCAGCGTCGCAAAGAGAGGAGCTAGGTGTTGGATCGCCTCGGTCTCTCCTCCAATCATCATGCAGTAGCCCCGCTCCAATCCCCAGACGCCGCCGCTTGTGCCAACGTCCACATAGTGAACTCGCCGGGGCGCCAGCTCCTTTGCGCGGCGAATGTCGTCGATGTAGTAGGAATTGCCTCCGTCGATCAGGATGTCCCCTGGCTCGAGATCTCGCGCGACGCTGGCGATCATCTCGTCCACGATTGCTGCCGGCACCATCATCCAAACCGCACGCGGCTTCTTCAGCTTGCTCACGAGGTCCGTCAGCGAGGTCGCTGGCACGGCCTTCTCTCTGGCCAGCTCTTCCACCGGCTTCGGGGATCTATTGAAGACCACGCACTCGTGACCTCCCTTAAGAAGCCGCCGTACCATGTTGGCGCCCATTCTTCCAAGACCAACCATTCCGATTTGCATACATGACTCCTTTAACTAACCGCGACGTTTTCTCCATCGACGGCAATAGAGGTCCCTCTCGGTGCGCGCAGCACCACGTGCAAGACCGCCCGCTTTTCCGTGAGGTTGATCTTCTCCCCGCGAAACATCGCGTCGATTCGCTCTTGAAGGCCGGATTCTTCGGCCAGTTGAATAAGAAGCTTCAGCGTTTCGTCGGTGATGCGATTCTTCGAGTAATCGAGGTAGATCCCGGCAGCCTCCGCCGTCATCCGCTCGCCACGCTTGGGATCATCCGCGAAAAGCTGGCGGAGATGGAATTCCCGAACCTTCTCAGCGTGGGCTTCGAGCGCCTTCCATGCCGGGCGTTTGACGGCGCGATTCCTGGTGAGTGGTTCGATGCGCTCTTCCACGTTCTTGTCCCTTTCGTTTCTTATTGGCTGGTTGGAAACGAACCTTTAGTCGCGAGGAAGGTCGCCGATTGCCGGCCTCCCAAAGGCGAAACCCTCCGAGAAACGCGTTGGCGTTGTCGCCCGCGCGGCAACCTGGAGGCAGCTCTTTCAGTCTCTTGACGTTGCCTCCTCCAAGAACCACTTCGTCAGGTTCGAGTGCAGCGATCAGGCGGGCCACGACATCAGCCACGTAGCGGCGCCATTTCCTCGTGCCGGACTTTTCCAATCCCCGCACTCCGACGTAATCCTCAAACGTTCCCTTCCTGTAGGGAAGATGACCCAGTTCCATAGGCTCCACGATTCCATCGGAAACCAACGCCGATCCGAGGCCGGTTCCCAGGCCCAGGAAGAGCATCTTTCCGCCCTTGTAGCTGCCCAACGCCTGCATGGCCGCATCATTGACGAGCTTCACGGGACGCCCGAAAGCGGTTTGAAAGTCAAAGCCTACCCAACCCGGTCCCAGGTTATGCGGATCGGCAACGGGCCTGCCCCGGAGAACTGGCCCGGGGTAGCCAATCGATACCACGTCATACTTCCGATCGCCGATCATCTTTTTAACTCCGGAAACCATTTGGTCCGGCGTCATTGCCGGTCCGGACGGAAACGTCCGGTGTGCGCGTTGCCCGGTGGCGAGGATCTTGATGTGTGTGCCGCCCACATCCACAACTAACACTCTCATGACAAGACCTTCCGCCAGTGTCTAACTGGCCTTCCTAAGGACATCACACTTCGATGCGATGACCGACATGAGATCCTTCCAGGATTGGACAAACGACTTTGCGCCTTCGTCCTGAAGCTGTGCACCCAGGGCGTCGATGTCGATGCCGGCTTTAGTAAATTGCGCCAACACTTCTTCACAGTCGCCGCCGTCAGCAGGCAGGATGGCGCCCAACTCGGTGTGACCGGCAAGAGCTTTCAACGTGCCTTCGGGCATGGTGTTCACGGTGAATGGCGCGGCGAGCGCCTTGATGTAAAGGACGTCGGAAGCCCTGGGGTCCTTAGTTCCCGTGCTGGCCCACAAGAGGCGTTGCGGGCGTGCGCCGGCGTTGTACACCCGCTGCCAGGGGGGTGAGCTGAGCAGAGTGCGGTACGCCTTGTACGTCCGCTCGGCGATGGCAATCCCGAGCTGGTCGCGTAACGGCTCTGTCGCCTTGCCCATAACTGCGACGTCCCAGCGGCTGATGAACAACGAAGCAACGGAGCCGACGTCGGGCTTGAGCCCGGCATCGATGCGCCGCTCAATGCCGCGAAGGAACGCCCCGGCCGCGGCCACATACTGCTCACGGGAGAACAGAAGCGTGACATTGACGGGCACGCCAGCAAAGATCGCTTCCTCGATGGCGGGCAGGCCCTCCCTCGTGCCAGGGATCTTGATGAAGAGGTTGGGCAGCCCGGCCCGGGCGTACAGGCTTTTGGCTGCGGCAAGTGTGCTGGCCGTGTCATGAGCCAGCATAGGCGACACTTCCAGAGACACCCATCCGTCTACCCCGTTGGTCTGGTTGTAGATTTGCCGAAACATGCCGGCGGCCCGGGTGAGATCGTCGAGTGCCAGTTCGAAGAACAGTTCTTCCCCCGGCTTTCCCCTCTGGGTCTTCTCGCATATCGCTGCGTCGTAAGCAGTACTGTTCTTGAGGGCGTGATCGAAGATCGTAGGATTGGATGTCAGTCCGGTCACGGAGAATTCCTTGATGTACCGCTCGAGCGTGCCGCTGTCCAGCAGGTCGCGCGTTATGTTGTCGAGCCATAGGCTCTGTCCAAGATTGTGGAGCAGTTGAGTTGCTTTCGTGGGATTGCCCTCCAACCTTGAGGCTACTTAGGGACACCGCATGAAAGCAACTCGGAGAATTACAGGGCATCTTGAGGTTACTTACGGACGCTGCAGTCAGCTCGAATGCAGGCAACCGCCCCGCCTGTCTTCGGCTGACTTATGCATTGGTGAAGGCCTCTCCACGCGCTGGTTGAGCCAGGGGCGGGGGCTCGACAGGGTCACTGAAATCTTGTAACCGTTGAGATGCAGAATCGGAAGTACTGCTCCATCGCGCACCGGGTTCAGAAACTTGTTGCCTTTCCAGCTTCCTTCCAGGGGACCGGTTTCGGCTTCTCCATCTCCGATGACGCAGGCGACGATGAGATCCGGGTTGTCGAACGCAGCTCCGTAAGCGTGCAGCAACGCGTAACCCAATTCTCCACCCTAGTTTTTAGCAAGCTCTCTACTTCTCGAGCATCGGCCGGCCCTCATGGGTGACGAGCAGGTCGTGCATGTCGTTCGCGTGCTCTTCCTCTTGCGCCAGAATCCGCTCGAGTAACACACGCGTGGTCGGGTCCTTGTCGCCAAAATAGCGGACCATGTCCCGGTAGGTCTCGATGGCAACCCGCTCGGCAACCAGATCTTCCTTAATCATGTCGACCAGGTTCTCGCCCTCGACATACTCCGAGGCTGCGCGCGATACGACACCCTCCGGGTTGAGGTTTGGCTTACCGCCGAGTTGATTGATCCGCTCTGTGAGAAGGTCCAGATGCTGCTCCTCCTCCTTCGCGTGTTGTGCAAACTCTTCCTTGACCGCCTCGCTGGCGAGGCCGGTCGCGCAAACCGCGTGGAATTTGTAGCGGAGGATGCACACAATCTCCGTGGCTACAGCATGGTTCAGGAGGGCGATGCTGTCCTCAACCTTTCCCTTATAGTTTTGCGTGACGGCGCCTTCGCCCAGATGTTGCCGAGCCCTGCGGCGAATTTCCTTTACGTCGGCAAGAAACGCTCCAGCACTCATGGTCTCTCCTTTCTTTCTTCAGCGATCGGTAACTGAACTGATTGAACCTCGAATCTTGAGACTGTTCCCTTCTACTGCTGGCCTCCATAAGCTGAAGTCCCATTTGCGGGTACGTAACGGGAGAACGCCTGGGTACAAATGCGGACTACAACAATTGATGGGCCCCAAAAATTAAACAAATATCGCGAAGCACCCGACTGGAACTCCCCTCCTAACTTAGGAGGGGAGGTTCCAGTCGGATGCTTCGCGACATTCCTTTTCAAAGTCGGCTTCATCCTGAATGCCTCGACATCGAGTAGGTCTGTATTTCGAGTATTCGCGCGCCGCATGGCCAGATAAGTTTCCACGGCCTGAATTACAAATATCCGGAAAAAAACCACACGCCGGTAAGTATTTATACGGATTAAAGACAGGTATGTCCTGTTTCTAGACTCACAGAGTGGTCGCGATGCCGCCGCTCAGCCCGTCCTTCGCCGCAGAACCCGGAGAAACCAGATCATGTTTACAAGAAGTAGTTTCTTTGTGGTGCTATCGCTATTGCTGGTAACTCCGATCACTGCCTGGTGTCAGCAAATTGCTTCGGCCCCCGGTGAAGTGTTAACGCTGGAACAAGCGATAGCTCTGGCTTTGCATGAGAATCACCGTGTGAGGGACGCAGAGCTCGATGTAGGAAAGGCGGGAGACACACTCGCGGCGACGCGGACCATTCGGTTACCTTCAATGTATCTGTACTCTCTCGTGTCGCAGCAATTGGTAAAGCAAGACATCAGTGCCGGCGACCCCCTATCAAATATCTTTCCCGGCATCAGCCCATTCTTTTCCATCAGCGTTCCGCGGAGACCGACGGCTATCTTCGCCGGGCTGATTCTTCAGCCGCTGTCGCAGCAATACCGCATCGGCCTGAACATCGAGGAAGCGAAATTAGCCCGCGATGTGGCGAGTGAGAGACTGCGCCTGGCCGAACAGTCCACGTTTGATGGGGTCAAGCGAACATACTATGGAATTCTGCAAACCCAGAGCGCGCTTGAGAGCATTCAGGAAGCCATCTGGTCCTATCGCGAGCTGGACCGTGTGACGGGCGATTACGTGATGCGGCAGGTTTCTTTGAAATCCGACGGCCTTGAGGTCAAAACGCGCCTCGCCAGGGCCGACTATGAGGCGCTCAACCTGACGAATGAACTCGCCACCCAAAAGGAGCAACTCAACAACCTGCTCGGGCGGGACGTGCGCGCCGATTTCGGGGTGGTCACAGTCCCTGAGGTGAATGATTTTGGCGTTGATCTCGACAGCGCGAGGAGTCGCGCGCTCGACCAGCGGCCCGAAATGAGAGAGGCGCGATTGAAGGTCAAGCAAGCCGAGGTAGACCGCCGCATCAAAAAGTCCGAGTACATCCCCGATGTGACCGCCGGCTTCACCTATATGACACTGCGGAATTTCGACAACGTGGTCCCGAAAAACCTCGCAAGCGTCGGCGTTGCGGTGAAGTGGGAGGTCTTCGACTGGGGGAGAAAGCGAGGCCAACTCGCGGAAAAAGACAAGACCGTCGAGCAGGCAAACAACGGCTTGCACGAGGCCGAGAGCCTCGTCCTCATTGATGTGAGCGACAAGTTCCGCAAGCTCCGACAGACTCGCCAGGCTCTCGTCGTCGCTCAACTGGCGCAGGAGACGGCGCGCGAGGGCCTGCGCGTCAACACGAACAAGTACAAGCTTGCGGCAGCGCTCATGTCAGATGTCCTGCAATCGCAGGCAACCCTCGCCGAAGCCAATCACCAGTACCAGCAAGCGCTGCTCGGTTACTGGACAGCAAAAGCCGAATTTGAGAAAGCTCTGGGTGAAGAGAAGTGATACGGACAGGGGGAAGACGGGAATGGCCGAAGCCGATAAATCACCAGAGGGCGAATCCGCCGCCGCGAGCCCCAATCCGCAACCGGAAGAGATCAAGGATCCACCTTCCAGGCTGCGCCGGTTGGTTCCCGTCCTGCTCCTGTTGCTCGCGGCCATGCTTATTCTTCTCATCACTTCAAACTGGAACTCATGGGTTGGCAGGCAAGGCGACCAGAAAACGGATGACGCATACCTGCGAGCCGACATCACTCCTCTGAGCACCAGGGTTTCGGGAACAGTGACGCACGTTGCCGTTGAAGATTACCAGAAGGTGAAGGCGGGAGACTTGCTGGTTCAGATCAAGGACGACGATTACCGCGCCCAGGTTGAGCAGTCTGAAGCAGCTGTGCAGGCGGCCGACGCCGCGCTGGAGAACAACGGCAAGCAAAAAGCGCTGCAGGAGGTCAGGATCGCCCAGGCGCAAGCCGGCGTCGAAGCCGCGAAGGCTGAGATCGCGCAGGCGGAAGCAAACATCGAGGCGATGAGGGCCGAGATCGCAAACACGAAAGCCAATGTGGAAGCTGCTAAAGCCGATGCCGTGCGCACGCAGTTGGAAAGAGAGCGGCAGGAGGCGCTGGTGGCGTCGGCATCCGCGACCCGGCAGAAACTCGAACAGGCCACGGCGGATGAAGAGCGATTCGGCGCTGTGCTCGAAAGCCGCAAGGCCGATCTGTCAAAGACACAGGCGCTGCTTGCCCTGAGGCAAGCGCAGGCGCAACAGGCGCGCGCCGGACTTGCCAGCCGCGAGTCGGAGTTGGAGGCGCAGCGAAGGCAGCGCGGAGTGCTCGACGCGCAGGAGGCGCAACTCAGGGCGGACTTGAGAGCAAAGCAAGAGGCGGTCAAAGTGACGCAGACGAATCTGGAATACACGCGAATCGTTGCGCCCACTGACGGCATCGTCGGCGAACGCAAAGTTCGCATCGGGCAACTCGTCAGCCCGGGCACACAGGTCATCTCGCTTGTCGAAAACGACGTGTGGGTGCAAGCGAACTACAAGGAGACGCAACTCCCCCATGTCCGCAAGGGTGATCCGGCGCAGGTCAAGATCGACACGTTTCCGGGCCTCGTGCTGAAAGGTCATGTGGAAGAGATTGCCCCGGCGAGCGGCTCGCAATTCGCCTTGCTCCCGCCCGACAATGCTTCGGGCAACTTCACGAAGATCGTGCAGCGTATCCCCGTAAAGATTGTGATTGATCACGACCCGCGAGTGGCAGAACGGCTGCGACCGGGAATGTCCGTCATAGTCGAGATCAAAGCGTCGGGCAAGACAAGCGGTGACGCTGTTTCGAGGAGAGAGCAATGAGCGTCCCGGCTCCGCACTCTTCTCAACTGAAACTCGTCGTTAAGCCCAACGTCTACCTTGGAACTCTGGCGGTGTTTCTCGGGGCAGGAATTGCGACGCTGTGCGGGCGGCTGCTGAGTGTGGGGCTGCCGGATCTGCGCGGCGCGCTCGGCCTCGGCATAGACGAAGCTGCCTGGCTCCCGACCGCCTACAGCATGACGCTGATGTTTATGGGGCCGTTCACGGTCTTCCTCGGCGCACTCCTGGGGGTCAGGCGTGTGCTGCTGTGGTCTGCGCCGGTTTTTATCGGTGCTTCGATACTGCTTCCATTCTCACCTAACCTCGCCGTAATGCTCGCGCTGCAGGTCATCGCCGGGCTTTCATCCGGCACATTTTACCCACTGACGATGAGCTACGCACTGCGTAGTCTGCCGATGCGCTACACGATCTACGGCATCGGCGTCTATTCGATAGACATCCTGGCCGCGACAACGATCTCCGTGCCGCTTGAAGCCTGGTTCATGAATTATCTGTCCTGGCGCTGGATCTTCTGGAGTAGCGCGGTGCTGACGACGCTCATGATGGTGTGCGTCTACCGGGCGATTCCGGTCCCGCCAAAGCGCACCGGTCCGAAGCGGGCGATCAGTTGGGCAGGTTTTTTGTATTTCAGTCTCGGCTTGAGCTTGATCTTCGGCGCGCTCGATCAAGGAGAGCGGCTGAACTGGCTGGAATCGGGAGTAATCGTGGCGATGCTCGTGACCGGTGCGTTCTTGATCATCGCCGCAATAATTCGCCGCTGGATGTCACCCAACCCGCTGGTGAATATTCGGTCTCTCGGGCACAGAAACACACTCATTCTGGGGGTAGCCCTATTCTCATTCCGTTTCGTGTTGCTCGCAATTGCCTTGCTGATTCCAGCATTTCTCGGAGCGATACAGGGATATCGCCCGCTCGAAACCGGTCGTGTGTTGCTCTGGGTCGCCGGGCCGCAGCTTATCGTAGGAACAGCCACAGCCTGGCTCATGCGACGTCTTGAGGGAAGGGTGATCCTCTCCGTCGGATTTGCAATCGTCGCCGTCGCCTGTCTGATGAATGCGCAGCTGACCAGCGCCTGGATAGGAGATAATTTCCGGAACTCGCAGCTGGTCATCTCCGTTGGTTTGTCCCTGACATTCGTAGCCCTGGTCGGATCGCTCGTCCAGCAAGCGCTATCTTCGGGAGCGATCTTCAGACCGATAGATGTCCTCACTTATTCGTGTTTTATTCACACGATCCGGTTGTTCGGGGGCGAGGTGGGGACCACCTCCATGCAGAGATTCATCTCGTTACGCGAGCAATTTCACTCGAATTTAATCGGGCTGCACATCGAAGCCGGTAACTGGCTGACCGATGAGCGCCTGAGGCTGCTCACCGGCAGTATAAGTGCCAATTCCGCTGGAATGGATGAAGCGCAGAACCGCGCAGCAGCGCTGATGAGCGGACAGGTGAAGCAACAGGCTTACACGCTCGCCTACACGGACGGCTTTGTGATAATCGCCTGGGTTTGTGTGGGAATCATTGTGCTGATTGCGTTGATGAAGCCGATGCAGATTCTCTTCGATTCGGCGTCAATGGAGCCGCCAGGTTGATGACCGCTCTTCGGCAGCCGAAAGGCCGGGGCTTGGCGGAATGACCGAAATAACCAGCGAGGGGATCGGACTATGAGTAAACAAAGGGTGATCATAGTTGGCGGTGGGTTCGGAGGCGTGACGCTCGCCCAGCATCTTGAGCGACGGCTTTCTTCCGAGATCGAAATCGTTCTCATCAGCAGCGAGAATCATTTCGTCTTCACCCCGATGCTTGCCGAAACGGTCGGCCGTTCGATCTCCCCACAGCATGTTGTTGTCGCGGGCCGCCAGATGGTGCGGCGAACCACCTGGTTGACGGCGCAGGTCACGGACATCGAATTGAAAAGCAATCTTGTTCGCTACGTCGGCGCCGGCGGCCAAAAAGGTTCGCTTACTTATGATCACCTGGTACTGGCCTGCGGCTCGGTGGTGAACATGAATCTGGTCCCGGGGCTCGCGGCCTACGCCTCCCCTCTCAAGACCCTGGGAGACGCGATCTATCTTGGCAACGATTTGATCTCGCGACTTGAAGAAGCGGCAGTTGAAACCGACCCTGCGCGACGAAGACGTCTAGTCACTGTCGTGGTGATTGGCGGCGGGTTCAGCGGCGTAGAGGTGGTGGGAGAGATCGCGGAAGTCCTGGAGGAAACGCGCCGCTTTTACCCCACGCTCAAAAGCGAGCAACCTCGCGTCATCCTGTTGCAACGCGGCGACAGCCTTATCCCTGAATTGCGCGCTCCGTCTCTCTCGAAGTTTGCCTGCGACAAGTTGCGCAAGGCCGGCGTTGACGTTCGACTAAATTCCAGCGCGCAGGAAATTACGGCGGCAGGCGCGCGGCTGAAGTCCGGCGAATTGATCGAGGCCGCGACTGTCGTATCAACAGTCGGGACATCGCCCAACCCTTTACTTCACAAGTTGGGCCTGACGCTCGAACGCGGCAGCCTCGTTACCAATCCCGACATGAGCGTCAAAGGTACAGACAACGTCTGGGCAGTCGGAGATTGTGCGATCATTCCGAACGCTTTCGATAAAAAGCCGAGCCCGCCCACCGGGCAGTTCGCCATGCGACAGGCGAAGCAACTCGCCGCAAACCTGTTGCTCGCATTCAAAGGTCAGCCGACAAAGCCATTCTCTTTCAAGGCGCTGGGCATGCTTGCTTCGCTCGGAAATCGCAACGCGGTTGCGGAGATTGTAGGAATACGCATCTCAGGATTTATAGCCTGGGTCTTGTGGCGGGGCATCTACTTGAGCAAACTCCCGAGCTTTGTGCGCAAGGTTGAAGTACTGGGCGATTGGACATGGAAGGCGCTGTTTCCTCCTAACATCGTTCAATTACAAATGTCGCGCACGGGCAGTGTGGGACTGGCCCGGTACGCCCCGGGCGAGACTATATTTCATAAAGGCGACCCGGCAGGCAACGTCTTCGTCATTCAATCGGGAACTGCCTCGGTGTACCTGGATGAATCTTCCAGCCCGGCAACAGTACTTAAGCCCGGCGATCACTTCGGCGCAGGTCCGCTTTCGCCCACTGGTACCCATCTGGTTTCTGTCAAGGCAGAGACCCCGCTCGATCTAGTTACTCTTCGCCGCGACGATTTCGAGCGCCTGGCGGAGTCCGATGCGGAGCTGCGTCAGGGCCTCCAACGGGCTTCGGCATCACTCAAAGGGTATGAGGGCTTAATGACAATGGTGAAAGACAATCCCATTCTCGCATCTGTCAAAGCAGCCGAGGTGATGACGAGTCCCGCTGAAACTCTATCGATGAATAGTTCCCTTGCGGAGGCAATGGGTCGCTTCGATGGTGGCCAGTCCGGCCTTCCAGTTACCGATCAGGACGGCGTCTTGCAGGGCTACTGCGGAAGAGAAGAGTTGTATGACGCGTTTCGCGGCTTCTCGCCACCTGACACCAGGGTAAGCGAATTTATGTGGAAGAATTCCCCCGCCGTCACGGAGAACCAGCTCCTGACCGAAGCGATCACAACGTTTCTGGTCCAGAAAATAGAATTACTGCCGGTCGTCAGCTCGGATGGCAGCGGAAGGGTCGTGGGGGTATTGAGCCCGATTGACATTGCCAAAAAGACTCTCAGTGTTCCGAAGGTTTAGGTTTGCACACTCGTTGGAAAGGATCGTTACATGCGCGAATTACGGGATGTTTTGGAGCAGACGCAGAAAAATGGAGTGGCAGTCGGCCATTTCAACATCGCTGACCTGGTTCTATTGAAGGCAGTGTTCGCCTCCGCCCTGACAACTGGTCAGGGGTTCGGCATGAGGCAAAGGTGATCTCAAACAAACTCCAGCGAGGCCGGGCCTCAGACCAACGAGGCATGTAGGGTTGCGCACATTCCCCTCCTCTGAGAGGAGGGGTGGACGCACCATTAAGAAGAAGTTTCCGTTCCGAGTATGGTGCGGCCGGGGTGGTCAGTTCGGCGAAACATTTCGGAATGCATTCTTGAACATTTCGCCGAACTGACCACCCCGTCTGCGCCGCTTCGGTGGCTTCGCGGCTTTTATTACTGGCGCAGCCACCCCTCCTCTCAGAGGAGGGGAATATCGCGCCTCTGCTGGTTTTTCGCGAATCAAGCGGAGCTGGCTGGCGTTCGGTTGCCTCGGAGGCGAGAGAATCTGGATTGTGATCGCGACTGCCGGGAGCAGATAGATAAACGTTATACAAACCCACATCAGGGCGCCCGCACTTTCCTGGTCTCGGAGAGGTGAGATATCGAGGAGTCGAGGCGGAGATAAGCAGGACTGGTAGACAACGCGGTCACAGAACGTAAGAAATGCAGAAAGCGCGTCGCACGGCAGTGTGGCAAAGAAAAGGTATAACGGAATGGACCACCGAGGCCACTTCGCGACACTCGGCCAAGGCTGAACAACGGGCCACCAAAATAGAAGTCCGGCCGCGAAAAAGCTCGCGTGCCGGGTTTCGTGCCACCAGTGCGACCGGCTCGCCAGTTCAAACGCGGCAGGAACGTGCCATCCAATCACGGCAACGGTGCCGGCGAGCCAACAAAACACGGGATGAGTCAGAGCGCGTCCAAGCGACCGCAGGGACGGACAACGGAGAAGCGGGCCCAGAACGCTATGAACGATGCACTCCGGGAGCCCGTGCAGGAACGGCAAGACCGGCGCTCCCACCAGAATCAAAGGAGCACCTGCAGCCATAAGGAGAAGATGCTGCACCATGTGGATTGAGAGCAGTTCTGCATCAAGAGTCGCAAGAGGCGACCCAACGGCGATCCAGATTGAAAACAAACCCGTCATAAAGACGGCAAGCCGCCAAACCGGGATCAGGTTCGGCAGAGCGCCACGAAGGCGATACCAACCTCGCGTGTAGACCAGTGCCGCGAGAACCAGAGCCAACGTTACCGGGACTGTGAGGCAGCCCGAATGCAGAGCGGCGTGGTCGGTGGATGGCATCGGTAAAGCTATGGACGCGGGGATGAGGATCGCTCCGCATTTGTTTCGGGTGTGACTGCGCGGGAAGCGTCATGCGCCGGCGCCTGGCCAGCCGGATGTAGCGTCTCGAGGAATGCCACGAGGGCAGTCGTTTCCGCGGGACTCAGGTTTTTTCCGTAGGCCGGCATGTTGCCGCCGCCCTGGATCACCTGGCGGATCAGCTGATCCTGCGTGAGCTGTACAGCCACCGCGTCGAGCGCCGGCCCGCGCCATCCCCCCCTGCCGTCGAGCGCATGGCAGTTATGGCACTGCTTAGCTTGAAAAACCAGCGCCCCTTGCCGCTCCAGCGCCGTGCTCTCCTTCAGGTATTTCGATGGGATCGGTTCGCTGCTCCATGCGTCCATCACTGGACTCCAGGGCGCATAGCTGGACAGATGTGTGAGAGTACCGAGCGCGACCGCCGCCAATAGAATCGTAAGAACCGCGATCGGGCGGCGCTTCCAGCTCTTCTCGCCTTCACCCGACACAAAGGGAAGCGCCAGGAGTACCAAAACCGCGATCATGGGTCCGAGCAACATCGCCGGTGTTTCGAGCGACGACGGAAGCAAGGACAGCACTGCGTAGAACCACAAGAAAAAGAAATCAGGACGCGGCACCGTCTGGATAATCGTAGGATCCGGCTGCCCGCTCGGACCAAACGGGCCGAAATACACGGCACACGCCGCAACGGAGAGAAGAACAAAGCCGGAGAAAAGTGCGTCCTTCCACACGGCGTACGGCACAAACGGCACGCCTTCTTGGCGCGTGAGCTCACGATATTCCTGCTGATATGTTTCGCGACGCACGGTGCGTCCAGGGATCGGCCATTCGTTGATTCCAACCTTCAGCACGAGGAGCACGTGCAGGCCAACGAGTGCAATCAGCATTCCCGGAATGAGGAATACGTGCAACGCGAAGAAACGCGAAAGTGTTGCGCCCGCAATGATCGGCCCCCCCAGTAAGAAGCTCACAAGCCACGGCCCCAGGACCGGTATGTGGCTTGAAATGGCCGCCCCGATGCCCAATCCCCAGTAGGCGTCTTGATCGAATCGAAGTACCTGGCCCGAGAATGCCATTCCGAGCGTCATGAGGAGAAGAAAGACGCCCGCAATCCACGTTAGCTCTCTTGGGAATTTGAAGGCGCCGAAAAGAAAGACCTGGGCCATGTGAACAAAGGCAATTGCGACCATGAAATTCGAGCCCCAGCCGTGCAGGGCTCGAATGAACCAGCCAAGTGTGACCTCGTGATCGAGAACTTGCAGGCTGTCCCACGCCTGGCCTGCTGAGGGCACATAAACGGTGGCGAGAAGAATTCCGGTGACAATCTGGAGAACGAACACGGTCAGCGCGGCACTACCAAAAACGTAAAACCAGCTTGCGGTCTGCCGCGGGACCGGATGCTCTAACGTCTCCTGGATCGACCTGCCGAGTTGGAGGCGCTGGTCGAACCAGTCGCCAATCTTGCGGATCAGGCGCATTGCGACTTCCCCATTTTGATGTTCGCGGCACGAGTGGGTGTGGGCATCTCGCCTGCTTTGATGAAAAGCCTGCCACCCTCGATCTTGTAGCTGTATTGAAACAGCCCGCGTTCCGGAGGTCCGGCGGCGCGGGAACCGTCCGCGTAGTAAACGCCGCCGTGGCACGGGCACATGAACAAGCTCGACTGGGGGAACCAGCGGACCGGGCACCAGAGATGCGCGCAATTGATCGCGAAAACTTGAAAACTCTCAGCATCAACGTGGCGCACCCAGCAGGCAATGTCCGCGGTTTCTCCATCCCATGGATTCACAATCGGGTTTCGATAGGTTGCGAGCCGAGTCTGGCCTGCAGGAAACTGATCCAGCGAGCCAAGCGAGAGCCAGGATGCGTAGCCTGGTCTCCGCTCGCGAATCACAGGAGAAAGGATATAGCGCACAATCGGCACGGCCAAAATCATCCCGACGACCACGTCAAAGAGGATTGCGAGCTTCAGGAACATTCCACGTCTTGAAATTCCGCCGGGCAAGGTCATTGAAGTTTTCCCACCGCGCGCCGTGCGCGTGAATGAGGCTGACCTGGGAATTGGGGCCGTTGGGCAGCCAGCCAGGCCACAACATCGGAGACATCTTCCGGCGACATTGGCTTGCCTGGCACGTTGGCGCGCCAGTCTGGAGCGCCGAACTCGGGACGTCCAACAATTACACTTGTGCGAAGACTCTGGTCGCTGACAAGCGCGAGATATGAACCGTCCACGATGGAGCTGGCCACTTGCCAGCCGCGACCATCAGGGCCGTGACACGAGGAGCAGCAGACGGAATATACGTTTGCTCCGCGCCTGGGATCACCGGGAGCCTGTGCCCGATAGGGCGGAGGATTCGCATCGCGAAGGATATTCGGCTTCGCCCACCGGGCTCGCATTCCGCTGACGATGGCATTTATCTGTTCGGCGGTCAGCATTCCTCCGGAGCTTTGCGCAAAGGCCGGCATAGCGGTTCCTGGCACTCCGTCGGCGGTTACACGAAAAATCGTGGCATCGTCGGCGATAGCGAGGTAAACCGGGTCGCCAGGTCCGATCGCGGCTCCGCCCTTGCCGTCAGGACCATGGCATCCAGCACAGTTCTTTCCGTAAAGGGCGTTGAAATCCATAATCTTGTTGGGCGGAATTACCATCGAATCCGGCGATGGCCGCCCAGGTGCGCTGTTGAGAGCGCCGCAGGCTGTGGTGGCGAAGGCCAGTGCAGCCATAAAAAAAGGCGGGCACTTCATCGCCTTTGGTCCTCCCCGCGCTGGTCGTCCACTATTCCAGGTGCTTCGATGCCTGCGCGCATGGCGAGCGGGAGATGCTGCCACGTGCGTATGCGTTCCTGCCGGGAAACGACGATGCCCGCGACAATCCCGAATCCAACTTGCGAAAGCACAAACCAGAACCAGTCGATGCGTTGGTTGAGCACAGGATTGACGATTCCAAGAATGCTATGGATGAGACCAGACCACATGATGGGCGCGATGAAGCCTCCCAGCAGAATCGGCCGCTGCGGTAGCATCGGCAGCGTCGCTCCGTAAAGCAACCCGACGAGTACCGACGTGATCAGGTGAATCGAAACGGCAACGAGGAAGGCGTTCAGATGAAATTCGGCGATTTTCGCCGTGGTCTCTGTCATTGCAGCCGGGAAAAAGCCGGCTGCCAGGAGATTGATCGGATACCAAATGCCGTTCCGGCTCAGAAGACCGTAAAGCATCGCGAGGACCGCCATGGCCACGCTTCCAGCCAGGCCGCCCTTGACTCCTGCCGAAACTGGATAAATCTCCAGCGGCAACCAGGCGCGCTGTAATTCGCGCGCGATCTCGATTCGGGCCACTTCGCGCCGTGTAGTCGCGACCGCCGGCATTTCCTGCGAAACTCGCACGGATTCATGCCTTTCGTGCGGCAGAACGTCGCCGAACCAGGCCACGGCGCCTGCGATGGAGACAATCGCCCCGAGGATGCTGATAGACGCGCTTGTAACTAATCCAGCGAAGAGCAATGTGATGCCGAACGCGAGGACAATCGGCGACGAGGTTGGTGCAGGAACTTCGATAGTTTCCGGGGCCATTTTCCTTGCCCTCCTTTAGCGCCCGACGATGTAGACGACCGTGAAAACCACAACCCATACCGCATCTACGAAGTGCCAATAAAGAGACAACACGTCGACGCGCTCGGCATGTTCCTGCCTTACATGTCCAAGGAATCCGAAAAGCGAAACGGTTGACAAGGCAATAAGGCCTACGGTGACGTGGAACGCATGTAAACCGACGAGCGAGTAGTAGGTCGTCCCGAACAGGTTCGTTTGAATCGTCAGACCTTCGTCGTAGATCAGATGGCGCCACTCACGCGCGGTGCCGGCGAGAAAAATCGCTCCGAGTGCGATTGTTGAAAGCCACCGCAGCGCGAAGAGGTTAACGTTTCCGCTCCTGAGCGATTTCACAGCAAAGTGAATCGTCAGACTGCTCGACAGCAAACAGATCGTGAAGAAGACTGGAACGCGGAGGACATCCCCCGGCATCGGTCCCGTAAGGCTCTTACCCATGTAAAAGAGATAGGCAACAACGAAGATTGTGAAAATCGCTGCCTCCGCGGCAATCAAGCAACACATTCCCACACGCCCCCGTGCAGGAAGGTCCCACCTGATATCGGCATCGGACATCGTGATTGGCTCTGCACTCATGAACATTTGCCTCTACTCATACTTCCAATCGGGATCTTCCGGGTGCTTGAGGTCCCACAGCGGGCGGCGGCTTTTGACCGCGGGGATTTCCAGGAAGTTGTATACGGGAGGCGGTGAAGTGGTGGACCATTCCAGCGTCCATGCGTCCCAGGGATCGCTTCCAGCAATCTCACCCCGAAAGTACGACCAAAGAAGGTTGGCGACGAAAACCAATATGGCTGCCGCCTGGAAGAACACGCCGATCGTCACGATGAGATTCAAGGTGTCCCAACCGCGTCCCGGTTCGTACGTATAGATTCGGCGGGGCATTCCGAGAAGGCCGGGAATATGCATGAAGTCGAACGTCAGATGGAATCCGATGAAGAAGAGCAGGAAATGTAGTCTACCGAGCGTCTCGTTGTACATTTTCCCCGACATCTTCGGGTACCAGTAATAGAAGGCCCCAAAAAGAGTGAAGAGAATGCCGCCCACGATGACGTAGTGAAAGTGCGCGACGACGAAGTACGAATTCCCAAGCTGCCAATCGAACGGCGCTGAGCCCAGCATGATTCCGGTCAGGCCGGCGATTAAAAACTGAAACAGAAAGGCAATGCAGAAAAGCATTGGCGTCTTGAAGTGAATTTGTCCACCCCACATGGTTGCGAGCCAGTTAAAGATCTTGATCCCAGTCGGAACGGCGATGGCCATCGTCGACAGCACAAAAAAGATGTTTGCGTTTGAGGTCATGCCGACCGTGAACATGTGGTGGGCCCACACACTCATACTGATGAATCCAATCGCGAGCGTTGCCCCAACCATCACGGGATAGCCGAAAATCGCTTTGCGGGAGAAAACGGGAATGATTTCGGAAGCGAAGGCGAAGGCGGGGAGGACAAGAATATAGACTTCAGGATGGCCGAAGATCCAGAAGAAATGCATCCAGATCACTGCCGAGCCTCCAGCCTGCGTATCGAAGAAATGTCCGCCCAGGTAGCGGTCGACAAGCAACATGATCTGTGCAGCCGAGAGCGGACTCACTGCAAGCAATACCAGGCCAGCCATCGTAAGGTTGAGCCAGGCGAGCAGCGGCATTTTCCCGAGCGTCATCCCCGGGCAGCGCATGCATAAGATGGTGGCCAATATGTTGATTGCTGTTCCGATGCTGCCGAATCCAGACACGAGCAGCGCCAACGTCCAGTAATCGGTGCTGTGGCCGGGTGAAAATGTCTGCGAAGTTAATGGTGCGTAAGCGAACCATCCCACGTCAGGGGCATTTCCGGCGGCATACACGCCATTCGCTCCGAGGTAGCTGAAATAGAGAAAAATGCCTCCGAATGCCATCATCCAGAAACCAAAAGCATTTAAACGTGGGAATGCCATGTCCCGTGTGCCGATCATCAGAGGGATCAGATAGTTTGCAAATCCAAACATGATCGGCATGATCACGAAGAAAATCATTGTCGTCCCGTGCATGGTGAACAGACGATTGAAGACCTGAGGCGAGACGAAATCGTTATGCGAATGGATAAGCTGGATCCGAATAATCGTCGCCTCGATCCCACCGACCAGGAGAAAGACCAGCGCATAAAGGATGTACATGATGCCCAACCGTTTGTGATCGACGGTCGTCACCCATTCGTGAAGCTTCTCGGAAAACGAACGAGACGCCGCTTGGGGCTTCAGCCATGGCATTGAATCCGTCGACATCGGGCGTTCTCCTCGACGCTCAGATGGGCCTTCAGCGAAGGGTGGCCAAATATGCCGTCACCGCTTCCAGTTCCTGATCGCTCAACCCCATCGCCGGCATTCGCGATCCAGGTTTCAGCGCGTTGGGATTTTGAATCCAGAGCCGGAGATTTCCCGGAGTGTTCGGTACTGCTCCGGAAGCAATGGTTTCCCGGCTCATCAGGTGGGTCAGATCGGGGCCGAAGCGTCCATTTGCGACTGTGCCTGCCACGTTGTGGCAGTTGATACAGTTGGTCGTCTCGAAGATCTTCTGGCCCACGGAAACAGCATCACCCACGTACGCCGGTTGACTTTGCTCTTGAATCCACCGGTCGAACTCATCGCGCGACTGGACATAGACACGAAGAAGCATCTTTGCGTGTTGCGTTCCGCAATATTGGGCGCACTGCCCCAGGTAAAGCCCAGTCTGGGTCGGCTCAATCCACATACTGTTCACGCGGTTGGGAATCAGGTCCGTTTTGCCCGCCAGTCGAGGAACCCAGAAGCTGTGATCTGTGTCTGCGGAAAGCAGTTTGATGAATGTCGGGGTTGGGCTCGCCGGGCTGCTTACCGGTATGTGCAGTTCATTGGCGGTGACAACGTTCAGAGCCGGAAAGCGATATTCCCACCAAAACTGGTGACCGATGGCGATGACTTCAATGGCGCCGCCCGGCCGGGCAGCATTCTGGACTCCGGTAATTACGCGCGCCGTCGCCAGGAACAGAGTCACAACGATGAGAACCGGAATGACTGTCCACGCGAGTTCCACCTGATTGCTTCCGTAGACCTGGGCGGGCTCGCGGCCGTCGTCGCCGAACCTCTTCCTGAACCTCACGACGGAGTAGGCCAGCAAACTGAAAACGACCAGGAATATGGCTGCGGTAACCCCGAGCACAAAGAGAGACAGTTCAAAGATCGATTTTGCCGACGTGGAAACGGGAGCAAAAATAGTCGTCGGACTCAGAGACCGATCTGCGGGCTGTGCAAACGCGACGGCCCCCGGGCAACAAAGGACAACCGGAATCTGCACTGCATACCGTGCGTACCAGTTGTTCGAGCGCCTGGCTCGCATTCCTGAATTCTGCACATTCGCCTCTCATCTA
>WNFT01000429.1_pt1 | contig 34078 bp, 30 predicted proteins | sample 5400191 | NCBI WGS metagenome assembly WNFT01 (sample SAMN13153359, study PRJNA577476) | soil metagenome | isolation source: 80 cm saprolite under Madrone tree | place: USA:California | collected 2016-06-14 | reverse complement strand
CAGCCACGGACGGATCGCACAGGTACGGGGACACGATCGATCTTCGGCGCGCAGACCCGTTTCGATTTGCGTCCCGCCGGGCCGGGATTCCCTCTGCTAACGACGAAGAAGCTTCATCTCAGATCAATTATTTATGAGCTGCTCTGGTTCTTGCGTGGAGAAAGAAATGTTCGGTACTTACAAGAAAACAAAGTGACTATTTGGGATGAGTGGGCCGACAAAACGACCGGCGACTTAGGACCAGTGTACGGAAAACAGTGGCGAAATTGGGTAAAAAGCAGCAAACCTCGTCAGAGTGATGATTGGTCTGCCACGCAGCCGACGCTCTTTGACGTTGGCGAACTCACTGGTGCGGCGACTGGGATAACTCCAATGGGTCCGCGAGTGCGGAGAAGCACCCACGGCATTGATCAAATCGCCAAGGTTATTCAAGAAATCAAAACCAATCCGGACAGTCGGCGTCTGATCGTCAGCGCATGGAATGTAGCCGATATCGACAGCATGGCGCTGCCGCCGTGTCATGTGCTTTTCCAATTTTATGTGCAGGAGGGCGAGTTGAGTTGCCAATTGTATCAGCGTAGCGCCGATCTGTTTCTCGGCGTGCCATTCAACATCGCGTCGTATTCACTGCTTACGATGATGGTTGCCCAAGTCACCGATCTAACGCCTGGCGATTTCGTCCATACGTTTGGCGATTTGCACCTTTACCAAACACATCTCGAGAAAGCTAGCGAGCAGCTTTCCCGCGATTGTCGGCCTTTGCCACGAATGAAATTGAATCCAGCAGTCAAAAACATTGACGATTTCAAATTCGAAGACTTCGAACTCATCGGTTACGACCCGCACCCATCGATTAAGGCACCGATCGCGGTTTAGGTTTCATTCCGGGGAGCCTGCGACTTTCGAACATCGCGTGGGTTTAACGCAGTGTGAGGATCTTGGCTTTGCTGTCGATCTTTTTCTGCGCGGCCATCTCGTTGCGCGCCGAAACGTCAGTCGAAATCGATTTGCAGGAACAGATGGCGTATCTCCTTCAAAATGGGCGACCACTGTTGGCATCGCCGATTTCTAGCGGCCGTTATGGACATTTCACCCGAACGGGCTCGTTCAAAATTCTAGAGAAAGAAAAGACGCACTATTCCAGTATGTACGGCAAAATTGTGGACGCGCGCGGGAACACGATCGTCGCCGACGCCGATGCCGATGCCGACATGTCGGTCCCGCGTGGAGGAAAATTTATTCCGGCGCCGATGCATTACTTCATGCGCTTTAACGGCGCTGACGGAATGCACTCGGGATATTTGCCCGGCTATCCCGCTTCGCATGGCTGTGTCCGGATGCCAGAACAATATGCAATCGCGTTCTTCAATTCGGTCAGCGAAGGCACTCCGGTTACGGTGGTTGGCAGAACCCCGGCGGGACGCTATCTGGGACAATCGCAATCCCTATTCATGCGACGCGGCGATAGATTTGCAGACCCACGCTTCGGTCCGCGATTTGCGCCGCCTCCACCGCCTTGGTGGCGGTAAGGTAACTCTTGTTATCTACAGATGCAGGCGTATCGCCGCTAAAGAAAGACGAACGCCAAGCGCGATGTAATTAGGTGCTACGGCCGCTGTTGGGCCGGCGCCTTATCAATATTCGTGCTGGCCGTTTTTGGGCCATGCGAAAGATCGACAAGATCAGTCAGAATATTAAGTGTCTCGTCCCGCTCGGGATCGATAGCCGGTTCTTTACCGTCACCTTCGGTGCCAACACCGGCGATCAGATCCGAATCTGCATCCGAAGCGGCTTCAGGATCAACTTTCGGCGTAACGCCATTCTTCTTCGCCTCGGCCAGTTTCCCCGGATACATGATCAATTGGAGATTCGGTTTATCAACCGTGTCGAGCGTTACCCGATAAATTCGCGGCTCCTCCTGGTTTCGCGCCAGGCGCTCCTTCGAGCGCATTTCCTTGCGCAGTTTATCGTCCTGAGTCTCTTTTTTTCGCACATCTTCGTTCAGCGAAATTCGATTCTCATCGATCTTGTGGCGCAAACGATCCATGTCCTCCATCACGTAGTGAAATTCGGGATCGTTCTTAGCGCGCTCTTCCGAGCGTCGCCGCAGTTGGTCGACAAACAGTGAATGGGTATCGGACCATTTCGTGTATTTCGCCTTGGCCACTTCGTCGTAGGGCAAGGCATTCTTTAGCGCGCCTTCGCCGAACTCTGGGAGATCACTCAGGCTCGGCAAGACAATGTCTGAAGCCACACCGTGCAGCTGCGTTGAACCGCCAGCCACGCGATAAAATTTTTGGATCGTCAATTTCAACGCCCCGTCTTCATCGGTATGGCTGCCCAGCAGTGAAGCGAACCGGCCGATGGGCAGAATCGTCTGCACAGTGCCTTTGCCGAACGTGTTCTTGTCACCGACGATCACCGCGCGACCATAATCTTGCAGAGCAGCCGCGAAAATTTCGCTGGCCGACGCGCTTTGACGGCTGGTCAAAATGACGAGAGGCCCGGCGTAGGCGATGCCCGCATCTGGGTCGGACGAAATCCTGATGCTTCCATTGTAATCCTTGGTCTGAACGATTGGACCCGATTTCAAGAACAAGCCAGTGAGCGAGAGCGCCTCTTCAAGCGAGCCGCCTCCATTTCGCCGTAGATCCACAACCAGCCCGGCAATGTTCTCCTTCTTCAGCCGTTTGAGCAGCGCGAGCACATCCCGCGTGGTGCTCTTCTGGTGCTTGTCCATGTCTGCATAAAAAGAAGGCAGCGTAAGCCATCCGAGTTTTATCGGATCTCCGTTCTCATCTTTTTTGATGATGATGTCGGCGCGGGCTTCCTGATCTTTCAGCTTAATTTCATCGCGCACCAGCTCGACATTTTTCCGGCGGGACGGATCCGCTGCATCCGACGGAATCGCGAGCAACCTCACACGAGTGCCTTTCTTGCCGCGGATCATTTCGACAACTTTGTCCAGGCGCATCTCGCGAACATCGACATAATCGGCCTGACCCTGCGCCACAGCAGTAATCCGATCGCCCACTTTGAGCCTTCCATCCAATTGCGCGGGTCCGCCCGGCACCAGGCTTTCAATTTTCGCATAGCCATCTTCCGACCGGAGCATGGCGCCGATGCCTACGAGCGAGAGGCCCATGTTGATGCTGAAATTCTTCATATCGGCCTTGCTCAGGTATTCCGAATGCGGGTCGTACGCCTGTGCAAGCGCATCGAGAAAGAGTTTGATTTGCTCGTCCTTATCTTGCTCGTGAACGTTGCGGGCGAGGCGATCATAGCGGCGCGCAACCAGCTGTGGCGCGGGCTCAATTGGATGCTCGCTCAGATTTTCCTGCAACAGCTCGTTTGTAATACGACCGCGCCAGAGCTGGTCGGCTTCGCCTTCATCTTTTGGCCATGGCGATTTTTGGCGGCTCAACTCGACCGTCGCATTGCTCTTGAAATCGCCCGGCTGTTTCAACAGCTCTTTTATCTTCGCGACCCGCTCGTCAACCCGTTTCGTGTACAGAGCGTAAATCTCGTAAGCCGGTTTCAGCGTGCCGAGAAGAACGTCCCCTGCCAGCGAGTTGCCGTATTTTGCTGTGAGTGCGTCAACGTCTTGCTGGGTAAAGAACAGGTGACTGAAGTCGAGCAACTCCAAATAACTCTGCAGGAATTTTCTCGAAATTTCCTCATTCAGCTTCTGGCGGGTATAATGGCCTTCCTCCAAGAGGCGACCGACTGACATGGAGATCGTTTCCTTCGACGCCCCTACTGCAGGTGGCGCGGCAATCGCGGCTGTTAAAACGATGGCGCACAACGCCAAGCTTCGCTGGAAATGTGATTTCATGTGTAATTGCGCGGTTTCCCACCTTGGCAGATTTCACGGTGGAGCGCAAGATGATGAAACGAGATCGACCCGCTCCGCGCCTCCGGCAGCCGATTGCGAGCAATCAGCTGGGTCGCCCAGCTACTTCGGTTTTTGCTTTTGTGTGACATCATCCTTTGCATGAGAAGTAGCTGCCTAGCGACATGTGAGTAGGAATGAGACAATCAAGAACAGCGAACATTCAATATTCGTAAAAACTCAGGCGTTCAGTCGTAGCGACGCCTCGATACAGTGAATTCATATGGGTTACGAAAGCTTTTGCGGCGGCATTTTCGAAACGAATTGCTATTTGTTTAAAGCGCCAGAGGGCCAAATCCTCTTCGACGCGCCTCAGGGCGCTTGCGGATGGGTGCGTTCGCTTGAGGTCGAGCCGAAACTTTTGCTCCTGACACACGGGCATATCGATCACGTCCAAGATGTTGCCAGGATCAAGCAGCAATTTGGTTGTCCGATTGGTTGTCACCCGCTCACCGCACCTATGATTTCCGACCGGGAATTTTTTCGGAATTTTGGGTTCGAACTCGAAATCGAACCGGCGAAACCGGATTTTCTCATCGAAGAAACGCCAAACCGAAATTTTCTCGGCGCCGATTTCCAAGTTCTGGACGTTCCCGGACATTGCCCTGGGAGTCTTTGTTTCTTCTCGCGCAAGGACAAATTGCTCATCGGCGGCGATGTCCTTTTTGCCGGGAGCATCGGGCGAGGTGATTTGCCCGGCGGAGATATCGATCAGTTGATAACCGAGATCAGGAAAAAAATATTTCCGCTGGGAGACGACGTGACAGTGCTTCCCGGCCACGGGCCACCAACGAAAATTGGGATCGAACGGAGAACCAATCCGTTTCTCGGCGTAAAGTAGCACCACCTATTTGCCGCGAAAAACTCAACGAGTTATCTGCCAATCAGAGATCCGCGAGGAAAGACGCGAGTGGCTCGAGGGTGTCAATCTTCGCGACGGTGTCTCGTAGCGAGCGAACGGCTCTTGGAATGTATTTCAGGAAATTCTGGTTTCCCTTGACCAATCCGAGAAATCCATAAGCACCCAGCGCCTGCATCAGGCGCTGCATGACGCATAGTCGCAGCGTGGAATCGAAATCGCCGCCACGCGTTGTCTCGCTTTTGCTTTGCTGCTCGCGATAGTACGTGATCAATTCGGCGCGTTCCGCTTCTGTGAGATCGACATATGGATCGGAGAGCAACGACGCAAGATCGTACTCCGCCAAGCCAGGCCGCATTCCCTGAAAATCAATCAGATTAGCCTGCCCGTTCTGGATGATGATGTTTTGCGACTGAAGATCGCGGTGGACCAAAACCCTGGGCAAACCTGCAAGGTGTTTTGGGATTTCGCGCAATCGCGAAAGGGCGGCCAGCTCTTTGCGTTTTGACTCGTCGATCTTGAAATACCGACCAAGGCAATTGTCGAAAAAGTACTTCTGTTCCCATCGGTAAAGCGCGGCGTTAAACTCGGCCGGCAAATGGTCCTTCATTTCTGCGCAGACAGATTCCGGCAGACTGTGAAGCTTCAGAATTTGGTCGATGGCTGATTCGTAAAACACGCGGCGGACGAGCCAGCTCTCGTCGTGATAGCTGTACAGATCGCGCTCGCCCAAATCTTCGATCCAGATGAGGCCTTCCGTGGGATCGTGAAAATAAATTTTAGGGACTCGAATGCCGTGGGAGTCGAGAAATTTCGCGATTTGGACGTAGTGCCGATTTTCTTCGCGCTCCAAATTATATTTGACCAGAATCAGCGCCTGATCTGCAGCGGAATGGATTCGATAGAATTTCCGGTCAGAGCCTCCTTTTTCAATTGGCCTGATTTTTATCTCATCGACGTTCAAACGCGGAAAATGCATTCGCGTTCGTCGGAGAAGCAGCGCCGTTTTCATGGGTTGAATTTAGATGTCGATGTTGCGATGGATGCCGCTGGCCTTTTTTTTGGAGCGGACAATACAACTCTGAAGCTGACTTTGGGAAGCAATTTGTGCGCCCGGCCACAAAATCGTGTCTTCGAGGATGGCGTCTGCGTCGACTCGACAATGCTCTCCAACAACTGAGCAGCCGTGTAATTTCGCACTGGCATCAACAATCGCTGATCTGGCTAGGCGCTCAGGCCAGTCATGTATTTTGAGGTAATACGGTTTCCAATTCTCTCGCAAAATTCTGCGGTGCACGTCGAGATATTGAGTGCGCGAACCAATATTGAACCATTTTCCATCATTCATCACAAAACCGCCGATCTGAGCACCCTGGCCTATCCATTCAGAAATGATCGGAATGAATGAGAGCTTTTTGTGCGGTGGAATTCGCTGGAAAACCGCTGAATTCCAAACGGCGATGTTAGCGAAATCGAGATTTCCGGCGATACCGTAGCGATTCACGATATCCACAACGCGGTGGTCACGCAAAGCTACATCCGAAGCCAAGCCGGTCTCACGCAGTGCAAGAGTTACGTCGTTGCGGCGGCGAAAATGTTCGTCAATCAAAGGTTGCAGATTGACATCAGTCAAAATGTCGCCGCTGTAGGTCAGAAATGGATCCGTGCCGAGCTCGCGTTCTGCATTCTTGATGCCGCCGCCGGTCTCCAGCAGTTCTGGTTCGTGAATAAGCGTGACCGAGCGACCGGCATAGTCGCTCCCATGGAAAAAGCTTTGAAATAATTCGGGACACCTGTGCGTATTGATCACGAACTGGTTCACTCCCGCGTCAATCAAGTGATCGAGCGCGAAAGTGATGAGCGGCTTTTGAAAAATCGGAATAAGTGGCTTTGGGAGCTCGTCCGTTAAAGGCCGCAGCCGCTTGCCGAGTCCGGCGGCTAAAACGAATGCCTGTATAATTTTGTTCACCAGCAAAAAAATAAGAGACCCCTCGACTTCGTGCGGAATGACAAAGCCGGTAGGCGATGCTCGCTATCTCAAATAGAGAGTGCGCGTGCCGAAGTCGATCACGCCATGGTGGCGTCTCAGCGTTTCTGCGCCGAGCAGACCGGCGACAGGCGGGGAACCTTCCAACAAGCCGTCGTGAATTAATCCTTCCAAGTCAATGACGCCAACGTCCTTGCCAAAAATATCTACCGAGCCGACCGAAAGTTTGCGAATATGTGCGACGCGCACGCCGCGTTCCTTCAGATTCACGGCTGACGAACTATAGGGTGTTTCGCGGGTAGCAATTCGCATTCGACGAACAAACGAACGATGCAACAGCGTAGTGAACGAACCCGTATCGACCATCAGCCTGGCAGGTTTTCCGTTAACGGAACCATTGACATACAAATTGTAACCATCGCTGACTTGAATCGGAACAGCCCGCAATCCGCGCCGATTGAAACCAGGAAAGCTGCCGAGGACGGCCGGATCGGTCTTAAGAATGAGCAGCTGCCGCTCACAATCCAGCACCGCTTGCGTCGGGAAAAGAATGTCCGCTCCAATGATCCCGTCGATTTCTTGTTCATGAGCGAACCGCGCGGCGCGAGCGGAGTAGCCGAGATCGACAGTAACCACTGGTTGATCGACCAGAGCTAGCGCTCCGATCCTCAGTTCACGCGCGATCGTAACGTTGTTGAACCCTCCGTTAATCTGGACACGTGCGGGTAGATTTGATTCGGCTGTGGCGGGCTTCAGCCGAAAATACTCGCGACGATTCAAAGCGATTACGCTTACCGGCGCACCGCTGTCGACCGTAAGCCACGCTGCCTTCCCGTTAACAAAAGCGCGCACCAGCAAATGATTTTGTCGCGAGCGCACCAGCGGTAGCGCCTCAAACTGCGTGGTTCCTCGCGCGAAAGCGCCGTGTGGTGCGGCAGTCAATTCGACGACAAGCGCCACAGCAGCACACAAAACGGACAGGCACTTCCGCACGAAGGACAGGTGATTTGAAATCATCGCGCGGCGGAGATTACACGGTTCCTTTCTACGCGTAAACATTTTTGCGTTTGAATCGGTCGAGCGACCAAAATACGAGAGCGCAGTTTTTTGGCATTGCACGACACAGTCGAGTGATGATTAACTCTCCGCCATTCAACCAGCCTATATGACAAGCGCAATTACCGAAGCACCTGTAGCTGAGCAAAAATTGGTCAGGGGCCTCGGCTTGCTCGACTCAACCATGCTCGTGGCTGGCTCGATGATCGGCTCAGGAATTTTCATTGTCTCGTCGATCATTGCCCGGCAGGTCGGCGCGCCGGGATGGCTACTCGTGGTTTGGCTCGTTACCGGTTTGCTGACGCTGACGGCCGCGCTGTCGTACGGTGAGCTGGCGGCGATGATGCCGAAAGCCGGCGGTCAATATGTATATCTTCGCGAAGCTTTTTCGCCACTCTGGGGATTTCTTTACGGGTGGACGCTTTTCCTTGTCATTCAAACCGGCACGATCGCGGCGGTTGCAGTCGGATTTGCTCGTTACATGGGCGTGCTTCTTCCGTGGGTCTCGGAAAGCAATTATCTTATCGCGCCGATCCGCTTCGGCGGGTACGCGGTATCGCTTTCCACAGCACAGTTCGTCGGCTTGGCGCTGATCGGGTTTCTCACATTCACGAACACGCGCGGCCTGGAAGTTGGCAAGCTGGTGCAGAACGTCTTCACCACGGCGAAGACCGGCGCGCTGATTGCGCTCATCGTGCTGGGCATTATCGTGGGTCTAAGATCAGGCGCAGGCGCAGCAAACTTCAGCGACTTCTGGACGATACGTGGAAATTTGCAGGATGTGGGCGCGGGTCTGACCGCTGCGACCGCCTTCGGCCTCTTCGTCGGAATTTGCGTGGCCCAAACAAATTCTCTTTTCTCTGCCGACGCGTGGAACAACATCACATTCACGGCGGGCGAGGTGGTCAACCCGCGACGCAACGTGCCGCTCTCACTTGCGTTCGGCACGGTCCTCGTGATTGGCCTTTATCTGTTGGCCAACGTCGCGTATCTGGCGGCGCTGCCTTTCGATGCAATTCAGAACGCGCCCAGCGACCGCGTCGCGTCTGAGACCGCTAACGTCATCTTCCCCGGCGCGGGCGCGGCGATCATGGCCATCGCGATCATGGTTTCCACTTTCGGTTGCAATAACGGGCTGATTCTGGCCGGCGCGCGCGCCTATTATGCGATGGCGCGCGATGGTCTCTTCTTTCGTCGGGTCGGCGAGTTGAACAAAAATCATGTGCCCGCATGGGGTCTCATCATTCAAGGCATTTGGGCCGGTGTCCTCGTCCTACCGCGAACCGTTAAGACAGACGCAGCCGGCAGCGTTACCGGTTACGGCAACCTTTACGGCAATCTACTGGACTATGTAATTTCGGCCGCGCTCATTTTCTACATTCTGACGATCATCGGCATCTTCTTGCTGCGTCGAAAACAGCCAGACGTGGAACGACCCTATCGGGCATTTGGCTATCCAATCGTGCCCGCTCTATACGTCGTCGGCGCAACCGTGATTCTCGTGGTTCTGTTCATGTATCAGACGGCCACTACCTGGCCGGGCTTGATGATCGTCCTTACTGGCGTGCCCGTGTATTTTCTGTGGGAATTTCGACGCAAAAGATCACGGACAGCTTGACTTGCTTGGCTCATCCCGATTAGCACAACCAAAAAATAACTTCGCTCATGAACTTACTTCGTCGAAAAAGCGTCACGCAACTTCAAGCTGATGCGCTGACGGATCAGCGTTTAAAACGCGCGCTCGGAGCGACCAACCTTACCGCGCTCGGCATCGGTGCAATCATTGGTACCGGTATTTTCGTGCTCACCGGCACCGTCGCGGCGCAGAACGCGGGGCCGGCCGTGATTTTGTCGTTCGTGCTGGCAGGCGTAGCGTCGATTTTTGCGGCGCTCTGCTACAGCGAGTTCGCATCCCTGGTGCCGATGGCCGGTAGCGCGTACACCTACGGCTACGCTACGCTCGGCGAACTTTTTGCGTGGATCATCGGTTGGGATTTGATCCTCGAATACGCTCTGGGAGCGGTCACGGTTTCTATCGGCTGGTCCGGCTACGTCGTGTCGTTTCTGCGCGACATCGGCATTCACATCCCGGCCGAATTATCCGCGGCGCGCGGGACGCTTATCACGCTCGCGGACGGAACACAGGTCACGGCCATCTTTAATCTGCCGGCAGTCATCATCATCGGTATCGTCACCCTGTTGCTGGTGATTGGCATTCGCGAATCCGCCACGGTCAACAACGTTATTGTGTTTGTTAAAGTGGCGGTCGTGCTGCTGTTCATTTTCGGCGCGGCTCACGCCGTGAATCCCGCCAACTGGCATCCCTTCATCCCGGCGAACACCGGTGTGCGCGGGCATTTCGGTTGGAGCGGCGTCATGCAGGGCGCTGGGATTGTCTTTTTCGCCTACATCGGATTCGACGCTGTCAGCACTGCGGCACAGGAAGCAAAGAATCCCCAGCGCGATATGCCGGTCGGCATTATCGGGTCGCTGTTGATCTGCACGGTCTTGTACATCGCGGTGTCGGCCGTGGCGACCGGTATCGTCCCGTACTTGCAATTAGATGTACCGGATCCGATTGCCGTGGCTGCCGACCACGCAGGCGTGGGTTGGATGGCATCGCTTATCAAATTGGGCGCCATCGCGGGCCTCAGCTCGGTGATTCTGGTGATGCTGCTGGGCCAGTCGCGGATTTTTTGGACAATGGCGGACGACGGTCTGCTACCGAAATTTGTGAGCAGGATTCATCCAAAATTCCAGACGCCGTGGATCACGACGATAGTGACAGGAATTGTTGTCGCCTGTTTTGCGGCAGTGTTCACCGTGCGCGAAGCTGGCAGTCTGGTTTCGATCGGCACTCTGCTGGCATTTGTGATCGTCTCAATTGGCATTCTTGTGCTGCGGCTGCGCGAGCCGGAGCTGCCGCGCACATTCAAAACACCGGCGGTGTGGTTCGTCGCGCCGATGGGTGCGCTGTCGGCGCTTGCTCTTATGGTTTCGCTGCCCTGGCTAACTTGGGAGCGGCTGATCTACTGGTTTGCGATCGGGATCGTGATTTACTTCGGCTACGGCATTTACAACTCCAGGCTTGGTCCGCGCAAAATCGCCGGCGAAACCGGCTGGTCGCGTGCGCTGAAGATCGCCGGCGTGATCTGGATTGTATTCGGCTCGCTCGGCTCGATCTTGTGGTTAGCGCGTTATAGGATGGAATACATTCCGGGCGCGCTCGGGATCGTCATCGGCCTAGCCGGGTTCGTGCTCGCGTGGAGTCTGGGCGCCCTACTAAACTTAGTTGCCCAAGTTTCCGATCACACGCATGCACGGCATTTGATGATGGAAACGCCGGGCCAAGCGAATAAATAATTGTAGGTCGCATCGGCTTCACTTAGCCGCATCCACCAGCGAACGCAAAACACCGTCGATCTAAAGGGACGCCAGACTTACGAGGCGGGTGAAGCCCAATCTCCTTCGAATCCACGCGATGGGCTGGTCGAACCGAATCCAAGGAGCGCGCGGGTGCGCCTCGCTAGCTTTTCGCCATCGATTCTATTAAAAGCACGCCATCCCGCTGCGATGTCAGATCCCGCAACCTGTAGGTTGCGAAGAATTTTCTTTTCGTCTCCACTCAGCACCTTTGCCTGTTCGCTGCTCAATGCGCGCTTTTGAAATTGCGAGAGCACCGTTGCCAATCTAGTCTCAGTCGCCGGTCTGAACAGACTGAGAAGCTGTTGAAAAGCGACGTGAAACGGAATCGTAGCAAGATCGACGTCTGCGGTTTCGGCGACGCCAGTGGGCGGCATCGCGATCTCATGCGAGATCGCAACGGAATGCCAGACATCTGCTGGTTGATAATATCCGATCTCAACACGGTAGGAGGCATGCGATCCCGATGTCGTCACGTAATGCATCGCGGCCATAGGCTCGACAGCCACAGTTTTTTCTTCGAGACCATCTGCGCCATACAACCGAAGATGAACCTGTCGATCCACCGGCACCACTCTTTCGAACAACGATGACCAATCGATATTCCAGCTAGCGAAAATGGTGTGCGGGTCCCGTGCGATAGCGAACAGGATTCGCGCACCATCTTCGCGCGGGAAGCCAACGCTATCGCCCACGTCAGGTGGTCGATTGGCTGCGATGAGACCTACGACTGGTTCCCTGGAAATATGGAAGGCGCCGCGGGCCTTCGATGTTTGCACGTTGCGGTTTCGTTTTCTTTCGGCCATTTTTCTCAAGAGTCGCTCAAATCCGTGAAAGGCCAACCGCGAACATTGCGCCACATTTCAGAAGCGGGCGAAATTTTTTTCAGTTCACTTTGAAACTTGACGGTCTTTCTAGCGATTAACCGATTATTTCTCGCCTGAGTAGGAAAACCATGAGCCCAAAAATCGTCGAGCTCGAGCAAGTCTCTCATCGCTGTGACGAGTTGCGTGCCGCTGGAAAAAGGCTGGTTGCTACAAACGGCTGTTTTGATCTACTGCACGTCGGCCATGTGCGGTACTTGCAGGCTGCGCGCGCGCTCGGTGATTTCCTGGCAATTGGCTTGAATGGCGACGATTCGGTTCGCGAGTTGAAAGGAAGCGGGCGTCCCATTACAACAGAGAGCGATCGCGCGGAGCTTCTTGCGGCTTTGCAATGTGTAGATCTGGTCACGATTTTTCCACAGCTCCGGGCGACGCAGTTTATTGCGGCGGTCAGGCCTGCCGTTTATGTCAAAGGTGGCGATTACAGCTCCGAAACGTTGGACGAAGAGGAACGGGCAGTGTTAAAGGAAATCGGCGCGGAGATTCGCCTCATTCCGTTTGTGGCCGGCTATTCGACTTCGCGCTTAATCGAAAAAGTATGCAAAACCAGGAGCTGAAATTTATCGCTAGCCCCATTCGTCTCGGTTAATGGACAAACGCAGAATCCATCGGTGAAACGGTTACCAATTGCAATTCTCGGATCGGGAAAAGGAAGTAACTGCCGGGCGATTCTCGAACGCATCCGCTCCGGCGACCTTCGCGCGGAAGCGCGTGTGGTAATTTCGGATGTGCTCGACGCACCGATCCTTGAGATCGCGCGCGAGTTTTCCGTTGCGAATGCCTATTTGGCGCCCGGTCGATTTCGCACGCGCCTAGAGCCGGAAGTAGAAGAGGAGCTTGTGAAAATGTTGCGTGAAGCGGGCGTTCATCTTGCGGTCCTGGCCGGTTTTATGCGGGTGTTGCACGCGCCGATGCTCAAAGCATTCCCCCAGCGTATCATCAACATCCATCCATCACTTCTGCCAAAGTTTCCGGGGGTTGAAGCATGGAAACAAGCTCTCGAAGCCGGCGAAACTGTGACGGGCTGCACGGTGCATTATGTCGATGAGAAAATCGACCACGGGCAGATCATCGCTCAACGCGAGGTAGCAATCTTGCCTGACGAAACGCCAGAAACTCTACACGCTCGGATTCAAATCGCTGAGCGGCAATTGTACCGCTCGGTGATCGCTCAATTTTGCGACAAATATGCGGCAGCAAATCTGTAATCTCGGAGACGCTACAATAAGATGCTCCCCTATAAGTGTTCCGCTTTTTGTTCGCGCTTTAGCAGTTCTTCCAGCGCGACGGTCGGTTTTTTCTGCTCGTACAGCACAGCGTATACCTGATCGATGATTGGTGTGGCGATGTTCAATCGCCGTGCGCATTCCAACGCACTTCGCGCCGTCGGAATCCCTTCGGCCACCGCTTTCATCGACGCCGTAATCTGAGCAACTGGTTCGCCCCTCCCCAGACGCTTGCCAACAGTATGATTGCGGCTGCGTTCGCTGTAGCAGGTCAGGATCAGATCGCCCGCCCCACTTAATCCATAAAAGCCGTTCGCGTTCCCTCCCATGGCAACCCCTAGCCGGACCAGCTCGGTCAACGATCGAGTGACCAACGCGGCTTTCGCATTATCGCCGAGTCCGAGACCATCGCTAATTCCGGATGCCACGGCGAAGACATTTTTCAACGCGCCGCCCAGCTCGATAGAAACGACATCTTGACTGGTGTAAATGCGAAACCGCGAACTCCCGAGGATGTTTTGCAGGCTCGCCGCGCAGTTAACGTCATCACAGCCAATGACTGTCGCGGTGGGGAGGTTTTGCGCGATTTCGACGGCGAGGTTTGGGCCCGATAAGGCTGCGATTCCATGCCCAGGGAAAACTTCGCGGATGATTTGGCTCATCCGCATCCCAGTCAGATGCTCGACCCCTTTGGTGCAACTCAGGAATAGAGCGCGCGGATTAACGATGAGTTTTCGTAGGCGGATCGCGATCTCGCGCAACACAGTTGATGGTGTAACAAAGACGATGAGATCCGCTCCGGCGCAGTCGCTTAGTTCGGGTGTAACCTCCACTGCCTCAGGCAATCTAACTCCCGGAAGATAATCGTGGTTTTCCCGCGTTTTCTGCATACGCACGACACGAGCGACGTTGTGACCCCAAAGGGAAATTTGCCGCCCATTTTTTCCCCATAGCCAAGCTAATGCCGTTCCCCAAGCACCGGCACCCAAGATTGCTGTTTTATCGATCTTCACTTCCTGGTAAAGCGTGGTTCCCTGCCGCGCATTAGCCGGGAAAGATTTGAATGGTGCCGCCAAATAACAACTGCCGCGATACAAAGCGACGAGTAAAACAACCCTTTCCCATAGCTTTGATTTAGCCAAGTCATAACGGCGATCACGAGCGGCAGGGCGACGGCAGCCGCCACCGACGCTACTGAAACATAGCGCGTCAACCAGAAGACTAATATCCAAATGGCAACACCAATCAGCATCGCGAGTGGCATGAGACCGAAAAGCGCTCCTGCAGAGGTCGCAATGCCCTTTCCGCCCCGGAACTTCAGCCACAGCGGAAAACAATGCCCGATCACAGTAGAGAGCGCCGCGATGATTCCAAAAATCTCAGGTGAACCCCATTCCGGTTGCGTGCGCGTCGCAATCAGCACCGAGATCTTTACCGCGCCTAAACCCTTCAGGAAGTCCAAGAAAAATACCGGATAGCCGTATGATTTCCCGAGGACCCGCACGACATTCGTCGCGCCAATGTTGCCGCTGCCGGCCTTCCGGATGTCGATCCCTGCAAGCCGGCCAGCCAGGTATCCGAAAGGAATCGATCCCAATAGATAACTTGCGACAAGTACAGTGGCCAACGTCAGCATCAAGCGTTTGTGATGAACTGGCCTTTACTGCGGCCGATTATTTTGTAAGTAGTTCTTAGACAGCCAAATAGATATAATCGCAACATCTGCTGGAGTGATCCCGCTTATACGCGCAGCTTGGCCAAGCGAGGTTGGACGAAAAGCTGCTAGTTTCTGTCGCGTCTCGGACCGAAGCCCGCTGATCTTTCTATAATCCAACCCGTCCGGGATAACTTGCTCCTGCCTGCGTTCCACCTGCCGATTTTGTTCGGATTGCCGATGCGCATAACCCTCGTACTTGAAATCGGTCTCGACGAGTTCCCAAATCGCAGGTGGGACACAGGAACGAATGTCAAAAGGCAAATTCTGCACGCCAAAATCCGGCCTCTTGAACAACTGGGAGATTGGAACGCCTCGAAGCTTCGTCCGGAGAGCGGTTGATCGGGCTTGCTCCAAAAGGCGCATTTTCTCCTGAAAACGAGCATAGCGGTGCTTGCTCACTAGTCCCACGCTAAACGCCCGCTCGGTCAATCGCTGATCTGCGTTATCGTGCCGCAGAAAGAGTCGATCTTCCGCTCGGCTTGTAAACATTCGATACGGCTCTTCGGTTCCTTTGGTGACCAGATCGTCAATGAGAACCGCGATATAAGCTTCTCTCCTGTCTAAGACAAATGGCGAACGGCGTTGGACCTTCAAAGCCGCGTTGGTTCCAGCGATCAGGCCTTGGGCCGCTGCCTCTTCATATCCGGAGGTACCGTTAACTTGGCCTGCAAAATAAAGCCCGCTGACTAGCTTGGTTTCCAATGTCGGAAAAAGCTGGGTCGGCGGAAAATAATCATATTCGACAGCGTAGCCTGGCCGCATGATCTCGGCGTGCTCCAACCCTGGAATAGTGTGAAGGAGTTCGAGTTGGACATCGAACGGTAAACTAGTGGAGATTCCGTTCACGTAATATTCGTGCGTATGGCGACCTTCTGGCTCGAGAAAGATTTGATGCGAAGGTCTGTCTGAAAACTTTACAACCTTGTCTTCTATTGACGGGCAATATCGTGGGCCGGTGCCTTTTATCCTTCCGGCGTAGAGCGGAGAGCGGTGAAGATTTGTCCGGATGACTTCATGCGTCTTTGGCGTCGTAGCAGTTATCCAGCAGGGAAGTTGTTCCACGTGGAACTTGCCGCCGTGAAGAGAGTTCAACGTGAAGATCTCACCTCGGCCGTCGCCGATTTCTTCGGCCTGGAAGGCAAACGTCGGCGGAGGCTCGTCCCCGGGTTGAATCGTACAGCGCGAAAAATCGATAGACCGGGCGTTCAATCTACAAGGGGTTCCGGTCTTGAATCGTCCCACTTCGAAGCCAAGCTGACGAAGGTTGTCGCTCAAGCTCGAACTGGCATCAGCCATCCGGCCGCCCGGTTTGCTGCTCTCACCTACGTGCAAAAGAGCGCGCAAGAATGTCCCGGAAGTGATTACAACGCTGTGCGTGGCAACTGTCAACCCCAGATCCGTCTCGACCCCGAGGACTTTTCGCTCCTCGACGATGATCCGTGATACAGTTGCTTGCTTAACGTCGAGATTTTCTGCGGCTTCTAAAATGGCCTTCATTCGAAACTGGTAGGCCTTTTTGTCGCATTGGACTCGTGGGGCCCGAACGGATGGACCTTTGGTTCGATTGAGCATTCGAAACTGGATTCCCGTTGCGTCGGCGTTGACGCCCATAGCACCGCCCATGGCATCGATTTCGCGCACAACGTGCCCCTTGGCTAGACCCCCGATCGCCGGATTGCACGACATCTGACCAATCGTGTCCAAGTTTTGGGTCAGCATCAGCGTGCGACATCCGATTCTAGCGGCAGCCAGCGCCGCTTCGATTCCTGCATGCCCACTGCCGACGACCACCACGTCGTACTCTCTTGGTAGCTTAAATGTTATAGACATAAGTTACTAATAATAAGCTATTTAGCTTAATAATACTCCGCCCTGCCTCTCGCCAGCCAGCCTTGGCGAGGCCTGTGACGTTTGCATCGCTCGGTACGCCACGCGACCCAGCACAATTAAGAGCAGCGTCGTTGTTATAAAGACTCCTCCCCAGATCCAATACTCGATCATGCGCGGGTAATTTTTCCCGCGCATGATACGCACTGCAAATTGCCCCAGTGTCCCGACGTAAGCGTACAAAAAGAGGCCTGGGATTCTTCCGATGGAGGACCAAAGCATATAGGAACTAAATCGAATTCGCGTCAAGCCATAGAAGTAATTCAGTAGGCTCGTAGGAAAAAGGGGATGCAGTTGACTCAACAGAATGATTTTCCAGCTCTCGCGTTCCACAGCGGGCCCCAATGCGCGCAGGGTTGGATTACCCGAGAGCTTTTGCTGAAACCATCGCTTGGCTATCGACCGGCTTAGTGCAAAGGAAATTGCTGTACCGACGACGTTGCCTACAAACACGATTAAAAATCCCCACCACAAGCCGAAGAAAAAACCGCCTCCAACAGCCAAGATTCCGCCCGGAAGCAGAAGAACATTACAAGCTGCGAAAAGCAATGGGTAGCAAATCCCGGCCCACGCGCCCAAGCTCATCACGCGCTGTTGCAGCGCCTCGATAAAGTCTACAACTGGGAAAAAGTGCGAGAGTGCAAAAATCAGAGCAACCGCTACGACAAGCGCTGCAGCCTGCCAGTAAAGCGAGCGGCGAACCCGTAACATCTTGAGATTTTGCGCGCGTCATCGACTTTGCGCAAATTTCTCCCATCCAACTGTTTTGCTTTGTTATAGAGAAACGGCGATGACCAGGTTAACTCCCGAAAATATGCAAAGGCGCACCCATTTCAATCTGCTAGGGACTATCGTTCGACTACAAGCTCGAAGCCTGCGCGTTCCGATGACGCGGAAAACCGAGGCTATCAAAAATTACTCGCGTGGCGTCCGAGCGGTTCAGTGTATAGAAGTGAATACCCGCGACGTCATTATCCAAAAGATCGTGACATTGTTCCAACGCGTACTGAATGCCGACGCGCCTGACCCCTTCGAGATCGTTTTGGCAACGCTGTAGCGCGCGCAGAAGCTTGGCAGGAAACCGTGCGCCGCCCGCCAGCTCTGCGATCCGTTTAAATCCGCTGATCGACGTAATCGGCATGATGCCAGCGATAACGGGGATCTGAATGTCATTGAGTGCACAGCGTTCTCGGAAATCGAGGAAGTCGGGATTATCGAAGAATAGCTGCGTGACGATGTAGTCGGCGCCCGCGTCTACTTTCGCTTTGAAGTAATCCATTTCGATTAATCGATTCGGGGTGGCGGGATGTCCCTCAGGGAAACCGGCCACCCCGATTCCAAAACCGCGCCGATCCGGATGCGCGCCGGACTCGTTGAATCGGCGAATGAATTTGACCAAATCGATCGCATGTTGGAACGAGTCCCGCGATTTATCATAGGCAACTCCAGCAGGCCTATCGCCGCCGAGCGCGAGAATGTTTCCAATGGCTGACTTAGCATATCGAAGGAGAATCGCTTCGATCTCCTCTTCATTGTGGCAGACGCAGGTGAGGTGAGGGATCGGGTCGAGCTTTGTTGTATGGTGAATGCGCTCGACAAGATCGTGAGTTAAATCACGCGTTGACCCGCCGGCACCGTAGGTCACACTGACAAAGTGCGGCATGTACGATTCGAGATCGCGAATCGTTTGGTAGAGGGTCTCGGCAGCCTCAGGCGTTTTTGGAGGAAAGAACTCGAACGAAAAGGTGGGAGAATTCCCCCGCATAATTTCGGTGATGTGCATGACTCAGCGCCTACCTTCGTTCCTGGCGCGACCTTCGGTCAAACCCAGCGAAGCAACTCACGGCACAATTGCAAATACGCGCGCTGGAAACCCCGACCCGTTCTTTGGTTTTGGGAAACTGACTACGACGATAGCGCCAGCTTCGGGAACCTGATCTAAATTCGTCAGCAACTCGATTTGATAATGGTTCGTGCTCAAAATGTAGGTTTCCAGCGAGTAATCATCTTTGGTCGTAGCGATTCCCGGATCGGTGTCGGTTGTCTCGTGGCCTGAAGCCGTGATCTTTCGTTCTTCGTACAGGTATTTCAGCGCTGGTAGACTCCATCCGGGATAATGCGCCACGCCCTTCGCGTCCTTGTTTTCCATTTTTGCTGCGTCGGGCCAGCGTTTCGACCAATCCGTGCGCATCGCCACAAATGCCCCGGTTGGAATTTGGCCGTGATCTTTTTCCCACTTCTTTACACGCTCAAGTGATAAAGTGTAGTCGGAATCGGCCGCTGCCTCCCGGCGTACATCAACGAGCACCAGCGGCAGGATCATTTCTTTCGAATCAATCTGATCAACCGTGCGCAGGCCCTTTACAAAATGCGCCGGCCGATCGACGTGTGTTCCCCATTGGCCGACGTGCGTAAATAGTTCTGAGAAAAAGCCGGACCCTAGCGTGTCTGGGCGCTTGTCGTACCAGTAGATCGTCTTTCGCGTTTCGTCCGGAAACCCGGGCCAACGCGGAATCCCGGGTGAAAAGTCGTGCGTAAGATCTACGTACTTTTTGGAAGCAATTACTTTCTGGATGTTCCAAAGTGTGGGTTCCCCGCCAGCATTTGCGCCGTAAGCAGTTACGGTGAGGCCGAGCGCGATTATTACCACGATCTCGGAGCGACACGTTCTCAAAAGCATCTTCGTTTGTGTTAAATGAAATAGTGGCAACACGCCAACAACTTTGAATATATCTGAACAAGTCCCATGTCTGCGGCAGAATCCAGGATTTGTCGGCCCAAGTCACAAGTCTTATTAACAGGTCGTGCATGACGCGGTATTCCCAATGCTTCACGACAGTTATTCGCAGCATGAAGAATGAGATCTAAAGAGAATTTCGCTAAAGATTAGCACTATCTGTTTGTGGAAAACTTTCTCACCAACGGATGAAACGGTTCCGTATTCTCGATCCAAATGTTCCGAGCCAAAACGCGCGTGGGCTCTGTGCTTTGGCCGTAATGACCAAAGCGCCACAGGCCGGACAGGTGAAAACGCGCCTTGTCCCACCACTCGAGCCAGATGAAGCCGCGGCGTTAAACAAATGTTTTTTACGCGATACAGCCGCTGCGATTTCCAACGCCGCCACTGGTAAGGATGCCTGTGGAATTGGGGTTTACACGCCAATCGGCGCCGAATCGGTTTATGCCGACATCCTTCCGATCAATTTCAGTTTACTGCCGCAACGCGGCGCCCAGTTTGGGGAACGCCTTTACTTTGCTGCGCTGGATCTATTCAAGTGCGGGTTTAAATCGGTGTGCCTGATCGATTCGGACAGCCCAACCGTCCCGGCGGAGAATTTCGCGCAAGCATTAAAACATTTACAGCGCCCCGGAGACCGTATCGTTCTGGGTCCGTGCGACGATGGCGGCTATTATTTGATTGGACTTAAAAAGCCGCACACAGAACTCTTCGAGCGAATTGATTGGAGCACCGCGCGCGTGCTCGCTCAGACGATGCAGAACGCGGCGAAGATAGGCCTCGAAGTAAAACTTCTTCCCGTAGAATACGATATTGATGATGGGGCGGCTCTGCGGCGACTATCCAACGAATTACTCAGTCAAAACGCCCGCGATAGTGTTGCGCCGAATACGCGGAAATTCCTCGCGCGCATAGCTGCGCGAAACAACTTGTAGGGCAGGCGCTCCGCCTGCCGGTGTTGGGTTTGGCAACCGATGCGGTTGCCCTACAATTCGCGCAACATTAGCCTGCGACGGTATGGCCAACAATGCCAAACGCGCATTAGTCACCGGCGGAGCGGGCCTGATTGGTTCGCACATTGTCGATCTTCTTGTGCGGGAAGGCTGGCAGGTGCGCGCGCTAGATAATCTCGAGCCGCAAACGCACAGGCGAGGAAAGCCGGAATGGATTAATGAAAAGGCGCAATTCGTCGAAGGTGATTTGCGCGATCGCGCCGCGATCACCGCCGCGCTCGACAAGATCGATCTTGTCTTTCATCAGGCCGCCTACGGCGGTTACATGCCCGAGATCGTCAAATTCGTGCACGTTAACTCGCTCGGCACGGCGCAAATGCTCGAAGTTATTCGCGAGAAGAAGTTGCCGGTTCAGAAGATCGTCGTTGCGAGCTCGCAAGCCGTTTACAGCGAAGGCGCCGGCGGATGTCCGAAACATGGTCTCGTTTTTCCGAGCGTGCGTCCAATCGAGCAATTGTGTGAAGGCGACTGGCAGGTCCATTGCCCGCTGTGCGGCGCGGTTACAAAAAGCCTTCCGACTCCGGAGAACGCACCGGTCGGCGGCGAAACGGTTTACGGCCTGACCAAAGTCGATCAAGAGCGGCTCGTGCTGCTCTGGGGAAAACAGATCGGTATCCCCACGGTCGCACTGCGTTACTCCTGCACATACGGACCGCGGCAGTCGATCTTCAATCCTTATACGGGAGTGATCGCGATTTTTTGCACGCGTTTGCTCAACGATTTACCGCCGGTGCTCTACGAGGATGGCGAGCAGACGCGGGACTTTTCATTTGTCGAAGACATCGCGCGCGCAAATTTGCTCGCAGCGGACACCGACAAGCTCGACGGATTGGCAGTGAACATCGGCAGTGGACGCGGTACACGGATTCGGGAAATCGCCGAACAACTTTCCGATATTCTGAAGATCGACATTGCGCCCGAAATCAACGGCGAATTTCGACCCGGCGAAATGCGTCATCTGACCAGCGACACGACGATCGCTCGATCGGCAGGGTACAAAGCAACTGTCGATCTCACCGAAGGCATTGCGCGTTATATCGATTGGATCCGCGCCCAATCAGACATTCGGGATTATTTCAGTGAAGCGAGCGAAATTTTGAAGAACAAGGGAATCGTTCATCGAGTAGCGAGATGAAAATCGCTAGCAAAATTCCCGATTTTGATTCTCCTGTCACCGATCATGCGCGCAAGGATTTTCCGTTGCTGGATGCGAGCATGACGGCGGGCGAAGCGCTGGAGCGCATCCGGCGCGAGGGCGTTGGTGAGCGCGTCATTTACTTTTACGCGGTCGATGAGCAAAAACGGCTGGTTGGCGTTGTTCCCACCCGGCGTCTGTTGACCGCGTCGCTCGAAACGCCGTTGAGTCAGATCATGGTGCCGCGCGTGATCGCGGTTCCCGCGACGGCCACTGTCCTCGACGCCTGCGAATTTTTTGTGCTGTATAAGTTTCTCGCCTTTCCGGTGGTGGACGAACAACGCCGTGTCATCGGGACCATCGACGCGAACCTTTTCGCGGAAGAAATTTTAGAGGCGGGTGAGAGCGAAGATCGACATCGCTCGGCTGCGCCGGTCGGTCCCGAATTTTTTGAGGCGCTGGGATTTCGCATCGAACAAATCCGAGGCGCGTCGCCGTGGCGCATTTTTCGGTTTCGTTTCCCGTGGCTGCTTGTCACCGTGACGGGCGGTACGCTCTCCGCGATTTTGACAGGTCTTTTTCAAACAACTCTCGTCCGGAGTCTGGTGCTGGCGTTTTTTCTCACGATGGTGCTCGGGCTGAACGAAAGTGTTAGCGCGCAGTCGATGAGCGTAACAATTCATGCCTTACGCTCGGTCAACGTCACGTGGCGCTGGCTTGCGACTGCATTCCGTCGCGAAGTAGCAACTGCAGTCCTTCTCGGCGTCGCATGCGGTTTGATCGTAGGCGTCATTGCCTGGGTCTGGCGCAAAGATCTCCGCGCCGCGTCCGTTATCGGCGGTAGCATCGCGCTTTCGCTCGTGACGGCGTGCGCGCTCGGCCTTGGCGTGCCGTCGCTTCTGCATCGGCTCAAGCTCGATCCGAAAATTGCGGCGGGCCCGGTCACACTCGCGTTAGCCGATTTTATTGCGCTGGTGATTTATTTCACCAGCGCCTGGCTGGTTTTGCGATGAGCAACGTATCGGTGATTATCCCGGCGCTTAATGAAGAGGAACCGATCGCCGGGGTTCTGCGCGAATGTCTGGCGACCGGTTTGCCTAATGACGTGATTGTCGTCGATAACGAGAGCACCGATCGCACAGCCGAACGCGCGCGTGAAGCTGGCGCGCGAGTGGTAGCTGCGCCCCGCGGTTACGGACGCGCGTGTGCAGCTGGTGTTCGCGCGCTTTCGCCCGAATGCGATATCGTTGTGTTTCTTGATGGCGACGGCAGCGACGTGCCCGCGTTCATAAATCAACTTGTCGATCCCATCGTGCGCGGGACCCACGATTTCGTGATCGGCTCGCGCACGCGGGGGCAACGGGAACTGGGTAGCATGAACTTCCAGCAAATTTTGTCTGGACGCATTGCCGGCTTGATTTTGCAACTCCTTTACGGCGTTCGTTACACCGACATGTGTCCGTTTCGCGCCATCCGCCGCGACGCGCTCGCAAAACTCGACATGCGCGAGGAAACTTACGGCTGGAATCTGGAGATGCAGATGAAAGCCGCGCGCGCTGGTTTGCGCATCCTCGAAATTCCGGTAAATCATCGCCGGCGGGCCGGTGGCGAATCAAAAGTCTCAGGCACTCTGCGCGGCACATTTGTCGCAGGCGCTCGCATTATGGCGACACTCGTCCGTGTAGCGTTCGAATGACCTCTCCAAAGGAAATTCGGCCTAGCGATTCTGGTGTTCTCGTGTAGCATCCGCCGATGCTCGATTTGGAGAGATTTCGGAACACGCCGCTTACCAGTGAACCGTTTGAGTTTTTGATCGTCCCCGAATTTGTAAAGGCGGAAGCGCGCACCGCGATCGAGAAGGATTATCCCGAGGTAGACCGGCCCGGCAGCTTTCCACTGCGCGAGGTCACGTACGGGCCTGCGTTTGCGAACCTGGTCGAGGAGATGCGCAGCGATGAGTTTCGCAAAGCGTTCGAGGAAAAGTTTAACGTCGATCTGGCTAATCGCCCCGACATGATCACGGTGCGCGGCCGCTGCAGCGAAAAGGACGGTAAAATCCACACAGACTCGGAAACAAAAATCATCACAATCCTCATTTATATGAACTCGGCTTGGGAATCTTCGGGCGGGCAGCTACGGTTGCTGCGTTCCGGAGATAATCTCGATGACTTGATCCGGGAAGTGCCGCCGACTGAAGGCACGCTGCTGGCATTCCGACGCAGCAACAACTCATGGCACGGTCACAAGGCGTTTTCCGGCCCCCGCCGTGTGATTCAATTTAATTGGGTGACGAGCGAAGCAGTGGTACGCCGCGAGCAGAACCGCCATCGGTTGTCAGCGTGGATAAAAAAACTACGCGGCGCGTTCTCAGGCGAGAAGCAGGCGGCTTAGCGCGGCTTCAAAATAACCGCCCCGCTCGGTTGCCCCGCGTGGCGCATCTGATTTAGCTTTGGGAATTGAACCGCCAGATCGAAAATGCACGGATAGAGCACGCGGATGCGGCGGGACTGCAATCTGCAGAGTTCTCGCGCATTTTGTTGATCAAACCTTCGGCGCTGGGCGACGTCGTCCATACCATCCCGTTGCTTGTGAGGCTGCGCGCGCGTTATCCGCGCGCGCGAATTGACTGGCTGATCACGCCGGAGAACGCGGAGATCGTCCGCTGTCATCCAGCACTGTCTAATGTCGTTCTTTTTGCGCGGCACGATTTCTCGAGACGCGGCCGAAGATGGCGCGCAGTGGTGGCGTTTCTCGATCTGCTCAAACAAATTCGCCGCGCGAAATACGATTTGGTCGTCGACATGCATGGTCAGGTGCGTTCAGCTTTTTTTACGCTCATCAGCGGCGCGCGTGTGCGCATCGGATTTGATCGGCCAATCAAGCGTTCACTCACCGTTTCCGCCGAGCATGATTTGAAAAATGTGCCGAGCCATGGCTGGCGCGGGGCGCGCGAAGGTTCATGGATTGCTTACACACACCGCATTCCGATTCCAACGCTCGATGTTCACGCAATCGATCGTTACCTGTGGGTCGCGCCGTTGCTCGGCCTGGACGACGATCCGCCAGATCTCACAATTTATCTTTCGTCAGAAACGATACGAAACGTCGAGCGATTGCTGGAGGAGCACGGGGTGCCGGCGTCCAAACCCCTTGTCGTTCTGGTGCCCGGAACTATTTGGGAGACGAAACATTGGACGATCGAAGGATTCGCAGGCGTCGCGCGGCAGTTTCTTGGCGATGGATTTGCCGTTGCCCTCGCCGGCACGAAGCGCGACCAGCAGCGCTGCCGGCAAATCGCCGCCGCCGCACCTGGGGCCTCCGATCTGTCGGGTAAAACCACCCCGGCAGAATTGGCGGCGCTCATTCGACGTGCAGAGGTCGCTGTGACCAACGACTCTGGTTCGATGCATGTCGCCGCGTCGCTCGGCAAACCGATGGTCAGCGTGTTCGGTCCGACGAATCCCGTTCACATTGGGCCTTATCAACGGCCGGAGTCGGTTGTGCGCGTGGACTTACCATGCTCGCCCTGCAATTACCGTCGGCTGAGCCAGTGTCCATTTGATCATGCCTGCATGAAACAGGTCACATCCGCAATGGTCGTGGAGCGTGCGCGGAAAACTCTCGCGACGACAAAGTGAATTGTTGTAGCGGCGTTGGCTGCGGCGAACGCGGAAAGCGAATCATGACGCGCTTGGCACAAGCGCCTCCACAACTCATACTCGCGCTGAATGAGTAGAATAAAGGCGGTTTTTCCTGGCTCGCTCGCCGGATTGGTCGCCGGAATCGTGATGACGACGGGCATGTTATTGCTTGCTTCTGTCGGTGTCGCGACCCCGCTCGTAATCATCGGTGATCGCCTTTCGGTTTTCATTCCGCCGGGGCCGTTTCTTTCCCTTATGGGCAAGGTTGGCGGTTACAATCACCTGAAACAACTTGGCGTTGGATCGACAATCGCCGGCCAACTCCTGGTGGCTGCCATTGCCGGAGCGCTCTTTGGCTTGCTCGTGCGGCGTAATCCGGCGCGCGTCTCGGCGATGTGGACGATATCGATCTTTGTTGTGCTGCCGGTCGTTGTATTCGCAATCGCGTTGTGGCCGGTCCTGGGCACAAGCTATGTTGGCCTCCCTATTGACGCCGCGCGTCTGGTCACGCTTGTAGGCTTCGCGTTGTGCGTTTTTCTGTTCGAGCGAACAGTGGTTACTGGTTTTCAATTTCTGGCGACACGAAAAATTGGGAAGCACGAATACGAATTTACTCCGGCCATTGGCCGGCGCGCGTTTGTCCTGAGCGCAATCGGAGTCGCAGTGGCCGGCGGCGGCGCTGCGCTGGCTCGGAAACTTTATCGCGTCGCAACGTTCAGCTACGACGGCACGGAATACAAAGGTCGCATCGTCGAGCCGATTACGCCTAACGAATTGTTTTATTGCGTGACCAAGAACGTGGTGGATCCCAAGGTGAACGCCGATCTCTGGCACCTTGAGGTGAACGGGCTTGTGCAAAATCAGGCCACGTGGCGATTTCAGGATCTCCTCGGCTTCCCAGCGCGTGAGCAGCAGACGACATTGATGTGTATTAGCAACGGGCTCGACGCGGGCCTCATCAGCAACGCGATCTGGAAAGGTGTTCCGTTGCGCGATTTGCTCGAACGAGCCGCGCCGCTCTCCAACGCCGCCCGGGTGCGCTTCCACGGCGTCGACAATTACACCGACACCATCCCCATAGAGAAGGCGATGGAGCCGACCACGTTGCTCGCGTATCGAATGAACGGTGTGCGTCTGCCGCATCGGCACGGTTTTCCGTTGCGTGCGATTGTGCCGGGCTACTTCGGGGAGAAGAACGTGAAATGGCTTACCCGCATCGAACTGGCCGATGCCAACGCCAAAGGTTTTTATGAAGCCCAAGGCTGGGGGCCGGATTTCATCACGCCCACCCGATCGCGGATCGATGTGCCCGATTATGAAGCGCGATTTTCAATCAGCGAATTACAGCAGCCAATCGAGGTAAAAGGCATCGCGCATGGCGGCGACCGCGGCATTTCGCGCGTCGAGCTCAGTGTTGACGACGGCAAAATGTGGCGCGACACCGACATCTATTACAGTGGCGGCGATCTAGCGTGGTCACTTTGGAAGACCGAATGGCGTCCTGATGCAGCAGGTGATTACGTCCTCGTCGTCCGCGCCACCGACGGCGAGGGTGACGTGCAGGAATGGGAAGAAGATCGCAGCTTCTTCTCGGGCGTGACCGGGTTTCATAAAATTGTCGTGCACGTTACGGCGTGAGTTCTGCAGCGGCGCCTTGCCTGCCAGTTAGAGCCTGATCGTTCCAGCTTGCGCTCTGTGCTAAGTTTCATTGATGGTGAAAGTGATCATCGTCGGAAGCGGCTGTGCGGGACTGACGGCGGCGATTTACGCTGCCCGAGCGAATCTCAGCCCGCTCGTGCTGGAGGGGCGGCAGCCCGGCGGACAACTCTCGACCACGACATTGGTGGAGAATTATCCAGGCTTTCCGGACGGAATCGATGGACCGGAGCTGATCCTCAACATGCACAGGCAAGCCGAGAAATTTGGCGCCCGATTCTCTTATGCGGAGGTGACAGATTTCGACGGAAGCAACAAGCATGTCCGGATCAAAGCCGATGATGAATGGCTGGAGACGCAGGCGCTTGTTATCGCCAGCGGCGCATCAGCTCGCTACCTCGGACTGGAAAACGAAGAGAAACTGATCGGTCATGGTCTGACGTCGTGCGCAACGTGCGACGGCGCGTTTTACAAAAATGTACCGGTCTGCGTGGTCGGCGGCGGTGATTCTGCCGCGGAGGAGTCATTGTTTCTCACCCGGTTCGCTTCAAAGGTCTATCTGATTCATCGGCGCGACAAAATGCGCGCCTCGGTAATCATGCAAGAGCGCGTGTTCGCGAACAAGAAGATCGAGCCGATCTGGAACACCGTCGTAACAAAATACATTGCCGATGAAAAAGGTGAGATGCGCGCCGTCTGTTTGCGCGACGTGAAGACAAACGAAGAACGCGAACTGGCGGTGGCGTGTGTATTCGTGGCAATTGGTCACGATCCGAACACGCGGGCGTATCGAGGCAAGCTCGATACGGATACGGACGGCTACTTAATCACAAAAAATCTGGCGGAGAGCAAGCATCCCGGCGTTTTCGTGGCGGGCGACGTTGCGGATCGTGTTTACAAGCAGGCCGTAACCGCAGCCGGTTCCGGATGCGCAGCGGCAATGGACGCCGAGAAATACCTCAGCGAGCTGGAGAGCCGCTGATTTGCGATTGCCGAATGCCGATTGCCGAATCAGAGAAGGTCGCTCGCGCCGCGGATCTGAAAGCGCGAACGAAGCAATTTGCACTACGCGTAATGAAACTGGTCGATGCGCTGCCTCGGACAATCCAAGGGCGCGCTATAGCAAATCAGATTATTCGAAGTGCGACTTCAGTGGCCGCGAATTATCGGGGAGCATGCCGAGCACGGTCGCGCGCTGAATTTATTGCCAAGCTCGGAGTCGTAGAAGAGGAAGCGGATGAAAGTGCGTTCTGGCTCGAGCTAATAATTGAAACGGACTTGCTCAGTCTCGGGAAAGTAAAGCCTCTATTAATTGAGGCACGCGAAATCGTCGCCATGATGGCATCGTCCAAAAAGACCGCGGCGAAATCGCAAATCGCAAATCGCAAATCGGCAATCCGATGAAAATCTGCGATCTAACGCAGTTTTATTCGCCACTAAGCGGAGGCGTAAAACGGTACCTTCACGAAAAGATCGATTACATCGACAAGCACGCGCTGCGCGACCAGCACATACTGATTGTTCCGGGTGCCAAGACGAAGATGAAAGTAAATGGGCGCTTGCGCGTTTACACGATTCGGTCTCCTCTCGTCTCGCGCACGGCGCAATATCGCGCGCTGCTGAATTTGCGCGCGGTGGAAGAAATTTTGGAAGAGGAGCGGCCGGACCTGATTGAATCCGGCGATCCCTATCAACTCGGCTGGAAAGCAGTGAAAGTTGGGCGTGCGTTGCGCGTGCCGGTGATCGGTTTTTATCACTCGCATTTTCCGGAAGCGTATGTGCAAAACAGCGCAAGACTTCTTGGGAAAATGGCGACGCGCCGGGTGATGAAACTTTCCCGAGCTTACGTGCGCAAACTGTACAATCAGCACACCGCTACGCTCGTCGCATCAGAGCAGTTGGCCTGCGTGCTACGTGACTGGGGCGTGCGTGACGTGCGCGTTCTCAGTCTTGGCGTTAACACCGAGATCTTTCGTTCCGACGGGTCTGGCAATGAAGCAATACGCCGCTTACTCGGCGTGAAGTCAGGTCAAACCCTCCTTCTTTACGTCGGCCGTCTCGCCAAAGAGAAGAACACGGCGACGCTGTTGGGCGCGTTCAAACTTTTACAGCGCCGCCGTCCGGATGAATTCCATTTGCTCGTGATCGGCGACGGACCCGAACGAAGTCAGCTCCGGAAACTACAGGGGCGAAGCAAAAATGCTTCGTCTATTCGCTATTGCACTGATCCGCGTGAGCTCGCCTGCTACTACCGCGCGGCCGATATCTTTGTTCATCCCGGTGTCCAGGAAACATTTGGTCTTGCGGCGCTGGAGAGTCAGGCGTGCGGGACACCGGTGGTAGGCATTCGCGGGAGCTATATGGACAACGTTATTTGCCACGACCAGGAATCTTGGGCGCGGGAAAACAGCCCCGAAGCGCTGGCCGATGCGATTGAGCAATGCAGCGCGAAGAAATTGTCGGCGCTGGGCACCAACGCTGCACAAGTCGCGCAGAGTCTCTATAGCTGGCCGCGAGTGTTTGACGAACTGTTTTGCATTTATCGCGAGGTTCGCGCAAACTACCGCCGATTTTGATGTCGAACGACGACCACAGGCCGTTCCTCATTCGTGGCTATCGCAAATCGGATCGCGAAGCGGTAAGAAAGCTCTGCTGCGACACCGGCTTTCTTGGCGAGCCGATTGATCCCGTGTATGAGGATCGAGAATTGTTCGCGGATTTTCTGACCACTTATTATACCGACCACGAACCGGAATCATGTTTTCTCCTGGAGGTAGACGGTGAAATTCGCGGTTATCTGCTCGGCTCGCGCAAACCGCTACAAAACCAGCTTTACGCGCTTTATCAAAACGTCTGTCTCTTTTTCCGCGCGCTTATGCGTTATTTTCGCTACAACGAACGCTCCCGACGCTTCATTCGCTGGACGCTCGTACATGGCTGGCGCGAAGTGCCGGCGGCTCCGCGGCGTACGCCACATTTTCATGTCAATTTGCTACCAGACGCTCGCAAAGTCTCGACAACCCGCTCGCTCATGAGCGCGTATTTGAGTTATCTATATCGCTCCGGAGAAAAACGTGTTTACGGCCAGATCATCACATTTGAAAGCCGGCGCGGAGAGAAGATGTTCGAGCGTTACGGGTTCAAGGTTCTGAATCGGGCGGAGATCACAAAATACAAAGCCTTTTATCCCGAGTCAGTTTATCTCAGCACAGTCATCAAGAATTTGGAGACTGCCGGGCCTCTTTCCGCTTACTCGCGTCTTCGCGAATAATCGGAGAATTATTCCAAAAGGCGACCTCGGCTCCAAAAGTTGCAATGGCTTTCTGCCGCTTCCGTTTTAACATTGTAGCTCTTGTAACCTCCTAACTTTTCCTTCGCCGGCATAGCTCAGCTGGTAGAGCAGCTGATTTGTAATCAGCAGGTCGTCGGTTCGAATCCGACTGCCGGCTCCCTCGTAAATCGAGGGTTAAATTCCAAGCGGGCGAGGATTGCTTGGACACTTCTTGGACACTTTTACGGTCCCAGTCGCAACGGGCTTGACCAACTCTGGGAGACTCCCCCCATCTAGGATCTGGGTCTGATATAGAATCAGGTGCTCTATCTATCCTAAGGCTTTGCCGCTCGTTCTCTACTGGAGGTCGAAGCGCGAGTCGGTTGGTTGTCAGTGTCCGCCTGTAACCGTATATCCGGCAGCTCTCAAATCTTCAGCCAGCTCCACTTCCATCTGGACCGCTGCTTCAAACGGCATCGGGTTTAAATGTTCGTAAAGCTCTGGCATCAGTCGCACGCCATATTTCAGGACGACCCAAGCCGATTTATAGCTGTTTTTGTGATTTTCGAATCGGTGATCAACGGGGAGTCCTGTCATCCCGACGTAAACGCAGGGCTTCAGGGGATCACGTTTGGGATTCAGCCGTAAGATAGAAGGGTGTTTCGCGACAGTGTCGTCCAGCAGAATCACGTAAACGTTATGGTGAAACGTTTGTTCCTTCTGAAGCCTTCGTGTCTTCCTTTTCACCATGTTTCGAATAAATCACTCTTGCACTTCGGACATGGCGACGCGATCTCGCTTGGATCTGGCCGTGTGAAATGCTTCACATGATTGCATCGCGTGCACTTCCAAGAGAGTGACCTCTGCTCAGCTGGCTGATCGTCCAGAGCAAAAGTCCGGTCAGGCAACGCTGGACGTTCTTTCCGAGGGTAAACCTATACGAAAACTTCAACGAATTCTGGCTCGCCAATCGAAACTTTGCGTCGCATGGCGACTAATTGCGCGAAGGGTCGCTGGAAAGATCAAGCAGCAGTCCGAACTCCGACTCAAATTCCAGTGTTAAGATTGTGTCGCTGAGGTCCGGGGTGATAGCGAACTTTCCGCTCGTCTCTGCGGGTCCGAGACAAATGCCCTGCTCACCAGCGAACTCGCCTTCCAGGATGAGCACTCGCGCACCTTCCATTGGCCGCATTGAAGCAGCGGTGTGAACCTGGTTTGCCATTGGTTAGGCAAGCTGAATCATCGGACGCCACCCAACATATCCAAAACATCGGAAAGAAACAATCCTGTGAGAAGTTATAGTGCAGCGAGTAGGCATCCCACCGGGCAGCCTTTGCCATCCGCGCAACATATGGCATTAAGGGCTGAAGGCTTTCCCCGTCCCTAAACTTGCGGTGCGATGGCAGCCCAAGACCAGAACCCGCAGAATTTTTTCTACGCCACGGGGGGGTAGGCCTCTAAAATATGAGCCTTGCATATGAGGCATTTTCGCGGCTTTGGGCCTGACCACCTTTCGCGGGGTGTACGGGGGGCACATTTTAGGCGAATGCCTAGCCCAAAAAGGCTTATCGCGTTAGCACGCTCCACAGTCACGACAGCCTTAAGCGAAAAGAAGCTCGGGCGTCACTTCGCAAGTCTGAACATGGCACCCTAACGCTCCTGGGAACAATACCCAAAGCCATTAGACGGCAATGTTTTCGATTTGTGACACTTACTCGGTTAGCACCCAAGAACAATTTGCTTCAGACGCGCCTGTTAGTTAGGCGCGTGTGTGAGGATGAGATTTCGCGGCTTTGGGCGTGACCACCTTTCGCGGGGGTGTAGGGGGTCAAATTTGGGTGAATGCTTAGATCAAAAAAGCCTTTTGTTGTTGCGTTAGCGCGCTCGAACTGGGAACGACAGCCTTAAGTCTCGTCAGTTCACTTCGTAACCCGAAATATGGCACCCTAACACGAATTAGCGGATACCGAAAGCGACTCCAATACAACGTCTTTGGTGTGGGACATTTACGTTGCTAACACTCGCGAACAGGTTGTCTCGACGGTGCCTGTTCGTTAGGCGCGTGTATAAAAGCCGTCCGCCTAGCCAGCAAACCTCCCGCGCGTGAGATACGGCCCCTGCAGTAGTCTTATTCTTGAATGTTGAACAGGGCGGCACCGAGGCCAGTGCGATTTAATAAGTATTGTATTCGACGCTTGGTTTTCAGACGAGGGAAGACGGCCCGCAGGGCCGTGGCTGCAGCGGCTACAGCTTTATTTAAATCGGTCTAGTGCGTCCCGCCCAGAATCATCGGCGACGATAATCACCGCGAGTCAGGTGTTTCTCCAGCCAGACATGTAACCAGCTAAACAGATAACGGCTGCCCATTTCCTTAATCTTCAGTTTCGGGGTCCCCGTCTGCCGACTGCGCCAGGTGACGGGGATCGAAGTCCACGAGTAACCACGGACGATAGCTTTTAGAGGCAGCTCGACCGTGATGTTGAAATGGGGAGAGATCAAAGGGCGGCAACCGGCAATGACTTCGCGGCGGTACGCCTTGAATGCGTTCGTGGTATCGTTGAAGGGAATGTTGAACATTACTTTGAGGAAGAGATTTGCGCATCGGTTCAAGACAAGTTTCAACTTTGGATAAGCAATGGCTCGTCCTCCTTTGATGAATCGGCTTCCGAATACGCAATCATAGCCCTGTTGCAATGTTTCCCAGTAACGCACGACATCCCGGCAGTCGTCGGACTCATCGGCCATCATTAGAACCACCGCGTCGCCGTGCATTTTGTCCAAACCGGCTATAATCGCGCGGCCAAATCCGTGCGGAGCCGGGCTCTGTGCCACTTTGAGAACAGGAACGCGGCTTTTGAGTTCGTTGATAATTTCCCACGTGCGGTCCGTGCTTCCATCATCTACGACGATGATTTCGTGCGGCACGTTGTGCAACCTCAGCTCCACATGCAGGTGCTCGACGGTCGAAGCGATACAAGCTTCTTCGTCTCGCGCGGGAATGACTACCGACAACAGTTCCAAGTCATTACGTTTTGAGTCCGCCGCCATAACGCTGCCGAAATGTCCAATCAGTTTGGATTAGCCCCAGCGTGCATAGCAATCTCATTCAGGATAGACCCAAACGAGGTTTGCGATTGCAATGCCTTCGGGCCTCTGTCACCGTGGCGATGATGACTAGCCACGGAATGCTACATTCCAGTATTCCTTTGCGCGCAAATGAAGCTGTCCGATAAACCTACGTGGCCATCAGATTTTTATTTCTTCGCCGGAGTGGTTTTCTGCAGCTCCTCCATTTCGCCGGCAACGCACCGGCTGCAAACGGCTCTTGAAATTCAGAGCGAACGTCGATGGATCTCGGCGACACCGCGGCCGCGTGAACGGATACGTTACCTGGCTAAGAACCGCTGGCCAAAACGAAATTTCCTGAAGGACCTCCTGTCGCCGTGAAGATATAGGTCTGCCCGCTTTGCACATTCAAAGGCATTTCCCACGGAATCGGCGAGCGCGACCTCGGAGTCGCCAGCACAGCCAAAACGTGCCGGACGGGTGTTAGCAAACCGTGATAAGTGTGGCCATATCCAAGCGTTGCAGTTTGCTGGCCATCGATCCACAATTGGACGACCACGTTGAAGCCCAGATTTGGCATTCGTCTTATGACCAGACGGGCCGGGGCTTGGCTTGGCGCTGCGGCGTG